>OKRW01000431.1_pt1 | contig 42164 bp, 26 predicted proteins | sample 1601151 | NCBI WGS metagenome assembly OKRW01 (sample SAMEA3541471, study PRJEB24748) | human gut metagenome | biome: human gut; feature: human-associated habitat; material: faeces | place: China | collected 2012 | reverse complement strand
CCCATACCGATCCAGTTGGGATTAAGTCGCGGACACACTTTTCTGCCTATAACCCGAAGCAGAGGACTGCGGGAAGCGAGAAGGCGCCTGAGAGAAAAGAAAAGGCCAGGGCAAAAGCCCTGGCCTGTTGTTTCTTGGTAGCTCCGAAGGGATTCGAACCCTCGACCTCCGCCTTGAGAGGGCGGCGTCCTAAACCGCTAGACGACGGAGCCACATAAGCGCTTTGGAATCGTAATGGCTGGGGTGGAAGGAGTCGAACCCTCACATACGGCACCAGAAACCGCTGTCCTGCCATTAGACGACACCCCAGTGATTTGTGCGCTCTTGCGGCGCGAGTTGGTATATTACGGACTTCCTAGCGTTTCGTCAAGAACTTTCGCAACTTTTTTTGAAAAATTTGTTCTTCGGCGTTTTCAATCGCGAAGTTCAGGTGAGAACGCAGCGCCTCGGGGGTGTTTTCGACCTCGCCTTCGACGACTGCGGCAAACAGAGCATCGAGGGTTCTGCCGATTTCCGAACCATGAAGATTTCCCAAGTCTGCAACCTCTTTGCCCGACAGTGCGAGCTGCTTCGCGCCGAGCGGCTTTCCGCTGCATTCGAGCGCATCGAGCATGGCGAGTTCTTCATCGACCTCTTTTTCGCGCGCGTCTCCCTTTGGGCCGTGTCCACTCGCGTCGGCTCGCTGGAGCAGGAGCGCCCGTCGCGCGCGGGGTATATCGCCGCCTAAGCAGGCGACGAAAAGACGCAGGGCCTCCTCGCTTGGCGGGAAGCTCGTCATGTGCCATGCGATTGCGTCAGCGGCTTGCTGCGTCTGCTGCCGTCCGATTCGAAGCCGTTGCATGATGCGCGTGGCGGCGATGCTGCTACGCTGCGCGTGGTCGTGGTTCGATTCGGGCTTGGCGATGTCATGAAGGAGCGCCGCCCAACGTAGCGCCTCGTTTTCCGGCGCGGCGGAGACGCTATGGGCGAGATGTCCGAGTAAGTCGTAAGCGTGTCGTTTCGATTTCAGCTTAAAGCCTCGTGCTACCTCGAGCTCGTTTATGGCTTGTACGACGATGGGAAATTCGTTTTCAATGACACGTCCCGCATAGGGCCCGCATAAAAGCTTGGTCAATTCGCTTCCCGTGCGTTCGCGCGCAACGCTGTCGAGCAGGCGCGCGCATGAGAATGCGGCATCGCGTGTGGCGGGCTCGATCTCGAAGCCGGTTTGCGCTTCGAAGCGCGCCGCGCGGAGTATGCGCAAGGGGTCTTCCTCGAAACGCTTGCGCGCATCGCCCACGGCTCGAATCGTTCGGTCCTCGATGTCGCTCGCGCCGTCGAACGGGTCGAAGATGCCGCGCGTAGGGTGAAAGGCGATGGCGTTCATGGTGAAGTCGCGCCGTGCGAGGTCGAGTTCGATGCTGTCGACGAATTCCACGTAGTCGGGGTGTCGCGAGTCGGAATAGGGCCCTTCGATGCGATAAGTGGTGATCTCGATGGGTTCCCCGCTTACGATGGCGGTAACGGTGCCGTGCTTCACTCCCGTTTCGTGCACGGCGTATCCGGCGTCGCCCATGATACGTTTGGTGTGCTCCCAGGGCGCGTTTGTCGCAATGTCGGCGTCATGGGGTACGCGCCCCATGAGCGTGTCGCGTACCCAGCCGCCTACAATCCACGCTTGGTAACCGCTTTTTTCAAGGGCGCGAATTGCCAATGCCGCAGGGGAGTGGGCTATTATGTCGATTCGAGTATCCATGGGGAAAGCATAGTGGAAAAGTGCTGGTTGAAGTCTGTGTTTTGCGGTGTAGCACGTATTTTTTGCAAAGCCCGAAAACACCGATTGATACTTTTTTCGATTTTCTTCTTTATATGGCTTCCCTGGCATTTTCGCTGATATTTCGCTGGAGCTTTTTCTTCTATAGAATCGCTATCCGTTCCTCGAATCGCGCGACGATCGCCGCGCAAAACAACTCAGGCGTTGCGGATGATTAATGGGGTATTCGCGACTTGACACGAGGAGGAGATGGGCTCATGGGGTACCTTGAAAATGCCGCTTGCAATGGGAGGCGTCCGAAGAAGATCGGGCCGCAAAGGATTTATTCAAGGCCTCGTCTCGTTAAGCGATTGGTGGCAGAGCGCGATGTTGCGAGATTCGTGGTCGCCCCTTCGGGTTTCGGCAAAACGAGTCTAGGACTCGAATATGCGGCATCGATGTTCTCGTTTCGCGGCGTTCATTGGCTCGATTGCTCGAGCCCATGCTTTCTGCGCGATTTGGATGCGGGGATAATTGCCAAAACGCTTATTGCGCGACCGGCGCAGTTGGACCTTGTGGTGTTCGACGACGTCCCCTTTTTGGCGGATGCACGTTCGGAGTGTTTCTCGCATGAAATTGATGCGCTTCTTGAGGCGGGTTGCGAAGTGCTCGTTACCACGACGCCTGCGTTCGGCGCTATCGCTGATGCCCAGCGCGATTGCGTTATCGTCGGAGCTCGCGACTTGCTTGTCGACGATTGCGAGCTTTCCTCGAGCCATGTGGCGTCGGTTGAGGGCTTGCGTGAATGCGATCGTGTTCCTGCCTTTTTATGGGGCGGGCAAGATGGCATGCGCGAGTTTTTGCGCGGTATGCGCCTTGGAGAGATGCCTTCAGAAATGCGCGCTCCCGTATTCGTGATGGAAGCCTTGCAAGTGGGCTCCTTCGATGACCTGTCGGCCGTTTCCGGAGGCGTGCGAGCCGATGCGCGCCGCTTCATCAGCGAACATTACCCCTACGTGGGCGTTGATTTAGCCGATGAGACTTTCGAGGCGCACGGGTTTGATGTAGCGCAGGTGATGGAGGGTTTGGGGGAGTCGATTGATTCGCTTGGCCGAGTCGCAACCCCCTCTGCGCGCGATGCTCTTTCTGCGAAGGTCGCCTGCATGCTCGCTGCTCGTGGAATGGGGCCGCGCGCATGCGAAATCATGCAGATAGCCTGCGCCCGCAAGCGTCGAATTTCGTGGATTTTGCAGCAGCAGTGGCATCTGTTCGATTCGGGATGCGTGCGTCCTTTGCAGGAGCTCTTCGAGAGCTTGGGATCCCGAAGCACGGGTCTTGACGCCTCGATGGTAGCTGCTGCTTCGGGAAGATTGTTTGTGCTCGGCGAGAAGGAGCGCGCCTCGTCTGTCGCGCGCTGCGCATTGGGCATGCGGGGAATATCGTCAACCGATGCGCTCATGTGCGCGCTCGTCGCGCTTGATGCGGGCGGCGAATCGGCGCGAAGTGCGGCACTCGAGACGCTCGGGAATATCGCGGCAGGCAAGGTTGAGGTTCTTGCGAACGACGCATTGGCGGGTCGTATCGCCGTCTCGGCGATCGCGCTTCATAAGGGAGACGTCGCGGCGGCGTGCCGGGCATTGCGCAATGCAGGCGTCGATACCCATGTGCTGCGCACGGCGACGGTGTATTGCGCGACGTTGCTGAGGCGCGTCTCTCGCCGTGCGAACGGGGAGGACCTCGCCATGGTGCTTTCAGCCTCTCGCGCGCTTGTGGATCGCATGGTCGATTCGACCGAAGAGGCAACGGTGTGCGAAGCGATTTTGGTTGCAGCCGTTGTGGAATCCGGCGGGGATGTGCCTCTTTCGTCCGCCCGCCAGCGCGCATGCGATGCGCTGGCGGCTGGGCTCGCCGAGCAGCGACGCGGTCGAACGCGGCCGAGCCTTGCGCCGGCACAGATGCCTTTGAGCGATTGCTCCACGCAGAGCCCTCGCCCTGCCGTTATTCCCGAGATGCGCGTGAATATATTCGGAGGAATGGAGGTGACCATTGGCGGGGTTGCGGTCGACCCCCATTTGTTCGCGAAGCAGCGTACGAAAACACTGTTGGCCGTGCTCGTGTTGTTTCGCGGGAAGGAAATCGCGCGGCCTGAATTGCTTCGCATTATGTGGCCCGATGCGACGCCCGAGCGTGCTACGAACAACTTCTATTCGCTATGGTGCCGACTTCGTCGGGCTCTTGGTGCCGAGCATGACGAAGATTGCCCCTACCTTGTGCGCCATCGCGCAAGCGTCATGGTAGATACGCGTTATGTGAAAAGCGACGTGGACGAATTCGATGCGCTTTGCCGCACACTTCTGTTCGACGAGCCCAACGCCCGCGCATGGCTTGCCGTATTCGAGAAGATGGAAGAGTCGTTCTCGTGCGATTTGCTTCCGTCTGAAACGGAGAACGCTTTCATTGCCGCCATGCGCTTGAAGTATCGTGCGCGACGAATCGACGCGTACGTTAGTGCAGCGTTGCGGCTGGTAGATGCGGGCGAAGCGGATACGGCGTTGTGGTTTGCCGAGGTCGCGGCCGATGCGTGTCCCGGCCGCGAAGATGCCGCGTTTGCCCTTATGCGCGCGCAGGCGGCGAGTGGTCAGCGCGTCCAGGCTATGGAAACCTATCGGCTGTGCGCGAAGCATCTTGCCGAGGAGCTGGGCATCGACCCGGGTGACCGCATGCGGGAAATGTACTGCGAGCTGCTCAATGGGAAAGAGCCGATGCATAAGTCGGCCGAATGAAACTATTGGGTGACGGTTCTTTGTTTGCTTGATGCCCGTTTGCCTCTGTTCCTGTTCGCTGTGGTAAAGTTGCCGAACGTGTATAGCTACGCGTGTATTCGCGCATATCATTCGAAAATCGATGCCGCCCACTATGCGTTCGTGGGCGAGATGAGGAAGACCATGGGATTTCTTTCGAAGCTCCTCACGTTTGGCGAGGGCAAGCAGCTCAAGCGCTATCAATCGCTCGTTGACAAAATCGGCTCGCTTGAGCCATCCATGCAGGCGCTCACCGATGCCGAGCTCGTGGCTCTTACCGCCGCCTATAAGGAGCGCGCGGCGAATGGCGAAAGCCTTGACAGCCTTCTGCCCGAGGCATTCGCCACGGTGCGCGAGGCCGGCCAGCGTGTTATGGGCATGCGTCATTTCGACGTGCAGCTCATTGGCGGCATGGCGCTTCATGAAGGCCAAATTGCCGAAATGAAAACCGGCGAAGGCAAAACGCTCGTTTCTACGCTCGCCGGTTATTTGAATGCGCTTTCCGGCGAAGGCGTGCACATCGTTACCGTGAACGACTACCTCGCTCGCCGAGACAGCGAGTGGATGGGCCGTTTGTATCACTTCTTGGGTATGGAAGTGGGCTTGGTGCAAAATGGCATGCGCCAGTCCCAACGCATTCCCGCATATAAAGCCGATGTGACGTATGGCACCAATGCCGAATTCGGTTTCGACTACTTGCGCGACAACATGGTAACCCGCGCGAGCGCCCGTGTGCAGCGCGGCCACAACTTCGCCATCGTCGACGAGGTCGACTCCATCCTTATCGATGAGGCGCGCACCCCGCTCATCATTTCCGGCGCGGGCGTGAAGGCCGCCGATACCTATAAGAAGTTCTCCCAGGCGATGTTCGGCCTGGTTCGCGACGAAGACTATGAGCTTGATGAGGCGAAAAAGACCATCTTCGCGACTGAGACTGGCTTGGCGAAAATCGAGGCCCGCTTGGGCATCGACGATATCTACGACGACCCTTCGGGCCAGCTTGCGAACCACTTGCAACAGGCCTTGAAGGCCCACTTCATGTTCCATCGCGATATCGATTATGTCGTAGTGGGCGGCGAGGTGAAAATCGTCGACGAAAACACGGGCCGCATTATGGAAGGCCGTCGCTGGTCGGAAGGCCTGCATCAGGCGATGGAGGCGAAGGAAAACGTTCGCATTCGCGAAGAGAATCAAACCCTCGCGACCATCACATTGCAGAATTACTTCCGTCTCTACGACAAGCTCTCGGGCATGACGGGTACCGCCATGACCGAAGATGCCGAGTTCCGTCAGATCTACAAGCTGCCCGTCGTGGCCATTCCGCCGAACAAGCCCGTCATTCGTAAAGACGAAAACGACCTGGTGTATCGCACTATCGAGGCGAAATATCAAGCCGTGGCCGATGACGTGCAGGAACGTCATGCGGCCGGCCAGCCTTGCTTGGTTGGCACCGTTTCGGTTGAAAGCTCCGAGAAGCTCTCGCGTCTGCTCGACAAGCGCGGCATTCCCCACGAGACCTTGAACGCGAAGAACCACGAGCGCGAGGCGCATATCGTCGCGCAGGCGGGCCGCCTGGGCGCTGTGACCATCGCGACGAACATGGCTGGCCGCGGTACCGACATTTTGCTCGGTGGCAACCCCGAGGTGCTCGCCGACGACGTGCTGCGCCAGCGCGGCTTCGACCCCGAAGCAACCCCCGAGACCGAGGCGCAGGAAGGGGAGAACCAGCTGAAGGTTCCTACGCAGGCCGATCGCGATGCGGCGCTCGCCCAGGCGAAGGAAACGTGCAAGCGCGAGCAGGAACAGGTGCGCCGTGCGGGTGGCTTGGCCGTTATCGGCACCGAACGCCACGAGAGCCGACGCATCGACAACCAGCTGCGTGGCCGCGCCGGCCGCCAGGGCGACCCGGGCCTCACACAGTTCTACCTCTCGCTCGAAGACGACCTCATGCGTCTGTTCGGCGGCAATCGCATGGATTCCATCAGCCGCATGATGGAAAAAACCGGCGCGACCGACGACATGCCGATTCAAGCGGGCATGGTGACCAAGGCTATCGAAAGCGCTCAGCGCCAGGTCGAGGCCATGCACTTCGCCGCTCGTAAAAACGTGCTCGAATACGACGACGTCATGAATCTGCAGCGTAATGCCATCTATAAGGAGCGCAACGCGATTCTCGACGGCAAAGACTTGTCTTCTCGCATCGAGGAAATCGTCGACGACGAAGTCGATGCCGTGATTGACGAGAATTGCCCGGCCAAGCTGCCGAGCGATGACTGGGACATGAAGGCCGTCGACGTGTGGGCGGCGAATATGACGGGCGAAACTTCCTTCAAGGCCGAGGAAATCGACCATGAAGACGACCCCGAGGCTCTCGAAGACGCCCTTGAGGAATATCTCATGGGCACGTATCGCTCCAAGGAAGAAACCCTTGGCGCCGACGCGATGCGCCAGCTCGAAAGCCAGGTTATGCTGCGCATCATGGATGTGCGTTGGATGAACCATCTGCAGGCGATGGACTATTTGAAGACGGGCATTGGCCTGCGCGCCTTCGGCCAGCGCGACCCGCTCGTCGAATATAAAGAAGAAGCGCATCGTGCATTCTCGGAGCTCACGTCTTCGATGTACGAAGACTTCCTGCGCACGCTGCTGCGCCTGCGCATCGCTGCTCCCGTGGAGCAGGAAGAGTCGTCGCCCCTCGATGGCAAGGTGAGCTATTCCTCGCCCGAGGCCGCTCTTTCCGAAAATACCATCGCCGGCCGCGGTGTTCGTCCCACGCAGGCAACCGCTGGCCAGCCGCCGAAGCCCGCGGCGACGGCGAAGCCGAAGACGTATCGCAAAGATGAAGATTCCGACCCCTATGTGAACGTGAAGCCGAACGATCCTTGCCCGTGCGGAAGCGGGAAGAAGTTCAAGAAGTGCCACGGTTTCAATAGGTGATGCAATATCGCGCCGCCTAGAGGGGCGGCGCGGTGATGGATGTCGTACACCGTTTGACGACCAATCTCGCAGTGAAGCGCTGATTGCATTCGAATTGCATTTCGCTTTCTGCTGGATTCGGCGTTGGAACGATATCTGCTTTTGCTCGGCCCGATGCATCGTCGGGCCGTTGCTTGTATCAGGGCTTGCGTGCTCGCTTTGGGGCGCGTTGCCGAAATGCTGTTTTTGAATTCTGAATGGTTTGAGCTATGGCTGAGAAAGAAAACCTGAATATCGACGATGTTGCCGAGCGTTTGGCTGCGGCGCGTGAATACCTGCATATCGAGGACTCCAAAGCCGAACTCGTCAATCTCGACCATAAGGCCGCGCAGCCTGGTTTCTGGGATGACGCGGCTGCGGCACAGGAGGTTTCGAAGAAGGCGAGCAATCTGCGCGACACGCTCAATGCGTATGACGTCGCGTGCGGCCTGCTCGACGATGCGCGTGCTGCCGATGAACTCGCCAGCGAAGACGAAGGCTTCGCCGCCGAGGTTCAAATGTGCCTCTCGCGCCTCGATTCCATGCTCGATCAATTCGAAATCGATTCCTGGTTCGCTGACGACCTCGATTTCTCTGACGCCATCGTGTCGGTAAACCCTGGCCAAGGCGGGCTCGAGGCGCAGGACTGGACCGACATGCTCTATCGCATGTACTCGCGATACGTCGAGAAAAAGGGATGGAAACTCAAAGTGCTCGATGTGGTGCCAGGCGAGGGCATTGGCCTTGATCGCGCGGTGTTCCAGGTGGAAGGCAAAAACGCCTATGGCATGCTGCGCAGTGAGCATGGGGTGCACCGACTCGTGCGTATTTCGCCGACCGACATCAAGGGCCGCCGCCAAACGACGTTCGCCAGTGTGGAGGTCATGCCCGTGATGTCCGACGACATCGAGGTGAATTTGAACCCGAACGACGTGCGCGTCGACGTATACCGCTCGAGCGGTCCAGGCGGCCAGTGCGTGAACACCACCGATTCGGCCGTGCGACTCACGCATATTCCCACGGGCATCGTCGTTACCTGCCAAAACGAGAAAAGCCAGCTTATGAACAAGGAATCTGCGTTCAAGGTCCTGCGCGGCAGATTGTACGAGCTTGAGCGCCAAAAGCGTGATGCCGAACTCGATGCCATTCGTGGCGAAAAACAGGAAAACGGCTTCGGTAGCCAGATTCGCAACTACGTGCTCTATCCGTATCAGCTTGTGAAAGACCTGCGTAGCGGCGTCGAAACGAGCAACGTCGATGCTGTGCTTGACGGCGATATCGATGAATTCGTTGTGGGCTATCATCGTTGGCGCGTATCCCAATAGCCTGAAACGCGAATTTGCGATACGATGCAATCAATTGCGTGATGAGGCGTCCCGCGCATGCGGGGCGCTTTTTTCTTGAACGACAGAAAGGGGCGTCGTGAATCTCGAAGAGCTGAAGAGCATGGCCGGCGATATCCGCGTCGATATCGTGAAAATGGTGGCCGAAGCGGGAAGCGGGCATCCGGGTGGCTCGCTTTCGGCGGCAGACATTATGTGCGCGCTGTATTTCGGGGGCGTGCTCAAGCACGATGCGGAAAATCCGAAGGCCGAAGACCGTGACCGTTTCCTTCTTTCGAAGGGCCATGCGGCACCGGCGCTTTACGCCACGCTTGCCGAGGCTGGCTACTTCCCGAAAGAAGAGCTCGCCACGCTGCGCAAGCTGCATAGCCGCCTTCAGGGCCATCCCGATTGCAGGAAGCTTCCGGGCGTTGAGGCATCTACGGGCTCGCTTGGCCAGGGCCTCTCTATCGCTGCCGGCATGGCGCTCGGCCTGAAGCTCAACGGTTCTGAGTCTTCGGTGTTCACCCTTATGGGCGACGGCGAATGTCAAGAGGGCCAGGTGTGGGAAGCTGCGATGTTCGCGGCTCACAAGGGCCTCGACAACCTGGTCGCCATTGTCGACCACAATCACCTGCAAATCGACGGCCGCATCGAAACCGTATGCTCGCCGGAAGACTTGGGCGACAAGTTCCGCTCGTTCGGCTGGCAGGTGTTCCAGTGCGACGGCAACGACATGGAAGCCATTCTCGCCACGCTTGAAAGCGCCAAGGAATCTCGCAGCGGCAAGCCGTGTGTGATCGTCGCCGAAACCACCAAGGGCAAGGGCGTTTCCTTTATGGAAGACCAGGCTGGCTGGCATGGCAAGGCGCCGAACGCCGAGCAAACCGAGCAGGCCCTCGCCGAACTCACCGCGAACAAGGAGGCTAAATAATGGCTGCAGAGAAAAAAGCAACCCGCGCCGCCTACGGTGAGACGCTGGTCGAATTGGTGGAACAGGGTATTGACGTCGTAGCCGTTGAGGCCGACCTTTCTGGTTCCACCACCACCAACAAGCTGGGCGCTGCGCATCCCGGGCGCCTGGTGAACGTTGGCATCGCCGAACAAGATATGGTTGGCGTGGCCGCTGGTCTCTCGCTCACGGGCCACACCGCATTCACTGGCTCGTTCGCCGTGTTCGGCACCGGCCGTGTGTATGATCAAATTCGCAACACCGTGTGCTATGCGAATCTGAACGTGAAAATCGCCCCTACGCATGCCGGCATTTCCGTAGGCCCCGACGGCGGCAGCCATCAGATGGTCGAAGATATCGCCCTTATGCGCGTGCTGCCGAACATGCGCGTTCTCGTTCCCGCCGACTACTATGCTGCGAAGGCCGCCATTAAGCTGGCCGCCGAAACGCCGGGCCCCGTGTATGTGCGCATGGGCCGCGCATCGGTGCCGTGCGTCTATGAGCCGGGCAAAGAGCTCGAGATGGGTCGCGCATACGTGCTTCGCGAGGGCAGCGATGTTTCCATCGTCGCATGCGGCGTCGAAATCGATGAGGCCCTGAAGGCCGCTGACTTGCTGGCCGCTGAAGGCATTTCCGCAGAGGTTATCGACGCATTCTGCGTGAAGCCGCTCGACGAAGACACCATTTTGGCGTCGGTCGAGAAGACGGGCTGCATTGTGACCGCTGAAGAGCATTCCGTTATCGGCGGCCTTGGTGGCGCCGTGGCGGAATGCCTGGCCGCAAAGCATCCCGCCCCGCTCGAGCGCGTGGGCATGCAGGATTGCTTCGGCACGTCGGCAAGCTACGAGGAACTGCTCGTGGAATTCCACATGGATGCCGCCGCTATCGCCGAGGCGGCCAAAAAGGCTATCTCTCGCAAATAGCGCGTCAGGGCGTCGTTTGTTCAAGGCCGGGTTTTGCCCGGCCTTTTCTTTATGTTGGTTTGCATTGTGTGGCCGTCTTTCGGCGAGTTTTTTTAGGTGCAGCGCTCCTCCATGCTTTTCAGGCTCTATTCAGTGCAGTGTTTGTTTCGTAGCGAAGCGAGCAGGGATTTGCGTGTCTTGGTAGAATAAGCGGGTTGAGTCCAGTAACCATTATTTGAACGGAGCACTCTGTGACGAACACCAATGACGCGCGACGTCGCGATCCCCTCGAAGCGGGGGCTACGTCGCGGGTGACGCCGCCTGTGGGCCGCCATGCCGCCCATGCAGGCTCCAACGTCGCTCAATCCGCGGGCGCCACTTCGGCAAACCGCGCTGTGAGCCCCCAGGCAACTGGCGCGCTCCCCGCAATGAACAAACTTGCACCCGGCCACGCTGGCCGCGGTCATCATGCTCCCGCCCAGCCGGCCATTCGTTCCGACTTGTCGGCGGCGCTTCCTTCACTTTCGCTTGAAGACGCGCAGCAGTCCCAGCCCATGGGCGCGCCTGTCATCACCTTCGATCATGTGACGAAGGTCTACCAAGCACAGCCGAACAAGCCTTCGCTGCACGATATCTCCCTGCAAATCTATGCGGGCGAGTTCGTCTTCCTCGTTGGCCATTCGGGTTCGGGCAAGTCTACCTTCATCAAGCTCATTACCCGCGAGCTCAAGCCGTCGAGCGGCCATATTTATGTTGCCGATGAAGATCTTACGATCATGCGCGACTGGCGCGTGCCCTATCTTCGCCGCAACATTGGCTGCGTTTTCCAAGACTTCAAATTGCTGCCGAACAAAACCGTTTTCGAGAACGTTTCGTTCGCGCTCGAGGTTATCGGCAAGAGCCGCCACGTGATTAAGACTCAGGTCCCTGAGGTTTTGCGCCTGGTTGGCCTGCAAGACAAGCTTAACAAGCGTCCCGACCAGCTTTCTGGTGGCGAGCAGCAGCGTGTTTCCATTGCGCGCGCCATTGTGAATCGTCCGCCGCTTCTGGTGTGCGACGAGCCCACGGGCAACCTCGACCCGCAAACTTCGCGCGGCATTATGGATCTGCTCGAGCGCATTAATCGCACCGGTACCACGGTGCTCGTGGCAACGCACGACCGCGAAATGGTCGACAACATGCGTCGTCGCGTTATCGCTCTCGACAACGGCCAGTTGACCCGCGACCAAGATAGGGGTGTGTACGGTTTCGATGTCTAGTCTTTTCTACTTCTTCAAAGAATCGCTCACGGGCTTTACGCGAAACCTTTCCACGACGCTCGGTTCGATTATCACGATTTTCCTATCCCTGCTCATCATCGGCATTTTCCTTGTTGGCGGCCTTATCGTCGACAACACGGTGAAGTCGGTGGAAGACAAGGTTTCCATCACGGCGTATGTGTCCGACGATGCCGAGCAATCCGACATCGATACGGTCATGAAGGCCATCGAGAAGATGGACGGCGTGCAAAGCGTCGGTTTCACCACGAAAGACGAAGCCCTGCAGAACTTCAGCAACTCCATGAGCTCCAGCGAAATCGTCGACCAGCTCGATGGTATGAATCCTCTGCCGGCTTCCATCGACGTCGAGCTCGCCGACCCGCAGATGGTTGAGGGCATCGCCTCTCAAATCGAGGGTAACTCCACGTTCGCGAAAATCGCCGACGAGGAAAACCCCGCCGACAGCATCAAGTATGGCCAGAGCAGCGTGAAACGCCTGTTCGAGCTCACGAACTACATTCGCTACATCGGCGTCGCGCTCGTTGCCCTGCTCATCTTCATTGCGCTGGTGTTCATCAACAACACCATCCGCTTGGCCATTTTGGCACGCCGCAAGGAAATCGCCATCATGCGTCTCGTGGGCGCGAGCAACGGCTTCATTCGCGGGCCTTTCCTTATGGAAGGCGCGATGCATGCCGTTATCGGTTCGGCCCTTGCCATTTTGACCATTGAAATGCTGCGCCGCTTCGCGTTGCCGCAGGTTTCGAACACCTTGGCATGGCTGCCCATCGATTTGTCCATGACGTCGTATCTCATGATCTACGCCGCGCTTATTGTCGCCGGCTTGGTCATTGCTGGTATTGGTTCGCTGTTCGCTATGCGACGCTACTTGAAGGTGTAAATAGCCCCCATGTCTATGTCTGTGCGACACCGCAAAGGCCATATCGACGTAACGACCCGCAACGCGCGCATCGTAAAGCAACTCGCTTTATGCATGTGCGCGGTTGCGCTTTTTTGCGCCGGTTTCGTCGTGCGCGGAAACCACGACCTTATGAGTCGTTTGGGAATTGAAGAGCCGGAAACGAAAGCCGCCGTCCAGGCGGCTTCGGCCGATTCTGGCGAGGTTGCCTCGCGTCTGAACGAGGTTGAAAGCATTTTGGCGAAATCGAGTCTCGATTCCTACGATACCGATGCCTGCACGTCTGCGGTTTTGGATTCGTTCCTGCAATCCACGAACGACACCTTCACGCGCTACTATTCCGCTGATCGCTATTCGACCTATGTCGACGTAACGGCGTCGGAGGATTATCCAGGCGTGGGCGTGTTCTTCTCGGAATACAACGGCCAAGCCTATGCGCTCGATGTGTTTGAGGGCTCTTCGGCGAGCGACGCGGGCGTTTTGCCGGGCGATTTCGTGGTGGCCATCGATGGCGATCGTTCGCAAGAATGGACGTCGACTGAAGTTATCAATGCCGTGCAGCGCGAGGCTGGCTCGACCGTCGTCATCACGTGGCGTCGGCCTACGTCCCTCGATGCTTCGGGCGGCGATGAATTCACCACGACGCTCGTGTGCACCGATTACACTGAGCCGAATGTGACTGCCCAGCTGCAGAACAACGTCGGCTACATCAAACTGCGCCAGTTCACGCAGAACGCCGATTCGCTCGTGCGCCAGGCGATAGAAGAACTCTCTTCGCAAGGGGCTCAGTCGTTCGTGCTCGATTTGCGCGATAACCCCGGTGGCTATTTGAACAAGGCGGTCGACGTGGCTTCGCTGTTCGTGAAGAGCGGCGTCGTGGTCGAAATCGACACGGTCGACGCCCAAACTACCAAGCAAGTTTCGGGCAATGTGGCAACCGATGCGCCGGTCGTCGTTCTTGTGAACGGCAACACCGCAGGTTCCGCCGAGGTTCTCGCGGCTGCGTTGCGCGATTCGAACCGTGCGACGTTGGTGGGCGTCAATACCATGGGCCGCGGTTCTGTGCAGGTTACTAAGCCGCTTTCGTTCGGCGGCGCGTTGCGCTATACCGCCGCGCGTTACAAGAGCCCTTCGGGGTATACAATCGATGGCGTGGGCGTGTCGCCTGACGTGGTGATTTCCTTGCGCGAGGGATCGTCGGTCGATAATCAGAAGGAAATCGCCATCGAGACGGCTGGCTCGCTCGTTGTCGACTAGGACAGGCGCTGTATCTACATATGATTGTCTCCAAGCCGAGGTTGCGACGTTGTTCGTGACCTCGGTTTGTTGTTTCGTTGCGTAGGTTTGCCTTTGGCGGGACTCATGCCTCCTCGGCGCTTCATGGGTTTTTGCGGTTACGGTTCGCTTTCGACTCTTCCTTCTTGCTGAGTTCTATGCGAAAGTAATCTCGTTTTTGCTTATGCCTCGACAAACTGCGAGCTTCGGTGGGCTTCGCAGCTGCTTCTTTTACTCATATTCCATTTGACCTATGAAGGGATGCCATGTCTCGTTCACGTACAAGAAAAAGCTCTGCCCGCCGCACCCCGCGCATTTTGCCACAAGGCGTTCTGAAGATGTCGGGCGCTGGATACGGTTTTGTGCAGACTTCCGAAGGGGAGTTTTTTATTCCCGCCTCTAAAACGGCCGACGCTTTCGATGGCGATGTGGTGGAGGTCGCTCGCATTCACGATGGCGAACGCGAGGGTGGCTTTGAAGATAGGCTTCGTGGGCGCGTGGTTCGCGTGGTTGGCCGCGCTCATGAAACGGTTGTCGGGCGATATGAAATCGCCGAACCCTTTGGGGTCGTTGTTCCTGAAGACCCCCGCATCAAGCACGACATCTTCACCTTGCGCAGCGATGCTCCCCATGTGAAAGATGGCGACATCGTGCGCGTGCGCATGACCTCGTTCCCGTCGCGGCGAGAGCCCGCGCAGGGCGTGGTCGAGGAAGTGCTTGGGCACGAAGGCCAACCTGGGGCCGATGTCGAGCTCATTATTGCTCGCTATAAGCTGGCAACATCGTTTTCGGCAACATCGCTTGCCGAAGTTGAAGGCGCTGACGTCGATGCCGACGCCGCTTTCAACAGCGGACGCTATGTCGATTTGAGAAGCGAGTTCGCGTTCACGGTCGACCCCGATGATGCGAAAGATTTCGACGATGCCGTAAGCGCGGCGTGCGTTTGGCTTGATGGCCCCGCAACGCTTCGCAGTGCCCATAGGGCGCTTGCCGCCAAGAAGGAGGGCAACTCCGAGCCGGGCATTGCCTGCGCGGCAGACGATGCTTCTTCGGCTGCAGGCGCGCGGTTCTTCATTCTGGGCGTCCATATTGCCGATGTATCGCACTACGTTCCTTGGAATTCTCAGGTCGACTTCGAGGCTCGCGAACGCGCGACGAGCGTGTATTTGGTCGATCGCGTGCTGCCCATGCTTCCCGAGGCGCTTTCGAACGATGTGTGCTCGCTGCGGCCACATGAAGAACGCCGCGCGATGAGCGTCGAGATGCTCATCGATGAAAAGGGCTTTGTTCGGGACGCGCGAATAACCCCGTCGGTCATCAAGTCGAAAGCGCGGCTTACGTATGGTGCCGTGCAAGTTTCCATTGACGCTTTGCAGGCTGGCGATTTTCAGGCGGCGGTTGCGGCCCTGCGGCCTATGGCCGGCGCGTTTGCCGAAGACATCGCGCAATCGATTGGCGTTCTGCATGAAATCGCTCAGGCACTCCACGCCAATCGCGTGCGTCGTGGAGGCATGGATTTCGAGAGTGAAGAGGCCAAGGTCCGCCTGAACGATGAAGGCGTGCCCGTCAGCGTGGCTATTCGTCGCAAAACCGATGCGACGGCGCTTGTCGAAGAGGCCATGATCGCCGCTAATGAGGCGGTTGCTCGATATTTGCGCGATGCGGGAATTCCGTCGATTTTTCGCGTGCATGAGCCGCCTTCGTCGGGCGATTTGGCAGAACTCGTGCCAATTCTTCAGGAATTTGGCTACGACAGGCATGTATCGCTTGCGAATTTCAAGGCAGGCGATCCGTTCGCCATCCAGCAGGTGCTCTCGTTCGCGCGTGGGCGCAGCGAGGAATTCCTCGTGTCGTCGCTTGTGGTGCGCGCAATGAAGCGCGCGGTGTACGTTGATTCGTGCGAGGGGCACTTCGGGCTCGCGAGCACGGCATACACGCACTTCACGAGCCCCATTCGCCGCTATCCTGACCTTATGGTGCATCGCATGCTGAAAGTGGCGCTTTTCGGCCGCACGGGCGAGACCTCGGGTTTGGAGTCGGCCCTGGCGCGCATTGCCGACCATGCATCGATTGCGGAACGCACCGCCGAAGAAGCCGCGCGCGAATCTCAGGAGCTCAAGCTGTTCGAGCTGCTCGAGCAGCGCATTGGCGATGAGGTCGATGGCATGATTTCGGGCGTTATGGCCCAGGGCTTCTTCGTGCGCCTGGCCGATACGTGCGAAGGCTTCGTTTCGCTGCGCGATACGGGGGAATACTTTGTGCTCGATGCGGCGCGACGTGTGCTGTTCGGTTCCGATTCGGGCGTGGTCTATCGCTTGGGCACGAAGGTACGCGTGCGCATTTCGTCGGTGTACCCCTATGCTCGCCGCGCCGACTTCGACCTTGTGCGCCGCATCGGCCCCAGGCTCGTCGCCCGAAAGTAATGCGCTGTTTCTGGCGCGCCTTTTCTCTTCGCGGCGTCGCGGTATACTCAAGGTTCGCAATACCGTAGGGAAGGGGCCATCGTGCTTTCTGAGGAATCGCTTTCTCATATGTGCGCGCCGCGCGTTTTGCATCGCGGGCGCTCGATTGCTGCAGGCGGGCGCTCGGTATACGATCGCCGCGTGCGCTACGATGGCGAGTCGACCATCATCAACGCGGTCGTGGCTTCCCAAACGAGCTCAACCGAAGGCTACCGCGTTATGGTCGAGCTCAACGAGGGCGCCGATTTCGTCGAAGATTACTCCTGTACGTGTCCGGCGGCGTTTCAGTACGACGGCATGTGCAAGCATGCCGTGGCGCTCGCGCTCGATTACGCAGCTCGTTCCGATAGCTATGCGGGCTTTCGCCGCGATCGTTCTGCAGTATCTTCCGACTGCATCGCCGCGTTCATGGAGCGCGCCGAACGCCTCGAGCGTGACGACACGCCCGATGGAAGCGTCGATGTGCTGTGCGATTTCACCGTGGAATACGGCGAATGGTCCATGGGGTTGCGCGTGGCGACCGACGATGCGACGTATATCGTAAAGAACATCTCCGATTTTTGCCGCCGCCTCGATGAGGGCACGTTTTTCGAGTATGGAAAGAAGCTCGCATTCACCCACGTGCCTTCGCGTTTCACGGAGCGCGGTCGCGCGATAGTCCAGCTCGTCGCGGGCATTGTCGATGCCCAGCGCCGTACGGCACCGCTTTCCTCGTGGCGATACGCTGCTCCGAGCATTGGCCGCACCATGTCCCTTTCCGAAAGCGATATGGTCGATGTGCTTTCAGCCCTGGCGGGCGAGACGTTTTCCATCAAAGGCGCCGATGGCATTGCGCCGAGCGTGGCGCGCGTGCGTGTGGTCGATGCCGACCCTGAAATCGCGCTTGCGGTTCGGCCATCGTCACGAGGCGGCTTTACCGTTGAGCGCGGCAGCCGCATTTGGCTTGCGGGCCGCGGCTCGAAACTTTTCGTGTGGCTTGGCGGCAGTGAATTCTATCGATGCTCGAACGACTTCATGAAGTGCGCCGATTTTCTGCGCGGCGTTTATGGAAGCGAGGAAAACCGCCCCTTTGTAGCCGAGCGCGACATGCCGCTTTTTTGCGCGACGGCGTTGCCTGCGATTGAGAAGCGTTTGCGCGTCGACCTTCCTTCCGATATCGATAAATACCGCCCTGTCACTTGCTCGCTCGAGTTCTTTTTCGACAAAGACAAAACGAGCGTGACCATGCGCGCCCAGGCTGTGTATGGCGCGATTCGTTACGATTTGGTGGGCGAGCTCACCGATCGCCCCGAGCCCGTGGACGTGCCTCTTCCCGTGCGCGATGTGAAGCGCGAAGCGAAGGCTCGCTCTCTTGCCGCGCGTTATTTCGGTGCAGGCGCATCGCTTGCGCTTTCCGACGGAGATGCGGTGGGCGCGCTGCTTTTCGGCGGCCTTGTGGAATTCCGCGAGGCGGGCACAGTGTTCACCACGCCCGCGTTCGATCGTCTTATTCGCGATGTGAAGCCGCGCGTTACTATGGGCGTATCGCTTTCGGGCAACTTGATCAACCTTGTGGTCGATGCGGGCGATTTGCCGGCGTCGGAGCTTTCGGCGCTGCTTTCGAGCTATCGACGCCGCAGGCGCTACCACCGCTTGCGTTCGGGCGCATTCATCGATTTGAAGGAAGCCGATCTTTCTCAACTCGATCGACTTGCGGGCGATTTGGGCCTTACGGCGCGCGAGCTTGCGAACGGGCAGGCACTTTTGCCGGCATATCGCGCATTCTATTTGAATGAAGAAGCGAACCTTGAGCGTGACCGAAGCTTTCAGGAGTATATCGATCACTTCAAGGCCGTGAACGAGGCCGATTATGCTGTGCCGCCAACGCTTGCAGGGGTGCTCAGGCCGTATCAGGAGTCGGGCTTCCGTTGGCTTTCGGCGCGCTGCGATGCCGATTTCGGGGGCGTTTTGGCCGATGAGATGGGCTTAGGCAAGTCGCTGCAGCTCATTTCCCTTCTTTTGGCCCGCCATGCCAAGCGGCAGCCGTATCCGAGCCTTATCGTGTGCCCGGCGTCGCTTGTGTACAACTGGACGGCCGAGTTCGAGCGATTCGCGCCCGAGCTTTCCGTGGTCGCCGTGGCGGGCGGAGCGCAAGAGCGCCGAGCTGCGCGCCTCGAGGCATTCGGCGGCCATCGACGCGTTGATGTGCTGGTCACCTCATATGACCTGCTTCGTATCGATATCGACGATTGGTCGAGCCGCCGCCTGTTCATATGCGCGCTCGACGAGGCGCAATATATCAAAAACCCCGCGGCGCTCACGACGCGCGCGGTGAAAAGCCTTGAAGCCGACCACAAGTTCGCGCTCACGGGCACGCCTATGGAAAACCGTCTTTCGGAGCTGTGGAGCATTTTCGACTTCCTCATGCCCGGGTTGCTGGGGCCTTATGCGCGCTTCCGCGAGCGCTTCGAGTCTCCCATCGTGGGCGGCGACGACGCGGTGGCTCGCCGGCTGCAGGCCATCGTCGCCCCCTTCATGCTGCGTCGCTTGAAGGCCGATGTGCTCACCGATTTGCCTGATAAGCTCGAATCGGTGGTGTATGCGAACATGGATGTCGAGCAGAGGAAGCTCTACGACGCGCACGAGCAGCGCCTTCGTGAAGAGCTTACCGCGCAGCGCATGTTCCGCAAAGAACGCGAAGCGGCCCGCGCTGCGGGAAGGCCTGTGTCAACCGTCGAGGTGCTCGCCGAAATCACGCGCTTGCGCCAGTTGTGCTGCGACCCGCGTTTGGTGTATGAAGACTACCGCGGGCCTTCCGCCAAGCTCGACGCGATTGTCGATTTGGTTTCGTCCGCCGTGGAGGGCGGGGAAAAGACGCTCGTGTTCTCGCAATTCACGAGTTTCCTTGAGCTGATTGCCGAACGGCTGCGCAAGGCGGGCATCGCACATTATTCCATCACGGGCGCTACGCCGAAGAAAGAACGCGTGCGGCTCGTCGATGCGTTCAATGAAGACGACACCCCTGCGTTTCTCGTTTCTCTGAAGGCGGGCGGCACGGGTTTGAACCTTACGGGAGCGTCGGTCGTGATTCATGCCGATCCGTGGTGGAACGCCGCGGCGCAAAGCCAGGCGACCGACCGCGCGCACCGCATTGGGCAAACGCGCGTGGTGAGCGTCGAGAAGGTTGTGGCGAAAAACACGATCGAGGAGCGCATCGTGCGTCTGCAGCAAACGAAAAGCGAACTCGCCGACCAAGTTGTGGGCGCGGGCGGAATTTCGCTCGCATCGCTCGATGCCGACGATTTGTACGAGTTGTTGCAGGGGTAGGGCGGTTTCCTTAATCTGCATGACACTCCATGAGCGCATCGAACGGTATAATGGCGCGAGCTGCCGCATTTTCCGGCGGCGTGAAGCACGAATGAGAGGTGGCGCGTGGCGCGCGAAAAGAAGCAAATCGCGAAAAACCGCAAGGCTTTCCACGATTACGAAATAATTGAAACGTTTGAGGCGGGCATCGCGCTCACGGGCACCGAGGTGTGCTCGCTGCGCGAGAACAACTGCCAGCTTACCGACTGCTTCGTGCTCATTCGCAAGGGCGAGGCGTGGCTCAACGGGCTGCATATCTCGCCGTATTCGCATGGCAATTTGAACAATCCCGACCCCGACCGCAAGCGCAAGCTGCTGCTTCATCGCAAGCAGATTCGCTATTTGGAGCAGAAAACGCGCGAGGCGGGCTTGGCAATTGTTCCTATTGGAATTTACTTCTCGACAAACGGCTTGGTGAAGCTTGAAATCGCGCTTGCCCGTGGCAAGAAGCTGCACGATAAGCGCCAGGCGATGGCTGAACGCGATTCCAAACGCGAAATCGCCCGCGCGTTGAAGATGCGTTCTCGTTAATTGGCAAGGTGCCCTGCGGGGCTTGAACAGGGGGTTCATACATGGGTATTTTCAGGAAAGCAACTCGCTTGGGCAGTCGCGTGGCAAAAAACGCCGCAAGGCAGATTATCGCGCCCGAAGACGAGAAGTCCAAGAAGGACAAGGGCGATAAGTCTGCCGAGCCGGCAGCGCCGCAGCATTCTGACGCCGAATACGATGAGCTGCAGGAGAAATACAATGCGCTCATGACCGAAAAGTGGAAGGAATACTACAAAACCAGCTGCGACGGCGAGTGCGAGACATGCGAATACTACGACTGGTGCCCTGACGATTTCGATGGCGTGTTTGAGGACGAGGCACCTGCCGAAGACGCGAAGGCCGAGTCTGCCGCAGCTGAAGGCGAGGCCACTGAGGGCGCAGCCGCCGACGAGGCCGACGAGGCCGTTGAAGTCGAGATCGAAGAGGAAAACGACGTCGAACTCACCGACGAGGAACGTGCCGCGAAGGCTGCCGCCGAGGCGTATTACGAAGATGGCTGCGATGGCGACTGCGATAACTGCGAGCACTACGACTGGTGCCCGGCAGAAGAGGAGGACGAAGACGATAAAGTCCTTTTCAAGGGCGTCACGCAGGGCGACGTGAAGAATGCTGCCAAGGGCGGCGTCGAGCTTGCGCGCGAGACCGCGCTCGCGGCGCGCGATTTGAAAGAGGCCCTCGACGACATCACGGGCGGCATGAACCTCAAGGAACTGTTGAAATAAGGTTTCAGGAGCGTGTCGGCATTTGACATTGGCCGCCGCCTCGATACAATAGGTTTTCCGCTGGGGCAACCCGGCGTGGTGCTTGACAAAAGCATATCGCATGGTGGACAGCACCCTCGGTGCCCGCGCGGCACGCATTTGGGGGCGACTGGTTTCGACATGGTACGTTTGAACTGAGGAGCAGGTCGTGGTCTCCTCGCCACGTTAAACAGGGGTAAAGTCAAGTTAATTGGCAAAAAATCTTATCAGAGCGCTCCTGCGCTCGCCATGGCTGCTTAATAGCACCTGGCACGTCAAACTCGGGTTGTCCCCGACTCGAGCGCGACGTCATTTTAGGGGACTGCTTCAAAGCACGTAGTCTGTATGGCTTTGGAAAAGAAAGAACGGGCTAGGAAGCTCGACGTTGGTTCGCGAACCGACATCTTCCGAAATTCGATCGCGAAATAAGCTTGTAGAGCCTGAGCAAGAACGTAGTATGGACCGGAGTTCGATTCTCCGCGCCTCCACCAGAATCAATAAACGCCGTTCTTTTGAACGGCGTTTTTTGTGGATGTCCGTAAGGGTTGGGCGTCTTGAGGGATTGGCAAAAGAGGCTTTTGACGTGCGCTTTCGTGCTTTTAAAGAGGCATGCGCCCGTTTAATCGACGTTTTGCCGCGCATTTTGATTCCGCTATTCGCGTGCGTGCCAATGCGCGTTTTGCAGTTCATGCGATAGGCTTTATTATAGAAATGGCAATTGCTTGGTAACGAGCGACATTATTCAGCCCAGGGTAAATAAGCCGGGCATTGATTAAAAAGAGGATGCATGATCGTTTCTTCTGACAGGGTATTACCAAATAGGCCGTTTAATGACGCCCCTATCGGCATCTTTGATTCCGGTTTTGGCGGCCTTACCGTGGCGCGCGAAATCGCTAAGGAGCTGCCCGAGGAATCCATCGTATATTTCGGCGATACGGCGCGATGCCCCTATGGCCCCCGCAGCCAAGACGAGGTCGACGGTTTCGTGCAGCAAATTTGCACATGGCTCGTTGGCCGCGACGTGAAGCTGCTCGTTATCGCGTGCAACACCGCGACCGCTGCGGGCCTTGAACACGCGCAGCAACGTTTCAGCATTCCCGTGATCGGCGCCGTTATTCCTGGCGCTCGCGCCGCCGCACGTGCGACGAAAAACCGCCGCGTGGGCGTCATCGCCACGAAGGGCACGGTTGAATCGGGCTGCTATCCTCAGGCTATTCGCAATATCGACGCGGGCATCACGGTGTTTTCTACGGCTACGCCGAAGTTCGTCGACATCGTCGAGCAGGGAATTCGCATGTCGAGAGGCCCCATCGAAGACCTCACGAGCCTTGCGAGCAAAGTTTACATTCGCCCGGCGTTCCAGGAAATCGCCCGCGACTATCTTGAACCGCTGCGCCGCTGCGAAATCGACACGCTCGTGCTTGGCTGCACGCATTACCCCATGCTTAAAGCGCTTATCGGCGGCGTTATCGGCCACAATGTTCTGCTCGTTTCTTCCGCCGAGGAAATGGCGAAAGAGGTGCGCGAAACGTTGAGCATGCGCGGTGAGCTTGCCCATGAGGGCAATATCGCAAAACACGAGTTCTTCACCTCGGCGCCGAATCTGGATGAATTCCAGTCGTTCGGGTCGCGGGTGTTCAGCGAACCTATCGAGCGCCCGACCCATATCGATCTTTCTCGCTTATAATCTGAAGGCCGACATCGCGTCGGCCTTTTCTGTATGTATGCGGGCTTGCCCGCTTGATAGGAGGAAACCATGCTTGCTAACAGGGCGAACGATCGCGACGATCGCGCGATGCGCGACGTGAAGCTTACGCGCGGCATTATGAAGAACGCCAACGGCAGCTGCCTTGTCGAATTCGGCGACACGCGTGTGCTGTGCACCGCGACCATCGAAGACCGTGCGCCGGGCTGGCGCAAAGGCTCGGGCAAAGGCTGGCTCACGGCCGAATACGCCATGCTTCCCGCTGCGGGCAACAAGCGCACGCGCCGCGAGACGAACGGCCGTAATGGTCGCAGCATGGAAATCGAGCGCCTCATTGGTCGCAGCCTGCGCAATGTGTGCGATCTGAACGCTATGGGCGGCGAGGTGACCATGACCATCGACTGCGACGTGCTGCAAGCCGATGGCGGCACGCGCACAGCCGCCATCACGGGCGCGTGGGTCGCGGCCTATGATGCGTTCGAGATGTGGAAGACCGCAGGCCGCATTAAGACGAACCCCTTGTTTGGCCAGGTTGCCGCCATCAGTGTTGGCTTGGTTGAAGGCCGCCTTATGCTCGACCTCGATTACGAGGAAGATTCGAACGCCGAAATCGACATGAACGTCGTGATGAACGCGAAAGGCGAGATTGTCGAGATTCAGGGCACCGGCGAGCAGGTGAGCTTCTCGCGCGAGCGTTTGAACGAGTTCTTGGATGTGGCTGAAGAGGGCATCAAGGTGCTGCTGGCCGCTCAGAAAGATGTGCTTGGCATGGAATAGCAGGAAAGCGGCCGCGTGCGGGATTTGCGGCGCACGCGTTTTTGTTCGCGGAATGGAGTAGAAGAGAAATGAAAGTCGTCATTGCAACCAACAATAAGCATAAGGTTGAAGAAATCGAAACCGCGCTCGACTTTCCGGGTTGGGAGTTTCTGACTCTGTCGCAGGTTGAGTCGTATCCCGAGCCCGAGGAAGACGCCGATACGTTCGTCGGCAATGCGCTCATCAAGGCTCGCGCCGCCCACGAGGCCACGGGCATGGCCGCGCTCGCAGACGATTCGGGACTCGTGGTCGATGCCCTCGATGGCCGCCCGGGCGTGTACTCGGCGCGCTATGCGGGCACGCATGGCGACGATGCCGCGAACAACGCCAAGGTGCTCGCCGAACTTGAGGGTGTGCCCGACGAGCAGCGCACGGGGCGCTTCGTGTGTGCGCTCGCATTCATCAACGAGGCGGGAGACGAAACGACGGTCGAGGGCACGGTCGAAGGCCGCATTGGGCACGAGCTGCGCGGCAGCGAGGGCTTTGGTTACGACCCCATGTTCATGCCCGAGGAGTTTGGTTTTGAGCGCTCGCTCGCTGAGGTTTCCCAAGACGAGAAAAACGCCATCAGCCATCGTGGCAACGCGCTGCGCATCCTGCGCGCGAAGCTCGCGGAGTAAGCGAGGCCGCCGACCTGTTAAATGCTCGTAGCGTTTAACAGGTTTTCGAGCCTGCGGCGGCATCTTTGGCAACGGCCGAATAACGTTTCGCCGGCAGGCGTATTTGCGGGCGTGCAGCGCTATACTTGAGACGAGCGTTGGCAGGGGATTGTCGCCAGCGCACATAAGAAGGAGGTTTTGTCATGAAGAACATTCTCGTCGCCTATGACGGCTCTGAGACCTCGAAGCGCGCAATCGACACCGCCGCCGATTTCATCGCGCCCGACGCCCGCATTCATCTCGACATCGTGAACGTGGTCTCCATTCCCATGCTTTCCGATGATCAGGCTTCGAGCTTCGCCGCGATTTTGGACCTTATGAAATCCGACGCCGAAGAGGTGCTCGCCGACGCTTTGAATCAGTTCGAAGGCAGGCATCAGCAAAACGCCGTGGACACGCTGCTTGTTTTGGGAACCGACGTCGCATCGGAAATCGCCAAGCTTATCGAAAAGAATGGCTACGACATGGTGGTTATCGGGTCGCGCGGGCTTTCTGGCATGAAGCAGTATCTGGGCAGCGTGAGCCACAAGCTGCTCGGCGCAACCAAGGTGCCCGTGCTCGTTGTGAAATAACGCCGAAAATCAGGTAAAACATATCATGCGCAGGAAGGCTTCGCCTATGGCGAGGCCTTCCTCTTTTTCTGCGCCGCTTCGTTTACAATGTGCCCGCAAGCAAACGGTGCGGAGAGCGTCTCGACGAGAAGCGGCGGCTGAAGGCTGCGATTTGCGGCTGTGACTGCACGTTGCGTCGAACGTCGGAACCGAACGCCTTGGCCAATTGTTGCAACCGAAGGCTACGGCCCAACGGTGCGAGCGAAGGCCGCGACCGCTTACCGATGTGGTTTGCAAAAACCTTGTGAAGCTGCGCATATGCGCAAAATAGTACGTCTCGAAAACGCGCACGTTATGGTAAACTAACCGAGCTTGTGCGCCGAAAGGTGCCAGGTCCCGTTCGGAAAACCGAGCGGGTTTGTATCTGTAGGCCCCCGAGACATGTTGAGTTCAACCACCATGACGAAGGGTCCCTGTACTTGAAAGGGGTCCGTTTTGACCGAAATCAAGAACACGAATGTCATCGATTTCGAGGACATCTCCGACGACGAGATGAACGCGATGATCGATGGCACCCTGACCGAGTTCGACGAAGGCGATCTGGTCAAGGGTACTGTCGTGAAAATCGAGCATGACGAGTGCTTGCTCGACATCGGCTTCAAGAGCGAGGGCGTTATCCCTGCTCGCGAGCTGTCTATCCGCAAGGATGCCGATCCCTCCGAAATCGTTGCCCTGGGCGACGAAATCGAGGCTCTTGTTCTTCAGAAGGAAGACAAGGACGGCCGCCTGATCCTCTCCAAGAAGCGTGCTGAGTACGAGCGCGCTTGGATTAGCGTCGAAGAGAAGTTCAAGGCCGGCGAGACCGTCACCGGCGAGGTTATCGAAGTCGTCAAGGGCGGCCTCATCCTCGACATCGGCCTGCGTGGCTTCCTGCCTGCTTCCCTCGTTGACCTTCGCCGCGTGAAGGATCTCGACGCCTACCTGGGCACCGAAATCGAAGCTCGCGTCATCGAGATGGATCGCAACCGCAACAACGTCGTGCTGTCCCGCCGCGTGCTGCTCGAGGAAGGCCGCAAGAACGAGCGCGCCGAAATCCTCTCCAAGCTCGTCAAGGGCATGCGCCTCAAGGGTACTGTTTCCTCCATCGTCGACTTTGGCGCCTTCGTTGACCTGGGCGGCATCGACGGTCTGGTTCACATCTCCGAGCTGTCTTGGAACCATGTCAACCATCCCTCCGAGGTCGTCAAGGTTGGCGACGAGGTTGAGGTTGAGGTTCTCGACGTCGACCTGCAGCGCGAGCGCATCTCGCTCGGTCTGAAGCAGACCACCGAGGATCCGTGGCTGAAGCTCATCGAGAGCTACCCCGTGGGCACCATCGTTGATGGCAAGGTCACCAAGGTTGTTCCGTTTGGCGCCTTCGTCGAGCTCGGCAACAACGTCGAGGGCCTGGTCCACATCTCCGAGATGGCTGCCAAGCACATCGACACCCCGGCGCAGGTCGTCAAGGTCGGCCAGGACGTCAAGGTCAAGGTTATGGACATCAACCCCGACCGTCGTCGCATCAGCCTGTCCATGAAGGCTGCTGCTCACGACCTGGGCTTTGAGGTTGAGGTCGACGAGACCATCCAGGCTCCCGAGCCGCGTCAGCCCAAGAAGAAGGCTGCTGCTCCCAAGGCTGAGAAGCCTGCGACCGAAGAGGCCGCTGAGTAAATCTCGCGCCGAGCACGTTCTTGATCGAAGGCTTGGGATGGTTGAACCCAAGCCCGGTTGAAACTTCGCATGGTTTTATAGAAAGCCGCTCCACGTTTGTGGGGCGGCTTTTCTGTCATGGGCGGGAAATGCTTGGGCGAGCGAATTGGATGGCATGTTTTAAGTAAGCTGTTTGGTCAAGGCGTATGTTGGCGGTGGTTGAGCGCAACTGCATTGTCAAGCGATGGTCTGCGGAACTATGCCACATTCGAGGGTGCTTTTGCGCATGCGTATACGAGTCATGGTAAAATCCAGGGGTTATTGGCAAAGATGGTTGTGTCGGGCACGATGCGGGCGTGAGCGAAGAGCGCGTACGCTTGAGGGAATGCGGGTGAGAGTCCTGCGCTCTACCAGGAACCGTATACGCCGATGGACGGGTTGGCCGTTGCGTAAGAGAGCGTGCATGCGATAGTGATGGTGCATGTGCTCCATGCTGCGATGGCTTGCAAGTAAAACCGCGGGCACGTGGGCCGTTCAAGTGAGGCAAAGTCGGAACACTCATCCATCGCACTGAGCCCTGGAAGTGAGGTACCGATGAGATTCGGTCCAAGTTTGGCGCGCGATGGCGCTCGCGAAGAAGCCCGCGTCGGGACAGGCGACGTCTCGCGTGGAAATCCTGAGAAAAATCTGCTAAATACGTCACTTTGGCAACGTATGCTCTCGGTTTTTATGGCCATTGTCCTTGCGACATCCATGACTCCGAGCCGCGCGCTCGCGTCTGACGAGGATGCGACCAATTCCGTTGCCGCCGAGTCTGCAGAAGGTGTTGCAGCTTCGGGTGTCGATAGCCAATCTGGCGAAGCGGTCCCTGGTGAAGATGTATCCGATACAGTCGAAGATGTTGACACGGATTCCGTTATTGACGAATCGGTAAATGCGAATAAGACGGATGGCGGTTTAAGCCAGGCCATGGCCGAGCCGGGGCAGTCTTCGCTCGCTGGCGCTGTCTCCTCGTCGAATGATGGCGTATCGGCTTTCGAAACCGATGCTGCGGCTGGTGGAGCCCAACAAAACGATTCATTGACTCGTGCTGTAGCGTCGCTTGATTCTTCATCTGTTATCAGCGTTGGCAGCTCAAAAAATGCAGTAAGATTTACGAATTATTCTGGATATGTAAAGACAACTACTACACTTTATGCAACCGCTTGGACGAAACGGGGCGCTTCGAAAATCCCCTCGAGCGGCTTTACGTACCAGTGGTACGCTTCCGATGCGACTAATGCGTCAGCAAAGGACATGTCCCAGTTTGAGCCGATTGCGGGTCAAACATCCTCTTCAATCGTTCTTGACGATACTCTTCGAACTCAGCTCAAAGGTAAGTGCCTACGCGTTGCGATTACGAGCGGCGATACAACGGTCTATGGGCCTTCCTCGAATAATAATAGCGCCACCTTGTCTGCGGTAAAGCGTATTGATGCGCCTGTTAAGGCGAAAACTGCACTTGATGAAAAATCATATATCCTCATTCAGCCGTCAGACGCAGTAACCTCATCGACGAATATTGTTAAGCCGGAGATTCTTCGCCCAGGAAGTGTGCTTTGCGCAAATGCCTACGATAGCGAGGCAGTGCCCTCGGCTCGCATTTCCGCGCAAAACACTTGGACGTATCAATGGCTTGCTGGCGATAGTCGCGATGCGGACGATTCGGCTTATCTTCCCATTGAAGGCCAAACTTCTCAAACCTTGACCATTACTGAGGATTTGGCGAAGCAGCTTGCTGGCAAATACATTCGAGTTAAAGTCACCGGAGATGGTCAAGAGCTCTATGGCCCAAGCGGTTCTTTTAATCGTCCAGCTTCTGTTAAACGCAATACCCCTGGTCCAGTTGCGTCTGTTGATCAACTTGCCGTTAACCATATCGTTCTCGCCTACAATGGCGAAGAATTCGGCAATCAGGTTGAAGACGTTCCCAATGCGAACGTCGGCGACACGATTTGTGCTGCGGCGTACTACCTTAACTACGATACGCCGACCGATTTGTATGGCGAAGACAAGGTCGATTTCTCTTGGCAAGTTGCCGATGACAAAGATGGCGAATATCGCGAAGTAGCAACTGGTGCGACGTTCACCGTTGGTGATTACGCTGGAAAATATCTCAAGGTCGTTGCAACGGCCAAGAACGGCATTGCCGGTATCGATTCGCATGAAACGGAGCCAGGCCGCATTTTGGCAAAGGGCGCGTCGACGCTTTACTACGTCGATTATGCCAATGCGTCCAAGGGCGCGAAGGATACGGGCTCCACGATCGAAGCGGTTGCCTACAAGGGCGATTATTGGGAAAACGAAACGGTTACCGAGGGCGTCACGTTCACGTGGCGTTGGTCTGAGGTCGATCCCGATTCCGCCGATTTTGACAAGGGCGACTGGCATGTTGTTGATGGCCAGTCTTCTGCCTCGTTCACCATTCCGGACGATTATGCATTTCGATGGGTAAACGTTACTGCGTATGCGGGCGATAATACGGTTGTCGCCGATTCGTCCGTCAAAGTGAAACCTGCTGGTTCGCACGAGCTTTCGAGTCTCGTGTATGTTAAAAAGATTGCTGGCGATCTTGACGCGAAGTACCAGTATAAGACCGGCGAGAAAATTGGCGTAGAGGCCTTTGAGCTCACGTCGGCGGGTACCAAGGGCAGCAAGCTTTCGAACGACCAGCTTTCGTTTACGTGGCAAATTGCCGATTCCCGCAATGGTGAATACGTCGATCTGAATGACGCTAACCTGCATCGTTCGTCGTTCGTTATTCCCGAAAGCTACGAAGGAAAGTTTCTGAAATGCCTGGTTTCCGCTGGGTATAACACCGAAGTCGCATTGCTTAACAAGGCCATTGTTAAGGGTGATGGCGCTGCGACATACGGCATTACTTCGGTCGATGTCGAGCAAAGCAATAATTTGGTGCAGGTTGGCAGTACTTTAACTCCGACTGCTAACTATTTGGCCACCAATGAATACGGCGAGTATGAAACTTCGCTTCCGAGCGGTTCCGTTGTTACGTATGCGTGGTTCGCTGCCGATGATGAGAACCGCACGAACGCTGTTGAGCTGACGGGCGCAGACGATGCGACAGGCGCATTGAAGATTCCCGCTTCGGCTGAGGGCAAATATATTTACGTTGTGGCGAATGCCGGCGAAAACGATAAAGAGAGTGACCCGCTCTTTGTGGGTGCCGCTGAAGAAAAGACCATTAAGGTCAATGTCAAGATTACGGGCGTAACCGACCACAATTCGGGCGAGAGTTACTCTTTTGAGTCGTGGATTCCTCTGACCGAGTATGCATGGAGCAGCGACGAGAAGAAATCTGCTTGGGATATCTTCAAGACGGTGCTCGATAGTGCCGGCTATACGTATAACGACCAGTGGGGCACCCCTTATTCCATTACGACGCCGGATAAAAAACGAACTCTGGCTATGTCGAGCAGTGCACCGTGGAGCTATTGGTCATTCATTGTTAATGGTACGTATGCTCCCGTTATGGCAACGGGCTATTTGCCGGTTGAGGGCGATACCATTGAGCTTACTTACATAGACGCGTCGGGTACGTTTGTTCCAGGCGGTGAGCCAGAAACTAATCTTGGAACTCCTCATCCCGATATCGATGTCACGTGGAACGGTTTTGCAAATGGCAGTGCTGGTTCTGCGACGGACGCCCTTACGCCTACGACGAAGACCGATACTCCCTCATGGGCGCTCAACCTCCTGACCGAAGAGCAGCAGAAGGCGGGCGCAGGCGTCTCTGCGTCTGATCCCATTATCGCGAACGGAAAGGTGTACCTCGTCACCGGAGCTTCGGTGTGGGGCGGAAAGACGTGGAACGCTGTCCTCAACGAGATTGATTCCGAGACGGGCTCCGTTGTGCGCTCCCTTGAGCTTGGCTCCTCTATGGATAGCACGTGCCGCCCCGTTGTCGCGCAGGGCATTATCCTGATTCCGCTTTCGGGTGGCTATCTGCAGGCTGTTTCGGCGAAAACATTCGAGACACTGTGGTATTCGGATGCCTTCGCTATGCAGAATCTGTCTTCGTTGACCGTTGACGGCGACTACGTCTATATCAATACCCTTGATTATTGGTCCGGCAACGACGTGCAAAACGGTACCGTCAAGCGCCTCAATATTCATACGGGTGCCGTTGCTGGCAGCGCTTCTGTTGATGATGGCGGTTACTATTGGTCCGGCGGACTGATGGTCAACGGCTACTACGTTGTTGGTGGCGACTATGGCCAGGTGCGCGTGTACTCTGCCGACTTGACCACGCTCGTTGACTCTCTCAAGCTCGCCGGTGGCAATATCCGCTCGGCGCTTGTTGAGCACGATGGATTTGTGTATGCCGTCACGCGCGATGATGGCACCTTGCATAAGCTTTCCATCGGTTCTAACGGTTCCATTTCCGAGGTCGCGAAGGTGCAGTTTGCCGCGTACTCGACTTCAACGCCTGTGTTTAGCGGCAAATATGCCTTTATTTGCGGTGCAACCGCGAACAATTGGAAGGCTAAGGGTCTGCTTTCGATCGTCGATCTTTCCGATATGAGCGTGAAGCAGATTGCGAAGGCCGATGGCGAAGAGCTCGGTTTTGAATCGAAGAGCACGCCGCTCGTTTCGACGCGCGATGGCGAGACGTATGTGTACTTTACTTTGAACGGCGCCAAGGGTAAGTGGCCCAACTACACTTCGGGCGGCGGCGTGTACATGTACAGGCTGGGCGACGCCGAGGCGACCGAAGTGTTTGTCCCCGGGTCCGGTTACGCCAACTACTGCATGGCGTCGGTTGTCTGCGACGAGTTCGGTAACCTTTACTACACGAATGACTCCGGTCACCTGTTCTGTGTGAAGTCTCAGGCCCATCGAGTAAAGTTCGATACGCAGGGAGGATCGTCGATTGACAATCAGACTCCCGCCTCGGGTTCGACGGTTGCCAAGCCTGCTGACCCGACGCGTGAGGGCTACACCTTCGCTGGTTGGTTTACCGATAAGACTTGCACCAAGGCGTATGACTTTAGCGCTGCGGTGACGGCTGATATGACGCTGTATGCCAAGTGGACGAAGAACGAGACATCGACACCTGAGCCTCCGACCGACCCCATCACGGACGACAACGCGAGCGTGCAGGCAAGGCCGCAGGGCGGTTCCGTGCCACCCTCTTCGCTGCCTTTGTCGCAAAGTGCGCTCCCCAAGAGCGATGACGAAAAGGCCAACGGCGGCAAGAAAGCCGACGACCAGAAGAGCGCGAAGGCAAGCGATGCGAAGTCTTCCTCGAAGGCCGAAAACGATGGCGTTACCAAGTCGACGGCTGCTGCAGACAACGGCGCGTCCTCAACTGAGAGCGCTCCCATTTGGCCTTACATTGTTTTGGCGGTCGGCATTGCTGGTCTTGCTGCTGCCACTGTGTGGTTCGTCGTCGCCCGTCGCAAACGTGATGGGGATGAATAACGAAGCATGTCTGACGAAATGAAACCCACTTCGGAAGACGCGAAAATCACGGCGGGGAACGCTCCTCGCCGTGATTCGGCGGAAGCGGCGGCCCTTACCGTGGGGTCGCCGTCTTCGTCTTCCTCGTCTCAAACGGCGCCTTCGGGCATGGCGCCGAAGCGCACATCGCTCTCTTTGGCGACGCGTGCGGGCATCGCGGCTCTCGCGGTGGTGTCGGTGCTGTTCATCGGCGCTTCGGCATTCGCTTTGACGAATGGCTTTGGCCTTCCGACCGACTCTCCTGTCGTTAAGGCCGCGGAAAGCGTCGGAATCGTGCGCTCTGTCGATGTCGAGGCCTCATCTGCCGACGGTGCCGACGAGGCGAAGGCTGGCAAGGGCGAAGATTCGAACGAAGCCGATGCGGCCAATAAAGAATCCGAAGACAAGAAAGACGCGTCGAGTGACACTTCTGGAAGCGACGAGTCGAAATCGAAGGGCGATAGGTCCTCGTCTGACAACTCGGCCTCCAGTGGGTCTTCCGATTCAGGCTCGGGCTCCTCTTCATCCTCGGGCGGCAGCTCGTCTTCGAGCGCTGGTTCGGGGTCGGGCTCTTCTTCCTCGGGTGCCTCTTCAAGCTCGAGTTCTTCGGCGGGTGGCTCTTCGCAACCGGGCACTTCCGCACCTGCCGGCACGGTAACCGTGTATGTTTCCGTATCGAGCTCTGCGGTGGGCAACCCCGTTTCGGGCGGCGGAACCTTCACGTTCAACCAAGGCGCGACGGTCTACGATGCCCTGTGCGCGTGCGGCCTTTCGATGAACGCATCGAACACGGGTTACGGCATATACGTAAGTGCCATTGGCGGCCTTGCCGAAAAAGAGCACGGCGGACACAGCGGCTGGATGTATTCCGTCAACGGAGCCGTTCCTATGACGGCGTGCAGCAACTACGTGCTCTCCAACGGCGATTCCGTTTCCTGGTATTACGTAACAGGGTAGTATGACCAACGTTTTCCATACATATCACCCTGCAGTGGCGTTCGTCTTTTTGGCGAGCGCCCTTGCGCTGTCTATGGCATGCTTGCACCCCGTATTCGTGGCGCTGTCGCTCGCGGGCGCCCTTATGTGTTCGTGCGTGTGTCGCGGCGGGCGCGCCACGCTGCTGTCTCTTCGATGGGTTGTTCCGTTGTGCCTGGTCGTTGCCGCAGCGAACCCGTTTTTCGTTGCATCGGGCTCAACCGAGCTGTTCCGCATAGGGCAGCGCGCCATCTATGCCGAAGCGCTTTTGTACGGCCTGTGCTCGGGCGGCATGTTCGCGTCGGTGTTTCTGTGGTTCGCGTCTTATTCCTCCTGCATGGATTCCGAAAACTCGCTCGCGCTGTTCGGAAACGTCGCGCCCGTCGTTACGCTCATGGTCTCGCAGGTTTTGCGCTTGGTGCCGCAATTCGTTTCGCGCGGTCGTGCCATCGCCGACGTGCAAGACGGCATGAGCGCCGCGGCGCCCCGCACGAAGAAAGATGCCGCGCAGGGACGCATGCGCATCGTAAGCGTGCTCATGGGGTGGGGCATGGAAGACGCCCTGGAGCGAAGCTGCGCCATGCGCGCACGCGGCTACGATTGCGGTGCGCGGCGCACGACATATGCTCGTTTTCGCCTGGGCGCATCTGACGCCGTGGTGCTTGCTGCGGTGGTCGCCCTCGCGCTTGCAAGCGCGGTGTGCGCGTGGCTGGCGTTTTCTGGCTTCTCGTTTTATCCCGTGGTCGCGGGCGTCGCGCCGTTTTGGCTGTATCTTCCCTATGCGCTGCTCATGCTGGTGCCTCCGGCGTTGTGGCTGCGCGATTGGTTGCAATGGAGGTCGTGCGAATGACGAACGAACACAATACCGCGCTCGCCGTGGAAACGCGTGGGCTTGCGTTCGCATACCCTGTGGACAGCGGCGAGCCCGCGTTTGAGATTTCGTGGCCCGACCTGCGCATTGATCAAGGCGTTTTTTGCGTCGTAGTGGGTTCGACGGGTTCGGGCAAAACCACGCTCTTGCGCTCGTTGAAGCCCGAGCTTGTGCCTGCGGGCGCATATCGCGGCTGGGCACGCGTTTTGGGCCGCGTTGCAAGTGGGGAAGGCGTGCAGGGCGAGCAAACATTTACGGCGCTTGAATCGGCGCAGTCGATTGGCTTCGTGATGCAAGACCCCGCCGCGCAAATCGTATGCGACACGGTATGGCATGAGCTTGCGTTCGGGCTTGAAAACGTCGGCATGCCGCAAAATGAAATGCGCAGGCGTGTGGCCGAAGTCGCGCACTTCTTTGGCATTGAACCATGGGTGCGCAAGAAAACCGAAGACCTCTCGGGAGGCCAGAAGCAAATCGTGAACCTGGCGAGCGTATTGGCGTTGCGTCCGCGCGTGCTGCTGCTTGACGAGCCCACGGCGCAGCTCGATCCGAATGCCGTGAAGCAGTTCTTGTTCCTGCTGGGCCGTGTAAATCGCGAGCTTGGCATTACCGTGGTCGTTGCGACGCATTCCCCTGAAGATGTTGAGGCGTATGCGACGCAGCGCATCGACCTGGATGCGTCGGGCGCTCCTGCGCCGCGCGAATTGGCAGAAGCGGCCCTTGCGCCCCGTTGGGAAGCGCGTGCGGCGGTATGTGCGCATGCCGATGCGGCGATTCGCGTTCGCGATGCGCATTTTCGCTTCGACCGCCGCGAGCCGTGGGTGCTGCGCGGCATCGATTTGAATATCGCGCGCGGTTGCGTGCATGCGCTCGTGGGCGGCAACGGCTGCGGTAAAACCACGCTTCTGCGCTGCCTGGCGGGCGTGTTGAAGCCGCAACGCGGCCATATTGACAACGCTCTAAGGTATTCCCAGGCCTTACTTCCTCAAGATCCGAAGGCGCTGTTCGTATGCGATTCGGTGCGCGAGGAGCTTATGGAGTGGTCGACTCGCTGCGGCTATGGGCAGCGTGAAGCCGCAGCTATGGCGCGGCGCTTCGGGCTTGAAAGCTTGGGAGCGCGCCACCCGTATGACCTTTCGGGTGGCCAGCAGCAAAAACTTGCGCTCGCGAAGCTTCTGCTCGCGAACCCCGAGGTGCTCTTTCTCGACGAGCCTACCAAGGGGCTCGACCCGGCGTCGTGCGCCGATTTCTCTCGAACGGTGCGCGAGCTTGCCGATGAGGGCAAAACGATCGTTTTCGTGACGCACGATCTTGATTTCGCGCTCGTCACGGCCGATTTCGTGTCGATGCCCTTCGATGGCGAAATCGCGTGCACCGAACCTGTTCAGGCGTTCTTTGCAAACAACATCGTCTATCGCCCGAACGCCAAAAGCCGCCTTTTCGGCGAAATTGCGGCAGAAGGCGGGCGTGCATAATGGGGGCGACACACGGGAACGCTGGCTTTCGCACTCGCATCGCGGCTGAAATTGTCGCCATTTTCGCCACGCCTGTTGTATTGGCGGCGTGCGCCATCGCGAATTTCGACCAGACCGCCTTGCTCACGCTCGTCGTGGTGCTTGCGAGCATAGGTGTCTTCTTCGCGAGCTATGAGGCGTCGCGCCCCCGTCTGCGCGACATCATGCCCACGGTGGTGTTGGCCGCCCTTGCCGCAGCGGGTCGTATTCTGTTCGCGCCCATTCCCGATTTCAAGCCGGTGAGCGCCATCGCGATTATCGCCGGCGTCGCATTCGGGCGTAAAAGCGGGTTCATGGTGGGCGCTTTAGCGGCGCTCGCTTCGAATTTCTTCTTCGGCCAAGGCCCGTGGACACCGTGGCAAATGTATGCCTGGGGCTTGGTTGGCTATGGGGCCGGGTTGCTCGCGATGGTGCCTGCAAAGCGACGAGCGGTAGAGTCGAAGAACTCTTGTCGGGCTCGTAGCGGGGAAGCGACCGGCATCGCGAGCGATTCAGCGTACCCTGTTTCGCCTGGTGGGGAAACCGAAAGCGCCGCCTTGTTGCCACATCAGGTGCGTACCGATAAGGAAAACCGCGCCTTGGCCACTCGCCGTCTGATCGATGCGCATCCCACCATCGTGTACGCATACGGTTTTCTGGCTTGCCTCGGGTACGGCTTCATTCTGAATGCGTGGAGCATCTTGAGCTTCTTCCACGCTCAGGCGTCAGGATGGGCGGGCATCTTGGCGGTGTATGCGACGGCCCTGCCTTTCGATATCGTGCATGGCATAGCGACGGTTGTGTTCTTGCTCGCTCTGTATGGCCCGTGGCGTCGCAAGCTCGAGCGCGTGCGCAGGAAGTTCGGTTTGGCGTAGGAGCAGGCAATGCGGCGAATGCTCGCCACCGAAGCTCATGGCCGCCTTGCCTTGGCGTGCAAGGGGAGGCGCGTCCGCTTTGCGCCGTTTTCGAACGAGACTCTGAATATTCTTCTGTAATATGCATTTTCTTGAATATGCTGTTATGACGTGCCTTCTTTTTCACATTCGTGCTTTAGTGTGCTAAACTGCCCAAATTATTGCCTCGTATGGAAAGAAGGAATTACCCATGTCTTCTGAACAAGAAGCCATGAGCTTTGAGACCGAGGGCCTGTACGTTTCGGAATCGGAACGTCAGGGTTGGTGGTCAATCGCTCGCATTTGGATTGGCAACGCCTTCAATGTCTCTTCGCTTATTACTGGTGCCGCGCTCGGCGCGGGCCTCACGTTGTTCGATAGTTTCTTGGCTGCGTTTATCGGCTTTGGCATTATCGTCGCCTATATGAGCCTCGTGGCTATGGAATCGGCCGATGTGGGACTTCCCACGGCGCCCCTTTCCACGGCGGCGCTCGGCAAGAAAGGTGGACGCTACATCGTTGGCTTCATCATGGGCGTGTCGCTCGTGGGCTGGTTCGGCGTGCAGGCTGCCGTGTGCGGCGCGTCGTTCTCGATCGCTTTCGCCGACCTTACGGGCTTCGAGATTCCTGTATGGATTTCCGCTGTCGTGCTTGGCGCGCTCATGCTCGCATCGGCGATTTACGGCTTCGATGGCGTGAAGTGGGTGAACACGGTTTCTGCTGTGCTGCTGTTTGTCATTTGCGTGTACGGCTTGGGCATTTCTATCGCGGGTACTGGCACCGATTCCATTTTCAACTATGTGCCCGTCGAGGGCATGGGTTTGGCTGCTGGCATTAGCGTCTCCGTCGGCCTGTTTGCCGTAGGCGGTGCTAGCGTGGGCGACTTCACCCGTTACGCGAAAGACCGCAAAGCGGCTGTGGTTTCGAGCGTCGTTGGCGTGTGGCCGGTGAACATTCTTGTGCTCATGATGGGCGCTGTGCTCGCTATCGCCGTTCCTGAATCGGGCGGCGACATCACTATCGTGCTTTCGAGCATGGGCTTGGCACTTGTTTCCGTGGTCGCCATCGTGGCTTCCACGTGGGCCGTAAACGTTGGTAACGCCTATTCCGCCGGTTTGGCATTTACGGCCATGGCGGGCAAGGGCGAGGAATCGTACAAGCTCACCACGATGATCTCCGGTATCGTCGGTCTCGTCGCCGCTGCTGTGGGCATCATGGATTACTTCACCACGTTCCTTACGTTCCTTTCGGCCATGGTCCCCGCGCTCGCTGGCACCATGATTGCCGACTACTTCTTCATTCGCAAAGGCCGACCCGAAAACTTCAAGCCTCTCGAGGGCATCTCGGCGCCGGGCGTCGTGAGCTTCGCGGTGGGCGCCGTGTTTGCCATGGTGACGGGCGGCACGTTCGTGGGCACGCCGCTCGAAATGCTTGATTTCCCGCTGTTTATTGGCCCTGTGAACGGCATTGTCGTTTCCATGATTTTGTACGTGATTATCTACAAAGCCATGAAGTTGCCTGCATTTGACGGTTCTATCGTGCTTTTCACGAAGAAGTCGGCCGAATAGGGTAGTCTGGAACTACTACGCTACAAGCCGCTCGCAAGGGCGGCTTTGCTTTAATCGGGGTGCCCCGCGGGGCACCTGAAGGTAAGCGGCATATGTCGCAAAGTGCCCTGCCGCGTGCGGCGGGGCTGAACTAGGAAGGGGGCTCGCGTGAGGAAAATCGGAATCGAAGATATCGACGACATCGCGCTTGGCTCATCGCTTTTGGGTTCGGGTGGCGGCGGCGATCCATATATGGGTCGCTTGGAGGCCATCGCAGCCGTGAAGAAGTATGGTCCGGTCGAGCTGCTTGACATTGACGAAGTGCCTGACACCTGGACCGTCGCGCCCATTTGCGGCGTTGGCGCTCCGAGCGTGTCGCTCGAGAAGGGCACGAACGGAGTCGAGTATCCCAAGGTTCGCGCCATGATGGAGCGCATACTTGGCCGCAAGCTCGATGCGTTTTTGCTTTCCGAGGCGGGCGGCATGAACTCCATGGTGCCTATTTCCGCCGCCGCTCGAGCGGGCCTGCCGCTCATTAACGCCGACGGCATGGGCCGCGCGTTTCCGGGCATTCAGCAAGACACGTTCACGCTGAACGGCGTGTCCACCAACCCCTTCATCATTGCCGATGAAAAGGGCAACTGCACGGTGCTCACGACCATCAACAACGACTGGACCGAGGAAATCGGCCGTCAAATCACCACCGCATGCGGCGGCCAGGTGACCACGCTCGCATCGCCCATGAGCGGCGAGAAAATGAAGACGAGCGTCGTCGTTGGCACAGTCGATTACGCGCAGAAGCTCGGCCGCATCATTCGTACGGCGACCGACGCTGACAATCCCGAGCAGTTCTTCCTCGGTGAAAGCGGGGCCTTCCGCTTCTTCAAGGGTAAAATCACCGACGTGCTGCGCGAGACGCGCGACGGCTTCAACTTCGGCCGCGTGACGCTTGAAGGCATCGGCGAAGACAAGGGCAAGAAAGCTGTGGTCGAGTTCCAGAACGAGAACATCTACGCCGAGGTCGACGGCGAAATCGTGGCTACGGTGCCCGATCTTATTTGCCTGGTCGATTCCGAAACGTTCGTGCCCATTACCACCGAGAACCTGAAATACGGCAAGCGCGCCCTCGTCGTGGGTCTGCCGTGCGACGCCGCATGGCGTACGCCTCGCGGCTTAGAACTCGCCGGCCCCGCGTGGTTCGGCTTGAAAGACGTCGAATATCGCCCCGTTGAGGAGCGTTGCGCCGAGTTTTCGAAGGAGGAGAGCCATGCGTAAAATCGGCATTTCCGATATCGAAGACATCGCTTTGGGCGCAGCGCTGTTGGGCGCGGGCGGCGGCGGCGACCCCTACATTGGCAAGCTGCTCGCCATTGGCGCCGTGAAGGAATGCGGCGAGGTGTCGCTCATCGACGTCGACGAGCTTTCTGACGACGACGTCGTTGTTCCCGTTGCAAGCGTGGGTGCTCCGACGATTCTCACCGAAAAGGGCGTGGGTTCCAACGAGTTCACCAAGCTCATCGATATGGTGGGTTCCTACTACGGCAAGAAAATCACGGCCATCATGCCCATCGAGGCTGGCGGCGTGAATTCCATGTTGCCCATTGCCGCGGCAGCGCGCCTGGGCCTTCCCATGGTCGACGTCGACGGCATGGGCCGCGCGTTCCCCGAAATTCAAATGGTCACGTTCACCATTGGCGGCGTGTCGGCAAGCCCTATGCTCTTCATTGACGAAAAGGGCAACATGGGTCTTATGGAGACCATCAACAACAAATGGGTCGAGAACATTTGCCGTGCCGGCTGTACTGCATGCGGCGGCAGCGTGGTGTCGACCGAGTACGTCATGACGGCCTCGCAGGTGCGCGAGTTCGGCGTGCGCGGCATCGTCACGCGCAGCCAGGAACTGGGCCGTGCGATTCGCGGCATCAAGAACTGCCCCGAGAATATGACGCCCGAAGAATACTTCTTCGACTACACCGGCGGCTTCCGCCTGTTCAAGGGCAAGATTGCCGACGTGCTGCGCGAGACCCGCGGCGGCTTCAACTTCGGCAAGGTCGTGCTCGAGGGCATCGGCGAAGACAAGGGCGGCCATGCGGAAGTCGATTTCCAGAATGAGAACCTGTGTGCGACGGTGAACGGCGAAATTCTTGCCACGACGCCCGACCTCATTTGCCTGGTCGACACCGAAACGTTCACGCCCGTGCCCACCGACGCGTTGAAGTACGGCAAGCGCGTGCTGGTCGTTGGCCTTCCGTGCTACCACTTGTGGCGTACCGAGAAGGGCATTGAGCTGGTGGGACCGCGCTATTTCGGCCTGAATACCGATTACATCCCTGTCGAAGAGAGATGTAAGGGGTAGCGAATCCCGCGTGTGGGAGCTGCTAGCCCAATGCGCTATGCGGGCCGGCCTCGCAGCCGAGCCGAGAACAAAACTTCGCATTTCTCAAACTTCTTTTTCTAATGCTGAGAATGCGAGGAGCGACGCATAGCGAGCGAAGCGAGCGGTAGGAGCTCCGTGTTTTGAGCTCGGCTCGGCTGCGAGGCCGGCCGAGCGGTAAGAAGAACTGCAACTTGAAGAAAGTTGAGGAGATATGTACAAACTTGGCATTGATGTCGGCGGCACCAACACCGACGCCGTTTTGATCGACGAGAACCTGAAGGTTATCGCCGCGGTGAAGAACCCCACCTCGGGCGATATCTACGAGGGCATCATGGGCGCGGTTGACGCCGTGCTCGCCCAGGCGAACATCGATCGCAAACTCATCAAGCAGGCTATGCTCGGCACCACGCAGTGCACGAACGCCATCGTCGAGCGCAAGGGGTTGGCTCCTATTGCCATCCTGCGCATCGGCGCACCTGCTTCTGTGGGCATTCCTCCCATGGTCGATTGGTCCGACGATATTGCTGCGGTTGCCGTTGACACTGCCATTATTGGCGGCGGCTTTGAATTCGACGGCAAGCGTTTGGCCGACTTCGATGAGGCTGCGTGCCGCGCCTTCTTCGAGGGCGTGAAGGGCAAGGTCGAATCGGTCGCCATTAGCTGCGTGTTCGCCGGCGTGCGCAACGATGACGAGCTCGCCGCCGCCGCGATTGCCCGCGAAGTGCTCGGCGACGATGTGCGCATTTCCATCTCGAGCGAGATTGGCTCCATGGGTTTGGTTGAGCGTGAAAACGCCACCATCTTGAACGCTGCGCTCCACCTGGTTGCTGAGCGCTTCACCGAGGGCTTTGCGAAGAGCTTGGCCGAGCGTGGCATTACCGAGGCCGACGTGTATCTGTCCCAGAACGACGGCACGCTCATGACTATTGATCACGCGCGCCGTTACCCGATTCTGACCATCGCATGCGGCCCCACGAACTCCATTCGCGGTGCAAGCTATCTGAGCCGCATGGATGACGCCATCGTCATTGATGTGGGCGGTACCACCACCGACCTGGGTGTTCTGCAGGCCGGCTTCCCGCGCGAGAGCGGCGTTGCCGTGACCATCGGCGGCGTGCGCACTAACTTCCGCATGCCCGACGTTATCTCCATCGGTTTGGGCGGCGGCTCCATCGTTCGCGAGCACGAAGACGGCACCGTGACCGTTGGCCCCGATTCCGTGGGCTATGAAATCACCAAGAAGGCGCTCGTGTTCGGCGGCGACACCCTTACCGCAACCGACATTGCGGTGCGCCTTGGCATGGCCGAAGTGGGCGATGCGAGCAAGGTCGCTCACATCGACGAGGGGTTTGCCAAGAAGGCCATGGCCGTTATGCGCGAGATGGTCGAAGAGGGCATCGATATGATGAAGGTGTCCAACGATGACATCGACGCCATTCTGGTGGGCGGCGGCTGCATCATTCTGCCGACCGACCTCGCTGGCACCGCGACCTGCGTGAAGCCCGAGTTCTCGGGATGCGCGAACGCGATCGGTTCCGCCATCTCGAAGGTGAGCGGCACCTATGAGGCGCTCGTCGATTATGACGAGACCCCTCGCGACCAGGCGCTTGAGGCCGCTCGCGCTGCCGCGATCGAGGCTGCTGTCGAGGCTGGCGCTGTGCGCGAAACCGTCGAGATCATCGATTCCGAAGACGTTCCGCTGCAGTATTACCCCGGTCACACCAACCGTGTGAAGGTGAAGGCTGCGGGCGATTTGAGCGCAGCTCTCTAAGCCGCAAGCCATTAAAAGCAAAGGCGTCGTCCCTGCGAGAGGGGCGGCGCCTTTTTAATATGAGCAGGACATTGTCAATAGGCAAAACCGGGCCTGGCCTCGATTC
>OKRW01000429.1_pt1 | contig 42310 bp, 37 predicted proteins | sample 1601151 | NCBI WGS metagenome assembly OKRW01 (sample SAMEA3541471, study PRJEB24748) | human gut metagenome | biome: human gut; feature: human-associated habitat; material: faeces | place: China | collected 2012 | reverse complement strand
CGGTGAAGACGGACGTGCCGCCGTGCTCCTGCGCCAGGTTGTTGATGAGCTCCTGAATCAGAACGGTCTTGCCAACACCAGCGCCGCCGAACAGACCGGTCTTGCCACCACGAATGTAGGGTTCGAGAAGGTCTACGGCCTTGATGCCGGTCTCGAAAATCTCGGTCTTGGTGGTCAGCTGGTCGAAGCTGGGCGCGGGATGGTGGATAGGATAGTAATCCTCGACCTCGGGCATCTCCTTGCCGTCCACAGGCTGACCCATAACGTTCCAGATGCGACCGAGGGTCTGCTTGCCAACGGGCATCTTCATGGGAGCGCCCGTATCGACCACCTCGAGGCCGCGCTGAAGACCATCGGTGGATGTCATAGCGACCGTGCGGACAACGTCGCCGGGCAGCTGACTTTCAACCTCGAGAATGGTCTTGACGTGGCCCACCGGGGTATCAGCGTCAACGGTAAGGGCGTTGTAGATGTTGGGCACGCCATTTTTGAATTTGACGTCGACAACGGCGCCGATGATGCGGACGATGTGGCCGACACCGGCAGTCGCCGTCGAATCGACAGAAATGGTATCTGCCATTAGTAATCCTCCAATGCTGCGGCTCCACCGATGATCTCGTTGAGCTCGGTGGTGATGGATGCCTGGCGCACGCGATTGTAGGTGCGCTTGAGTTCGCTAATGATAGCGCTGGCATTCTCGGTTGCGGAGTGCATCGCTTTACGGCGAGCGCCCTGCTCGGCAGCAGCAGAATCGATAAGAGCCTGCTGAATAACGGTGAGCACGTACGTAGGGATGAGCTTGCCCAGGACGTGCTCAGCCGAAGGAGCGTAGGTAAAGGGCGACGAGATGCGCTGAGGCGCCTCGTTCTCGTTGTTGCGGGGTCCGCGAGCCGTCTTCCGGACGACGGGGTCCAGAGGCAAGATGCGCTCTTCGCGCAACACTTGCTCGACACGGTTCTTAGCGTGGTGATAGATGATGTCCACGCGTCCAAACTTGCCTTCGGAAAAACCGTCCTCGATGTAGCTCGCAATCGCGCGAGCGCGTTCGATGCTAGGGTTATCGGACTCACCAACGACCTGCATCACGACATCAGGATACTTGGAAAAGTACTCAGACACCTTACGGCCGCAGGTAATGAGTTCGATGCGCTTGGCGCCGTGCCGGCGGAAGTGCTCGATGCGCTTCTCGACCGCACGGTCGATCTGCACGTTGAAGCCGCCCGCCAGGCCTCGATCAGAGCTGATTGCCACGATGAGGGCGCACTCGTACGTCTCGGGATTCGCGAGAAGCGGAGAGACCGTCTCGGCCGCGGTGTCGCCCGCAACCGTGAGCATGACGTCGGTGATGGCGTCACGAAATGCCTCAGAACGCTTCTCGCGATCGAGAGCGCGCTTGATCTTCGCCGTGGCGACCATCTCCATAGTGCGCGTGATCTGCTCGGTAGTAGATACCGAACCGATTCGCTTCTTTATTTCACGGAGGTTGGCCATCGGGCTTAGTTCCCCTCATTCTCCACGGACTCAGTGCCCAAAGCGGCACCTGTTGCTGCCAAGAATTCCGCCTTGTAGTCGGAAATTGCCTGCTCAAGCTTCATGCTCAAAGCATCATCGATCTTGCCCCCGCCGATCTCTGCCAAGACCTTGCCGTAGGCGCCCTCGAGATACTGGATCAGACCGTCGCGGAACGGAACCACGTCGGCGATGTCCAGATCGTCAAGGAATCCCTTGTTGCCGGCGAAGAGCACGGCCACCTGGGTGTTGACAGACATGGGCTTGAAGCGAGGCTGCTTGAGAAGCTCGGTCATACGAGCGCCGTGCGTAAGCTGACGCTGCGTAGCGGCATCCAGGTCGGAACCAAACTGAGTAAAGCCAGCAAGCTCGCGATACGCAGCAAGGTCGAGTCGGAGGTTGCCGGCGACTTGCTTCATGGCCTTGGTCTGGGCGGAACCGCCAACGCGGCTAACGGAGATGCCGACGTCGACAGCGGGACGCTGGCCCTGATGGAACAATTCGCCCTGCAGATAAATCTGGCCATCCGTAATGGAAATCACGTTGGTGGGGATGTATGCGGAAACGTCACCATCCTGCGTCTCGATGATAGGCAGGGCAGTCAACGAACCGCCACCGTTCTCCTCGGACAGCTTGCAGGCACGCTCCAGCAGGCGAGAGTGCAGATAGAAGATGTCGCCGGGGTATGCTTCGCGTCCCGGCGGACGACGAAGCGTAAGCGACATCTGACGATACGCAACGGCCTGCTTGGACAGATCATCGTATACGACCAGCACGTGACCGCCAGGGTTAGTGCGGGACGCCGGGCGTCCGTCCGCACCGTTGTACATAAAGTACTCGCCAATGGCAGCGCCCGCCATAGGAGCAATGTACTGAAGCGGAGCGGAATCAGCAGCGGTTGCGCTAACGATAACCGTATACTCGAGCGCATTGTGCTGAGCAAGGGTCTCGCGAATATTCGCCACCGTGGATGCCTTCTGGCCGATAGCGACGTAAACGCAGATCATGCCTTTGCCGCGCTGGTTGATGATGGCGTCGATCGCGATTGCGGTCTTACCGGTCTTACGGTCGCCAATGATGAGCTCGCGCTGGCCGCGGCCAACGGGGATCATCGCATCTACAGCGAGAAGCCCGGTCTGAACCGGTTCGCACACCGGGGTGCGGTCGATGACACCGGGGGCTTTAAACTCAATGGGACGACGATGGGTCTCGCCAAGGTTGCCCTTGCCGTCGATAGGCTGGCCAAGCACGTTAACAACGCGGCCGAGCATAGCCTTGCCAACAGGAACCTCAAGAATCTTGCCAGTGGTACGTACCTGGTCGTTTTCCTTAATTGCGGTGACGTCACCGAGGAGTACGGCGCCAACCTCGTCTTCTTCGAGGTTCTGCACCAAACCGGAAACGATACGTCCATCGGAAGCGACGAACTCGAGAAGCTCGCCAGACATCGCACCCTTAAGGCCGTCGATACGCGCAATACCGTCGCCAATTTGTACAACCGTGCCGGTCTCGCGAGACTCAACGCTGGTGTTGATGGCGTCGAGCTGCTTGCGCAGTGCGGCGTCGATAGACTGTGCGGTGATTTCAGTCACTAGCATTCACCTCCATCTTTCTTTTTCAGAGCAATGCGAGCCTTGTCGAACTGCGTGCGGACGCTCGCATCGACATATCGGTCGCCAGTGCTCAGGATAATGCCGCCCTGGATCGAAGGATCGATGTGCTCAACAAGAACACAGTCGCGACCCAGATCAGATTCGGCCTTATTGGTAATTACGGTTCGCAGGTTGTCATCAAGTTCAACAACCGTCGTCACATCAACAACGTTGAAGTTAAGCTTGCTCTCGATGAGATCCTCATACTGAGAAACAACGCGGCGGAACAGTGCAGCATCGCAGCGAGAAGCCATAACTCCAAGAAGCTCTTTGACCACTGGGTTGTAGCCATCGAAAACGTTGCCTGCAAGCGCCTGGCGCTCTTCAGCAGTGTAAGCCTCGTTATCCAACGAGAGACGTAAATCGATGTTGGTTGCCATGAACCCAAGGATCTGGCGCATCTGGTTGCGAACCTCAACGACAGCGTCACGACCGCCGGTGGCGTTAGCGCCATCGATGGCAGCGTTGGCGTAGGCTGCAATCGTTTCATTGATGACAAGACGATTAGCCATTTAGACTACCTGCCTCTTTCACGTAGCGCTCGATAAGCTTACGGTGCTCATCGTCGCTGAAATCCTCACCGATCAGGCGAGATGCAACGGCAATAGAAGTATCTGCCATGGTAGCCTGAAGCTCCTTGATGGCGTTTTCCTTCTCCTGCTCGATTTGCGCACGAGCCTTGTCGACAATGGCATCTGCCTCAGCCTGAGCCTTAGCGGTGATCTCCTTTTCGAGAGCGTCGCCGGTGAGCTTGGCATTGTTGAGGATCTGCTGAGCCTGGGTTTTTGCACCCTCGAGCTGCTCACGATACTCAGCCAGAAGTCGTTCGCTTTCCTGTCGTGCCTCTTCAGACTTCTCCAAAGAGTTCTTGATCGTTTCCTCACGCTTGTTCAGCATGCCCTCGAACAGAGGCCAACCAAACTTAGCAAGAACGATCCACAAGATGATGAAGGCGACGAGCATGGGGATGAATTCTTCCATCTGAGGAAGAATTGCATTGATTCCTGCTCCTTCGTCAGCGAACGCGCATACCGGGAATGCCGCAGACGCAGCCGCAAAGGCGATCATGCCACTTGCGCAGTTACGTACGTGTGCGTTCAATTCGCGTGCCTCCTTCTCTTCTTTCGGTTTCTTCGTTAGTTACTTACTTCGCGAAGTTCTAGCCGATGAAGAAAAGAACCAGGCCGAGCAGTGCGAGTGCCTCAGACATAGCAGCGCCGATGAAGAAGTAGCCCATGAGCTGACCCTTCATCTCAGGCTGACGAGCAGCAGACACGCACAGGCCGTAGGTAGCAACGCCGATACCGATGCCAGGGCCGATTGCTGCGAGGCCATAGCCAACGACCTTCAACGCAGCGATTGCGAGAGTGAGTTCCACGATTACCTCCTTTAGTTGGACAAGGGCCTTTCCCTCGTCCCTATTACTTAATCAGCTGAAATTTTTCTTGTACCAGCTGTAGTACACAAGTTAGGTGACGGCCTCTAGGCCGCCTGCGCCGCTAAGGGCGCAAGCCGAAAACTGTTTCTTCCTATCAGTGAGGATGGATTGCCATGCCGATGTAGGAAGAAGACAGAATGGTGAATACGTATGCCTGCAAGAAAGCAACGAGGGTTTCGAGCGCATACATGAAGAACAGCAAGAAGAACCATGCGATTGCAGGCAGACCCGCAACGATGTCCATCTGGAAGATGGCAGTCTGAAGGAAGATGGTGGTTGCCAAAGAGAATACGGCGAGAACCATATGGCCTGCGAGCATGTTGCCGTAAAGTCGAACGGCAAGAGTCAGAACGCGGATTACCATGGAGAAGAACTCCAGGAACCAAATGATGGGGGCAATGGGAGCCGGTACGCCCGAAGGGCACAGCGACTTGAAGTAATGGAAGAAGCCAAGCTCCTTCAAGCCCCAGAAGTTAAAGTAGATAAAGGAAATAGCAGCCAGTGCCCAGGTGATGGAGATGGTGCCCATAGCAGCCTTTGCACCAGGGATGAGGCCGATAATGTTGGCGGTAAGGATGAAGAAGAACAGCGTAGCCAGGAAGGGAACGTGCTTCTTGAAGCCTTCGCCGATAACGTCGGCGCCAACGCCTTCAGAAATGAAGTTGTAGCCGAACTCGAAGATGTGCGCGAACTTACCGTGAGGTACGAGCGTAAGCTTGCGTCCCGCGATAAGAACCAATGCAGCTACCAGAACGAGAGCGACCAGCATGTACAGGACGTACTGGGATACGTTCCAACCCGCAATGGAAAAGACCGTCGTCGAGTCGAACTGAGACGAGAGATGCTGTGCCTCCTCGACGAACTGTGAAAGAGCTTCACCCATCAGGATTCCTTACCTTTCCGTTACTTACTTATTTCTTGCGCTTAGCAAGGACGTTCTTATAAACGACATATGCAGACGTGGACACGATAAGCGCCACGATCTCAGCCACACCAAAGGGAAGAACCACGTCGCGCGCAACCATAGCGCACACGATGAGAGCGACGGCAACCACGATGAGCGATACAAACGTACCAGCCAAACCGTATAAACCAGCGCTCATAGCAGAAAGACTCGTGGAGCGGCGTGCAAGGCGCAGGGAAATGAACAAGGGGAGAAACCCGATGATTCCTGCTGCGATTCCTGCTGCTACTGGTGCGAGCATTTCTTCCTTTCTTCCGTGTTCAGGGCATGTAGCCCAATTTTGACCACATGCAGCATATACGCCTTCACGTGGTTGTTAGCAGTGTTTCCGATAACGTGCAATAAATTTGGGCGAGTGGCATCTGCCTACAAACCTAGCTGAATACAATAGCGTACTAAACCACTATCTGAAACCTCTATTTGGCAATCTAACGGGCAATACCATTGTTTTGTCCTATATTTTTGTGCATTTCAAACTTTTCAAACACGTTCTATTTAGTAAACATGGTCATTTGTGGAAAATATGCTACTCACTTTTTGAAGTCTGTCCGTCAAATATGCGAATCTTGATATTTGACTCATTCAGAAGCTCCATTGCAAGCTCATCGGGATACGGATTGCGGTAGATGATCTCACTGATTCCCGCGTTTATGAGCATCTTCGCACACACTACACAGGGCTGAGTGGTGATGTATATAGAAGAACCCTCGATATCGATACCGTAACGCGCTGCCTGAAGAAGTGCATTCTGCTCCGCATGCAAGCCACGGCAGATTTCGTGACGCTGGCCCGAAGGAACACCGAGCTTTTCGCGCAGGCATCCGGTAACAGAGCAATGGCGCAAGCCCGTGGGTACGCCGTTGTAGCCAGTGGCCAGAATCCGCTTTTCTTTTACGATGATTGCCCCCACTGCTCGGCGCAAGCACGTTGTGCGTGTGGCAACCTCATCGGCCAAAGTCATAAAATACTCATCCCACGAAGGACGCTCTTGCCGAATCATTGGATCCCCTTCCCCGCTCTTATGCCAGTTCGCTTTGGACCGGCGTACCTTGGGTGCGAAAAATGCGATCACCCGCGTCACCAAGGCCAGGAACGATGTAGGCATCTTCGTTGAGACCCTCGTCGACAGCGCAGGCGAACAAGCGCACAGTAGAATCGTGCTCAAGCACAGTCTGCACGCCCTCGGGCGATGCAACGATAACGCAGGCGGCAATATCCGTTACGCCACGCTTGCGCAGCGCGTCGATTGCCGCGCAGAGAGATCCGCCTGTAGCGAGCATAGGATCGACAAGCAGCACCGAACGCTCGGCAATATAGTCGGGCATCTTCGCATAATACTCGTGGGGTTCGTGGGTTACCTCATCGCGATACATGCCCAAATGAGCAACAGGAGCAGTAGGGATAAGATCCAGCATACCGTCGAGCATGCCGAGCCCCGCACGCAAAATAGGGACGATTACGGGCTCGATGCCTCTGATGGAATCGCATTCGCAGCGATGGGCGTTTTCACCTCAACTGGGCGCGTTGCCAGGTTCTGGGTAGCTGCGTAGCCTTCCAGGAGCGTAATCTCACGCACAGTCTGGCGGAAAAGATAATCAGGCGTATCTTCATTGCGGATCACCGACAGCTTATGCCTAATAAGCGGATGATCGACAACGGTCAAGCGCTCTTCGCTTGCGAAGTCCATGCGTTTCTCCTTACTACTGCGCGCATCTTCGCTGAACAGTGTATTGCTTTTAGTTGCATCAAGACAGGAAAAACGTAGCGTTTGCTCACTCATGGCAAGATATCACTCGAAATAGGTGAGGCGGAATGGCGAACTGGGGCGCCGATCTTACCATTTCCCAACAATTCGTCCTTTGCACGAACTGAGAACGCGAGCCTCAGGGATATAGGGACAGGCCCCATTTCCCGCCTAACGAAAAGAACCCCGTTTGCAACGCATTGAGCAAACGGGGTTCTTTCTTTGTGCACTATAACTAGATGGGGAAATGGGACCTTCCCTATATTCCCACTCTTTCACGCACGTTTGCTGTGGCGTCATTCCAGTTGGTTCTAGTTTGGCCGTCGGCCTTCGCCATCTTTCCGCCGAATCCCGCGGCGTGACTTCGCGTAGGCGCTTGGGACAAATTCTGGGACAAAACCGCAAACTATTTCGAAACCGCGAGCCCGCAGTTTCATTTTTGTCCCGGGGACAAAAACGGGTTGGTTTTGAGGCTCGGAACAGCCCGAAATGGATGCCAAAACGGGTGGTCTTCCTCTTTAGCACCTGTCTAGCGAAGTGAATCGTAGCCAGCGGCTTTATCGTCTTGCATTTCCGCAGGTCAGATGGGATACGCAAGAGAGATGACTGAAAGAATCGTCGCAGGAGGCTTTGTTTGCAACGTTGAATCCATGCCGCTAAAGTTTTCCTTATTAAACGCTACAGAAAGATAATCATCTTCCAGAGACCTCAGTGTTAGGTGAACTGAAAGCAAGGAATGCCTGAGCCTCATCATCGCATTTGAGATGCATGCGTGCCTCAGGGAGCCAGAAGCAGACAAAGCCATCTAAAAGATTGCCGCAAACCGAGCAAACCCCAATTTGTCGGGGAGAGAGTGGGGCTAGGCGAGCTGCTTCTTGATACGTTTTCTGGCGAGTGGGGAACGGAGGAAGGTGAATCGCTCACTCCGGTGCTGCGCACGTCTAACTTCAACGAAGACGGAAGCCTAGATTATTCCACCCCTGCTATGCGATGCATACCAGAAAGAAAAGTAGCGAAGAAGCGGATGGTTCGGGGTGACATCATCCTGGAAAAGTCTGGCGGGACGCCCAAACGACCAGTTGGAATCATGGCATTCTACGACTCCGATGAACTCGCCCTATGTAGCAACTTCAACCAAGTGCTTCGCTTCGATGAAGACCGAATACTGCCAAGATTCGCGTTCCACCAGCTCAGATGGCTAAAAGATAAAAACGCTTTCGATCGCTTCACTCGCAAGACAACCAGGCTCCAGAACTTGCAGATGAAGAAACTGATCGAGCTGAAACTTCGTGTACCGCAGATTGAAGCTCAAACGATGATTGCTGACACATTGGATAAAATCGTTGACAACCAACGAACTCTTCAACGAGAGATTATTGACCTCAATTCCCTCGTCAAATCCCGGTTTATCGAGATGTTTGGGGATCCTTGCGATCCTGGAAGCAGCAGCGCGAAAAGCAGAATAGATTCGTTCTGTGAGCTTCGAATTGGTCCTTTTGGTAGCGCTTTACACAAAGAGGACTACATAACGGGCGGGCACCCTTTAGTCAATCCCTCGCATATTATTGGTGGCGCAATTAGACCTGATGAGAATTTGACTATTGATGATGGCAAATACGAAAGTTTAGCGGCGTATCATTTACTTCCCAGTGATGTTGTATTAGGACGTCGAGGCGAAATCGGACGCTGCGCCGTAGTTAAAACGGACGGATTGATTTGTGGCACTGGCAGCATGATTATCCGGCCTGGCCAGAAGGTTAGAAGCGATTACTTGCAGCGGGTTGTTTCTTTTCCTTCCTTCAGCCATGCGCTTAAGGCCAACGCGGTCAGTGTAACAATGAAGAATCTCAACGCCAAAATTGTAGGTTCGGCCGAGGTCTTCCTTCCTGACCTCAAGGATCAAGACGCATTTATTACTCTCGTCTCTCAAATCGACAAATAATTGGTAAGCGTCAAAATGACCGCGTAGCAGGAAACGTCCAGGACCATTCCGGCATACGGATGGAAAAGTCCTGGACGTTTCCATCTTTGCGTTGCGGTATGCCTTAGGCCGCTATGTCGCTACAGGCCCTCCTCGGCGTTGTTCACCATCTCGTCATCGAACGCATCGGGGTCGATGTTAATTATGAAGTCGTCAGGCATCTCTTTGGCCTTCTCGGCAGCGGCTGGGTCGAGCTTGCAGGACTCAGGCACCCTATCCGACCACGGCAGGAACGAGTCCACAACCTCATCGGTGAGCTCGCCGGCGTTGGGCATCTCGGTCAGCAGCCACTCGACGTAAAGCCTGGGATTGAGTCCGTTGGCCTTGGCCGTGGTGGTGACGCTGTATATCGCCGCAGACGCCCGCGCGCCGCGCGGCGATCTTCACGATTTGGGCGAAGTAGCGGCGCACGTGGACGAGGCACGCCGTGTTGGCGATGTTGGGGTTGCCGAGATTGAAGTAGGGTTTGTAGCCGTCGGTGGTAAGCGTGCCGGACCAGCCCGCAAGAAACTCCTGGACAACGCCCTTCCTGCGGGCCTCGTGGTATTCGAATACATACACGGGCACGTCGCAGCGCGCCGAGCAGTCGAGGACAAGGCCGACACGGCGGGTGACCTCGACCTTCATCTCGGAGAGCACGCAACCGCACTCGGGGCATGCGCGCTCTCCTGCGGGAATCTCATGGTCGATTACCAAGGTCTCGAACTTGGAGTAGTCGATGGTCGTCTTCCCGCCGCGCTTGCGGGGCTTTTTGGGAAGAGCTTCTTCGATGTCGGGCTCAACAGCGTCAGGCTTGGCTGTGGCCTCGACCTCGTTGAACAGCGGGAGCTGCTCAGGGATTACCTTCTCGGAAGACGAGCCGAAGCGGTGCTGGGCGGAGAGCTTTATCTGCTCGATCATGGAGTCGATGGCGGCGCGGGCCTCAGCGAGCTGCACCTTGAGAGCGGAGACGGCTTCCGCCGACTTGGCGGCGAGATCGGCCATGTCGGATGCGAGCCTGGCGTTTTCTTTGGCAAGCGCGTCGTTCTGCGCGGCCAGCGCCCGCACCCGCGCGATGAGCGTGGCGACCTGGTCGTCAGCGGATGCTCGCATGTCCTGGGCTCTCTCCATGCGCATATTATCCTATAGATAGATCAAAAGCAGGCTCACACCTGCGCTTATTCGGCTAGATGATGTTGCTTGCGGTGACCGGGGAGGGCAATTCCACGGCCATTGCGTCGAGCCCGTAGAGCAGAAGAGGAGCCTCACGCGGTCGAATTCGAGCCTGGGATCGGCGTAGTCGGGGCGATGCTCCCAGCGAAAGCAGCCCTCTGCGAGGCGGCAGTAATATAAACACCAGCCGTTGACGTCGAAGCGCAGCATCTTCATTTTCTCGCAGTCGCGGCTGACAAAGCAGTACAGGGCGCCGCCTTGTGGGTCGCCGCTGAAGTCGGCGACGACGATGAACGCGAGGCGCTGGATGCCGGCACGCATGTCGGTGGGATGGCGCGATATGAGTACGCGGTCGGGTGTGGTGAACGGGCTCGCAGCGACATCGCCGCCCTGAGCGCGCACACGATGTCGGACTCGGCAGTCCCGGCGGGACGATGATGGGCGGCCCGTGGCGCGACCGAGCCGGCGGAAGCGGCCGGAGCGCGTGCGGCCTTTGCGCGGCCCGATCCACGATGGGTAAGCGCCTGCGTGCGGCGGCTCCGGGCGGCGGCGGGCGTTGGCTAAAACTCTGCCCGCGAAGGGCTGGGGGATTTGGTGGAGCGACGAGAATAGTTTGCTCGCGGTGCCTGCGCCTGTGACGTGCGCCTATGCCACGGCATGAGCGAAAGTGGGCATAAACGGCCCCGAAGTGCTCACCACATGGCACCGCTTTAAGGCATCTAACTGGTATTATGTGGGGAAGCTTTGAAATTCCAAATTGGAACTTCAAAGCAGCTTGCTTAACGGCGTTTCGAGGTGAGATGCCACGACGTGAGCGACTGGCGGGATGGCAGCTTTGTATCTTGGCAGGTCAGGTTTTAGGTCACAGATTGCGACCTCAAACGGTGAACAGAACTTGAGGTGACAGATTGGCACCTCAAGTTGAGGCTCGGGCTTGAGGTCGCAGCCGAACGACTTCAAGTTTGAGGTTCCAAACTGGAACCTCAAAGCTCTGAGCTGGTGAACCTTACTGGCGCAGGGTTGGCGGGAATGTTTTGAAGTCGCAATTTGCGACTTCAAACGGTGGGCAACTTGAGGCGTCTCTTGGGGCTGCGGGCAAACTTGAAGTCACAAATTGTGACATCAAGATTATGGAAGGAGAGCATATGGGTGAGGCTGAAAACACCGGCATCGTACCCGTTGAGGCGGTGCGCGGGCTGAGCATCAAGAGCCTCATCTACGTCGTTCGCGGCCAGCAGGTCATGCTGGACAGGGACCTCGCGGAGCTCTACGGCGTCGAGAACAAGCGCCTCAACGAGAACGTGAAGCGCAACGCGAACCGCTTTCCCGAGGAGTTCTGCTTCCAGCTGACCGCCGAGGAGAACGAAAACTTGAAGTCGCAATTTGCGACTTCAAGTTCCGACGTGGGAACCCACGGCGGCCGACGCAAGCTTCCTTACGTGTTCACTGAGCAGGGCATAGCCATGCTCTCCGCCGTCCTGCGGAGCGACACCGCCGTTGCCATGAGCATCCAAATCATGAACGCCTTCGTGGAGATGAGGCGCTTCCTCGCGAGCAATGCCGCAATGTTCGAGCAGGTGCGCAGCATCGAGCTGCACCAGCTAGAGCTCAGACGCGAGGTCGAGGATAACCGCCGAGACTCGGACGAGAAATTCGAGCGGCTCTTCGGGCTGCTTGAGGCGCACGAGGAGCCGAGCCAGTACATCTTCTTCGGCGGGCAGATGTACGATGCCTTCGAGTTCTTGGCTGATTTGGTTGGAAGGGCCGAGCGCGAGATCGTGCTCGTGGACGGCTACGTTGACCTGGGCACGCTGAACATCTTGAAGAAGAAGCGCAAAGGCGTAGCCGTGACTGTGTGGGCCAAGAAGAAGGGTGACAAGCTCACCGATGGCGACATCGAGACGTTCAAGGCGCAGTACAAGCCTTTCGAGCTGAAGCACACCGAGGCGTTCCACGACCGCTATCTCATCTTGGACGGAAAGATTGGTTACCACATCGGCGCTTCAATCAAGGATGCCGGCAAGAAGTGCTTCGGCATCAACCTCATGCAGGACGAGACGATGGTTGAGTCTGTGCTGGAGAAGTTGGAACCGCGAGCTTAACTAATGCGTGTCGTAACTTGGAATTGCTAAAGCAACCACATAAGCTCATGAGCCGACTCGGCCCGTTGGTGTAGAAGCGTCCTCCACTGCCGACCCTTTCTTCAAGAAGAGCTCAATCACATGTAAAATGCGAGATGGATGGGCTCGGCCTTCCTTGTGGTCTACCCGCTAGAAAGGTTGGGCTATGGGAAGGGCGGCCTCTTACGATGAGTCTGTTTGAGCGTCAATACGATGAGCGTATTAGCGGCCTGAGCTTTCGCGATCTCTCGGACGACGTAGCGTCCGATGCCCAATCCAGCCCTGATATCATCTTGGATACGCTCTCTTTAGCGCTTTCAGCCATCGACAATAAGATGAATCTTGTTGTTTCCACGCCTTCCAGAGAGAGATTTGGACGTGTTCTTGCCGCATTGCTTGCCATAGATGCTCAGCTTAAGGAGGACGAAACGGCGCGCTTCACCAAGGCCGCCACTCCGGATTCAGATTTTGCCATAGGCGATAAACTTAAGATGGGGAATGCGATTGTTGAGTATGCCGGTGTGAGCGCTGATACAGGCGGAGCTATCGTTCTTTACAACCCAAAAGCCCCCATACGGCACACTTTGACTCTCGAACAATCGCTTCTGCTGCAGAAAACAGACTCAAATCGCAGACTCTCTCCCTCAAAGAAGTTTCATGAAGAGCTTAAAGCGATTAAGGAGAAAACCGGTTCTGCTCAAAGCGGAGCAAAACTTGTGAACGAGCTAAAGCGTAAGAAAACCTATTCTGATACAACCATTGCCTATGTCGGTGCACTCAACAAGTCGGCTCTGTTCCTTAGGCAAACAACGGTTGAAGGGTCTGCCCTCTCCGATTCTCTTCTTTGTTCGCGAATTGAATGGGATGGTGAGACCGAATCGCCTCGCTACAGTTTAATTGGAAAAGGCCAGTATTCAGGGACCCCCTCTCTGGCTATCGCTTACGATTTGAAAGACATCACGGCTCTTGACGCAGAGAACTTAGAAGCGCTGAATGCCATCGTTATAGATGTCGACAACCTCGGAGCCTTCATCGACAGCAACATTGAGGAAGTGCGAGCTTTGCGTGATAGGCACATCCCCATGTTTGTCATCGTTTCCAATACGAATTCGGAGGCCGCCTCGCCGCTACGCAAAGAGGGGTTTGTTGAGTGGAGATGGGACGATCGAACTCTCAGCAAACCGGAAACAACCCGCAACACATCCGTGGTAGACCGACACCAAGGCTTCTTCGGAAATCTCGTACTAAAATGCGATAACTGCTCCCATTTCAGGATTCAGCTGACTACTTGCAAAGACGATGCCATCAGCGCTCTCTACGAATGCATGGACGACATCGACAATCTGCTTGGGAGCGATTGCGGTGATGAGGCGATCGAGGACGTTAGACGAGAGCTATGGATGACCCTCCTCTGTTTCGTCCGTGCAATCATTCCCTATGGAAAGCTTTCCCACCTCCCCGGACGGGAGGATAGCAGCTCGTGGGAGAACACGATCAATCGTCGCAGGGGATACTTGTCTTCTGACGCTAGGAATCTATTTCTGCAGGCAATTACGATTGTCAACAATCTCTTGTTAGAAGGCACATGCGCAAAGGAGCGAATGCTGCATGACCGCATCTCCTCCCTTGAGCCCGGCGAACACCTGACCATCGTTACTAGGACTTCTAGCGAAGCTAGCGACGCAGCGGAATACTGGAAAAGACAGACTAACGCCGATATCTGGTCTGGAATCAGCTTCATGTCTTTTGCCAGCTTCAAAGCGCAGAAAACACCGACTAAGGGCCGTATTGTTATCGCTGGCTGGCTTGGCAGAGACCGCATGGCGAACGTGGTCTATGGCTATGCTGCTCCTATTGCCGAGCTCCTGCTAGTCCAAGGCTGCGAGACGAATTGGTATGTCAACCAATCTAACGCATGGAAGCGAAGCCTGATCAATCGCGATGACACCGCTAGGGTGCTGAACATGCCGGGCGTTTGCTATAAAAGGCAGCTCGCCGCTCTTCCTGCGCCATTGCCCCTCAAACGCGAGCGCACGCCAGTTGAGGAGAACGAAGAGAAATGGAAACTTCGAACCTATAGCCAACACGAAGCCAAAGGTGATGAGCGAAGCCAGTCGGTAGAAGCGATACCCATTCGGTATGCCGAAGATCTAATCGCCTTCTATCGAAACAGAAGCGCCCTGATTGATGTTACTCCGATTATTGAGACCGGAGGGACCGCCATCAGGCATCGCGTTGGCGATGCCAACGGACTCAAAGAAGGATCCTTTGTCTTGCTCAGAGAAACGGACAAGGACGTCATCGAGCAGCTTGCGGACCAGCTTTATCTGAAAGACGATGCTAGTCAAACGCGACAATTGGCCCAAACATGGCGCAAGGCCTTAGAAGAGCTATACATACGCAATAACTATGTTGAGCGCAAAGTGTATGAAGACTTAACGCAGCATGGAATGGACAAGGGATACCAGGCTTTTAAAACGCTCCAAGACGACCCCGATAAGATTGCACCCGGTAGAAACAAAGACGAGATCGAGGAGACGATAAAGGCCATTGCTCGCGCTCTTGGCAGCCCGTCGCTCGAATCGCAATCTTCCGGAATAGCGGATGCAGCTCTTACCGTACAGAACGCCCACAGAAGCGCGGGAAGGAGCCTGAGTAGAACGCTTGGAGATGCATTCGCGCAGTATCTTTCGGATCGCAATGTCTCAAAACCAGAAGACATCTGGGAGCCGATTCCCTTTGACCTCGATGACCTTGGCGATGTCAAGCTTTACCGTATCGTCGAGATCGATCGAGAGCGCCGCCTGCCCGTCGCTCGTTGGAAAATCGGAAAGATTTTTGAGGAGTAGCAATGGCAAGAATGCTGCCGAGCAGAATAGCGCCAGAGGTGACCAGTTCCGCCGAGCGACGCGTGTATGAGTGGCTCGAGAACGATCCTGCAACCGATGATTGGATTGCCCTCCATTCTCTTGGGTTGTCGCGGCACGAGAGGTTGCTTTATGGCGAAGTGGACTTCGTCGTCCTCGCGCCACGCTACGGCGTGTTCTGCCTAGAAGTCAAGGGCGGCAGGGTTGCCAGGACTGATGGGTTCTGGGAATTCACCAATAGATATGGTGAGACGAACAGAAAAGCTAGAGGGCCTTTTGATCAGGCGCGAGATGGTATGTTCACGCTCATGAAAGAGATCAAGGCAAAATTCGGCCATGAAATCGGCTATGGCTCTTTGCTCTTTGGCTACGGGGCAATCTTCCCTGACATCGTTTTTGACGTTGATGGCCCCGACTACGACAAAGAGCAAATATGGGATTGGAATGCTTCGCATAGTTCACCCATAAGCTCGTTCATCAGCCAGTTGTCCGCCTACACTCAAAAGAACCAACTTAGGATTTACGGCAATAACAAGAAGAGAACGCTGCCGACCCGTGAGCAAGTTCGTTGCATTGCCGACGCCCTCAGGGGCGACTTTGACAGGCCGATGCTCCTATCGGTCGCTATAGAGGAAACGGAAAGAGAGCTGGCCCATCTAACAAGGGAGCAGTTCCGTTGCCTCGACATGTTCGAGGACAACAAGCGCGTGCTTGTTATTGGCTCTGCCGGAACTGGAAAAACCGTGCTTGCCATCGAGCAAGCACGAAGGTCTTTTGCGCGCGGCGAGAAGGTCGGATACTTCTGCTTCAACTCGGCCCTTGCCGCCTGGGCCAAAACTCAATTGCAGCCTCTCATGACCGACGGTAGCTTTGTCGGAACGTTCCACGCCTTCATGGTTTCTAACAGTGGCCAAAGCGTGGGCGAGACCGATAGTGGATACTTTGAAAAAGAGTTACCACATACCCTTATTAATGGAGACCGGCTGCGTGATGTCTTTTACGACCGGATCATTGTGGATGAGGCCCAAGATCTAATCACAAAGGAATACCTAGCCGTTATCGATTGCATGATAAAAGCTGGACTTGACAGAGGGAAGTGGAGCTTCTTCGGCGATTTTGCAAGGCAGGCGATATATCAACGCGGGTTGAGCGAAGGCCAGATAATCGCCCCGCTCGACGACTGCTCAATGTACGCTAAGGCAAGGTTGACAATTAACTGTCGCAACACGAAGAGCATAGGGATGCAGACCATGCTAATCACTGGCCATGAGAGCCGCTTCCCTGAGGAGGCAATCGACGGCGAGCCTGTCACCTACGATCTTTGGCACAGCGAGGCAGAAGAAGGACAGAAGCTGGTTAATCTAATAGCGAGTCTTTCGAAGCAGGGCGTCCGCCACGAAGACATCGTAATATTGACGCCTTTGTCGCCTAAAGATTCTATAGCAGACCGTGTTGGCCTCCCAACTGTAGCCAAGCAGCCAGTCAACGCAGATGGCATTCTGCTCGCCTCGATAGCCTCCTTTAAGGGGCTTGAAAGCAGGGTTATCATTATCGCGGACTGCACATCCTATGCCGATTTCAGCCTCTACTACATCGGCATCACGCGCGCCACCACAAAGCTGTATATCTTGGAGTCCGACGCCGCGAAACGCCAACGCATTTCGCTTATGAGGGAGCATTTGAATGAGCAGCGACTATAGAAAAGCGATTCTCGATCTAGTGCGCAGCGAGTTCATCGGACCATGCCCTGACGAAAACCCCACAGGGGATGATGGGCAAGAAGTCATCGAGTATGACTCTCCGCTTAGCCGCTATTCCATCGGCATTCTCTATCCCCAGCAGCTACCGGTCGCAGAGGTCGCCAACGTTACTTCTGAGGACGACGAGGCGGCCCCTTCAGATGACGATAAAACGGAAGAAGACGCCCCAAACGATGGACTCGGCACCATTGACGCCAACGAGGGAACCGTTGACGAAGAGGTGGATGATGATCCGATCAATCTCGCTAACGCATATCACCAGTCCGCAGTAAGTTTGACCATCAAAATTGCGCCTGCAAGCCAGGCTGTACGCATCGATGTCGACTTCGGCCTCTATGCTGCGAGTGAAGTGATTAGAAGCAATAACACGAAGACTCGGATTTATCGGCGTAGTCAAGAGCATGCTTCCGTGGAGATTGCAATAAGCGATCTCCCGACTATAGCCAATAGAACGAGCAACCAAGAGCTATTTGCGAAGGGCTCATCCCGTCTTGGTCTGACTGTTACTAACCGAGAGACGGCAGACGAACGGACTCGCGGTATGTATACTTTCAGCATCATCAACGAAGCCGCGTCGCAATCGAGCGGAGCTGAGTGCGCCGACTGCTTCTTCCAAGTAGAGATGTCTGTGACAAGCGACTCGGCACTCCTTCCCCTGCAAGATAGCGTGAGGAGCCATGCCGATGATGAGGACTATCTGAATAACCAGCTGCTATATCGCAACACTAAAGCCTATGGCATTGGCCATGGTTGCGCCGCCACCTGGGATCAATATCTGGATGAAATTTGCACCGTTCATGCCGATTTCATGCCGAGCTACGAAGTTCGACCGATCGTCCCGGCAAAAGGACTTGATTTCGACATGCTGGACATGGGATGCATGCAGAAAAAGTCTGAAACCATTGAGGTGCTCACAAAGCTATGCAACGACTACGAGACTTGGATAAGAACAATTGAGCAGGATGTTGACAGCATCGATGCCAAGCTTCGCGATACCGCAAGAAGCAATATCGGCAAGTGCCGAGAATGCCTTGGCAGAATGAGGGGCGGCGTCGCGCTGCTTCAAGAAGACGAAGTGGCTTTCACGGCATTCTGCCTCATGAACGAAGCCATGCTTTCACAACAGCTTCACTACAGGATGCCTTTAGCCAAGTGGGAGGGCGGACAAAAGGGCTGTTACAAGGGGCTGGCACCCGATGTGGACCCGCACAACAGGGAAAGCTGGCCTTCTCAAGGTGCTTACGGGAAGTGGAGGACTTTCCAGATAGCCTTCATTCTCATGAATATCCGCTCCATGAGGGATGAGGACTCCGCCGAAAGGGATCTCGTTGACCTTATCTGGTTCCCCACCGGTGGTGGCAAAACAGAGGCCTACCTTGGCCTTACTGCTTTCACGCTGTTCACGCGACGCCTGCTTAACAAAGATGACGGCGGTGTGACCGTGCTCATGCGCTACACGCTCCGACTGCTTACCACTCAGCAGTTCGAGCGTGCTTCCTCTCTCATCTGCGCTTGTGAGAAGATTCGCGAGGAGATGCCAGAGCGGCTAGGCGAAGAGCGTTTCTCCATCGGTCTTTGGGTGGGGCAGAGCACTTCGCCCAACACGCAAAAGGCAGCTTTGGAAAGCCACAGAAGCCTTCTCATGAGCAAGTCGAAAGACAACCCTTTCATCCTGCTTAAATGCCCATGGTGTGGCGCGGAAATGGGCATTACCGAAAACGGTAAGCGACCGGTGACGATCAAGGGTTATCAAGTCAAACATCTCGGCAGGCGCAAAGACGAGTTCCGCTACGCCTGCTCCAATCCTTCCTGTCACTTCAGCGACGAGAAAGGGGCGTCTCTCCCCATATACGCAATCGATGAAGACATCTATAGACACAGGCCTTCCCTCGTCATCGGCACGGTCGATATGTTCGCTGCCATGGCGACTACATCTGAGACAAGAAACTTATTTGGACGCGGGGAGCATAGGTGTTCTCCGCCCGACCTGATAATCCAGGACGAGTTGCACCTTATTTCCGGCCCTCTCGGGTCCATGGTCGGTTTTTACGAGACTGCCGTGGATATCCTCTGCACGGATAGCCACGGTCATCGTGCAAAGGTTGTAGGGTCAACCGCCACCATAAGTCACGCAAAGGAGCAGTGCGCGGCACTTTACGGACGAAGCGAAAATGCTATTAACCAGTTCCCGCCCTCGGGCATTGACGCCGGAGACTCATTCTTCGCCGTGGAACAAGACGACCCCAGCAAACCCGGCAGGCTCTATGTCGGAATATGCTCACCCGGGTGCTCTATGGCGATGAGCATCATCAACCTTTACGCCTCTTTGCTGCTGGCCCCCGATGTCGCAGCCGATGATGTTGACAATAAGGTTCTTGATGGATACCAGACCAATCTCGGTTACTTCAACAGCCTTAGAGAGCTTGGCCAAGCGGCAACATGGATCTCTGGCAACATTCTCGAGAACTTGAGGGCCATGCAAACTCGTCGTTGGCACAAGAATCCGAAATTCGAAGGAAGGAACCCGAACTGGATTAGCCATTGTGAGCTTACGAGCCGCATCTCAAGCGCTGAGATTCCCGCATCCCTTAAGAAGCTTGAGGTTGGTCTCGACGGGCAGTCGCACCCGATTGACGTCTGCCTTGCCACTAACATGGTCTCCGTTGGCGTTGACATCCCCCGTCTAGCGCTGATGACCATCGATGGCCAGCCGAAAACGACCTCTGAGTACATCCAAGCCTCTAGCCGTGTTGGACGTGGCGATAATCCAGGACTGGTCTTCACGGTCTATAGCCCAACTAAAGCTCGCGACAAATCACACTATGAAGATTTCCAGCGCTATCATTCGCGGTTGTACTGCAACGTCGAGCCTACAAGTATCACGCCTTTTTCGGCTCCGCTAAGGGATCGAGCCATGAAAGCGCTGATTGTGGCACTCGTACGGCAACTTTGCCCATTTGAGGAAAGAGATGACCCGCAAGCGCCGACCGAAGAGCTTTTCAAAGCCGTCGAGAAAATCATCTTGAACAGGGCTTCGATTGTTGACCAAGGGGAACGGACTTCTACGAGCGCACAAGTGGAAGCCCTCCTAAGCAACTGGAAAGAGCGGATGCCCCAACGGTACATGAGCAAGAAAACCGAGCAAATAACGCCGCTCATTATGCGTGTTGACTCCGAGGTTAATCCCTCTTGGCTGAAAGAAAGCATCTGGGAGGTTCCGTCTTCCATGCGAAGTGTCGATGCCGGCTGCACGGTTAAAAAAATCTACGAATACATTGGCGGTGACGAAGATGGCGCGTAGCGATTTCGAACAAACGGTAAGGAAGAGCCAGGTCATCTCCCCATGGGGGATTGGAGCCATCGTCCCGTTTCCGAAGAACCGCTCGATGATGATTGCCGGTCTCGATATGTGGGATTACGGCGGCGACGAGGATTCCTACCTTATCGATGACGAGCGTCTTGCGAAATACATAGGCGTGAAACAACTGCGTGAACCTCCGGTTGAGACTAGGGAGGGTGCCCGCACAGGCTTAAGCCTCCCTGCCGTTCTTTTCCCGCTGTGGCATTATTGCCCGCGCTGCGGGAGAATGAAGCTCCTCAAGAGCGGTTCAGACGACCAGTTCTGTACGGGAACAGCCGCAAAGCCGCACTCTGAGGAGAGGATGATTCCGGAGCGCTTTGTAGCAATATGCCCTCATGGTCATATCCAAGATTTCCCAATCATGGAGTGGGTACACGGCGGGGAAGACCCCGACGATGCCATCCAACATGAGATCACGAGAAGTACGGTCGGCTCGAGCACTACGCTTGCCGCCGTCAAATATAAGTGCAGCTGTGGGGCCAGCCGCAACATGATGGGGGCTACGCGCGACGGCGCTCTGGCCGATGTGGGCGTCTACTGTCAGGGAAACAGGCCGTGGCTAGGTAAAAACCATGAGGATTGCAACCAGCAGCTCAAGGTTGTGCAGGCTGGAGGAAGCAATGTCTGGTTCCCGATTGTCAAGAGCTCGATTTGGATTCCGCCCATGGGAGGAGACGCTTACCTTCAGCATGGCATCGAGAGATATAGGGTGATTCTGGAGTCGGCTATCGACGCTGAGGGACAGCTGGATTCCGGAGCCGCGGAAGCCGTAGCGAAATCACTTAGCATCGATGTTGCAACGCTAAAGAAGGAATGGGCGCTTTACAAAGCCAAGATTGACGGAGTCGATAACGACGAATCCATGACCGAAGAAGACTATCGCAGCGACGAGTACCGAGCACTTTGCTCGGAGCGGGGCAGCGATAAGAGCTCCTTCTCGTGCCGAAAGATGCCTATAGGTGACTATGGGCAAGACTTCGATCGCTATTTCACCGGAATCACTCTTGTCAGAAAACTGCAAGAAACCAGGGCTTTCGTAGGATTTTCGAGAGTCGAACCGAACGTTTCTGCGAGTTGCCGCGAGACGCTTGGCCAGCTGTCGGTCAGTGGGCTCTCTTGGGCACCTGCAATTAAGGTGTTTGGTGAAGGCATTTTCTTCCAATTCAATGCATCGCGCATGCGGGATTGGAGCAGCAACAAGATAGTGATGGAGCGTGCGCTTAAGCTCACTCAATCCTATAACAAGGCCGCTCTGAGGTGGGGGCGGCCCGAAATCAGCGTCCGGCCAGAATATGTGCTCATCCACACTTTTGCGCACCTCATTATCAACAGACTAAGTTTTGACTGCGGGTACGGCAGCTCTTCAATCCGCGAGAGAATCTACTGCGACTTATCCTCTACGACAGACAAGCCACACGACATGCTCGGCCTGCTCATTTACACAGCATCTGGCGACTCCGAGGGCTCGCTAGGCGGGCTTGTTCGCATGGGTGAACCCGGGCATCTCGAAGGCGTGGTTTGGCGGGCGCTAGAAGACGCCATGTGGTGCTCTTCAGACCCCGTGTGTTCGCAGAGCGAGGGGCAGGGTCCCGATTCCTGTAACCTCGCCGCCTGTCACAACTGCGCCCTTCTGCCCGAGACCTGCTGCGAGAACGGTAATCGCCTGCTTGACCGGCTAATGGTTGTGAGCGGTTTTGGGGTTGCTTCTGGTTATTTCGATGTTGACTAACCGGCTGGGCGGGGGCTAAGACTCCCGCCCTTTCTCTAGGTCATCGAAGAAGCATCTTGCGGCCACGCCCAAATACTTTGCAACTACTACTGCTATTTGCTGCGCGAGCAATGGTGGCACGGCATTCCCGACTTGCGTGTACTGTGATGTCCTATTGCCCTCGAACAGATAGTCGTCGGGAAAAGTCTGAAGCCTTGCCGCCTCGCGAACGGTAAGGCTACGGCACTGCTCTGGATCGGGATGGATGTAGTAGTGCCCATCTTTGGCAATGTGCGACGTGATTGTGGTGGAAGGCCTGTCGTACAGCTGAACCCTAAATCTGTCGGAGAACTCAACCTCTTTGTTTTCTTTCGCAGCCTGAGCGTTTCTATGTGCCGGTATAAGGTAGCTAGGAAAATCGTAGAGCTGGGCTGATGCACCCGTCGCTTCAGCGTACGCCGAACAAAAGAGGTATCTATCGAGATCTCTGGCCATATGGGTGCGAGCCTCATGATTGGCAAGAACTCGGTAGCCGCCTAGGCTTCCTCTATACCATCCCGCGTATGGGCCGCTTTTTCCTGACACAACCGATTTCGACATCTTTTTAGGAGGTCGACTGCTCTTCACGCGGAGCAATACCGCTTCGAGTGCCTTTCCATCTTCGGTTTCGATTAGTTCATCTGCTGCAGAATCGATATAGCTCGCCCAGTTCATCTCTCTCCAGCCCGGATTTCTGCTGGAGAAGCCGCTGCATACTTTCGGAATGCCTTCGAGGGCCTCCCTCACCGTAAGTTGTTTCAGAGGCTTTAGAACCTCTGTCTCTTTGTGCTCGCTGTCCTTTCTTATGCCAAGCAAGATAACCCTGTGCCTAGCCTGCGGAATGCCGTAATTTTCCGCTTCGACAACGTAATCTTGTGGGCCCTTTGGGTCGGGCTTCACTAACGAATGGATTTCATAGCCAGCTTCGTGCATATCAGCAACGATGCGAGAGAACACGCCATCCCCTTCATGCTTGGCAGACAGCAACCCCTTTACGTTCTCCATGACGAAGACCGTCGGCTTTAATTCCGTGATAAACGCTAGGTAGCATTTGTAGAGAGTTTGTTTGGGGTCGGCTTCTAGCCCCGCGCGGTCATGCGTACGTCGAGACCTGCCTACCAAAGAGTATGCCTGACAAGGCGGCCCTCCAATAAGAACCCAAGGCTCACCGTCTTTGATACCTTTGGCTTCCAGCCGTTTGCGAGCCTCTTCAACCAGCGAGTTGTCCTCTTTCTTCAGGGTCGCACACAACGCCTCTACGCCTGACGCTTCCCAAGATTCGGCATCGTAGGAGATGAGATCTTGAAATGTTTTGTCGTCGTGTATCTGGAGGTAGCGCTCGTATACACGGGGAATACGCTTGCCCTTTTGTTTGATGCTCCGGACATATGCTCTCAAACGCAACGTCTTATGAGCCTGCTCGTCTTTCTCCACAGACATGATTGTTTTGAAGACGCGCTCACCATCAGGTCCCGTAATTGAAGAGAACCCCTCGCCAAGCCCGCCAGGACCAGCAAATAGGTCAATTACCGGTATCAAACGCGCCTCCTTCATAGACTGCTATCCAGGGTACCAGGATTGACTTCTCGGTACCAGGGCTGAGACGGGAATTGACTACCGCGCAGACGCATCGCGCGGAAGATTGGAGGCAACCATAGCGCACGCGACGAAATGCGCCGCGCCCGAGGGCAGCCAGGGCCGCGACGAATGGATGACGGTGATCGAGATGCAGGAGTACATGGGGGCGAGCCGGAGCAAGGCGTACGACCTCATCTGGTCGGGAGAGGTCGACTCGTACAGGCTCGGCAGGAAGCTCCTGGTTTCGAGGGCGTCCGTGGACGCCTACATCGAGTCGAGGAGCGGTAGGAAATGACGGCGGCGACCGCCCCAGGAGCCGCCCGCGACCGGGCACGCGAGGGAGCCTCGAGACGAAAGGAGCTCGAGGACGACCATGACCAAGAGCATTAGCAGGAGCCAGGTGAGGCTCATCGCATCGACCGACGCGATATTCGGCGCCGACGAGGCGTGCGCGATGCTGCGCATAAGCCGCGACGCAATGTACCGGCTCGCCAAGGACCCCGACGACCCGTTCCCGATCCGCTACATCGGCGGCAAGACGCGCGACGGCATCGTGCTGCACGAATGTGGCCGGGGTGGTGAAATTGCTGGCACCAAGGTCTCGTCTCGCTGGGGGTCGGGAAGGGGTGAGAGGCCGAGCACGTGCCGTCTGTCGCTTGCGTGTCCGTCCAGGTGCGCTATGTTGCGGGCATCGATTCCGGCATGGTCGCAACCAGCTGGTAGGGTGCAGCCTCCATCAAAGTAACGCCGACGAGGTTTGACCGTTCATTATGCCCCTTGATAGAATCGGGCAAAAAATCCAGGCAGGAGGAAGAAATGATTGGGCAGGTTTATCACGTCGGGTTGACTGTCAGCGACTTGGATCGTTCGGTAGCTTTTTACCGCGACATCTTGGGGCTTCGCTACGAGGGCGAGCTGTTGATGGAAGGCGGAGAGACCGAGGCGATGTTCCAACGGGGAAACTGCAGGGCTCGTGTCGCGTACCTGAACGGGTCGGACCAGCTGAATATGCCGCCCGTGGAGCTGATCCAGTTCGTCGGCGACGAGGTTGCCCACAAAGCAGCCGACCTCTTCACCACCTCCATCTCAGAGCTTTGCTTTTACGCCGACGACGCCGGCGCGGTGTATCAAAAGCTGATGGAGCAGGGCGTGGAGTGCCTCTCCTCGCCGCAGGAGTTCGATTTTCGCCACGATGGCTTTGGCCGCAGCCGTGCTTTCTATTTCCGCGATCCTGATGGGATCATCCTAGAGATCATGCAGCCACTGGACGATTAATAGGCGAACTGCCTACCATTTCTCGGTGCCTGGGAAATGGGAGGTTTTCTCATGCTCATCGATCTCAGGGTGAAGCACGATGTCGGGGCGTGGGACATCCCGTCGTTCCATTCGATTCCGGCATGGGCTGCTGGGTTGTCTCGTGCGCCAACAGCCTCCGAATTCTCATCGCTCGCACGAGGCATGAGCTCTATACCCGGGAGGGCGTTCTCGTGCTGGACCTCGCGAGGTGGCTGCTCGGCGAGCAGGGGTTCTGAGCGTCATACGGGGATATCGCTCGATAGGGCACGCGGGGCCGTTCGCGCCCGCACGGGAAACGCCGTCGCCGTATGGGCGGCCAGTCGCCTCCGATTGGCTTTTTGCTAAACAAGCTTATCGAGCGCGTGCGAAGCGATCGCGTCAGCACGCAGTCCCCTTGTCGCTCATCGCATATCGCTTTGCCGGTTCTCGACGAGATGTGGATGATGTCGTCGTCCATTCATGCTCGTGCGGGTCAATCGAGTTAGCAATGCGTATGACGGAATTCTCGCCGGTTGCTTCAAAGGCGAAGGGCACTGGCTTTCGCTCGCGAACACGTCCATATGCATCCTGGCGCTAGTGCTAATGCGTGGCAAGAAGCTGCTCAAGGAACGTCGGAATGTCGCGGTTGGCAAGCGCGTCGGTTATGATAGGCGTCGTCTCGGCGATGATCGCGGCGGTTGTTCCAATCGCGAAGCCCCAGATTGCGCCAACAATGGCGCGCTTGAGCGCTTCATTGGGGTCGGTGTCATCGACTAAATACCGCGCGCCGCCCAAAAAGAGACCTCCGACTGCGCAAACGAGCGAGAATCCCGTGATGAGCGCGTACTCTTCCGATAAATTGAGCCCGCGAACTGCGCATATCGCGGCAGTCTCGATAAATGCCGGAAGCACGGAAATGCACAAGGCGGCAAGCGGGTTTGCGGGCAGTTTTTTGAAGCTGTGAAAACTGCGGCCGTGCAAATCGCTATAAGGAATGCAAGCAGGTTGAGTTCACCGAACGCTTCCGCCTCGAAGAATTGCGCTGAAATCACCTTTGAGCAGGCAAGCCCCATCATGGTTACGACGAAGAAATTCGTCTCGCCCATCGAGCGGTCCATAAGGCCCAAGAAAAGCCGATCGAGCGTTTTGGCGACGGCCGATCGAGCCTTTTCTGTGATTTTGCGAAGCGAGAAGAAGGCGAGGTCGTTACCGTGTTCGGTGGCGCGCTCCGCATTCGACTTGGGCAATTCGCGGTCTCGAACGCTTCCTTCGCTGGTCGCATCGCTCTTGTCGGTCGGTTTTGCGTCGTCGTCGACTTCGTCTACGTAGAGCAACTCCTTGAGCCAGCTTGGGGTGCCTTTCTGTCGCGCGGTTTTGTCGATTCTCACGATTCTTCCTTTCATGCGTTGGTGTTGCGAGCTCGTCGTGCGTAAGGGGTTAGACAATCCATCCCATGTAGCTCAGGTACAGAGGCGCTGCGCCGTAAGCGATTTCGCGTGCGATGTAGGGCGCGAGTTCCCAAATAAGAGCTGCGGTGGCGCCAATGGCCGCTCCCCAGAAAGGGATGAAGAAAACGCGCTCGCACGCTGCGTCTTCGTGGGTGGTTGCGCTTTCGTCTTCGCATGCGCTGGTGCTTCCGCATACGCCGGTGCTTCCGTCCTCATTCTCGACTTCGCTTCGGCTTGCTTTTTCGTGCGTGCTCGCGTCCTCGCCTTCGCCTTCGCCTTCGTTCGCGCTCGTGCTCGTGCCTCTGCCTCCGTCCATGCCTGCGTCCTCGCCTTCGCCCTCTTCTTCGCCGCTAACCGGATCAATTAGGGTTCCCACAATCAGGAGAGCCGCGCTGCCCAGACAGCCAACCAGCGCCCAGTTCGTGGTGCGGTTGAACACGTCGGCGTCTGAGCCGTTCACTGTGCATGCGGTGACGACCTCGATGAGGGCCGGCAAGCACACGATTACGAGTGCCGTAAGCGCGTTGGCCGGGCATTTTTCGGAAATCGTGCACATGCCGAGCGCGCTCAGCGCCACCACGAAGGCAAAGGCGTTGAGTTCGCTCAAAGAGCTCGAGTCGATGAACGCCGCGCCAATCACGCGCATGCAGACGAGCAGCATGAGCGTGACCGCTACGAAATCGATACGCTTCATCGAGCGTGACATGAGCGCCTTGAACGGGCCTTCGATTGCGAGCGCGATGCAGGCTTTAATGGACAAGAGGTCCCCGAAGAAGTCGTCCAGCTCGCCGTCACGGTTGTTGCGATCGTCGTCGTAAGGTGCGTCGAAGTTGCTCTGGACGCTGCCGGTGCTTTCGTCGGTGCTTTCGTTGTGGGTGCTGTCGTTGCTGTTGCTGTTGCCGCCGCCAGTGTTGCTGGTGCTGCCGACGTCTCTCTCGTCGCCTTCCTTATGGAATTCGTCGTCGCAGCTGTAGTGATACTTGCTTTCGGGGGAGTGCATCACGAACCCTTTGTCGGTTCCGATTCCTCCGTAGTATTTCTTGCCCATGGTTCCTCCTTGCGCGTGGCTATCGAAGTGGGAGAGGGTTGAGGGGGCCGCTTCCTCGTTTGCCGCCGAGCTTGCTCGAGAAATCGTTCATGGCCGTTCCTTTCGTGCGTTGGCTTTTGCCAATCACATGGAAAATGGGCGCAAGGTTTTCTGGAAAATGGGAAGGGTCGTCGGCGTGGCTGACGGTGACTCGTCGGCGGACCGGTGCGCGCAAGCATCATGGGGCCATTGCGATATGCGTTGCCGAATTCGTCGCCTGCATTACGGCCTTCTGACTTGTCGGTGCCCATGAGAAGCATGTAGAACGGCTTGGGTAAACTCGCCAGGCAGGTCGTTCGGAAAGCTCGCCGGGCAGATCACTCGGAAAGCTCGCCAATCGGATTGTTTGGACGGGCTACCGAGAGGGCATTGCGGGCTCGCGGGGTCCATTTGGCAGAAAACGCCGCTAGGGGGCCTCGTTGCGGGGCTCGGATTTTGCGGGTCTTGGGGCAATTCGTGATGGACGATTCTCTGACCTGCGGTTTTTCTTCTTGGCAGGAGAGAGCCTTTCCCGATATGGCCGAGCGGTCTCCGCATTCCCTGTCGAATGAGGCCCCCTAGCGGCGTTTTCTGCCAAACGGGGACATTTTCTTTGCAATCGGGCCCCCTATTGGCGTTTTCTGCCAGGGGAAAGCGTGAAGGACGCGAAAGACGAGGGGCGTGGAGCGCGAAAACCGGGGAAGGATGGGGCGCGAATCGAAGGGGACTGAGGGTGAATCGAGGAAGGCGGGAAGGCGTGGAAGGTGCGGTGCAAAGGTAGAGAGAGCGGGTCGTGAAAAGTGCGAAAGCCAGGAAAGGCGGGGTGCGAATCGAAGGTTACTGTGGCGTTTTCTGTTGAGGGAAGTGCGAGAAGGGTGGAGTAAGAATTGGAATGGCGCCGTTTTTCAAAATCCTAGCGCTCGTTTTTCTCGCAGCTGTTCTCCCATCTGTTAAACGCTACGAGCATTTAACACGAGCATTTAACAGGTTTTCGTGCAGCGTTTGGCTTGCGGCACAAATTACAATGGACAGCAAGGATAAAAAGGCTTTGCGGGAAGGTGCTGTCGTGTCAAAGGACGAGTTTGCCGAATACGAGCATGGCGCCAACGAAAGCCATGGCGAAGGCGAATGCCGCGATGCCAACGAGGATGGAGCTGCCGCTGGGGAAGCTACGGCCGACGTTGCCGCTGCCGCTGGGAAAACCGCGTCCGACGCCGCCGCTGCCGATGATGCGGTCGCGGGTGCCAACGCCGGCGAAGGCGCCAACGAAAGCGCCGCCGCTGACGAAGACGCCAAGGCCCGCCGTCGCGCTCATCGGGCGGCCATTCGCGCTCAGCGCAGGCAGCGGGACGCTTTTGGGCGACAGGGCTCCGAGTGGGGTGGCTTGCCGTATTCGGACGCGCTGCTGCAGGAGGGTCTCGAGCATGCGCGCGTTATCGCCGAGAAGCGAATCAGCGGCGCGCCGCGCACTGCGGAAGATTGGCTCGACAACAACGCGGAAGTGAACCTCGCGCTGCTTGCGAAGGCGGGCCGCCTCGCGCGGGAATGCCTCATTGAGGCGCACCTCGATGCCGTCTATGCGGCCACGAAGGGGTACAAGCGGCTTTTCGAGGCGCACGACCTGGGCGCCGAATACCACCGCGCCGTGCGCCTTGCGGTGGAAGATTCGATAGACAAGTTCAATTTGTCGGAAGGCCACGTGCTGAACAGCTGGGTTTCGACAAACAAGAAACCTGTGGAGCGTCGCCTGTGCGAGTGCTATGCGCAGAAAACCGCGCTTCGCAGCGAGCATGAGGCGCGGAAATATTTTGCGATTATCAAGGCGTATCGAAAGCTTGAAGATTCATTGCAAGGCGCACGCAGGCCGACCGAGGACGAGTTGCTTGAAGCCCTCGCGGAGCACACGGCAACGCGTGGGTTGAGCCGGGAAGCCATGCTCGGCATTCTTGATCGTGGGTCCGATGGCGTGCACAGGGTGACATTCTCCGTCGCACCGCCGTGCGGTCGAGGAGCTGCGCCTGTGAGCGTGTGTGCGAGCGTGGTTCCTGCTGCGAAGCTTGCGGCTGGCGCGGCAGATGCCGTGAGCGTCGTGGGAACCATCAATGGTGCGGAAGATGCGGACGCCGCGGGCTTTGCGGACGCCGAGCGTGCGCGGCGGGCCTCGGGTGCCGAAACCGCTGCTGTGGAGGGATGCGTTGCGGGCTCCGAAGGTGCCGCGGGCTCCGCATCGATGGGGGGCGAGCCGGTCGTTCATGATTCCGATGCGCTCATCTTTCGAAACGGCATCGAACAAGATATGACTCCGCTCGAACGCGCAGTGTACAAGGCCCGTCTCGCCCCTATTGTCGACGCCGACGCGCGCTTGCAAACGCTCGCGAAGACGGCCGAGGGAATTCGTGTTTCGTGCGGGCTGCCGATGATGCGGGCCGACCGCGTGCGCCGCATTGAGCTGCGCCTGCGAGAGCGCTTCGTGCTTGGCGGCGAGCTCGGCGTGTATTCGGGCGCCGAAACTTCGACTTGGTTGCGTCAGGAGCGCTCGCGCCTCCACAGCGATTACTGGCTCTTGGACCTGTTGGCGCTGCGCCTGACCGAGATGCTTCCGAAGCAATCGGCGCTTTCGAGGGCCAAGACCAAATCCACGGCCGAAGCAAAAGCTAACGATGGGTCGGCGGCTCGCCCGCAAACCGTGGGCGTTACGCGCGACGATTGTTATAGCATGCTGCTTCCGATGGCTGTCAAAACGGACGATTTGTCGGGGAAGAACGGAAACGGATACGCGAAGGCGCTGTGGGAAAACAAGAAGCTGTCCGAGGATGCGGCCGAAAAGGAAGGCTGTCTTCAGGCGTATGAGGAATATCTCGAAAATCCGCTCGCCGTTGTGCGGGGCAAGATGCTCGCGAGGGTGCCGGGCGAGGCTTTCTTTGAAGAGGACCCGTGGCGCGTGCTTCTGTGGCATTTCTTCTTCGATGAAGCGACCGACACCGAAATCGAGGAATTCGTCGCGGCGCTGAAAGATGCGCTCATTCACGATGCGGCGGTTACGGGGTCGAGCGAGTACGTCGCATCGACAGCGCGCGCCTATGTGGTGAAAAGGCTGCTCACGTCGGCGGCGGCGCGCGGCGACGGCTGGGATTGCGCGCTTGAGCATGCGCTCGGCCTTATGTTGTGCTGGATGTTCGATATCGAGCGCGCCGACGACGAATCGGTGGCGCTTGCGAACGACGGTTTGCTTACAGGTGGCGGCGTGGCTCCTTCTCGCAAGAAGTCGAAGGCGGGCCGTGTGCTTTCGTTTGATGCATATATCGTTGACGGTCCAGCGCGCATCGACCTCGAAGAAGGCCGCGAGTTGCGCGTTCATCCGTGGCTTCGCCCGCGTGTGGGCATTGGGCATGCGTTTGAGAAAGACGAGTGCCGCCAGCTTGGGTGTCGCCGCGTGGAATTCTCGGGCGAAGAGGTGTGGGGCGCTCTGAACCTTCCGGGGCAGCAGGAATGCTTGACGGCTGGTGCCGACGGCCGCGCGCAAGACCCGGTTTCTAGGGAGCATGCCCTCTTGCTGTATGCGGGAAGTGACTCACAGAAGAAAGAAAAAGGGTGGCTCGCCTTCGATTTGGCGTCCACGAATGGCACGCTCATTGTGCGTTCGAATGCCGATGGAAGTATGTCGAATGTGATTGCCGGCTTTGGTGCGAACAATTACGCCGATGCGAGGGCGCTGTCGTTTGGGCCTGCGTGCGCGGGCGATGAGCTGCTTCTGCGCGAGGTAGCCAGGCGTGCGGGTGCGGCGGTCCAGATGCGCGGAACGTGCATTATGCCTGGTGACACGCTCGTATTCGGCTTTGCCGTGATAGAAGACGCCAACGGCGTGGTTTCGTTCGGCGCGCGAAACGGTGCGTTGTGCCTGCGCGTGCGCGAGGCTTAGCGGGCGCGTTTGGCCGTGCGCCGCATGGGGCATTCAGTCTAGCGAACTGAAACGTTCACCCAGCCCGAATGCTGCGAAGATGCGATGCGGCTTCCCTCGACAAGAGCGCAGCTTAAACCGGGGCGCAGTTCGAGCACGTTCGTGGTTGAAAAGCTCGGTTGCTGCACATAAAGCGGGTGCTCGCTTGCGTTGGTCGCGATCCAACGGCCCTGGTCGCTTTCGTCGGGACGCACGGCAAGCCCGCCAATCGTGCGCGGGCACCTGCACGCCTGGTCGGCATCGATGCGCGTCGCGACGGAGCAGGTGTAGAAAATGATGCAGCGGGAGCATGCGGTGGCATTGCCTTCATAGGGCGTATCGGTGGCGTATTCCATGGTTGCTTCCTGCGCTTTCGTTGCTGAAGTTGTTTGACCTGCGACTATGTGCGCGGTCGCAGCGGCCGAGCTGTGTCTGCATCGCGGCAGAGCTGTGCCCGCTTGCGGTTGGGCAATGCTTGCATCGCGGTTGGGCGGCGCTGCGTTGGCATCGGCCGTGTTCGTCGGCCATTTCCGTGCGACTCTCCGCGCGGCTTCGCCCTTCGACCTTGTGGCAACCTGCTAAACGCTACGAGCATTTAACAGGTTTCAGCCCGCGTCGGCGCCGTGCGCGCCAATTCTCCCGATTGCTTCGGGCGGCTTCAACGCGCAGCGTGTTCTCCGGTTCCCGCTCGTTGTGCGTGATTCTGCCTTAGCCCATGTGCGGCCCTACTCTGCGTGTTCCGCGAAGCCGTTTTTCTTAAGCCACGCTTTCGCGGGTGGGAAACCTTCCTTTTGGCGCGCTTCGTCATGCGCGGCCGATTTCCTAATATAGGAAAGCCCGAGCTCGCGATTCTCTTCAACGTGGTGAACCGCGCCCTGCGCGATGTAGGACCCTGAATACAGGGCGCATCCCAGGAAGAACTGCGCCACCACGGCGCCCTTCGCCGCTGCCTCGCCCATAAACAGCATGACGTCGGCTTCTGAATACTTGATCGAAGTTCCCCCGAGGTTGTCGCGGGCGCAAATGGCGAGGTAGTACAGGGCGCTCACGCAGCCTTGGCGCGCGAGCCGCTCGAACACGCCTACTGCCTGCGCATAGTGTCCCGAGTTGAACTCGTCAAGCGCTTGCGCGAGCGTGCCTGCTTCGAACGAGGGCGCGTCCTGCGCCAAAATTCGTCCGCCGCCAAGGGCGGCGTTCAGGCCAAGCAGGTGGAGCTCGTGGCGATACGATGCCTTGTCGCGCGGTAGGGCGTTCTTCAGCTGCGTCGTGGTGGGGCGCTGTGCGGCATCGACCGTCAGGCACGCTCCGAGCGTCGCGCGAAGCTTTGCGTCGAATGCGTCGACCGCGGCATGCGCCGCCTTATCGACGGCAGCGGCGGATTCTTCGGCGCCATACGTCGAGCGCAGCGTTTCGGCGATGTCTTTCTTCAAGAAATCGAGCGTCTCGGCATCGTGCGCGAAGTCGTTGAGCGCATCTTCCCCGAGGTAGATGCCCTTTTCTCGTCCATTTTCGATAAATCCGGGAAACGGCGCGATCGAGCGTTCGTGCGTGAGTCGTTCGCGTTCGTCGGTCCAGGCGGGGTCGTACCGAAGGCTCCCGTCGCTGCTTTGGGTAACCACGCCATGCGCGGGCGGCTTGTTTTCGCCTGCGAGCAGCGCGAGCAGCGTTGCCGCGAGCGAATATGCGTCGCTGCCTTTGCATGGGCCGGTTTCGTCGTTCGAGGGGAAACAGCTTTCGGGCGACGAGAACCCCTGCGTTCCCCAGGCGAGCAGCGCCTGGCAGCGCGAGGTTTGGGCAATGCCGAAGTCGATGAGACGCACATTTCCTGCCGAATCGAGCAGAATGTTGCTGGGCTTCACGTCGCGGTGGATCACGCCTTCGCGAAGTTCCGTCTGCGCCGTGGCGAGGAAGGCGATGATGGGCGATATGGTCGAAAGCGCCTCTTCGACCGTCATGTTTCTTCCCGTGTGGCGAAGCCGCTTTGCAAGGGTGTCGCCATCGAGCCATTCCTCGACGATGCAGCTTTTTTCTTGAGTGCCGGCGGGGGATGGAATGCGAATGGTACCGTGGGCGAGCGCCTCGGGCAGCACGCGGAAGTTCGAAAACTTCTTCAACGTACGCCACTCGAGCAGGCACTCTTCGCTGCTCTCGAATACCTTCACTGCAATCGGGCTGCCGCTGGGCGTGTGCGCTTTGAAAATGGTCGCTTGCCCGCCGCGGCTTGTGACTTCTTCGAATGCGAGGTTTTGCGGGGCTTGGCGAATGTCGCTGTGCTCGGGTACGGCGGGGGTGAAAAGCAGCTCATGCGCGAAGCGTGTGCCCGGTGCCGGCATGGCGGCTGAAGCCGCCGGCATAGGCGCTGATGCATCTGCCAACATGAATGCTGCTGACGGCAAGCCCGCCGCTGCGGGTTCCGGCATCGCTGCCAGGGTCGACGATCCCGTTCCCGTGAGCAGTTCTTGGTTCATGTCGACCCCCTTTTTTGCGTTTGGACTTTCGTGTGCGATGCGGCCTTGTGATTACGCTAAGGATAGCGTAACTACCACGCGGCGATCGTTCTTAGCGGCGGTTTCGTCGAACGTTCCGGTATTCATGGAGGTTGCGCCTTCATCGCCTCGGCCGATCGCCTCAATAGAACCGGGGTTGACGCCCGCTGCGACCAGGGCGTCGCGCACGGCCTCCGCGCGGCGCTGGCTTAGATCAACCAGGTCGCCGCGCGAGAATGCGGGCGAGGCGGCGGTGTAGCCTTCAACGAGCACGGTGGCGCCGCTGTTGCTCGTGATGGTGCCTGCGAGCTCGGCGAGCGTTGCTTTGGCCTGGGCGGGATCGATAAATTCGGCGGAGTCGCCTACGAAGGCGAGCACCGTTTCATTCAGCACGACCTGGGCGCTTTGTCCGTGTTCAAGGTGTGGAAAGCTCAGTGAATCCTGCTCGAAATCGATGGTCGGAACGGTTGGCAGGTCGGCGTCGCAGCCAAGGCGCGTGAGCACGTCGGGCTCGACGATCGCTACGCCGCCAGTTGTTTCAACGAGGGTGGGGTAGAGGCTCTGGAGCTTCGCTGCGATGGAGTTTGGAATCGCCTGTTCGCCGCTTGATTGGCCGAGGCCGTAGAAGTGCACCTCGATGCCCGAGAAGTTCGCGAGCGCGCCCATGCTTGCCAGCTGGTTCGCGATGTCATCAGCGTCGGCGTTCAAAAGGTCGCTCGATCCGGCCAAAAGCCCCGTGGGGTTCAGGCCCGAGCTAATCACGTTGATCACCATTTTCGATCCGTTATCGTGGGCGCGCAGTTCGTTGACGGCGTTGTTGAGGGCGGAAAGGGTGTCGATCTCGCCGGTTTGGGCGCGGGCGCCGCACACGCTCGTGAAGTAGTCGGCCAGGAAGGAATCGATTTCTTTCTCTTGGCCGGCCTGCGAGTTCTTCGTGGTGGCGAAGGTTTTGCCGTGCGGGGTCGAATTTGCGTCGCAGGTGAGGTAACCCGCGTAATTGCCCTGTTCAATGGCTGCCTTCGGGTAAGCGAGACACGTTGTGGGAATGCGGAACGCGCTGTTCTGGCTGGCAGAGGTCACAACCATGCAGCTCACCGGCTCGGTGATGGTTGATGAGTCGACTGTCGCGGGGTCGATGGCGTAGCTTCCGGGCGCAGCGCTTTGCGCGCCGCTGGACCCCTCGGCCGCGCAACCAGTGGCGAATGCCGCAATGAGAAGCGTGAGCAGAAACGATGCTGCGATGGTTGCCGTGCGAGTGACGGGGTTGTTCTTGATGCTCATGGCTATCGGTCTCCTTTACGCTGCTTTGGCCTGGTCGGAAGCGTGTTTTTCGACGTTGGCGGCGTCGGTGGCGGTGTCGTTGGGGGCGGCACCTGCGGTCTCGCCGGTGTCGACTGCGGTTTCGGCGCCGGCATCGATGCCAGTCGGGTTGGCGGCTGCGGCGTCAACGTCGGCCGCCGCGTTGCCGCCCTTGCCGGGGCCGTCGGCCGCTGTCGCATTCACCCCTGCGGCTTCGGCTGTGGGGGCTTTCTGCTCAGCCGCGATTGCGCTGGGGAATTTCCTTGCGATGCGCGCATCGAATTCCGCAGAAAGCTTGGCGAATTGCTCGCGTTCCGCCTTGCGCTGGGTTTCGATTTCGTCCACGAAGCCGATGAAGCAGTTATGGCTGTCGTCCGATTTCGCGACGAGCTGCTGGAATATCTGTTCGCACGAACCCTTCGCTGCGGCGATGCTCTGACGTCCAGCCGCGAGCGCAACGCGGGCGGCGGTGGCGATGTCTTCGTCGATGTGGCTCTCGATGATGTGCATGCGCTCGATTTCGGCCTGCAGGGCTTCGGCTTCTGCGCGAATGTCGAGGCTCTTAATAAGGAAGGCGGCGATGGCCTCACCAAGCGCGATGCCCGCCATAATCAGGACAAACGCCATGCCGTCGATCGAGAGGCCGGAAACGACCTCGCCTGAGACGCTCGTCGTGGTCGAGGCCGCTTCGGTGGTCGCACGCAGGAAGGCACCGGCCATGGCCACGAAAAGCGATCCGATAATCGCGCACGCGGCGGGGCCCTTCTCGCCAGCGGCGATTTTCTCCGACGCGACCCAAGGTAGAATAATGAGCAAGAGGCTTTGGGCGACGGCTACGAGCCCGGCGAAGAAGTTGTTCGGGCTGAAGGTGCCGAACGGGTCGACGTCAAGGAAAACGCACGCGGCTGAATAGTCGAGGCCTGCATTGGCCAGCGCCAACATACCAAGCAGTGCGGTGCTCGTGACTTTGTTCATGGCCTACTCCTTCATCTCGAGGGTTGTGTGCGGGTTGTGCGGCTGGTTGGTTTGGCGCGCCTGACGAGCCTGGCGGGCTTGGCGGGCTGCGCGTTTCGGGGTGATGCGTTCCAGGCGCTGCTCGGCCTGGATGATTTGGCTGCGAACGGCTGCGCGGTAGGTGGATTCCATCGTTTCGGTGTAGCGGGTGAGCGCCTCCTCGATTTCCGCGAGGTGTTTTTCGGCCGTGCAGGCGGTTTCGTGGTAGAACAGGCCCACGCCGGTTTTGAAGAACGTCGCGTAGCTGTCGGAACGCGCGAGCTGGCGGCCGCGTTCCTCGTCGTAGTTGGGCGCTTCGGGAATGACGAGGCCGATGCTCGCGGCCGGGTTGCCGATTTCCTTCTTCGAGGCGGAAGGCGAAACCGACATGCGGGCAGGGCCTTCAGGCAGGGTGGTCTTCTTGCGGAACAGGTTCATTTCCTAGCCCTCCTTCTCGATGACGTCGACGTTACGCGTGCCCAACACGCCGACAAGGTTGTAGGGCGGTTGCACGTTTCCGCGGCGCGCGGCCCATTTGAGGTGCGTGTCGCTGAGCACTTCGTAGTTGCAGGCGGTGAAGGCATGGCGCGCTTCGAGCGCTTCCGATGTGCGGTTCACCATGCGGTTCGCGCGCGTCTGCATGGCGGTCCAGGCGGAAAGCTCGCTTTCGACCTGGCGCGCGGCCGCTTCGCGTTTGGCCACCTGAACGGCCTTGTCGTGCTGCTTGATGGCCTCGCGGTCGGCTTCGGGCAACGCCGAGATGTTGCGGTCGTCCACATGAACGGGCTGGTCAACCGCGGCTCGGGCTTCGTTGACCGCGCCGCTGAGGCGATTGCAGGTTTCCTCGCACACGGCCTGCACCTCTTTCGCCGTGTTCATGACACGGCTCAGCTGGATTTCCTGGAGGTTCTGGTCGCTGCGCGCGGAGCCTTCGAGCTTCGAGAGGAAGGGCGAGTTGCAAACGTGGTCGGAGGTTTTCTGCTTGACCTGTTTCGACCACAGGATGCCGCTAATGGCGGTGGTCCACTTCTTCGGCGAGAAGATCGCTCGGCTCGTGATGCGTATGTTGCGGTCGAGCTTGTCGAGTTCGAGGTCGATCCACTCCAGAGCCTCTTCGCACTCTTTGATTGTCGTGATTGACGTCGGCTTTTTGACTTTGCCCATGGCGCGCTCCTTTCCGGCGGGTGCTTGTTGGGTGAGCCGCTTTCGCATTTCGCCCTCTACATGGAAAACGGCGGATGCTTTTTCTGGAAAACCAACGCCGCCTTGGTCGGCGGGCAAAGCACGGTTGCGTTGTCGCGGGGCCGTGCTTCGCGCTCTATTCCGACGAGGCGGCGTGGGGCAGGTGGGATGGCCTAGTACGGATATGCTCTGCCTCCGCAGTGGGGGCATTGGGTCCACAGCACCTCGGTGGTGTGTTCCTTGTTGAAAACTTCGTAGCAGTTGCTGCATTCAAATGTTTGCTCGACCATGGCGGGCTCCTTTTCCGGCGAGGGATGCGTTTCGGACGCGCCGCCGTTTGCGCGTCTTGCCCTCTACATGGAAAAGTGCGGCTGCTTTTTCTGGAAAATGCGAAAGGCCTGGTGGGCGATGTGGGAAATGCCTGGTGTTCGAAATGCCGGCTGTGCTGGCGCGGCCTCGCGGTCGAGATGCTTAGGGCTTGGGTGCGCGGAAACGTAGCTGTGCCGCTTGCGATTTGGCGCGCGGGTCGGCTCTGGTTGCGGTCTGGCGGGTGAAATGATGCGCGTGCCGTCTGTGGCCTGGTAAACGGATTGTCGACCTCCCGTTCAAACCTTGCGTTGCGTCTTGTTGGGTCGTTTCTGCCAGGAAATGCCACAAGGGGGCCCCATTGCAGGCATGTTGTTCGGACGAAATGGGGAATTCGGCGTTGAAGATATTTGCGACCTGCGGTTTTGCGGTCGCAGTATCGGATTGCTCGTCATGGGGAGCGAAAAAGAGGCTCCCTTGCGGCGTTTTCTGACAATTCAGAACGATTTCTCTGCAGGGAGGCCCCATCGTAGCATTTTCTGCCGGTTTTGATTTCTTTGCTGGGCGCATCTTCCGCGTTGTTTTCTGCTGGGTGGCGACGATGTGGGCCCGGACCCCATGTGTCAAGTGGGGAAGGCCGTTCGTTTGATAGTCAAAATATCCCGCTGATCCGCGCCTTCTCGAAGGGGTTTTAAGGATGCTCGATAATCGGCGGCGATGCGCTCGTGGAATCGTTATTTGTATGCTCGCATGGAGTATACTCATGCCCACACGAGGCTTGATGTTGCCGACACGTGAAATTGGGCCGCGTCTTTCAGATAAGAGTAAAAGCCTGGCGGACTCAATCGCTTGCGCAGCCGCCTGTGTAGCAGGGCGGTTTCGAATGGTCGTTCTGAATGGGTGCAGGCATGTTGGCAAAACAATGTGCAGGGGATTCGTGCGATTGCCAGGTCCTGCTATTTGCATGGGCATTGCCTCGTTGGATACGCTATGGCCGAAATTGAGTAGAGTGCGGCCGGGCTCGTTGTTGCCGATGCTTTTTGAGCTCGAGGTTCTGCTGACGTGGGCGCGCGAATTGCGCTTGGAATACGAGGTGGACTCATGAAAACGCTGGTTGTGGGCGATTTGCATTTGAAGCAGCAATTTGTGCTGCCCCGTATCGATGGAATGCTGGCTGGTGATGCAGAAATTGGGCGCATCGTATTTTTGGGCGACGCGTGCGATGACTGGGGCGCGAACGAAGCCGATGAGCTAAACGCTATGGAGTTTTATGCGAAATGGGTTTGCGAGCATCGCGGGCGCGGCATGCGAATCGACGTGCTGCTGGGCAACCACGATTTTTGCTATGTGCGCGGCAAACGCGGCCCGGGCTCGATTATGTCCATCATGCGCAATCTGCGAACGATTCTGGAAGATGCCCTGCAGGCAAAGGTCGCCTGTGCAGTTGGGCCGTATTTGTGCTCGCATGCCGGTGTGACGGGGGTGTGGGCGAAGCGGTTTTTGGCCGACGTGCCTGCTGATGCGATAGCGATTGCCCAGCGCTTGAATGAGATGCTCGCCGATTCGTCGCATTGGGGCGATTTGGACAGCTGTCCGCCGTCGCGTGGGGGCTGGTCGCTGCCGGGGCCTTTGTGGGCCGACTTGCGCGATATGCTCGACGATGCGTTGCCCGGCGTGCCGCAAATTGTGGGTCATTCGCCGGTCGAGCGCGTGGAGAACTATGCTAGCGGTTGGATGACGGCAGGTCGCGACCCCCTGTGGGCATGCGATACTATGTCGCTCATGAGCTATGGTGTGCCCATCGGTGATGGGTCGATGCTGCTTGTTGACGAGCCAGGCGTAATGGATGGGTCAACCGGGCTGTGCGGCTCGTGTGACTCGGGCGCCCCCGGCGAGCTGTGCGGCCTGGGCGTATCGAATGGGGCAGATGATGCCGCAGAAACGCTTGAAGCGTACGCAGTGCCGTTCCCAGGTGAAGGCACATTCGCCGAAGCGTGCATGCGATATTGGGAAGCACGTTAGCCGGCGACGTTTTGGGCTGGTCCCGGCGCCGGTGGCTTCCTCCTTATTCCTTGCGGTAAAACGCCATGCATACGAGGGAAATAACGCAGAACGCCGCCGCGCACAGCAGCATGTGGAAGAAGCCCTGTGCGCCCGGCGTGGCAGAAACAAAACCAAGCAGCAGCGCTGGTGCCACGGTGGTGCCCACTTGACGAACCAGCGCAATGGTTGCGATTGCGGCTCCGCTTTCTGTGGGGCTCGTGTTTTCGAGCACCATGTAGTTGGTGGGCGCGCCCATCGCAAAACCCATACCCAAGCCCATAATAGACAAACCGACGATGAGCAGAATTGCGCTTGCGCTGTTCAGACTTACAAACGCGAGGAATAAAAAGCCCGCGGCCGCCACGGAGAGGCCGCCCATCATAACGGGCTTAGGACCGAATTTATCGATAAGCTTGCCGCCAATCGGCGGGCCGAACATGCTCACGATGCCTACGGGCAAAATATACAAGCCGCCCGAGCCGACCGGCGCGCTCATGATGAACTCGGCGACTTCGGGGATGATTGTCATGGTGATAATGACGCAGCCCACAAAGAAACTCACCACCATGGTGATGACGATGGGCTTATTGCTGAGGTATTCCAAATGGAACACAGGGCTTTTTGCGCGACGCTCCGCCAGCACGAATGCGGCGAGTGACGCGACGAAGCCCAAGGCGGGAGCGAGTACTTCCGCAGATGCGAGCGATTGGCCGACGTGCCGCACATCGATGTGCTGAACTGCGAACAGGAACAGCAGCACCGTGACGACGAGCAGTACTGAGCCGGGGATGTCGAGTGGCGTCGAGTCTTCGACGTTGTGGTTCGGAAGAACGCGCAGGCTCGCGACAATGAGCGCCAAGCATACGGGAATGGCGAAGAAGAACAGCGCCGACCAGTGATCGTTTCCTACGATGCCCACGACCAGGCTGCCCACGGCGGCACCAATGACGTTCGCGATGCCAGCAACAGCGGCGGCTATGCCGAGCGCCATGCCTTTCTTTTCTTGAGGGAACGTCGCCCCTATTTCGGCGTTCGCTACGGGAATAATGCCGCAGGCGCCAACGGCTTGTACCAAGCGGCCGGCGAGCAGGACGGGGAAGCTATCAAGCGTTTGCGACAGGCCGCAAATAAGCGAGCCTGACATGAACACGAGCAAGCAACCGATGAAGACCGGCTTGCGGCCGCGGATGTCGGCGAGCTTGCCGATAACGGGGATACATGCGGCGTAGAACAGCGTGTAGATGTTCACCATCCAAATGCCCGCGGTGTCGCCTAGGCCGAAATCTTGCTGGATTACGAGACGTACGGGTGAAATCATGCCCACGTATAGCCCGCCGAGCAAAAGGCCCAAAAGATATATGGCGAAAATGGCACCAACGCCGCTTTGCGTGTTCGATTCGATATTTCCGCGCATGAAGGTCCCCCGTGAAGCGTTTGCAAAACCCCTCTATGGTAGCACTGGGAAATCGGGTTCGTGGTTTCTGCACGAGAGCTTAATGTGGAGGGTGCAAGGTGCAGGGGGAATGTGACGCGTGGAGTGCGAAACGCCGTCCGGCTCGAGGCTTCTCTCGTTTCGCCCGTGAATTTCTTGGCTGAAAATGTCGTGCTTTTCATCGGGCATCTTATTGATAGTTACGGTGCCAATTTGCGGTTGCCGCGGGCGTAGAGCTCTTTTTCGGGCCTGTTTGCTCCTGCTTTTCGTTTCTTGCCTGTCGCATGCGTTCCCACTTCGTTTCTCGACGCACGGGGCGCACGTATGGGACAATGAAGGCAACGAAGAACTCAGCGGAAATTCGGGCGAAACGGAGGCGACTGTGGCGAAGCATATGACGAGGCGAACGTTCGTGGCGGCGGCATGTGGAGCCGTAGCCGCGGCGGCGTGCGGCCCTGTGACCGCGACGATGCTTGGTTGCGCAAAACAGAATGCAGACGACTCTGCGTGGACGTGGGAAGAAGACGTCGACTTGCCCGTGTTGTGCATGGAGGTCTCTGGCGGCGCAATCGTTGCCATGCCGGGCAATGGCTGGAAGCCGCAAGGCGAGTGGATTCAGCTGCAGCTTTCGGGCGGCTCGATTCCTGGCAAGGAAATTGAAGCCATAACCCAGGAGGGCTCAACGTTGGTTGTGCGCTTGAAGAAACCGAAGAGCGACATGGAGACCATGGACTTGTGCCTTACCGAATATCGTGTGGCTGGCGGCGATGTTTCGAGCGTCGAATCGGTCGTGGTCGAAGACAAGGGCGAGCGCCTCGAGGCCCAGCTCGGTGTCGACGGCGAGGCCCGCGCCGTGCAGTAGGAGAAACGTTACGCGCCGCTTTCTTCGCTGACGCTTTTCGTCTTAAGGGCAAAAGGTTGAATTGCAAAGTTAACCGGACGATGTGATCAAATTCGTCGTTTTCGCAGT
>OKRW01000427.1_pt1 | contig 42394 bp, 38 predicted proteins | sample 1601151 | NCBI WGS metagenome assembly OKRW01 (sample SAMEA3541471, study PRJEB24748) | human gut metagenome | biome: human gut; feature: human-associated habitat; material: faeces | place: China | collected 2012 | reverse complement strand
TGCACCTTCAAGCATTCGGTATTCGGCTCGAAAATGCAACAACTAGAAGATAGGAACACCATGTACGAACAGCGCATAGAAACCGTTCGCCACCTGCTCGGCGAGATGGGCCTCACGCAAATGATCGTGAGTGACCCGCGTTCCATCCAGTATCTCACCGGCGCTTACGTAGAGCCAGGTGAGCGGTTCCTGGCACTCGTGATCACCAAGGGGAAAGCGCCCATACTCTTCTTGAACCGCCTGTTCACGGCTCCGAAATCACTTCCCTGCGAAGTGTTCTCGTTCGACGATGTGGACAACCCGCTTCCTGAGGTGGCAAAGCTCCTGCACGCTGAGGAGACCTGCGGCGTCGACAAGAACCTCACCGCCCGCTTCCTCGTGCCGCTGATGGAGGCGCATGCGGCGAAGTCCTTCGCCCTGGGGTCTCCCGCCGTCGATGGCGCGCGCGCCATCAAAAGCATCGAGGAGCAGGCCCTCATGCGCGCAGCGTCGGCGACGAACGACCAGGCCATGGCACGTTTTCGCGAGCTTGTGCACGAAGGTGCGACCGAACGGGAAATCGCCGACAAGCTCGAGGGGATCTATCGTGAGCTGGGCGCTTCGGGGCACTCTTTCGACCCGATCGTGAGCTTCGGCGCGAACGCGGCCGACCCGCACCATATGCCCGACGACACGAAGCTGGAAGCCGGCGACGTCGTGCTCTTCGATGTGGGGTGCCGCCAGGACGAGTACTGCTCGGACATGACGCGCACCTTCTTCTGGAGCGAGCCGACCGCCAAGCAGCGCGAGGTGTACGAACTGGTGCGCCGCGCAAACGAAGCGGGCCGCGCCGCCGTGCATCCCGGCGCCCGATTCTGCGACATCGACAAGGCCGCGCGCGATGTCATCGCCGAAGCTGGCTATGGCGAGTATTTCACCCATCGCTTGGGGCACCAAATCGGCCTCGACGAGCACGAGCCGGGAGACGTCTCTTCCGTCCATGACGAGGAAGTCCAGGTCGGGATGTGTTTCTCCATCGAGCCGGGAATCTATCTGCCAGGCGAGTTCGGCGTGCGCATCGAGGACTTGGTGTGCGTGACCGACGACGGCTGCGAGGTACTCAACAGCTACCCCCGCGAGCTCACGGTGCTAGGCCCCCGATAGCTCGACGGTGCGAAGCGAATCGCGCTCGCGAGAGGCCGCCGCACAGCGGCCCTACCTCCCCGCCATCTTCTCGGCGGCATCCACCACATGTGCCATGGTGACACTCGTCGTGACGGTGCCGATACCACCGGGAACGGGAGTGATAGCGTCAACGACGGGCTCAACCTCGTCGAAGCTCACATCGCCGCACAGCGTACCGTGCGAATCGAAGTTGATGCCCACATCGAGCACCGTCTGCCCCGCACGGAAGTATTCCTTGCCGAACGCGTGCGCGCGACCGACGGCGCAGATGACGATGTCGGCCGTCCGGCACAGCTCGGGCAGGTTCTCGGTGCGCGAATGGCAGATGGTGACGCTCGCATTGCGGCGCAGGAGCATCATCGAGACGGGCTTGCCCACCACAAGGCTTCGGCCGATAACCACAACGTGCTTTCCCACCAGGGGAATCTTGTAGAAGTCGAGAATCTCCACGCACGCTTGCGCCGTGCAGGGAGGAAACCCATCGCTCGAGTCGGTGAACACGGAGGCGAGCGACGCAAGCGAGATGCCGTCGATGTCCTTCTCCGGCGAAAGCATGTTGCACAGCGCCTTCTCGTCGAGAAAGCTCGGCAGGGGACGAAACATCAGGCAGCCGTGCACGGTCTTGTCGTAGTTGATGGATTGCAGCGTCGCTTGCACAGCAGCCTGCGGCGCCAGGTCGTCAAGCACGTAGGGCTTGGTGGAAAGCCCTAGGCTGGCGGCGCGCTTCTTCGCGGTGCGCTCGTAGGACAAATCGTCGGGGCGCTCCCCCATGCGCACGAGTGCGAGCGTGGGCTCGACGCCTCGCGATTTGAGCGCCTCGATGCGACTGCGCAGATCAACCGCCATACGATCGACGACTGGTTTTCCTTTGAGAAGCGTTGCCATAATACACCTTAACCCTTGAGGTCCCTTACCTATGAAACCTCTTTGACCACAAAATCGAACAGCTCATCGCAGCGCTCGCGCGTCTCGGACACGATTGCCGAAGCCTCCTCGCGAACGCGGTGCGCCCTATCGGCGTCGTCCATCGAAGCCGCGTTGATATACACGTTCAAGCTTGCGCCATCGACCGCCGCCCGGGCGAATACAGCCGAAACCCCCGCGTCCGACCTGGCCATTCGGCTGCCATGGTGCGCCAGATAGTCAGCATGGTCGACCACGCGCGCCACCGTGCGCATGATTTCAAGCGGCACCTCGGTCGCCCCGACAAGCGCCCGCTGGATCGCATCCTGCTTCGCCGCAAGCTCTTCTGGCGTGCCCTTCGGCATGCGGTACGCCGCGGCAAGGGGCTTAAACGCGTGCGCATCGGCATCAACAAGCTCGATCAGGCGGGAGCGAAGCCCCTTAAGCTCCTCAAGGTGATGCATGACTTCGCCCTCGACCTCGGCATACGTCTTCTTCCCCACGGTGAGGTTGCCCACCATGGACGCGAGCGCCGCGGCAAGCGCGCCCACATACGCCGACGCCCCGCCCCCGCCGGGAGCGGGGGCCGCGGACGCAAGTTCCTCGACGAAACGGGTGTCTGTCATAAATGCCTTTTCCTCGTTTCAAGCCCTCAAACTGATAGGGCAATTAGGGTACGGTAACCCACCATTGTTTCGAGCATGCAACGACTGTCGCGAGCGCTCGCACACCACTGCACGAGCGCAGAGCTGCCGAAGCGGGTTTTCTTTAAAACAGCCCCGTGATTTTTCCGGTCTCGTCGACGTCGATCTTGAAGGCGGCAGGCGATTTGCCCAGGCCTGGCATCGTCATGATGTTGCCCGTGAGAGCAACCACGAACCCGGCGCCGGCACTCACCTTGACGTCGCGCACCGTGATGCGGAACCCGCGCGGCGCGCCAAGCTTCTTCTGGTCGTCGCTGAAGCTGTACTGGGTCTTCGCCATGCACACGGGCATGTCGCCGAAGCCGAGCTTCTCCAGTTTGGCCAGCTCCTTTGCCGCCTTGGCATCGAAATCCACCCCGTCGGCGCGATAGACGCGCGTGGCGATGGCCTCAATCTTCTCGCGCAGGTTCAAATCGTCGTCATAGGCGAACTGGAACGTGTCGGCGCCGCGGCCGGCCTCGTCGCCCTCGTTGCACAGGCGCACGACCTCGTCTGCCAGTGCCAGGCCGCCTTCGCCGCCCTTCGCCCACACCTCGGAGAGCGCCACGTTCACGCCCAGCTCGCGGCACTTGTCCTCGACGAGCTTCAGTTCTGCCTCGGTGTCAGTCGGGAAACGATTGATGGCGACCACACAGGGCAGGTTGAACACCTGGGTGATGTTCTCCACATGCTGCAGCAGGTTGGGAAGGCCCGCCTCGAGCGCCTCGAGGTTCTCCTCGTTGAGCGCGTCTTTCGCCACGCCGCCGTGGTTCTTAAGCGCGCGGACCGTTGCCACCACGACCACGGCGTCGGGCTTGAGGCCTGTCAGACGGCACTTGATGTCGAGAAACTTCTCCGCGCCCAGATCGGCACCGAAGCCAGCCTCGGTGATGGCGTAATCGCCGAGCGCCAGCGCCATCTGCGTTGCCATGATGGAGTTGCAGCCGTGCGCGATGTTGGCGAAGGGGCCGCCGTGGATGAACGCGGGCGTGCCCTCGAGCGTCTGCACGAGGTTCGGCTTGAGCGCGTCCTTGAGCAGCGCGGCCATAGCGCCCTCGGCGTGCAGATCGTGAGCGGTGACGGGCTGGTCGTCGAAGGTGTAGCCCACCACGATGCGGCCGAGACGCTCCTTTAAGTCGGTGATGCTCGTTGCCAAGCAGAAAATCGCCATGACCTCGGATGCCACGGTGATGTCGAAACCGTCCTCGCGGGGCACGCCGTTGGCTTTGCCGCCCAGGCCGTCAACGATGTTGCGCAGCTGTCGGTCGTTCATGTCGACCACGCGCTTCCAGGTGATCTTGCGCACATCGATGCCGAGCTGGTTGCCGTTGTGAATGTGCGCGTCGAGCATAGCCGCAAGCAAATTGTTCGCAGCACCGATGGCGTGAAAATCGCCGGTAAAGTGCAGATTGATATCCTCCATGGGAACGACCTGGGCATATCCGCCGCCCGCAGCTCCGCCCTTGATGCCGAACACGGGGCCCAAGCTCGGTTCGCGCAAGGCGACCATCACGTTCTTGCCGCGCTTCGCGAGCGCATCAGCCAGGCCGACCGTCGTGGTGGTCTTGCCCTCGCCCGCCGGCGTGGGGTTGATCGCCGTCACGAGCACGAGCTTGCCCGGCGTATGCTCGTTCTCGCGCAGAAGGTTGTAGTCGACCTTCGCCTTGTACTTGCCGTACATCTCGAGATACTTATCGTCGATACCCGCCTTCTCGGCAATCGCGTCGATGCGCTGCGGCTGCGCAGCCTGTGCGATTTCGATATCACTTTGCATGTCGACCCTTCCCTTCGGATGTTAATTTCCCGCCTTGGTGCATTCAGCATACACAAGGCGCAGCCCGACGAGCGTCAGGTCGGGCTGGACGGCGGTGATGGTACGCGAGTGCCCGGCGATAAGGGGCGCAAGCCCGCCCGTCGCGACGACCGGGGCGTCGCATCCGAGCTCCTCGACCACACGGCGCACAAGTCCGTCGGCGCGATCGGCCTCGCCATAGACGATGCCCGCTTGCAAGGCCTCCTCGGTGTTGCGCCCGATGGCGTGATGAGGATCGATCAGGTCGATCGCAGCCAGGCGCGTGGCGTGGGAGAACAGCGCCGCCGCACCCGTCTGGACACCCGGCGCGATGATGCCGCCCAAAAAGCGCCCCTGCTTATCGACCACCTCTATGTTGGTCGCCGTGCCGAAGTCGACGACAATGACAGGAGCGCCGAACAGCTCGCGCGCCGCGACGGCGTCGGCCACGCGATCCGATCCGATTTCGCGTGGGTTGGGATAGTCTGCGTCGAAAAGCGAGCCCGCCGTCTTTGCCGAGCATACAACGGTGCCCACACCCGCCAAATCCTGCACCGCGCGCGTCCAAGCCCCCGTGAGCTGGGGAACCACCGACGCGAGCGCCGCACCCGTGATGTCACTCGCCTGGAGGTTCTCGGAGTGGAGCAGCGGCAGAAGCTTCACGCGCAGCTCGTCGGCGGTATGGTCGCGGTTGGTGGCGACGCGCCACATGCAATCGAGGCTTTCCCCCTCGTAGACGCCGATCGCCGTCTGGGTGTTCCCCACATCGATGACAAGTAACATGATTTTGACAGTCTCCCTTCGCCGCACGCGGCAAACGCGAATTGTCTATAGTGGTAGGTGGCATAATACTACCAGGAAAGACGCCCGACAGCGCCGCGAGCACTGCCCGTGCGCGAACGGCGACGGCTGCAAGCGCCCACAACAGCAACGAGGAGGAATGCCATGCCCGATGCGCCCGCACGCATTCTCGTAGTCGACGACGAACCCTCCATTACGGAATTCGTCGGGTACGCGCTACGCAAGGAAGGATTCTCGGTCGATGTGGTCGACAACGGCGAGGACGCCCTTTCCCGCGCGATGAAAAACGACTACGACCTGTTCGTTCTCGATATCATGCTGCCGGGAATCGACGGCTACGAGCTCTGCCGACGGCTTCGCGCGCACACCTCGTCCCCCGTGCTATTCCTCTCCGCGCGCGACAGCGAGCTCGACAAGGTCGTTGGACTTGAAATCGGAGGGGACGACTACCTGTCCAAGCCCTTCGGCGTGCGCGAGCTGATTGCGCGCGTTCGCGCCCTCCTGCGCCGCAGCCAGGGCGAGGATTTCGCGAAGAACTCGAGCGCCATCACCGCAGGGGGCATCACCTTGAACGAGGATGCGCACACCGCAACCGGCGACGCGGGAGACATCGACTTGACCCCGCGCGAGTTCGAGCTGCTCGCGGCGCTGATGAAAAACGCGGGGAAGGTCGTTTCCCGCGAGGACCTGCTGCGCGATGCGTGGGGCTGGGAATACCTCACGGAAACGAAAACGGTCGATACGCACATCAAACGGTTGCGTGATAAGATTTCGAGCGCCGGATACGATTCCGGCCTCGTGGAAACGGTCCGCGGCTACGGATATAGGTTCAAGAAATAAAGCAACTGCAGACATATTTCGCGCTTCTCGCAACGCTGTTCGCCATCCTTGCGGCGGCCTTCGCAATCGCGGTCTCGCACTTCGCGTTCGGACTGAGGCCCCTGGCGTTCTTCCTTTTGGTGCCAGTCGCCGTATTCACGTTCGCCTTTAGCCTGCTCATTGGGCATTTCCTCTCCGAGCCGCTCACCCGCTTGGCGGCGCGCCTTCGCGACTTCCGCACCGGCGACCCCGCGCCGACGACCATTCCCATCGATGGGCGTATCGAGGAGGTCGATCGGCTTACGGTGAGCTTGAACAGGCTTTCCGAGACTATCCGAACGCAGCAGGAAAGCCTCGCCTCGCGCGAAAGCCGCGAGAGCACATTTGTGAGCGATGTGGCACACGAGCTGCGCACCCCGCTCACCGCGATTCGGGGGAACGCCGAGATGCTGTCGGATCCCGACCTGCCGCCCGCAATGCGCGAGAAGTTCACGGGCATCATCGTGGAGGAGAGCCGCCGCCTTTCGAACCTGGTGAACGACCTGCTCGCACTGCAACGACTGGAAAACGGCAACATCGCGACCGAGTTCTCGCGCGTCGATTTGGGGCAGGTGGCACGCGAAGTGGTGGATTCCCTTTCGCCACTTTTGCGCGAGAGGGAGGCAAATTGCCAGGTCATAGGCGAGGCACCCGACGTGCTCGGCAACCGCGACCGTTTAAAACAGGTCGTGTTCAACTTGGTGGAGAATGCGAGCCGCTTCATCGAGCCAGGCGGGCATATCACCGTTGAGCTCATGGGAGCACGGGGAAATTCCGTCCTCTCCGTGCGCGACGACGGCTGCGGCTTGGGCGATGCTGACCCGAAGCTTCTGTTCGATCGGTTCTATCGAGGCGACCCGTCGCGCAACCGCGGCACGGGAGGCACAGGACTCGGGCTTGCCATCGTGAAGTCCGTCGTCGATGCGCACGACGGCACGGTCGAGGCATTTAACTTGCCCGGCGGAGGCGCCTGCTTCCTCGTGGCCATCCCCTCGATTGCGTAAGAGCGCAGCGCAAGCTGACTGCGCTTCGGGCCACGCCTTCGAACCTAGCCCGCAAAACAGCTGAGCCTCGGCTTGCTTACACCTCGTAGAGCACGGCGCCGCTGGTAAGCCCGCCGCCGAAGGCCACGAGAATCACCTTGTCGCCCTTCTTGATGCGCCCCGATTCGTACGCGTCGGAAAGCGCCATCGGCACGCAGGCGGAAGAAGCGTTTCCGCGATCGCCAATGGAAACCTGGAAGCGGTCGAGCGAAAGCCCGCAACGCTTGGCAGCGTATTTGATGATGCGCTCGTTTGCCTGATGGGGCACGATAAGCTTCACGTCGTCGATGTCCACGTCGGCGCGCTTGCACACCTCGTCGATGGCGTTGCCCATCGCACTGGCGGCGAACTTGAAGATAGTCTGCCCGTGCATGAAAAGGGACTGACGCGGACGACCGGCGGCGACGGCCTCAGTCACGCCAAGTTCCTCGTCGATGCGCGCGTTGCCCGGGTCGCCCGCAACGGCAGATTCCTTCGAAACGCCGTTCACATCGAAGGGCTGAGGCGAGTCGAACGCGGAGGGGCAGGTGAGCGCATTGGTGTCGTCATCGTCGTTCTTCATGTAGGTGGCGAGCACGCCCGCGCGGTCCTCGTCCCATTCGACCACGGCAGCCCCGCCGCCATCGCCGAAGAGCACGCAGGTCGTGCGGTCCTCCCAGTTGGTGATGCGCGTCAGGCGCTCGGAGCCGATCACGAGCGCGCGGCGAACCTTGTTGCGACGGCCGGCACCCGCAACGCCCGCCGCGCTTGCCGCCATCATGGATTCCGCCACGCTCATCGCGTAGATGAAACCCGAGCACGCCGCGTTCACGTCGAAAGCCACGGCGTTCACGAGACCTAGGCGACGACGGACGAGCGCCGCGCACGAGGGCACGAGCACATCGGGCGTGCAGGTGGAATACACCACGAGGTCGATGGACTCAGGGTCGATAGGAGCCTCGCAATAGCCGCCCTCGACAAGGCCCATTGCCTGACGCGCGGCGGCTTCAGCCAAATCGACGTTCGTTTCCCCAACGGCGATGCGACGGGACTTGATGCCCGTGCGCGTGGTGATCCACTCGTCGCTCGTGTCGACAAGCTGGGTAAGGTCGTCGTTCGAGACAGCAAGCGCGGGAAGAGATTTCCCGCAACCGATGATTGCGCAGCCCACTAGTCACTCCCTCATAGAAAGCGCAGGCGAAAATCGCCTGCGCATGATGGTTGCTTGTTTCCAAGCGATTATAGCACGCACCCCAAACGTGCGCGGAATGGGTATTTAGCGAACCGCAGCCTTTACGGCGCGAGCGCACGCGACGGCGGCAAGAATCTTCAGCACGTCGACCACCACGAAAGGCGCCACACCGGCAAGGAACGCGGCCTCAGGCGAGATGCCCATGACGAGCATCAGCTGCAGCCAGCCGCAGAAGTACGCGATTGCGGTGAACACGAGGCCCGCGACGATTTCGGCAGCGGCGTTCTTCAGGAACGCAACGAAACCGCGCTGGTCGGAGGCGCCGGCCTTGTCAGCGGCGCCCATGCGACGACGCAGCACGTAGAGCAGCCCCACGGCAGCGGAGACGCCGAAGATATAGCCCCACAGAAAGCCACCGGTCGGGCCCATGAGCTTGGCGATTCCACCGCTCATGCCCGAGAACACCGGCAGACCGATGGCGCCGAGCGCGAGGTACAGCACGATGGCGGCGATGCACTCCTTCGGGGAGAGCATCACGATGGCGAAGGTGATGGCGAACATCTGCAGCGTAAAGGGAACGGGGCCAAGCGGCACGGTAACCCAGGCGGACACTGCCATGATGGCAACAGCCAAGCCGACGAATGCGATCGAGCGGGTGCGCGACGCCGAGGCGGCGCCTTTTTTGACTTGCTCCACTTTCTGTACCTCTTTCGGGTCAGACGACAATAACGTTGAAACTCTAGCAGTCGATTTCGAATTCCATCGTTTGAACGCGGAATTCCATAAGAAAGTTAGCTTGCACGCGCAAGCCGTGGCGCGACTCCCCCGCAGTTTGCGCGCGGGCCGCGCCCCTCAGGGCCTCGCAGTTCCCACGACAGCAAGCGACATGCGGCACCCAAGCACGCGCGGCAGCTTAGTACTTCGAGATGACCTTTCCGCTCTCGACGCCCTTCAAGCGGCGCATCTCGATCGCGATGAAGACACCGACCGTAAAGATGGCGAGGAAATCCGCCACCGGCGTCGCAATGTAGAGAGCATCCAAGCCCGTGAACTGCGGGAACCAACCAGGCAACACCTCGGGAAGCCAGAACATGAGCGGCAAGAGGAACAGCACCTGGCGCGTGAGCGAGAGGATCATCGACTTCATCGGCTGGCCGGTTGCCTGGAAGTAGTTTGAGCCCACGATCTGGAATCCAACGAGCGGGAGCATCAGCAGCTGAATCTTCAGAGCGAAGATGGTGAACTCAGCGAGCGACGCGTTCGTGATACCGAACAGCCCCACGATCTGATTCGGGAACAGGTGTACAAGCGCCCACATGATGACGGCAAGCGAAGTGGCGAACGCCACGCCCAGCCAGAGCGTCTTGCGCACACGCGCAATTATCTTGGCGCCGTAGTTGAAGCCGAGAAGCGGTTGAATCGCAATCGACACGCCGACGAGCGGCATCACCGTGAACATGGCGATGCGCTGCACGACGCCAATGGAGGCGAGCGCGCCCTCAGCACCGATGGCACTCAAGGTGCCGTATTTCACCAGCAGGAAGTTCACCGCGAAGTTCACGATTGCGGCGCCCGCCTGCACGGCAAAGCTCGCAAGGCCAAGAGAGAGGATGGCGCGGATGATCTTCGCATGAGGACGCATGCAGTGCAGATGAAGCTTGAGCGGCGCATCCTTCGTAAAAATGAAGAACCACAGCACCGAGATGCACGACGCAGCCTGACCGATCAGCGTGGCGTAAGCGGAACCGGCAACGCCCCAGCCAAGCTTCAGGACGAGGATGTAGTTGAAGATGGTGCACACCACCGCGCCGATAACCATGGTCAGAAGCGCGCGGTTGGGGGCGCCGGCAGTACGGATGAAGTTGTTCACGCCCATGCCGATCATCTGCAGAACGAAACCGAAGCTCAAGATCTGGATGAACGTCGCGGCATACGGGCGCACCTCGTCGGTCGCGCTCGAGAACGTGAGGAAGGCGTCGAGCAGCGGCGGATATGCCGCAATCGCGGCAATGACGATCCAGAGCGCGATACCGAGCGTCACCGTGTTACCGAGGCTGATCTCGGCATCGTTTTTACGTCCTTCGCCCAAACGCAGCGCCGCAAGCGCATTGCCGCCATTGCCGACGAGCATCGCAAGCGCCATGAACACAACCATGAGCGGAGCCGCAACCGTTGCCGCCGACAGGCCGATTTCGCCCATGGCCTGCCCGAGGAAGATGGAATCGATCAGGTTGTACGCCGCGTTCACCAACATGCCCAGGATAGCCGGGATGGCGAACTCCGTGATGAGCCGGGGAAGGGACGCCGTGCCCATGCGGGCAACGCGCTCATCGCCCTGCGACTTGCGCGCGGGGGCTTTGGGAGAGGAAGGGGTACCCGCCGAAGCTTCGGGGGTCGATTTCAAGGATTGGCCACGTTGTTCTTCTTGTGCCGTCATATGCATACCTCATGCTTCAATCGTCTCATTTGCCATTTTTCGGAAACACACGATTGTATGCATATCTGCGCATAAGAAGGAACAGTTTATCACGCCCACCGCGCGAAAGCGACGGCAAGCGGAAGGCGAAATGGGAAGGCTGAGGACCCGAAGCCGGCCACGCATGCTGCGACGTGCACCGCGACCACGCCCAACACGGCGTGCACCGTGGCGCTCGAGCTCGCTAAAGCAGATGCACCTCGCCCGAGGCGACGGCTTTCGTCTCACCGTCTTCCAGTCGGAGGAGCAGCCGCCCGGACGCATCGACTCCGCGCACCGTACCTTCGCAAACGACCTCCCCCAGCTGATTGGCCATACGAACGAAACGTCCCTCGAGCATCGAATGCTCGGCGAACTCGCCCGAAAGCGCCGCGAACCCACCGTCGCACCAGCGGCGATACAGAGGCTCGAACTCGTGGAGAACTGCATCGCCCACAGCGTTGATTGCAGCTTCGCGCTCGCAGGTGAACCCGAAGCCAAGGTCGGCCATGTAAGCCGGCGCGTTCTTTCCGCCAACCTCCATCGCGTCCTCGGGCGGCTCGACGTTCACGCCAACCCCCACGCATATCCCACCCGCATGGACCTCCGAGGAGATGCCGGCGAGCTTGGAGTAGAGGCTCTTGATGCTTGGGGCGTTTGTCTGCGACGCCTGGAGCCCTTGAGCTTGACGGGCGTGCGCCGCGCGCAGTTCCGCACGACGAGAACAGCCCAGTGGGCTGTTCTCCAAAGCAGGACTGTCTGAGCACGGCGTATGTCCGCCAAGCTCAAGGGCGGTGTCACGGGTCGAGCAATCGGCCCCAAAGTCCCCGCCCACCAGCACGACGTCGTTCGGCCACTTGATGCAGATGCGGCGCGCCTGGTCGTCCACAACAAGGCTCGCCAGCGCACGGCGCACCGCGATCGCGACGACGAGCGCCAGCGTGGGAAGCTCGCGCATCTCTACCTCGGGGCGCAGAAGAATCGACTCGTACATGCCGCCACGAGGGCTCTTCCAAGCGCGACCCTGCCGCCCATAACCACCAGTTTGACGATATGCCCTGATGGCAAGCCCTTCCGGTTCGTCATCCTCGATCGCACGTTTAATCACCTCGTTGGTGGAGTCCACCGATTCGAGCACCTGCAAGCGAAACACCGCACCGCTTCCTTTCCCGCGTCATCTTCCTCACGCATTATGCCCGAAAACGACGGGCTGCGCAGCTTGCTCGCGTATAATGGCAGCCATGGAAAACCACAGCGACATACTCTACGAGCTTTTGAACATGGGCGAGGCCATGCTGCTTGCTGGCGCCGAAGTGAGCCGCGTGGAAAGCACACTCTCCAGCGTCGGACGAGCCTACGGGGCATGCGCCATGAACGTGTTCGCCATCACGGCGACGCTCGTGGTCACGATGGACTTTCCCGACGGCGAGCGGCTCACGCAAACGCGGCGCATCATCGCGCCGGGACCGACGGACTACCGCGTCGTCGCCGCCTTCCACAAGCTTGGAAAACAATGTTGCAAGAAAACCCCGAGCGTCGATGAGCTCGCCAGGGCCATAAAGCGCTGCATCGACCAACCCCCCGATCGCATGACGTTCTACCTGGGAAGCATCTTTGCCGCAGCAGGCTTCACCGTATTCTTCGGTGGCACGGCGGTCGACGCCATCTTCGCCGCGGTGTTCGCCGTGCTCATCTGTCTCTTGCAGGAGAAGTTCGCGCCGCGCTGTCCCAACATGCTCATGTTCAACCTGCTGTGCTCGTTTCTCGCTGGCGTGGGAACGTGTGCGACCGTTGCGTTCGTCGAGGCCATTGCGGCGGGAATTCTCGGCGCGGATATCAGCAGCACGAACGCGCTTCAGGGCGCGAACCCGCTCATCCACCTGGACAAGATCCTCATCGGCGAGGTCATGCTGCTCATCCCCGGCATCTTCATGACGAACGCCATCCACGACATGCTCGTCGGCGACACCGTGGCCGGCACCATGCGCTTCGTGGAGACGATGCTGTGGGCGGTGGCACTGGCGGGCGGGTTCATGACCGCAATATTCCTGTTCGACGCAAGTCACAACGTCGGCCCCGGGTTCGAGCTCAACTGGATGGGTGTTACCGCCCAGCTCATAGCGGCGTTCTTCGGCGCAGCGGGTTTCGCGATGATCTTTCACCTGCCCCGCAAGCACCTCGCTGCCGCATCGATCGGCGGCATCCTCAGCTGGGCAATCTATCTGGCCGTCGGATGCGCGTCGAACAGCGTGTTCTTCCCCGCACTCGTCGCGAGCGCCTTTTCCGCACTCTATTCCGAAGCGCTCGCGCAGTGGCGTAACATTCCCTCGCTGCTGTTCGTGATTCCCTCCGTTGTGCCGCTCATTCCCGGCGCCCCGCTGTACTACACGATGAGCTTTGCCGTGGCGTCTGATTGGACGCAAGTATCGGCTTACGCAATGAGAACGGGGCAATTTGCCCTGGGAATCGCCGTCGGCATGTGCGTGACTTGGCTGTTCGCAAGCCTCCTGAAGCCGCGAACGCGGTAGCGGAAGCAGAGCGAGCCCTTAGCTTATCGTTGTCGTGGCAACGATTTTCTCGTAGATGCCCTTGTTCGCATCGTATTCCGACGTGGGAAGCACGACGGACACATACCCGGCAATCGCGCCTTCCTTCGCAAGGTAGTACGTCACCGTCGTCGTTTTGCCGCTCGTAGTCTTCACGCAGAGCACATCTGCGCCGTTCACCGTGGTCTTTTCAGGGTTTTCCCAATCCACGTTTTTCAGAGATTCGTACATCTCCGGCTGCGTTTCCTTCATCTTCTCAAGGCGCTCGGGCGCAGCTTCGACCCAATCCTTAAGCCCGTCAAGGCCGACGTTTTCCGAGTCATCAGCACTCACGACGGTGATCATGATCGAACCGCTCTTGTTAAGGAGAAGCGCCGAGGCGGTGTCGGACACGCCGTCTGGGAAGTCGCCCGCATGCTGCCAGGCGTCGTACTTCTTGGAAACCTCGAACTCGTTGGGGTACTCCATCGACAGCTTGTCGACCGTAACGGTGTTGGGGTAGTCCTCGCTTTTGACCAGGCCACCCCCCGATTCACTTGTCGCCTGCTGCGAACACCCAGCAAGCCCGCACACGCATACAAGAGCAAATGCCACCGCTAGAACAAACGCTTTGGCTAGCCCGAATCTTGCCTTCAAGCATTTCATAATGCGCTCCTTTCAAAGCATGATAGGTGTATCGTTCGTCGTTCCAACCAGCTCGGTCAGCCTAGCTTTTCCCGAAAGAAAGCAATCATAAGCTCGACTGTTTCAGGAGGGCAACCGACCTTGCAAACAAGAAAGAACGGAATAGCAAACGAATCTCTATCCTGTAAATCAACCTCACAGATACCTGCTACGTCCTTGGGTATCGATCCGCCTTTTCGAATAAACACCACGCCCCCATTTCTCAGAAAAGAAAGAAAGCCGTTAAGCGTAGGCTCTACAAACTGAAAGCGCGGCGTTAAACCCCTTGCCTGAAATTGCGACTCAATGTAAGGACGAACAAATCTAATGTCGAGAGGGCAGGCAATCGGGCGACTTTCGATTTCCGCAAGGGAAACCATACCGTCCAACCCCAAGGGCCATCTCTTATCAACAATTACACTCGCATGGCTTTTATGTACCGGGAAGCACCGAAGTCCTACTTCATCAACCGGCCCGGGCAATATGGCGACGTCAGCTATGTCTTGGCGAATCGCAGAAAGGCACGAATCACTCGATGCCCGGTAAAGTTCGATGTTGAAGCCAGATTCATCGCGCAATGGAGCGAAATCTTGCTCTGTGAGGATAAGTCCCCGATATGACGAATCCGATATCGCCAGACGAAAACTGCGGCCCTCGGAAGCCTCCGCGAAAAAGACCGCCGGAAATCTTCTTAGTTGCTCGAGCTCAAACAGAATATGTCGCGTCCTTTTCTCGAACTCCCTAGCAAAGGGGGTCGCCTCGATGCTCCTTCCCGTTCGCTCGAAAAGCTTAACTCCCAGCTCTCTCTCAAGATTGGACACGGCTTTTGAAAGCGCTTGCGGCGAAGCGTGTCTTGCTTTTGCCGCAAGCGCAAAACTACTGAAGCGAATTACCTCGACTACATGCTCAAGTTGACCGATATTCACTGAGAGTTCCCTTCCTCTCATGTACGAATATCAACCATCATACAGCATGATCAGGATGGCGAATAATTAGAATCTCACAAACGAATACTCACCCACAACAGTACCTTCGACGGAATAGACTGGGACAGAGACTTTCATGTTCTCCTTAGCAATGTTCAATATATCCTCAAAGGCCGCATCTGAAATTGTAAGATTATTGGCGAATCCCGAATGTGACAGCGAGCTTAGACGCGCTTCGGCAACCTCGCCCTCGTCCAATGCCTCGGCCAATAATGCGCTGGTGTCGCGTTCCATCTTCGACTTGGCGCTTTCCGTTCCACCTTCGTAACGAACATCGATAATGCACTGATAAGCCGCCGCGTCGCTCAACGCATCAATACCGTAATATTCAGCAAAGGCTGCTCTGAGCGCTTTTGCTTCATCGCGCGCATTTTGCTCGGCAGCTTCGGCCTGTTCAGTCTGAGTTTTCGCTCCGTTAAAAACTGCCACCTCAATATCATCAATCGCCATATATCCGACAGTTCCATTCGTTGCTTCAACCCGTCCCATATCGGGCATAACCGTCTGTCCAAACTCATCCGTATATGGAACACCATACACCAAGCCATTTTCGCCAACGAAATTGTGCATACCCGGAGTCCACGCTTCGTCTTCATCATTCAGAGAAATCGTTCCTGCATCTTCAAGCGTTAGAAGAAAGATATTATCGGAAGTGACTTCATTCATGGTTAAGTTAGCGGATCGAACCTTTCCGTAACCCCACGCCGCAGCTCCCTCGCCATGACCAATGTCCCATTCGAGACTCGAGCGAATATAGGTGTGCTGAGGCGTATTTGCCCAACTTGTCATCGCTTCGCCCCAATGCATCACTTCGGTTCCCCATACGGTGCCCGTCGTCCCGCCTGCCTGAGAAATCATAGCTCCCTCTCCAACGACACGCTCATAATTGGATACATTCATCCATGAGTAGCAATTGGCCAGGTAATATCCCATCTGATTGTATGCCCCCTTGTTATAGGAGCGATATGTTGGGTTTACATACCAATAGCGATAGCTTGACTCCTTTTGGTAGTTATAGGCAAAAGCCGTTCCTACCATACTAAACGCAAGTGCAATCGAGCATACAGAACACACAAGCGCCTTTTTAATGTTCTTCTTTTTCATGCCAACCCTTTCAACCGTTTCCAGAAAATGAAAGCGAGAAACTTTTCACCTCCTCCCGTTTAAGAAAACGATTTTGATTGGCCTTAATGTAATTGCCAAATTAGATATTGAGCCCCTTACCATGATTGCCCTGAGCGCAAATAACCATTGATGATTACGGTTTATTCTTACCAACTTTACTCTAAAGGTACGCTTTTACGTACGTTATTATATACGTAGGTAAAAGCATACCTCAGGAGGAATCATGGGCTCAATAACCGCAACAGCTGCCCGAAAAGATCTTTACAACATCATCGCGCGCGTCAACGAAAACTGTGCACCCATCACGATTACCAACAGCAAAGGGAAAAGCGCCGTGCTCATCGGAGAAGACGAATGGGCGGCTATTGAAGAGACGCTCTACCTTAATAGCATCCCAGGAATGGCGGAATCGATAATATCAGGAGGCGCCGAGCATCTTTCCGACTGCATCGACGAAGATTCCCTGGAGTGGTAAGCATGTGGAAAGTCGTATTCACCAAACAGGCCGCGAAGGATGCCAAAAAACTCAAAGCGGCAGGGCTCGACGGAAAAGCCAAGAAGCTCATCGACGTCGTTAGAAAAACCCTTTTGCAAACCCCCCCAGCTTACGAAGCCCTTGTCGGAAATCTCTCGGGATACTATTCCCGAAGAATCAGTATCCAGCATCGATTCGTCTATTCTATCGAGCAAAGTGCAGATGCCCATGACGGCGCGCCTTGCGACGGCATCGTGAAAGTCGTGAGGATGTGGTCGCACTACGAAGGATTGTGAGTTGCCCTTTTCGAAGCAAACTCGCGGCCACCGCCACCGATAGCCGCATCATTGTAAAAGCCCTGCTTTCCTGGATACGCGAAAGCAGGGCTTAGTGAAATCGGGTAATGCCTACAGCTTCACGGCGCGGCCGACGCGTTGGTCTTCGGGAACGCTCGCGACGGGCGTGCCATCGGCGAGAACGTGGTTAGGGGAAATCTCGAGCAGGGGTTTCACCACGAAGTCGCGCTCACAGATGCGCGGATGCGGCAGCGTGAGCACGTCGTTGTCCACCACGTAGAGCTGGTAGTCCAAGATGTCGACGTCGCACGTGCGCGGGCCGTTCTCGATTTCGCGCACGCGGCCCAGGCTGTTCTCGATCGCGTGCAGATACTCCAGCAGCTCCTTCGGCGCCACGCCCGTGCGCATGAGCACGACGGCGTTCACGAACGGCTCCTGATCAAGATAGTACGCAGGCTCGCTTTCGTAGTAGCTCGACACGTCGACGATCTGCGAGTCGGGAATCATGCACAGCTGGCCGATCGCGTGCTCGATCTGGGCAATCTTGCCCTCGCGCTCCTCGCCAGGCTCCGCCACGAGCGCCACGTTGCAACCCAGGCCCAGGTAGCAATACGGGCGCAAATCCTTCAGCACCTTCAGGGTTTCCTCCACGTTATGGGCGCGCACCACACCTGCGCCCAGCTCGCACGCCATGAGCGCCTCGGCCGCCGACGCGCGATCGCGATCGTGAGGGTCCTCAATTCCGTAGGCCTTGCCGATATAGCTCTTGCGCGAGACCGCGACCATCGAAGGGTAGCCCAGACGCGCAATCTCGTGGAAGTTGCGCATGAGCTCCATCGTCTGCGAGGCGGTCTTGCCGAACCCAGGGCCCGGGTCGAGGCAGATGCGGTCGTGCGCAATGCCCGTCGCTTCCAGTTCTGCCGCGCGTTTTGCCAGGTAATCGCGCACTTCAACGACGACATCGTCATAGACGGGATCGTCTTGCATGGTGCGCGGCTCGCCCTTCATGTGCATGACGACGAGGCCCGCATCGCAAGAACGCGCGACCTCAACCATCGCTGGGTCGCGAAAACCCGACACGTCGTTGATGATGGCGGCGCCCGCCTCCACACAGGCGCGCGCAACCTCGGCGTGGCGCGTGTCGATGCTCACGCAGATGCCCGCCTGGGCGAGCTCGCGGACAACCTCGACCGTGCGCGAGAGTTCTTCTGCAACCGACACCTCGGCGGAACCGGGACGCGTGGACTCGCCGCCCACGTCGATGACCTTCGCACCCTGCTCAATCATGCTCTTCGCGTGCGCAATCGCAGCGTCGTGCGTGTTGTGCTCTCCCCCGTCGGAGAACGAATCGGGCGTGACATTCAAGATGCCCATCACGATGGGCATCTTGACGTCGAAGCTATACGAGGCACATTGCCAATTCACGTATGCGCTCCTTAGTGTTTGCTATCCTTCTCGTCTTTGCCATTGTCGGAATGGTCGCCATGAGCGATGTCGCGGAAACCAGCCTCGAGGTCGTTCAAGATCCCATGGGGCGTGAACGCGTCGGTATGTTTCGCCTCCACATTGGTCGGTGCACCGTCGGGACCGTCTACATCGCTGCCGCCCATCGCGTCAGCATTCCAATTCGGGTCGGCGAGCTTGGCGTCACGCGCGCGGGCCTCGGCCTCTTCGCGATCCTTCTTCGCGATGATCTCGTCCTCGTGCTCGAGATACTCGCTCCAGCGGTTGTCGAGAAGCGCCTGGCATGCGGCACCGTCGATCGTCTCGCGCTCGAGAAGTACGCTCGCCATGAGGTCCATCTGATCACGATGCGAGCTCAGGATCTCGTAGGCGCGGTCGTGCGCCCCCTTCATGATGCGTGCAACCTCGTCGTCGATGCGGCGCGCCGTCTCCTCGGAGTAATCCTGCGTGTTACCGTAGTCGCGACCGAGGAATACCTCGTGGTTGGGCTGGCCAAACACCTGCGTGCCGAGCGCTGCAGACATGCCGTACTGCGTCACCATCGCGCGCGCCATCTTCGTCGCACGCTCGAGGTCGTTGCTCGCGCCCGTGGTTACGTCGTCGCAGAAGATTTCCTCCGCCACGCGGCCGCCCATGAAGACCGCCAGCTCGTCGAGCATCTCGCCCACGGTGTTCAGCACCTTGTCCTCCTTAGGGATGGACAGGGTGTAGCCGAGCGCGCGACCACGGGAGATGATCGAAATCTTGTGCACCGGGTCGGCATGCGGAAGCAGGTGACCCACGAGGGCATGGCCGCTCTCGTGGTAGGCAATGGTGTGCTTGGTGACCTCATCCATCACGCGGCCCTTGCGCTCGGGGCCGGCGATGACGCGCTCCATCGACTCGTTCACTTCGCGCATCGTGATGATCTTCTTGCCGCGGCGCGCGGTCAGAAGCGCGCTCTCGTTCATGAGGTTCATCAAATCAGCACCCGTGAAACCAGGCGTGAGCTGGGCAATTCTCTTCAGGTCGACGTCGGAGCCGATCGGCTTATCCTTCGCGTGGACCTGCAGGATGCGCTCGCGGCCGCGCACGTCGGGGGCGTCGACCACGATCTGGCGGTCGAAGCGACCGGGGCGAAGGAGCGCTGGGTCCAAAATGTCGGCGCGGTTGGTCGCCGCGATCAGGATGACGGACTCGTTCGACTCGAAGCCGTCCATCTCGACGAGCAGCTGGTTGAGCGTCTGCTCGCGCTCGTCATGACCGCCGCCCAAGCCGGCGCCGCGCTGGCGACCAACAGCATCGATCTCGTCAATGAAGATGATGGAAGGGGCCGCGTCCTTCGCCTGCTGGAACAGGTCGCGCACGCGGGAGGCGCCCACGCCGACGAACATCTCGACGAAGTCGGAGCCGGAAATGCTGAAGAAGGGCACGCCGGCTTCGCCCGCAACGGCGCGCGCGAGCAGCGTCTTGCCCGTGCCCGGAGGGCCGACGAGCAGGCAACCGCGCGGCACCTTCGCGCCCATGGACTGGTACTTCGCGGGGTTCGACAGGAAGTCCTTGATTTCCTGCATCTCCTCGACGGCCTCATCGACGCCAGCGACGTCGGAGAACTTCACGTCGGGGCGCTCCTCGGCGTTCTTCTTCGTCTTCGCCTTGCCGAAGCTCATCTGCGAGTTGTTCGCCTTCTGCATCTGGTTGAAGAAGAAGAACAGAAGCGCGCCGATAAGCAGGATGGGAAGCAGGGTACTCAGGATGCCGAGCCACTCAGAAGGCAGTGTGACCTGGTAAGACACTTCCGGATGATCTTTCAAGAGCGCAGCGAGCGCGTCTTGCCCCACAAACGTCGAGGTATAACCGCGCTCGGAGCCGAGCACGGACGACTCGATGGAAGTCGTGCCCACGCCTGCGGGAACACCGCCGGACGGGGTCTTCTTCGTGGCCATACGGGCGTTCATCGCGTCGAAGGCCTTGTTGAACGCGTCGGCTGCATTCGAGCCTGCAGTGACGGCCGGGTAATACGTGCCCGTGACCTTGTAATCGCCCGCGGAGTACACGACCTTCGTCACGCGATCCTGCTCGACCGCCTGGGTGAACTCCGAGGTGATGAGGGGGTCGGTAGGCGTCGAGCTCGCGTTCGACATGACCATGAACTGCTGCCCGACGAAAAACGCCACGACGAGGAACAGTATGACCGAGATGATGGTCACCCGAGGATTCGGTTGCTGAGGAGACGATGGTTTCTTCTGTTGCGTCATGTAGAGTGAGCCTTTTCTGTTGCGTTTATCGCGAAACGGCGCCTTTTGCGGCGCCGCTTCGATGCTATTCGTAAACTTCCGGTTTAAGCACGCCGATGTAGGGTAGGTTGCGGTATCGCTCCGCGTAATCGAGGCCGTAGCCCACAATGAACTGGTCGGGGCATTCGAAGCCAACGTACGCGCAATCGACGTCCGCCTGCACCTTCGTCTTCTTGCGAAGGAGCGTGGCCACGGTAAGCGACGCGGGGTTGCGCGAGGCCAGGTTCTTCAGCAGATACGTCAGCGTGAGGCCGGAGTCGAGGATGTCCTCGGCGATGACCACGTGACGTCCCTCGATGTGCGAGGAGAGGTCCTTCAGGATGCGCACGACGCCCGAGCTCTTCACGCCGTTGCCATAAGAGGAGATGGCCATGTAGTCCATCTCGCAGGGAATCTTGATCTCACGAGCGAGGTCGGCCATGAAGATAGCCGCACCGCGCAGCACCGAGATGAGGATGATTCCGTCGTCGCCGGCTTTTTCCTTGAAGTCTTCCGTGATGGCAGCGCCGATTTCGGCGACACGATCGTGAATCTGCTCTTCGGTGAACAGAATCTCGCTAACGTCCTTATGCACGTGCAGTCCTTTGATTCGATACGGCAGGCGCGCCCGCCCTCTCTTCTGTAACCCGATAAGTGTAACGCAACGTCAGCCCGCAAAAGCGACGATACGGTAACGACACACAACTAAATCAGGTCGGGAAACTCCTTCACGAGCCGCTCGACGGGAAGGCCGATCACCGTGCTCTTATAACCGTCGATGTGCTTGACAAGCTTGGCGCCCTCGCCCTGCACCGCGTAGGCGCCTGCCTTGTCGAAGGACTCGCCGCACGCCAGGTACTCGCGGATGCGCTCGTCGGTGAGCTCGTGGAACGTGACGCGCGAGGTGTCGCAGAAGGTGCGGAAGCCGAGCGAGATGTTGCCCGAGTCGTCGTCGGCCGCAAGCGCCGGATCGACCGCCTCGGCGGAAACCATCCACACCGAAACCGCGGTGATCACCTCGTGGGTCGCGCCCGACAGGCGGCGCAGCATGTGCGTGGCGTCAGAGGCGCTTTTCGGCTTGCCGAAGATGTCGCCGTCTTTCACAACCATCGTGTCCGAGCCGATCACGATGAGCATACCTTCAAAGGCAGGGTCTGCCAGGATTTCCTGCACGACCGCGCCCGCCTTGCGCTCGGCGAGCTTCTTGCATGCCTCGGGCGGATTGGCCAGAAGGTCGGGCTCGAGCGACTCGTCGACCTCGGAGGCGTGCACGGTGAAGGTGACGCCCGCCTGCTCGAGTAGCTCGCGACGACGAGGGCTTGCCGAGGCGAGCACGACGCGGAAGGGCTTTTCAGCGGGTTTCCCCTGGCTGTTGGCGTTATCACTCATCTATTTCTTCCTCCTTGCGCGAAAGGCGCTCATGGGTTCCACCAGCACGCCGCGCTTGTTCGCGCTCACGGCCAAATCACCCTGGATATTTGTCACATAGCCGCTTTTCGGGCGCTCCTCCTCGAACGCGTCGAGCACGCCTGCAACGGCTGCCGTCTCCACCCGCGCGTCGGCGCCGAGCACGCGTTGGAGCACGCCCGCAATCGCACGGCGGGCGACGGGAAGCGCCACCTGCCCGAACGACGGGGACAGTTTGAAACCCTCCTGCCAATCGGGGTCGCGACCCTCCGCCTGGCAGACCCAGGTGAGATGCTTGCCTGCGGCCTCTCGAGCGAGGCCTTCCATGAAATCGTCCTCGTCGGCGATAAGGTCCATCGTGCGGCCGAGCGTCTCAAGCAGTTGGGGGTTGCGCTCCTTCGCGCGCGGCACGATCTCGTGGCGGACGAAGGCGCGGAAATGGTCCGTGTGCGCGTTGGTGGCGTCCTCGCGCCAGAGGTTCCCCTGCGCATCGCATGCGCATACCTCGCCGGATTGCTCACGTTTGCGCAGGTAATCGCGCAGGTCTTCGCGCCCAACGTCAAGAAGCGGACGCACGATGGGGCCGTTCTCGTAGCGCATCGCGCGAAAGCCGCCAGGGCCCGTGCCCACGATCGAGCGCATATAGAAGCTCTCAACGCGGTCGTCAGCGGTATGCGCCGCGAAGATGCGGCCGCCGGAAAGCGGCGCGCCCGCATGGCGGCACAGGCTCTCGAGCGCCTCGTTCGCTGCAAGATAGCGCTCGCTGCGCGCGACCGCTTCCACGTTGCCGCCCGTGCGGGCGACTTCTCCTGCCACATCGATATCGCACATGAACAGGGGAATTGCCAAGGCGTCGGCCAACTGGGACACAAAGGCGGCGTCGGCGTCGGCGTCCTCGCCGCGCAGATGGTGATTCACGTGCAGCATCGCGAGCATCCCGAGCTCGCCTGCCTGGGCAAGCTCGCAGGCGGCGTAGACGAGCGCCGTTGAGTCCGACCCGCCCGACACCATGAGGAGCACCGGGGTGTCGGCGTCGGCCATCCCATGCGCCGCGATGGCATCTCGCATGCGCTCAAGCACGTCCATAGCTATTCGACCTCCTCAGCGGCGGCAACGTCGGCGGGGTCGGCGGCGGGAACCTCCACGTCGGGGGCTTCCCCGTTGGGGGCCTCGTCAGCGGCGCCCCCGTCGCAATCACCCTCGGGGGCTTCGTCGGCTTCCGCGTCGTCAGCCTCCTCTTCCCCGCCTTCTTTGCCCCAGCGATCGGGCGAAAGAGAATCCACCGGCTCGAGCGCCACGATGCACTCGATGTGGTCGGTGTGCGGGAACATGTCGACCGGCTGCACCGCCACGACCGCATAGCCTATCGAGTCGAGAAACTCCACGTCGCGCGCTTGCGTCTCGGGGTTGCAGGAGATGTAGACAATCCGCTCCGGGGCGAGTGCCGCCGCTGCGCGCAAAAACTCCTCCGTCGAGCCCGCGCGCGGCGGGTCCATAAGCACGACAAGCCCGCCCGCCTGGGCGCCTTCTTCCGGCGATTCCGCACCGAGCACGCCCTCCTTCGCAAGCTCGCACATGAAGTCAGTAGCGTCGCCGGCGACGAACTCCGCGTTCTCGACGCCGTTGTGGCGGGCGTTCGTCCGCGCATCGCGAATCGCCGACTCCACCGAGTCGACGCCAATCACGCGTGCCGCGCCCGACTTCGCCGCCACAAGGCCGATCGTTCCCGTGCCGCAGTACGCATCGATTGCGACCTGGGTGCCGTCGAAGCCCGCAAGATCCATCGCCGCACGGTAGAGCACTTCCGTCTGCGTCGCGTTCACCTGGTAAAACGACTTGGACGATATGCGGAAGGAAAGCCCGCACAGCTCATCGAGGATAAACCCGGGGCCGTAGAGCACGCGTTCCTTGTCGCCTAAGATGACGTTCGTCTGACGCTCGTTCACGTTCTGCACGACCGTGGTCACCGCAGGGCAGAGGCGGATGAGCTCGCGGCAGAACGACTTCGACGAGGGGAAATCGTCGCTGTTCGTGACGAGCGTGACGAGCACCTCGCCCGAGGTGTGGCCGACGCGCACCACGACATGGCGCATGAACCCCGTGCCCGTGTCCTCGCGATAGGGGGCAACGTCGTGCTTGCGCATGATATCGCGCACCGCGAGCACGACTTTCTTCGCCGTTTCGTTCTCGATCAGGCATTTGTCCGTAGGCACCAGCTCATGCGATCCTGCGGCGTACATGCCGGTGAGGATCTCGTAGCGAGCCTGGGAGCGCTTTCCCTTGCCGCCTTTCGCGCCGCGGACATCCGCCGTCTTGCGATTGTGGGGATCAATCGCCTTGCGATCCTGCCCGCGCGGGGGCAGCTTCTTACCCGGCGCGAAGGGGGAAATCACCTTGTTGCGATAGTGGTAAGGGTCCTTCATACCCTTGATGAGGGATATCGTCCCGTCGGGCGCGAGCGGCGCGAACAGGCGCTCGATGCGCAGCTGTTTGTCGATGAGCTGCTTGGTGTAGGGAACGCACAGGTTCTTGCACCCGCCACAGCGAGCGTCGACCGGGCAAGGCGAATCGCTCGCCCCCACGCGTCGAGCGGCGCGAGAGCGCCCCGCGCTCTTCGAGCCTGCGCCCGACTTTGCGCGCGTATTCGATTTTGCTTTTTTCTTCGCGTCTTCTTGACGCCTTTTCTCATGATTAGCCATGCCACTCATTGTGTCACAAGAGTGCCGCGACGGCGCCCATCTCTCAGAAAACCCGCGCATACAAAAAAGTACAGCGCATACCCTGGGTCACTTCCCGCCCCGTGCCGCCGAAGTGCGCCCGCTTCCCGCCGGCAAGTTAAAGCGAACACCCCAAGTAACGCGTTCGCTACAAGATAGTTTCAGAAGAGCGACCCGCACGGGCGCGAAGGCGAACGTGTCGTACAATGGACCGAAAACATCGCGCCGTCAGGCGTATCAACGAGAAAGGCCTCTCATGAACTTCATCGCCCGCTGGCTCGCCACCGCCGTTGCCGTGGCGGCCGCCGCCTGGATCGTCCCCGGCATCGACATCGTCGGAGGCGACAACGCGTGGATCATCATTGCTGTGTTCGCACTCGTGCTCTCGCTTGTGAACATCGGCCTGAAGCCCATCCTGCAGACGCTGAGCCTGCCGCTCACGTTCCTCACATTCGGCATCTTCTATCTTATCGTGAACACGTTGCTCCTTTACATCGCGTCATGGCTCACCGATGGCCTGTTCGGCATGGGCCTGCATATCGCGACCTTCGGGAGCGCGTTTGTCGCGTCCATCGTCATCAGCATCGTGTCGTCTCTGGTGAACTCCCTCATCGGGGATAAGTAGCAGCAAAAAGGGCTGGGCGACTCCGATAATCTGGAATCGCCCAGCCCTTCGGCTATATGCGCCTCGTCTCGCAATGCGAGCCGCTTTGCAGGCATGCGCAGCAAATAGCGCGCCGCTGCGGCCGCTACACCGCCGAGCGGTAGATCTCCTCGGCGTCTTCCATCGTGAGCTTCTTGAAGCTGCCGAACACCTCGCCTTTGTTCTTCTTCAGCGTGGGAATCATCTTCTCGATGGCCTCGTCAATCTCATCCTCGCCGATGCCGAGCTCGGTCAGGGTCGTCGGCATGCCGAGCGACGCGAAGAACTGGCGCGTCTCGTCGGCAGCCGAAAGCGCATCGGCGCGCACGTCGCCCGTGGGGGCGAGCCCGAACACCTCGCGCCCATAGTAGGCCAGACGCGCGGGGTTCTCGGCGTGCACGTGCTCCATCCATGCGGGGAACAGGCACGCGAGCCCGGCGCCGTGAGTGATGGAGGTGTCGAAGGCCGACAGCTCGTGCTCGAGGCCGTGAGTCGCCCAGTCCTCGTGGCGCCCGACGCCCGCGAGCCCCTGGTGGCAGAGCATCCCTGCCCACATGATGTTCGCACGGGCCTCGTAGTCCTCGGGGTCCGCGAGCACGCGCGGAGCCTCGGCGCGCACGGTCCTCATGAGCGAGAGGTTCAAGTTATCGGTCACGGGAACCGCGCCCACATCATCGAAGAAGCGCTCGAGCAGGTGGCAGAACATGTCGGTGATGCCCGCGGCCGTCTGGTACGGGGGCAGCGTGAAGGTGAGCTCGGGGTTCATGAACGCGAGCTTCGGGCGCTGGTGCTCGTTTCCGTACCCCGTCTTCATGCCGAGTGCGTCATTGCTGATCACGGTGTTCTTCGACGCCTCGCTGCCCGCCGCGGGGATGGTGAGGACCACGGCGATGGGGAGCACGTTCGCATTGGGATGCTTCGTGGTGAAGAGCTCCCACACGTCCTCTTCGATGCAGGCGCCGTTCGCGATTGCCTTCGCCGAGTCGATGACCGACCCGCCGCCAACGGCGAGCACCCAGTCGACACCCTCCTTCTTGCACAGGGCCACGCCCTCCCGCACGAGCTCGATCTCGGGGTTCGGACGCACGCCGCCGAGCTTCACCCACGCCACGCCCGCCGCATCGAGCGATGCGCAGACGCGGTCGATGAGCCCGCTTCGCACCGCACTCTGCCCGCCGAAGTGCAAAAGCACCTTCTTTGCGCCGCGCTCGGCGAGCTTGTCGCCCACCTTCTCCTCGACGCCCCGGCCGAAGACGAACTGCGTCGGGGACATGAACTCGAAATCAAGCATGGAAACAATCCTTTCCCAATGCGCACGCTGCAAAAAACGGCTTGCGATGTGCGGCGTTACCTTTCCGTTTTAGAACTGTCACAGTAATTTGACCTCCGCGAAAGACCTCTCGCGATTTGCCCATAGTATACTGAACCTGTCCGACAATCCCCCTAAAGGAGAAGACAATGAACTCCGATTCCAAAACCGTACGCGGTCTGAGCATCGCCATCGTCGTGCTTGCCGCACTGGGCATCCTCGGCGTCATCGCCGGGTTTGCGCTCATCGCGATTTTCGGCGTTGCAGTAAACGACCCCACCGTTATCGCCGAAATCCAAAACGAACTCAACGGCACCGCCTACAGCTCCGGCAACTACTTCGACGACGACTACATCTATTTGGGAGGCATGGACAGCGGCAGCATCCTCGCGATGCTGAACGCCACCGTTGGGATTTCCGCATTCCTGCTGGTGCTGGGCCTGCTATGCGTCGTCGTGCAGCTTATCGCGGGCGTCATCGGCATCAAGAGCTGCGCCGATCCGACCAAGTTCTCGAAGCTGTTCGGCTGGACGATCGCAGGCATCGTCGTCTCGGTGCCCACCTGCAGCGTCATAACGCTCGTGCTGTTCATCATCGTGGCGGTGTACGTGAACAAGATGAAGAAGCTGCCGCCCGAGGCCTTCACGCAGCAGCAGATGGGCTATGCGGGCGCGCAGCCCTACGCCAACCAGGGCGCATATCAAGCGCCGCAGCCCGGCTACTACCAGCAGCCCTATGTCCAGCCCGGGCAGAACCCGTACGCGCAGGGCACACCGCAGCAGCCCTACGGCCAACCCTACGAGCAGCCGTACGCGCAAGGCGCGCCGCAGCCGCCTTTCGCGCAGAAGCAAGACACGCAAAGCCAGCCCCTCAACGAGCAGCAGCCGCCCCAAGACCCCACGCAGAACAACCAGTAGCCGCGAGTTGGGGTTGCGAACCATCAAACAAAACGAGAAGAGCCCGCACATCCATGCGGGCTCTTCGCTTTCTCGGGATGGGAATGGGAGTCGCCTCCCAGGGACGTCCCGCGTGCAGAGGTTTCCCTACTGCGCACGGCCCCTCCGATTCCAAAGGCGTCCGCGCGAGGCGCCGTCCACGCGCACTCCAAGCAGCCCCAACTCGCAGGACCTTTCGCGCTACGCGTTCGCGAGCGGCGAGGGAACGACGTAAACGCGCGCCGCGTTTTCCTGATCGAGGTCGTAGAGCGCCTTCGCGTCGCTACCGAAGAGCTTCATGCGCGTGACCATGGTGTCGGCGTTGTCTTCCTCTTCCTGCTGCTCCGAGATGAACCAGTCGAGGAACTTCATCGTGCGCCAATCTTTCGCCTCCATGGCGGCGTCGTAGATGTCGTTGATGGTCGACGTGATGTACTTCTCATGCTCAAGCGCCGCCTCAAGCGGCCCAAGATGGCTCGTAAACGCCAGGTCGGGCTGGGCGATTGCGCCGAGTTTCACCTTGCACCCGTTCTCGTGCAGGTAGTTACGCAAGATGAGCGCATGGTCCCGCTCTTCCTGTGCCTGGATCTCATACCAGTTCGCGAAGCCGGATAGCCCCTCCTCCTCGTAGTAGTCGGCAAAAGAAAGATAGAGATACGCCGAGTAAAACTCCTTGTTGATCTGGTCGTTCAGAAGCTCGTATACCTTCTTATCCATAACCGCCCTCTCTTTCCCGATGCCGGTCGGCACCGTTTAGGAAATTAACCCATTAATAGTATTTCGTCTCATTAGTTTTTACAAGTCCTTTCATGTCGATTCGGCAACAGACCGCTCGCGCGCAAGACGGGTACGTACAATAAAGCAGTTCAACCAGTATCGAAAGGCGACGTAGATGCTCCAGCTTCGCAATGTTCGCAAAGCCTATACCACCGGCAGCTTCACCCAAACCGCGCTCGACGACGTGTCCATCTCCTTCCGCGACAGCGAGTTCGTGGCAATTCTCGGACCGTCGGGTTCGGGGAAGACAACGCTGCTCAACATCATCGGCGGGCTCGACCACTACGACACGGGCGACCTCGTCATCGATGGCATCTCGACCAAAGAGTACAAGGATCGCGACTGGGACACCTTCCGCAACAACCGCATCGGGTTCGTCTTCCAAGCCTACAATCTCATCCCCCACCAAACCATCCTGGCGAACGTGGAGCTGGCGCTCACCTTGTCGGGCGTCTCGCGAGCAGAGCGCCGCACCCGCGCGCTCGACGCGTTGCGCAAGGTGGGCCTTGGCGACCATGTGGACAAGAAGCCGAGCCAGCTGTCGGGCGGGCAGATGCAGCGCGTTGCAATCGCCCGAGCGCTCATCAACGACCCCGAGATCCTCTTAGCCGACGAGCCCACCGGTGCGCTCGACTCCAAGACGAGCGTGCAGATTATGGACCTCTTGACCGAAATCGCAAACGATCGACTCGTCATCATGGTCACGCACAACCCCGAGCTTGCCGAACGCTACGCAACGCGCATCGTCAACTTGGCGGACGGCGTCATTCGCAGCGACTCCGACCCCTTCGACCCCGCGCCCGAGGACATGCGCGTGAGCAAGAAGCAGGTCCGCCGCACGTCGATGAGCTTCCTCACGGCGTTGTCCCTTTCTTGGAACAACCTGCTCACGAAGAAGGGCCGCACCCTCATGACCGCCTTCGCTGGATCGATTGGCATCATCGGCATCGCGGCGATCCTCTCGCTCGCGAACGGCGTGAACAGCTACATCGCCAATGTCGAGGAGGAAACGCTCTCCGAGTACCCACTCTCCATCGAGGACCAGGGATTCGACATGACGAGCCTCATGACCATGGGCATGAGCACGGGCGGGCAAGGTGGTTCCTCAGGTTCCCCAAGCGACGGAGGCTCGAACGGCGGCGGGAAAACCGAAAGCAGCTCGAGCGGCGATGCGACAGGCGGCACCGTCAGCGAGTCGAAGATGGTAACCGGCATGTTCGGCAGCATCGGCAGCAACGACCTTGCCAGCCTGAAAGAGTACCTGGACACCGGCGATTCGGGCATTGACCAGTACGTGAATTCCATCGAATACGGCTACGATATCACCCCGCAGCTGTTCAGCTCCGACACCGAAGATGGCGCACGGCAGGTCAATCCCGACAAATCGTTTTCTTCCATCGGGCTCGGATCGGCCACTTCCACCAACGGCATCATGTCATCGATGATGTCCACCAACATCTTCTACGAAATGCCGAGCGACCCCGATCTTTACCAAGACCAATATGATGTCATGGCGGGCACATGGCCGCAAAACTACAACGATATCGTGCTGGTGCTCACCCCTAATGGCAAGGTGAGCGACTTCATGCTCTACACCATGGGGCTGCGCGACCACAGCGAGCTCGATGACATGGTGCGCGCGTTTGCAAACGAGGAAGAGGTCACCGCTCCCGACGACTACATGACGCTTACGTACGACCAGCTCATGGACGTGACGTTCAAGCTGGTCGCCGCCACCGACTACTACCAATACGACTCCGACTACCACGTGTGGAAGAACAAAAGCGACGACGCCGACTATATGCGCGACCTGGTGAACTCGAGCGAAGACGTGCACATCTGTGGCATCGTGAAGCCCAAGGCGGGCGCGAAGATTGCCTCGCTGCAAACCGGCTTCTATTACACGAGCGACATGGTGAATCACATCATCGACAAGGCGGCGGATTCGCAGATCGTCAAAGACCAGCTGGCAGACAGCGCGACGAACGTCTTCACCGGCAAGTCGTTCGTGGAAGAAGCGGACGCCGAGGACTCGAGCTTCGACATGAGCTCCCTGTTCACCATCGATGGAAACAAGCTGCAGGCGGCGTTTCATGTCGACCCCGACGCGCTCTTGGTCGACATGAGCTCGCTCGATCTGTCGGGCGCCGCAGACGACCTTCCCGCCGCGCCCGAGATGGATCCCGCGGAGTTCCAGGTCAGCGGCAAGCCGACCATCAACAAGGAAGCGGCGGCGGCGCTCATGGCAACGGTCGAGAAGGACTACTTCGCCTACTACAGCGAGCAGGTTCAACAGGGCAAGCCGGCTCCCAGCTTCAACGAGTACTTCGCAACCGAACGAGCACAGAAGCTCGTGGGCGACGCGCTGCCAGGCATCATCGACACGAGCGAGATGCAAGCCGAGTTCGCGCAGAAGATTCAGGCCTACCTGCAAGCCACCATGAGCAGCTACATGAATCAGGTGGTAAACGCCATGCAAACGCAGATGCAAGCGGCGATGAACCAGGTCATGGGACAGCTTTCCACCAACATGGCCACCGCAATGCACGTGGACGAGAATGCCTTCGCCGACGCATTCCAGATGAACATGGACGAGAAGGAGCTCACCGAGCTCATGATGTCACTCATGAGCTCCGAGACCACATCCCTCGACGGCAACCTCAACAAGCTCGGTTACGCCGACTATGCGAAGCCCGCGAGCATCGACATCTACCCGAAGGACTTCGAGAGCAAGCAGGGCGTCATCGACATCCTCGACGGGTACAACGACAAGATGAAGGCGGAAGGCGAAGACGACAAGGCGGTTTCCTACACCGATATCGTCGGCGCGCTCATGAGCTCGGTCACGACCATCGTGAACATGATCAGCTATGTGCTCGTGGCCTTCGTGGCCATCTCGCTTGTGGTGTCCTCGATCATGATCGGCGTGATCACCTACATCAGCGTCCTCGAGCGCAAGAAGGAAATCGGCATCTTGCGCTCAATCGGTGCGAGCAAAGGCGACATCGGACGCGTGTTCAACGCGGAGACAGTGATCGTCGGCCTGGTCGCGGGGCTTATCGGCATCGGGGTGACCGCACTTGGGTGCATCCCCGCAAACGCGATCGTCTATGCGCTGTTCGACGTGCCCAACGTCGCCATCCTCCCCTGGCAAGCTGCGGTAATCCTGGTTGCCATCAGCGTGTTCCTCACGTTCCTGTCGGGGCTTATCCCCTCAAGCGCGGCGAGCCGCAAAGACCCGGTGGAGGCGTTGCGCAGTGAGTAGGAAACGCGTTCTTGTCGCAATGAGCGGCGGCGTCGACAGCTCCGTCGCCGCCCTCTTGCTGTGCCGTCAGGGCTACGAGGCCACGGGCACCACCTGCAAGCTCTTCGGCAACGACGACCTCGAAGGGTCGGCGTGCGGAATCGGCGGAGGCGACCCTGACTCGGGCATCGTGGGCGAGAGCACCTGCTGCTCCTCGCGCGACATCGAAGACGCGCGCCAAGTTGCCTTCAGCCTGGGGATGGACTACTTCGTCTTCAACTACCAGGGGCTTTTCGGACGCGAGGTAATCGACCGATTCTGCGAGGAGTATCTCTGCGGCCGAACGCCCAACCCCTGCATCGACTGCAACCGCTACGTGAAATTCGACGCCCTGCAGAAGCGCCGCCGCCAGCTGGATTTCGACTACGTGGCGACTGGGCATTACGCCAGGCGCACCTACGACGAGAAAACTGGCCGCTACCTGCTGAAATGCGGGCTTGACCCCAAGAAGGACCAGAGCTATGTCCTTTTCCATCTGACGCAGGACACGCTTGAGCATATGCTTTTCCCGCTTGGGGAACTGACGAAGCCCGAGGTCCGCGAACTCGCACGCGAGGCAGGGTTCGACAATGCGGGAAAGAGCGAGAGCCAGGACATCTGCTTCGTGCCCGACGGCGACTACGCAGGCTTCATCGAGCGTCGCTGCGGGCACACTTTCGGGCCCGGCCCCATCGTCGATATGCATGGCAAAGTCCTCGGCGAACACAGGGGAATCGACCGCTACACCATCGGCCAGCGCAAGGGAATCGGTGTTGCCGCAGGTGAGCCATTATTCGTTTTCCGCAAAGACGCTGAGACCAACACACTTGTCGTGGGAACCGACTCCGAAACGCGCGCCGCAACCGTGCGAGCGAACGACGTGAACCTGATTTCTGTTGCCTCCATCGATGAGCCTTTGCGCGTGACGGCCAAGACGCATTACCGTATGAAGGCGCAACCTGGATGGGCGCGCATCGAGGACCACATGCTCGTGATGGAGTTCGATGAGCCGCAACGAGCCGCAGCACCAGGCCAAGCGCTCGTCCTTTACGATGGCGACACCGTCGTCGGCGGCGGCACCATCGTCAGTGCGTAGCAAAGCCCCCTCGATCCGAGTTCATTCATCGAGGGGGCTTCACTTTGCGGCATCTACAGCCTAGACAGAGAGAGGGGAAGAAAGCCGTCGTGCCGCCTTGGGTATTTGAAGAAGAATCGGCAGTACTCAGGTTGCGCGACGAGGGCGCCGCACTCTCAAGCTAACTCGCTACTCGAACTTGAACATCGCCGTCGACAGGTAGCGCTCACCGGTATCGGGAAGAATGGCCACGATGGTCTTGCCCTTGTTCTCGGGGCGCTGCGCGAGCTGGCTTGCGGCCCACACGGCGGCACCCGATGAAATACCGACAAGCAAGCCCTCCTTCGCGGCGAGCTCGCGGCCCGTTTCGAACGCATCCTCGTCACCAACGGCAATGACCTCGTCGTACACCGACGTGTCAAGCGTATCGGGAATAAAGCCCGCGCCGATGCCCTGAATCTTGTGAGCACCCGCATGGCCTTCGGAGAGAACCGGGGATCCCGCCGGCTCGACCGCGACGACCTTCACGTCAGGATTCTGGGACTTTAGGTAACGACCCGTGCCGGTAACCGTGCCGCCTGTGCCAACGCCCGCGACAAGAATGTCGACCTTGCCCTCGGTGTCCCTCCAAATCTCAGGGCCGGTCGTCGCCTCGTGGATAGCCGGATTCGCCGGATTGGTAAACTGACTCGGGATGAATGAGTTGGGAATCTCGCCTGCGAGCTCCTGAGCTTTGGCGATAGCGCCCTTCATGCCCTTCGAACCGTCGGTCAGAACCACTTCGGCACCGTAGGCCTTCATGAGGTTGCGACGCTCGATTGACATCGTCTCCGGCATCGTGATGATGAGGCGGTTACCCCGAGCAGCAGCTATCGCGGCAAGGCCGATACCCGTATTGCCCGAAGTGGGCTCGATGAGGACCGTTTCGTCGTTCACCTTGTCGGCCTTCACCGCCTCGTCGATCATCGCCTTCGCGATGCGGTCCTTCACAGATCCCGCAGGGTTGAACAACTCGACCTTGCCGAGGATGGTCGCGTCGAGATTATGGTTCTTCTCGAAGTTCGTAAGCTCTACAAGAGGGGTGTTGCCAATTAGCTCCGATACGCTTTTGTGGATGGTCATGATTCTCGCCTTTCGTCGATTCCTGTGTGATGGCATTTATCCTACTATGCTTATAGGTTTTGTCAATATGATTAGCCATCTTTTTTCCTTCAAACAAAAAACGTCTTCCCAACTGGGAAGACGTTTGAATGCAAGTGTCAAGAGAACGTTAAATGCAATCGGCAAAATGAATGCTCGGCCATCTCCCGCCAGCGTCTTGCCTCTCGATATGCAAGCCCTCCTCGCGAAGGCTCTCCTCTCGGGAGCGCGCCTTTGACGCTTCCATAGAAAGAGTCTTGAAGATACAGCCCATCGAGCGCTCCCCCGCAAAGTACTCGGGATGCCATTGCACACCCATCATGAACGTGCGATCGCGCACTTCGATTGCCTCCACGAGCCCATCGGGGCCGTATACGCGCACGATATCTTCGTCGGGAACTTGCGTTGGCACAATCCCGATAACAGGCCGTTGCTCGACTTTCGACATAAGCGCCCCCTCGACTATATTGCAATACAGTTAATCCTACTATATTAGTCGACTTTTTGGGTGGCGATTTCGTTAAATCGAGTAGCAGTCAGAAGCAACGGAGGAGGCTTTATCGAGGATATCCTGCAAGGTGATTCCGGAAAGATAATCCTTAATCAGTTTGTCGAGGCCCCTCCAAACGTCGATTTCAATGCATATATTAGGCTGGGAGCAGTCAAAATCGTCTTCGCAGGCGAGGCAGGAGACGGGCGCGAGCGTTCCCTCGGTAACGGCGAGCACATCAAGAACGGTGATATCACTTGCCGGACGCGCCAAACGGTATCCGCCAGCGGCACCACGCACCGACTTCACCAGTTGCGCGGACACCAAGTTAGGAACGATTTGCTCGAGATACTTCTTCGATACGGATTCGGCCTCGGACACTTCTTTCAAGGAAACGAGCTTATCTCCCCCATGCTCAGCGAGATTCAGCATAAAGCGCACCGCATACAAGCCCTTCGTGGAGATTTTCATTGCACATGCCCACCTTCATCCGATGATAAATACCCTTATATTTTATAGGTATTGAATGCAAAGTCGCGGCAAAAGTAAAAAAGGGACGCGAAAAAACGCGTCCCTTCAAAAACACCGTAAACCAGCTTGAAGCGCTGATCCTTAATTAGCGGCGATGATGGCGATGGCCGTGGCAATGATGAGCTTTGCGGCCCTTCTTCTTGCCGTTAACACCCTTCTCCTTGATAGAGACGATAAGCTTTTCGGTAATAGCGTTGAGCTGAGCGACTTCCTCGTCGCTCAGGCAACCAAGAATATCCTCGGCAGTCTCCTCGTTCGCCGCGACGCGCTTCTCGGCAATCTTTTTGCCCTCATCGGTCAGCTTGACCGCGTACGTGCGCTCACCCTCAGCCTCTTCGATGGTGATGTAGCCGTTGCGCTCGGCCTTCTTCACGATACCCTTGAGCTCGCGGCGGTCGACCCCAAGCTTCTTCACGAGTTCGCGCTGAGTGGCGCTGTCGTCCTCAAGCAGGAACTTGAGCAGCGCACCTTGGCCGCGCTTAAAGCTTTTCGGGCCATTCTTGTGGAATGCGAGGCGGGTAAGTTTGCTCGCCTTTTTCAGCTGAGCAAGCGTCTTCATTGCTTCGGTCATGGAGGGTCCTTCTTTCCTCACTATAATCTCTTCTATCTGTACTGTTACTATATTCCTTTTGCACAATGATAAGTGTTTTGTTCACATTTTACACATCGCTTAATTGTTTTTCCATGTGAAATGTATAGTAATAATTATTCATGAATAATATAGCAAAAACCGCATACAGATAATAACAACCGCTCAAGGCTCAAAATGCGAATTATACGGGGCATTTTGATCGCGCTGTGCCAGCCAAAGCCGTGTCCCCGACGTGCCGATGTACGCCCGAGAAAAAGGCTCACCGCTCGAAACGTCGATTGAAAAAAGCTCGCTGCTCCCGTCGTTTTTCGCCACGCTTAGACCCGAGCCTCGCGTTACGCCCCGACATCGGGCCCTCCGGCCTTACACCTCGCCCCGCCGGCCCACGCGCGCCTCTCCCCCGCAAGCGATTCGCCTCACGACGCACAAAGGCCGGTCCTGATGAATTTCAGGACCGGCCTTTGGCAGGAATGGTTTTCGAAACCGCAGGGGAAGGAGTCCGCGATTCGAAAAGTTGAAGGGAGGGGGCGCAGCGGCGTACCACGCCCCTTACAAAGGGAAGGTTACAGGACGAACGGCGTCACCATGGTGATCGGCAGTGCCGCGATCAGCACGAGCAGACGAAGCATGAAGCCGCCGATGAGCACGCCGATGTCGGACATCGCGGAAATCGCGTGCGCCTTACGGCTCTCCTCGAACTCCTTCGGGGAGAAGAAGAGCATCCAGGTCTCGAGGATCGTCGGGCCGACAAGACCGACAATCACGAACAGCACCCAGAACGCAACCGCATACTTACCAGCGAGCAGCGCCATAACCGACTCATAGCCTGCGGTGGAGTTCGTCACCGTGATGAACATGAGCGATGCCACCAGCAGCATCTCGATGCAGGGGAAGCAGAAGTGGAACTTCTTGAACACGCCCACGCGGTTGAACTCCTCAGGGTGCTTGAACACGCCTGCGAGCAGCACGGATGCCATGCCAGTCGACATTGCCGAGACGAGGAACAGAATCGGCAGCAGCGCGTTGTTCCACAGCGGGAACGTGTTGCACACGCCAAGCAGGCAGCCAGTGTAGATGGCGACGCAGATGCCCAGGATCGAGCCAGCAAGCTCGATGCCCCAGGGGACGCGACGCTTCGTAAGGTCGAGAATCATGGCGATCAAAGCCACAATCACGAACAGCGCCAGGATAACGACGCCCCAGGTCATCACAGACCCAAAGTTCGTCAGCAACAGAGCGAAGCGCAACGGGTTGTAAAGGCCCGCCTTTGCGTCGAACATCAGCAGCACAAGACCGATGATAACGACGATCGGCGCGATGATATGGCCGATCTTGCGCATATTCACCGCTTCAGGATGGCGCCACGCCAAAAATGCACTCGTCGCGAACGCGCCACCGCCCAAGCCGCCAAGGAACAGATAGCAGGCGATGATGCCGCTCCAAATAGGTTCGAAGGTCATCTCTCATCACCTCACATAGAAAACTTTGGACTTGGTCAGATCGCCGGCGATAGGAGCCGCGTGCGTGCGATTGATTTCCTTGACCAGCTCGCAATCCGGGTCATCCAAGTCGCCGAAGATACGAGCATGGGTCGGGCAAGCCGTCACGCAGGTGCACATCTCGGTACCGTTCTCGTAGTTCGACACGTGGCAGAAGCGGCACTTGTCGACCGCGCCAGTCTTAGAGTTGCGCACACGAACCTGATACGGGCACGCTGCCATGCAGTACAAGCAGCCGATGCAGCGGCCCTGATCAACTTGGACGATACCGTCGGTGCCGATATGGGCAGCGCCGGTCGGGCACACCTTCGTGCAGGGAGCATCTTCGCAATGCATGCACTGCAGGGGCACATGCTCGACGCCAACCTGGGGATACGTGCCAGTTTCGCGGTCCTCGAAGCGGACGAACGCCTCGTCCGGCTCAAGGCCGTTTTGCCTCTGGCACGCAAGACGGCAGGTGTAGCAGCCGATGCACTTCGTGGTATCGATCAACATTCCATAACGGGCCATGTTTATGCACCCACCTTCCTGACACTCACGATAGCCTCCTGCGAGCAGATGCCACCGTAGCCAGGCTCAATGCGGAAGGGCACGAAGTCCATCTGACGCAGGCCGAACCCGTAGGCGGTCTTCTCGTCCTTGGAGCTGCATCCGTAGTGGCTCGGCATGTACAGAGCCTCGGGGTTAATGCGCTCGGTGACGTGCACTTTCACCGTACCCTTTGCCTCATCATTGGAAATCTCGACCTCGTCGCCCTCGGCGATACCGAGCTTCGCAGCGCGGCTTGCGTTAATCCAAACACGATCGAGGTTGTACTGCTTGGAAATGTTCATAAGCGCCGGCACGTTCGCGGTCTGCGTGTGCGTATGAACAGCCTGCTTGCCGCCGATCAGGCGGAAGTAGTTGTCGCCCTCGGGAACGCTCGCGACGGGCTCGGTCCACTGAGGAACGCTCGGGTAACCAGCCGCGTGGCATGCCTCGCTCGAGAACTGAATCTTGCCCGTGGGGGTCTTCCACGTCGGCGTCTTGCCGAACTTGAAAGTCTTCTCGGGGAAGCGGGCGGTGCCGGCAGCCTTCAGGCCATCGAGCGTGAGACCCACTGTGCGAAGCTGCGCATCCGCGAGCTCTTCGACCGTGAACGGGAAGTACTCGCCGACGCCGCATGCCTCGGCGAGCTCGGTGAAAATCTCGTCGACCGGCTTGGTATTCGGGTGAATCTTCTCGATTACCTGGTCGCGCAGGGAAACTGCGGGGATCTTGCCGCCGATGAACTCAGGAACTTCCAAGCGCTCCAGATACGACGTATCCGGAAGCACGTAATCGCAAGCCTGGCAGGTCTCGGTCATCTGGATGTCGATGGCAACGGAAAGCTCGAGGTTCGAGAGGCAGTCCTCAAGGTACTTGGGGTTGGAGTAACCCGCAACCATGTTCGAATTGTAGAAGAACATGCCCTTGATCTCGCCCTTCTTGGCAAGCTCGGCAGCGTAGACGTTCACGCCCATGCCCGCAAGGGACAGCGGGTACTCGTCTGCACCGGCAATCTTGCCTTCCGGCTTGGGGACGGACGGGAACTTCTCCTTGTCGAGGTTGCCCGCTTTCACGGAGTTGCCGAAGAAGGCGCCGCCTTCCTGGTTCCAGCAGCCGAGGAGCGTGTTGAAGCAGCACACCGCGCGAGCGGTCTCGCCGGAGTTTGCATAGCTGCAGCCGTAAGCACCACGCCAAGAAGGCTCGATGGATGCTGCCGGAGCTGCCGTGGCAAGGTCGGTCGCCAGGCGCTCAATCGTATCCTTCGAGATGCCGGTGATTTCCTCTGCCCATGCAGGCGTGCAGTCCTTCAGGTAGTCGGCCCACTCTTCGAAGCCGACGGTGTTCTCGGCGATGTAGCTCGCATCGTAGAGCTTGTTGTGCACGACAACATGAGCCATGGCCAGGATGAAGGCCAGGTCAGTGCCAGGGTTGATCGGCACCCACTCATCGGCGAACGCGATGGAGTTGTTCAGACGCGGGTCGACGATCACCAGTTCGGCGCCGTTCTCGTGCGCCTTCTGCATGGCATGCAGCTGGCTCGGCTTGATCGCGTCGGCGTAGCTGCGGCCGATGAACATCGTCATCTTGGAGTTCGCCACGTCGGAGGTGAAGTCGCCCGTGCCGATGACCTGCGTAAACCCAGCGTTCTTCGACATATTGCAGGCGGCGCCGTGCGTGTAGACGTTCGCGCTGCCAAGTGCGTTCATGAAACGCTTGGTGTAATACGAACCGCTCGGGCGTGGGTCCTGCACCATGGCGAGCGCCTGGGGGCCCTTCTCGTCGATGATCGCCTTAACCTTCTCGGCGATCTCGCTGTAGGCCTGGTCCCACGTGATCTTCTCGAACTTGCCGCCGTTCTTCTTAAGCGGGTCGGTCAGGCGATCCTCGTTGTAGGCGATGGAGGCGAAGCCGTAGCCGCGACCGCACAGCGTGCCTTCGCAGTTCGGATGGTTCGCATCGCCGATCATCTTGCCAAGCTTGCCGTCAACGACGTATCCCGTGAACCCGCACTTCGATGAACAGGAGTTGCACAGCGAGTGGGCGGTGTAATGATCGATATCGCTCGTCCCGCGCGCATCCGCCTGCTCCCAAGCGTTGAAGCTCAAAAAGCCCGCGCCCGCCGCAACAGCAGCGACCCCGGCGCTTCCGGCCAGAAAGCTTCGCCTGGTAATAGCGTTTTCTGACATTGCTGATTCCTCTCTATATGCATCTCGCGTCATCGTCTTCGCTCCCCCTGATGCTTTATCGCTCACGCCGCATCTTCTGCCTGCTCGGCAACGATGCCGATGAGCAGATCGCACAGGCAAACGTAGAAGTTCGCCTCGCTTCCCAGATTGATAAGGCGTCTGCGATACGCGGTAAGCCAATTGAACCTCTCGGAGAGAAACGTTCGCGCCTCGTCCACCATTCCGCTCCTCAGAAGCACCGCGACCATGTCAAGCTCGAGAGCCAGATGGTCGGGGCAATCGGAGAACTCGGACGGAATGCCGAACCCCAGCTGCTCCGCGAGCGCGGACATGTAGCGGGCGGAAGTGCCCAGATACATCCCCTTGCCGTCGACGGGCGAAAGCAGGTCGCCTGCCTTGGCAGTGTTCACGTAAAGCGACTCGATAGGAAGCGCCGATTCGGGCAAGCCTCCCGTGAAGTGGCGGGCAGCGAACTGCCGCTTCTCTTCGTAGGTAGGAGGGCAGAACAGCGCGCAGACCTCGCACTCCGACAGGAAATCCTGCAAAGGCGCGTGGTTGCCGCGACGGTAGTCCGCGGGGCTCTTGTCAAGCCCGAGACTTCCGCCGTTCTGAAGGATGAAACGTGCGCCATCGAGAAACTCGGCCCACGCCTCGCGCGCGGACAGATTCTCCCATTCCGCCTTATCGACGGGAGCAAAGCACTTCGAGAGAATCGAGAACACCGCTGCGTCGTCCAACATCGTCTGTTCGCTCCTTTCCGAATCGATCGTTTGACTTACTTACCTTGCATCAGCGGGAAGCCGACGCTTACGCAGAGACGAGCGTGGTCGTGCGAACGACGCCCATGTCGATGCACTTCTGCGCGATATCTTCCCAATCGATGAACTGGATGGCACCGTTGGGGCACTGCTCTGCGCAGCGGCCGCAGGAGATGCACTTCGTGGAAACGCCCGTTTCGGTATCGATGCGAGGCATGTTCCAGGGGCAAGCCTGCGCGCACATGCCGCAACCGATGCAAAGCTTCGGGTCGACCGTGCGGGCGCCCGTCTTCTCGTCGGGCTTGATAGCATGGACCGGGCAGTACTTCATGCACCACGCGTCGGCGCACTGCTTGCAGTGCTCGACGGTGAATTCGCATGCGCCGGGGTTGCCATCGCCGAACGAGCCTTCGCCCGTGTCCGGGCTGGCGCCCCAGTAATAGTTATCCCAAACGCGCACGCGCGCGATGTTCTGGCATACGCGGCCATCGTTCTTCAAGGTGCACATCATTTCGCAGCGCTGGCATCCGGAGCAACGGGCGCGATCGGTGACGATCATCTTGGTTGCAGTGTGACGGATGTCGATACGGCCCGATGCGATCGACTGACTCGTGACGCCCCACGACGCCAGCACGCCGCCCACAACGAGACCGGCGACGCCGCAGCCTGCCATTGCAAGCACCTGGCGACGGGTCATCGCATGCTTCGGCTTTGCTTCCACAGCTTCAGTTTGCTCGACGGCGTTCGTCGGGCTCTCTTCAGGGGCGCTGCCGTTGATATTGGTATCTGACATTTTTGGTACTCCCCCTCACATATCGGTGAGTCTCTTCCTTCGGCCCCGGTTTCCTCACGTACCTTTGTATAGAGGTACGCATCCCGGTGGCTCCCCCTCTTCTTTTTGGCCTTGATAGGTCACGCAACGGTAAGCAGTATGCCCTCCCAAGAAAACCCCTCGTACCCTCTTTCGGGGGCAAAACTGCGTTTACCTGCAATTTTGCCCAATTACCCTCAAAGAGGGTACAGGGGTATTGCACCCAGATGAGAGACTTCGCCCGACGAGTTTGTATCGTCTGCAACCCCAAGTCGCCTTGACGTGTCACGCAACGCACGATAAGCGAGAGATTTGGAGATGCAACAATGGCTGACACGAAGTCATATGGCTGGGCCGGCAAGATCTTGCGCGTGAACCTCACGACTGGATCCATCACCACCGAGCCGACCGCACCCTATGAGGACTATATCGGCGGCATGGGCCTGGCGAACAAGATCATCTACGATGAGGTCGCCCCGGGCACCGATCCTCTGAGCGAGGATGCAAAGATCGTTTACGCCGTCGGTCCTCTGACCGCAACCGGCGTGCCGCTGGCTGGCCGCACCACGGTTTGCTTCCTTTCCACCTTCACCACCGACTACCAGGTTGTCGACGCGCACTGCGGCGGCATGCTTGGCGCGAAAATCAAGATGGCCGGTTACGATGCCATCATCGTCGAGGGCAAGTCTGACAAGCCGGTCTACCTTAACATTAAGAATGACAAGGTCGAAATCAAGGACGGCTCGATGGTGTGGGGCCTTGGCACCCGCGCCACGACCGAGGTCTTGAACCGCCTCGAGGGCGTCACCTCCTGCGTCGCAACCATCGGCCCTGCAGGCGAGAACCTTCTCCCCTATGCCTGCATGATGAATTCCCGCAACCACTCCGCAGGCGCTGGCCTCGGCACTGTCATGGGCTCCAAGAAACTTAAGGCGCTCGTCGTCGAGGGCAACGGCACCGTGAACGTAAAAGACCCGCAGGCCCTGGCCGATCTGTCCGACTACATGCTGCGCGAGATCGTCGGCTCCAACAA
>OKRW01000424.1_pt1 | contig 42427 bp, 35 predicted proteins | sample 1601151 | NCBI WGS metagenome assembly OKRW01 (sample SAMEA3541471, study PRJEB24748) | human gut metagenome | biome: human gut; feature: human-associated habitat; material: faeces | place: China | collected 2012 | reverse complement strand
AGCGGACGGATGAGCTTCCCCCGCCGCCAGCGCATCGCGCAAAGCCCGCGGATATCGCTCCCCCGCGCCGCATGAAGCAGCACGGTCTCCGCCTGATCCCCCCGATGATGCGCCAACGCGATTGCATCCGCGCCGACGGCCTCCGCCGTCTTCTCAAGAAAATCGTAGCGCAGCGCTCTGGCCGCTTCCTCAAGGCCGCACCCGTGCGCCCGCGCGTAACCCGGCGCGTCAACCCGCCCGCCGTAAAACGGAACGTTCTTTTGTTCGCACAGCGCTTTCACAAAGCGCATATCCTCCTCCGAGGCCGCGCCGCGAATACCATGCTCCACATGTGCGCAGGAGACGGAAATCGGGTACGCTTCCCGAATTTCGCAGAAAAAACAAAGCAGCGCCGTCGAATCCGCGCCGCCGCTGACCGCAACCAGCACATGACTGCCCGGCAAAACGGCGCACGCACCCCGTAGGCGGCCGACAAACGTTTCCTGCATGCTCATACTCCTATCTACACATTGTCTATTGTACCCTCTAACCGCGAAATTGGCAAGGCTTACGGACAAAAAAAGCGATGGGATTCGCTGTAAACGGCAGGATGCGCCCGCGTCGGCCACTTCGCTTCATCTTTCATAACAAAAAGGCGAACGCCTTTTCCGTGCGTTCGCTCTTTATCTGTTCTTCTTTGCGCATCGGGGCAAAACCGTCCCCTTTTCGGCAGAAAACGCGCTTACGCGCTCTTCCCCGCGCCGAGCCGATCCGCGACCAGCGCGATAAACTCGCCGTTAGCAGATTCCCCATCGTCCAAATGGGTTGATTTCAGACCTCAAAATCACGCAAATAACCTTGTATTCATAGCCTCCAGCACTTTCTATTTATTGGCTTTCTTCTATTCATAGTATACCACACTTTACACGGGGTTTGTTTTACAATTTCAATTCTTTTTGTCTTTTCCTCAATTTCTTTCGGAAGTTGCTCAGATTACGCGGCGTTTCAGGTGCTCCACCCTCCTGATACTTTTGCGCGACCTTCTCCAGCATTCTTTTCATTCCTTCTCTGACGTTTACCGGTTCAATAATCTCCACGCATTTTCCAAGGCCGAATACCCACGCATAGAATTGTGGGCTGACTGAAACCGGAACTGTTATGCGAAAACGCCAATTCCCTTGTGGAATCATGCTTACATCGTGACCAAATTTATCCATAACTACATTTGCCATCATATTATAAAATTCCATTGTAACAGGCGTTAGTTTTCCTCCGCTTGACCCATACATAGAAAACGTGTATTTTTCATACTGTGCCATATCCAGTTTGGCAAACGCTTCTTTTCCATCTCTCTCCGTTTCGAAAATCGAAACGCCCTTCATACGGTCAACGCGGTAATGCTGAATCATTCGATGCTTGTCATCATACCCCAGCAAATAATAATTATCATCTTCGTAAATCAACGCATACGGACTCACTCTGTACATATACCCATACCGCCGTTCAAAAATCTCCTTTTCGCGCGTATAGCCAAACATTTTGAATCCAATCTTCTTATCTGCCTCTATTGCACGTTGGATGGTATCGACATTGTAGTGAATGCTGTTATTTTCCGTCTTGATTCGATTCGTCATATAGACCTGATGCTGTAAATTCCGTGCTTCATACTCACTACACAAACATTCCAGCTTTTTGATAAGCTCATATGACTTTTGTTCGGTCAAGAACTTTGAAGATTGTATTGCATCCACCATCAGTTTGACCTCTGCCAGCTCAAAATCCCGACTCAAAAGGTGATATCCTGTATTTCGCCCTTCAGACGCAATATCAAGCCCATAGACCTCCAGCGCCTCCAAGTCGTCATAAACGCTCTTACGCTCCGCCCTTATACCTTTTTGTTCTAATTGTTCCACCATCTGAGAAGCCGTCAGACAATGTGTCTCATCCGTTTTACGCTCCAATATCTCTTTGAGATAAAGCAATTTCAACTTCTGCCCCTGATACCTCATCTTCAATCATCCCTTTTACAATTTGAAGCAATTCAGAATAACATTTTGCTCTTCTTTATAAACTCTAACTGTAATTTTCTCTATTTATATAATATTATTCTATTTCCAAAATTTGATTTATATCTGCATTTATATTATAATATATATGTAAAGGAAATGAGTTATCTAATCGCTTATTTCTAATAAATCCATTGCCAAATTCCTATATGTATATATAAGAAAGCATAGGAATTTGGCAAAACCAAAGGAGAAAAAATATATATGAAAAAAGTATTTTTATCAGATTCAATTTCCGATGCCGATTCATTCAGCATAGCCGAACTCAACCTTATTGTTGCTCCTGCGGGCAGTGGCAAGACTTATTTTGCCCTTGCGAAACTTCCAGACCTGCTCAAAATCGAGCACAAAGAACGCATTCTCTATTTGATTGATACCTGCGCGGGACGTGATCAAATTTGTTATGTCAACAAAGACAACGCCGTATTCTATGATACGCTTTGGCTCAAGGAGCGTGAAAGCGATGACAATAATTTTGAGGGTTTTCAAACTGAACCTGAAAAAATTGTTGTTATGACATACGCATTCTTCGGAAAGCTCGCATTTCATCGTCCTGCATTTCTTCAATCTCTCGACCTTATTATTTGCGATGAACTCCATAATACGTTCTGGCCTATCCCTCTTGAAAAATTCAAAAATGAAAAAACACAGCAATGCGCGTTGAATAAACTCGAAGAGTTATCTAACTCTGAAAGCTGTTACGTTGTTGCTCTTACAGCAACTCCAAACAAAATCCTTGCCAATTTTCGCGCGCCTATCCATAGTATTACCCTCAATCCAGAACCAACCGGATACATCACGCAAAAAACCATTCGTTATCGAAATCTGGAACAAAAATTATCCAAACTCGACCATAGCAAAAAATACTTAGTCTATACAGAACACATTGCCAAGATTCAGGAATTTGTATCTTTTCTTCAAAACTCTGGTTATCGCGCAATCGGGCTTTGGAGTATGAATAGCGACACAAACCCTATGAGTGATATGCAAAAACAAATTCGTCAATATATTATCGAAAAACAGCGTTTACCCGATGATATTGATATTCTCGTATTCAATAAGGCTTATGAAACATCCATCAACATTTACGGAAATATTGAAGCCGTATTTATACAATCGCAAGACGAAGATACCATCATTCAAGCTCGCGGGCGTTATCGCAATGACCTGAACACACTTTATCTGTATGACCCCTCCGACGACACATTGATTGTTCCCGACGAATACATCAATGTTCCGCTTTTCAAAGAAGACAAAGAGGCTCTTGCCCTAGCTTTGAATTATCGAAATTCCTGCGGCGCATTATATAAATGGGGTGCTATCAAAAAGAAACTCATCGAACAAGGTTATATCGTTCAGGAAAATCCTCGGACAGGCAACAGGCGTTCTGAAACTATTCTCCCTCCCATCACACATTGACCTCACGGAAATTCTGTGTGACAGGGTTCTTTTTTTCTTGCGCATTTTTCCATAAACTCCCATAATATGCCCCTGCCAAATTCCTATGTCTCTTTATAAGAATGTATAGGAATTTGGCTTTTTATATTCTCACATTTCCTTCAAATTCAAAACCATAGTAATATGTTGCTCCCAGCGCATCAGCGATTTTCTCCATTTCCTCAGACGAAAATTTTCCCGTCTTCATCCGCTGATTGAATGCTGATGGGCTTGAACCTACCGCGCGGGCAAGCTCCGCTTCACTCATTCCCTTATACGCCAAAGCCATTTTGATTTTCTTCGAAATCGTCATATCGTTACCTCCTAGTCATATCCCGATTATATAGGATTTTCTAATTTACGTCAAGGACAATCGAAATTCATTTAGCTTATTCTTTAGTTTTATCTTGACAATATTTAGATTTTCCTTTATAATCTGTTTTGTAAAGACTTATTCGTAATCGCGTTAGTGTTATTCTCACTTCTACTCGCTTCTTATCAAGTTGATGAAAAAACAGCCTGCCTTGTTTCAGCAGACTGTCAAATCAAACATTTGTTTTCGTTTACATCCTCCAGCGGCTCAGTTTGAGCGAAAAAGTCGTTAAAAAGTGTAAACGAAATCCGTAAATGAAACGAAATACAGCTTTCAACCTTTTCTTTTACAGGAGGCATTATTATGAACAAGATTTACGGTTATGCGCGTTGTTCCACCAATGAGGACAAACAAGACATTCAACGCCAAATCCGCGAACTCAAAGCCGCTGGCGCGCAAGAGGTCATTTTTGAATTTGAACACGGCGACGCACTCATCAAACAGAATCTCCGTATGCTACTTGATAACGCTGTTGAAGGTGATACCATCATTACGCTGGAGGTCAGCCGCCTTTCCAGAAGCACGCAACAGCTTTGCGAAATCATTGATACCATCAAGCGCAAAAAACTTTGTTTGGTCATTATCGGAAGCATCAGCGTTGATTGCCGCTCAGGTAACATCGACCCGATGAGCCAAGCCTTTATCCAAATGAGCGCAGTTTTCGCCGAACTTGAGCTTTCTATCATCCGCGCTCGCGTTCGTTCTGGTATGGCAAACGCGCGAGCGAAAGGCGCTCAGATTGGACGAAAGCCAACGACCAAGGATGATATACCCGCCGCATTTTACAAGCACTACCCCGCCTTTATTGCCGGAAAACTGAACGTCAGCGAATTGGCGCGAGTATGCGGATTGAGCAGACCCACAGTTTATAAGTATCTCAAATTGATATAAAATCAACTGCCTCCCTAATCGTTTTGAAATGGGAGGCAGTTTCATTATATAACAATATGGTATTTTCTCTATCTACTTCAAAATTTCATCTAGTGCTTCCGTCATTGCTTGGCTACAAATCGTAGCAATCAAACTATTACTAACCGTAACCCTCCCTTCTTCATGGAAATCTCCTACAAGAATAAACTTTGTTCCATCATCTTGTAAATCACTAAAGCTGTCATAAGCTTCAAGTGACTTGACATATCCAGCTAAGCTATACGTTAAATCAATTTTATCATTCCATAAAGTCATTTCTATTTCATTTTGCATGTTTTCTCCCGCAAGTATAATAAATGCCTCATCTTTTGAATCTGCTATAGAGAAATACAGTATACAATAGTCATCGTATCCTTCTTCTTCCGTTACTTCATCTATCAGTTCCTTGTATTTTCCATAAGGCACACCACAGTAATCATATGTATCCCAAGCTTTCATTTCTACACCTTTTGTTAAAACATAGCCAACATCTGCTAAAACGCTTGAAATAATAAGACAACTAAGGAGTACGGTCGTTATCAAAAAAGCGACTACCTTTTTCATATGCAAGCTCCTTTTATTTATTTTTCTTTAAGAACTCAATATACCTAACAAGATTATCTCCATCAATTTCTTTCCAAATCGAATACGCACTCTTAAAAATCCTATATTGTACAGTATCCGTACTCATTTTTGTTTCATAATATCCAACTTTGACATACCCTCCTTTTTCAGCCAGCGTCTTTGCAAGCTCAGGATATTGCCCCATATCTATATATATCCATTCTCCCATCAAACCACTTGACGAATGAATATCACGATTATTTATTTTCTCATACATGCTTCCAGCTTTAACATACACTGATGTTGACTGCGAATAAACTGGCGCTTCGGCGAGTAAATCCAAGTTCAACTGAGCATTCTCTAGTGTATATGCGCCACCAGTATAAGTAATGTTTGTTCCAGTCATTGAAAAAGAGGAATCAACCGAATTGATGTATAATTCGCCAGAGTAGTTTCCTACATTGTAGGAAGCCGTCACGCTATATCCCCTTCCGTTTTTTCCATCCCAATTTTTGACAGCCGCTTTCGCTTTGCTTTCAAAAATCTCCAAATCTATGTACTGTTCTTCTAAAACCCGTTTTCTTATTGCTATCGCTTCTTCGCTAAAAAGCTTATTTTGTGTCTCTTCGTCAGCTTTTCCACTCTGAACCAATCCTGCATCTTTCTGAAATTCTTTAACACTGTTCGTTGTCGCCTTATCATATACTCCCGTTTCTTCACCATCAAAGTAAACCAGTTCCTTTAGGCGTTCCTGCAATTTAATAACGTCTTTCCCCTTATCCCCCTGTTTAAGTGTTCCCTCTTCAGCACTTGCAGAAACAAACATCAGCAATACCATCAACAGTACCGACACAATTTTAATCTTTTTATTCATTTTCTCTTCCCCTTTTTTACATCAAAATTCATTTCCAGTCAGCTAATAATTATTAAAACATCATTATTAGCATTAAAAGACTGCCGTGCCATCTTTGACCTGCATATACGTAAGTAAAGGTTTCTCCATTTCCTCCCCTCTTCTATCTTCATTTTCTTTACACCTCCTTTTTCCGTTTCGCTTCATTTCCTCGTTATTATTCTAACGCCTTATTTGACTTGTGTCAACAACATTATGTGATTTTCACAAGGTTTATTTATTGTTTTTTCTCACCTAGAATAAAGCGAGGTGAGAGTATGAAACCGGAATACAAAAAGTTCTACGAACAATTCGGGCTAAACGTCGTTTATTACCGGAAGAAAAAGCGTCTGACCCAAATGAAGCTCGCCGAGCTGGTCGATATCGACAGAAGCCATATCAGCGCCATTGAACTTGGAAACGTCGGCGTTTCTTTTGATGTGATTTTCAAGCTCTGTGACGTCTTGGAGATTACACCTAAACAACTTTTCGATTTTAGAGATTAGCGTCCATCCATTTTGTGATTTTTTGTATTCTAAAAGGCGAAAGCGTTCTGCGCGCTCTCGCCTTTTTTCTATGTTCACTTTGATTTTTGCCTTAGTTTTCGCCGCTCACCTTGGAAAAGTGTTCTTCTTTTTCTTTCACAAGCGCCAGCTCTGCTTTCTTTTCTTCTCTCCGCTTCACAACAATCTTGTATTCTTCATTGAATACTGGCGGCTTTGTAAAATCCGGAAATGTTCTATTGAACCACGCGCAAACCCGGCTGTATGGATTTTTCTTTGTTTCCGCTTCTTTCCTAACTGCTTTATATTCGCGCTTATATGTTTCGCCGCCCTCCAGCATTTCAATATAGTGCTCCATTTGCTGATACGTCGGGCGCGGCTTACGGTTTTTCATCTCCGTTTTCTCTCGTCTGGCAATCGTCAGCCCCATTTCTCGAAACTCCCTGCACAGTTTGAACTCAGGCGTATTGAGGCATTGTGCCGCCTGCTCAAAATTCTTGTTGATAATAACGGTATTCGCGCTGAAATCAATCTTGTAGCCTTTCTTCATTGCTATTCATCCTTTCACTCTTCGTTTTCGCTCTGTTCATTATTCCATTCTGAGCCTTTTTCATATTTATCCCAATAATTTCTGATGAACCACGCTTTCAGCTTGGCGTAACGTCCATTACTTCCCTTGTATAGTGCTTTGAGCCGTTCAAACTCTCTCATCCCTGTTTGCTCATCGCTATCGAACTCGTTGATGATGTCTTCCATCCTTTCGATGGTCAAATGTGCGTAAGAGCGTTTATTCTCTTTCTTGCGGATTTCCTTAGTCACGATTTTGAATGTCGGAAAATCTTCGCGCAATTTCTTCATCGTCTTATAAGCATTGCGGCTCATATCACCCGCTTCTTTCGCAAACTTCTTTGTGATAACTATTTCTTCCTCTGTGTAATCAATGCGATACGGCAGAATACTCTTACGCTTAGTTTTCTTTACGGCTTCATTCATTTTGTTTTCCATTGCTGTTTTTTCCTTTCAAGTTTGTTTCTGTTCGTCGTTTTGTTGTTCAGGGTTGCTTTTCTTCTCTCAACCTTGTGCCCACATTATATCAGCACAGTTGTCCCATAGTACGGATAACTCAATTTTCATATCTTCTTATTTTATTATATCTCATCACTTTATGCATACAATATTCCCTTGGATTTTATGAATTTTCTTCAAAACCGAGTATTTCTAGCGCGTATTCCGCGCATCTATTATAACGTATTAACTTGACGTATGAACTTTCTTTTATATTCATAAATCGTAGTCGATTATGTACGTTTTTTCTTATATATTTATCTTTTTCTGCATGCAAATATTCAATCATTTATGTGTATTCAATCAAAAAACATCCATTTTGACGCAAATATGTAAAAAGGAGGCCCGAAAGCCTCCAAAGATCTTTTAAGTTGTTTCTTCTCGTTTCACTGATAATAAATGTTCTCCAGCGGGCTGAATTTCGCATACCTCCGCTTGAGGTCTTGGTCGTGGATATCGAGATACGCTTTCTCCGTTACACTAACGCTCGAATGCCCAAGAATGCGGCTCAACGTGTAAATGTCCATCCCCGAAAGCAAACAGCGCTTAGCGAAATTATTTCTAAGTGTATGCGGCGTAATGTGCTTTTGTATGCCTATCCGCTGGAGGTAACGCCGAAAATTAGCTTCATACTGCGAAATTTTCAATTCCCGCCCTGTACACTTCACAGGAAAAGCAATCTCCGTTTCACAGTATCGGTCTTTGAACTGTATCCATCTTCTCAGCTCTTTTTCTGTCCGTTTGGAAAAGAATACTGTCCGCGCTTTTCGTCCCTTAGTCTTCTCTGCTGGCAAATGCAAAGAACGATTCATCAAGTCAATCTGGTTCATCTCTATGGAAAGTGTTTCGCCCAAACGCGTTCCGCTGTCAAGCATAATCATCATTACCACCAAATCACGATATTCCGGGAAATAGGCTTTATCCAAACTTTTGAGCAGTTCCTTCACTTCATCATCTTCCAAATATTCTTTTTCTATTCTTTGTTCAGGTAACGTTTTGATTCGTTCCATAGGCGACTTTTGGATATACTCGATTTCAACCAGCCACGAAAAGAACGCGCGCAGATTCCTCAAATAGTTGTTGATGGTAATATTGCTGACTTTCTTATTATAATCGCGCCGTCGTTGCGGATAATTGATGTCTTTTGTTGTCTTATCTGCGCAGACAGTATATTTCCCGCGCGTTTGTAAATCAAGAACGTAACGCCGAATGGTTCTGTCTTCAATATCCTCCACTCTATCCGTCTTTTCATTCTCTTTGAGCCATACCGTAAAAAGTTTCAGTGTCTTTTCATAAGACTGCATTGTCTTTTCTCTGAGTTGCTTGCTCGCGCATTCATCCATATAGAGACTGATAACACGTTCCATATCCATAAAAAACCAACACCTTTCTTGACGCTTTCCCATACGTTTGATTTGTCCAGAAGAAAGCCTATCAATTTCGGTGTTGGTTGGGTTTATTTTTTGAATTTATCGGTCTGATATTTGTTTATAGGGTCAACTTGATGGAGATAACTCCTCAAAAGCTCATATATTACGCGCTCTTCCCCGCGCCGAGCCGATCCGCGACCAGCGCGATAAACTCGCCGTTGGTCGGCTTATCATCCAGCGCGCAGACGTTCTTGCCGAAGGCTTCGTCCAGCGCGTCGATGCGCCCGCGGTTCCACGCCACCTCGATGGCATGGCGAATCGCGCGTTCCACCTTGCTGGACGTCGTGCCGAAGCGGTGGGCAATGCCGGGGTAAAGCTCCTTGGTGATGCGCCCCATCAGCTCCGGGTTATCCATCACCATACGCACCGCCTCGCGCAGATACTGATAGCCCTTGATGTGCGCCGGGATGCCGACCGTCAAAAACAGGTTCGCGATGCGCTCCTCCAGCGTCTCGCCGCCCGTTTTGCCGCCCTGCTGCTTAATCATCTTCGCGCTGATGGCTTCGGCGCGCAGGCTCTCCCCCGCCGCCTCATACACGCGCTGGGCGAGCATCATAAAATCAAACGGCTTGACCATATAATAGTTCACGCCGAGATTCACCGCGCGGGAAATGAAATCGTCGCGCCCCAGCGCCGTCAGCGCGATCACGCCCGGCTGCTTGGATAGTTTCATCGCCTGAAGCCGTTCCAGAACGGCGTAACCGTCCATCTGCGGCATAATCAGATCGCAGACCAGAACATCCGGCTCACATTCCGTCACCAGCCGCAGCGTTTCCACGCCGTCGCCCGCCGTGCCGACCACTTCAATGCCGTTCTGCTCCTGCAAATACTCCGCGACCATATCCCTGAGCTGTATATTGTCGTCCGCAACGACCACACGTACCGTATCCATGTTAGGCACCCTCCTGTAATCCGAATTTTTCTCCGCCGGGCGGCTTCAAACGCAATCCTCAAAGGTTCAATCCGACACGATCTTTTTTATACACTGCATTTTATGTACAAATATGGAAATTATAACCCTTCTTTTGAAAAAAAGATGATTTTTTCCGTTTCGCTTGGTTTCTTGCCGTTTTTTCGCGGGTCATCCGTCAATTTTCATCACATACGGCTCCAGCAGCCGCATGATGTGGTCGGCCGAGGCGGGCGCGTAGCGCGGGGACTGCGCCATCGTCACGAAATCGTAGCCCGTTTCGTGAAACTGCGTATAATCGTCAAAGACCTCGAACGGAACGGTCGGCTCGCGGCCGTTCGTCCCCTCCATCAGCGCGGAAATGGCGCTGCACAGGCGAATGTTTCCATCCGAATCGAGCAAATGGCCGGGGATATCCTGACGCGATTTCGGGTTGCGCACATACGTCAGCCGATTGATCCAGCGGAAGGCCAGCGCGAAGAGCAGATAATTCGCCTCGTCGAGCTTCTTTCCCGCGCGATAGGCTTCAAGCGCCGCGCGCGCGTCGGGTCTGCGGGTCAGCACCGCCTTGAGCACGAAATCCGTTCCCGGCGGACCGAACGCGAGGTCGGAATGGGTATCGACGTGCACAACGTCGAACGGCGCGCTCAACTCGCCGCGCCGCATACGCGCCAGCCAGAAATCCAGCGCCTTGTCGTGCGTGTCAAAGATCATCCCCGGCACGGGATGCGCGCGGCTCAGCCCGCACTGCGTCTCCAGAAAGCGGATCACCTGCTCGTCGCTGTACGGCTCGGCGCAGGCCTCCGGCGGCCTTTCCCCCAGCGGGGCAAGCGGGCAGGCGTCCGTCAGAAAAAAATCCATATCCAGATCGAGCACCTTCATCGTCCGCATCCCCCAACTGTCTTTTCAGGTATTATATCATCCTTTCGGCCTACAGGCAAGCGATTACGGTGCCATGTTCAGCTCCTCCTCGCTCAGCCTGTATCCCACGAAGCTCTCCGGCACCTTGCCGACGATGATGGATTCCGCCACCAGCATGTTGGCCGTCACGTTCGTCGTCTTCGCCCCCGTCGGGATGACGATGCGGATGCTGGCCGATAGCTGCAAATAGACCTTGTGCCGCGTCTGATTGATGCCGCAGGCCTCAAATTCCGTTTCGAAATCGGTCTGCACCGAACCGACGGGCACGATGGAAATCGGGATGCGCGGCCCGCTGCCCGCCAGCAGCGTCAGCCCCAGCGCCGCGCCGAGCGGCACATCGACCTTCTGCGCGCTGACGGTTTCCAGCTTGCGCAGCGCCGCGTCGCCCGCCCGTTCCGCCAGCGCGTTCATGCGCATGGTGTTCGCGGAAAGCAGCGAAACCTGCCCGCCGTCGTCCATCCGCACGTTCATCAGATCGTCGTAGTCCACGCCGTCCTCCAGCGCCTCCGTCAGCGCGGCGTTGAGCGCGCGCGTCGCCATAGCGGCGCTCCTCGCCTCCGCCAGAGAGAAGACCAGCGGCCGGAAATTTCGATCCACCAGCAGAAAGACCGCCAGCAGCGCCAGCGCCGCGAGCGTCAGCCGTCTCAGCCGCCGCTGCCTGCGCACCCGCGCGGAATACCGTTTGAGCTGCTTTTCCGTCACGCCCATCCCCTCCCTCTGAACCTATGGCCGATTCGGAAAAGCTATTCTTCCGCAACTTTTGCGGTTTTTGATGCGAAACAGCCGGATGTGTGGTATAATATCGTATCGCCCTGTTTCTTTCCGGGCGCTTTACCCTGTTGGCAAGGAGGAGAATCATGCCCAATCGCGCCGTTCATCCGCGTGCGCGCTCCATTTTCAAGGCGCGCACCAAAAAGCCGAATTTCGTGCTCAGCGTCGCAGCGACCACCATTCGCCTGTCCTTTGTTCTCGCTTTGTGCGTCGCCCTTGCGCTTCTGGGCGCGGTGGTCGGCATCGCCAAAGCGTTTGTCGATACCGCGCCGACGCTCGATCTCGCCGCGCTGGATGCTCAGGATAAAACTTCCTTTATATACGACAGCCAGGGGAACCTCATCACCGATTACAAGGGCACGGAAGACCGCATCATGGTCTCCATCGACGAGATTCCGGAAATGCTTCAAAACGCCTTTATCGCCGTGGAGGACGCGCGCTTTTACGAGCACAACGGCGTGGACGTCAAGCGCATCGTGGGCGCGCTGGTCGCCAACTTCACCAGCGGCTCCACGCAGGGCGGCTCGACCATCACCCAGCAGCTCATCAAGCAGACCGTGCTTTCCAGCGAGCAATCCTACAAGCGCAAATTGCAGGAAGCCTATCTGGCGATGGAGCTGGAGACGCGCTACACCAAAAAGCAAATTCTGGAAAGCTATCTGAACACCATCTTCCTCGGCGGCAGCTACTACGGCGTGCGCGTGGCGGCCTACGGCTATTTCGGCAAGTCGCTCGATCAGCTCACCCTGCGCGAATGTGCGATGCTCGCCGGGCTGACCCGAAGCCCCAATTATTACAACCCGCGCAGCAACTTCTACACCCGCAACACCGAGGGCAGCAGCACGCCCGACATCACCAACAACCGCACGGATTACGTGCTGCGGCAGATGCGCGAAAACGGGCTGATTACCGCCCAGCAGTATAACGCCGCGCTGGATCGCTCAACGGCCAGCGTGCTGGAAAAATCGCCCGCCTCGACGGATATGTACGCCTATCCGCACTACGTCGAATACGCCATCAGCGACGTGGTGGATACCTTCCTCGACCTCAACGGGCTGGAGGATACCTCCGCGAACCGCTACGCGATGGAAAACAAGCTCCGCACGGGCGGCTACAGCGTCTATCTCTGCCTCGACACCGAAATTCAGGAAATCGTGGAGGATACGCTGGCGAACTGGAGCAACTATCCCCGCCTGCGCGACCCGTCCGACAAGGTGTATCAATCCCGCAATTCGGACGGCACCTACACCGAAATCGAGCAGCCGCAGGCCGCCGCCTGCGTGTTTGACTACCGTACCGGCGAATTGAAGGCCATCGTCGGCGGGCGCTACAAGCCCACCACCCGCAAGACGCTCAACCGCGCCAGCGGCATGACCATGCCCGTCGGCTCCTCCATCAAGCCGCTGACGGTGTATGCCCCGGCCATTGATCTGGGCGCGTCCCCCGCGTCGATCGCCTACAACATGCCCGTTCCGATTTCCGGCTGGAAGGATTCCAGCGGCAAGGATTCGTGGCCGAAGAACTACGGCGGCGGCGGATACAAGGGGCCGCAGAGCTTCCGCAGCGCGCTGCGCAACAGCTATAACACCGCCGCGGCGCAGATTCTGATGACCTACGTGGGCGTGTCCCGTTCGGTGGAATATCTGCATCTGATGGGCATCCCCGATAAAAACATCAACGCCGATCCGTTCGGTCTGGCGCTCGGCTCCTCCGGCCTCACCCCGGTGCAGATGGCCGTCGCCTTCGGCACCATCGCCAACAAGGGCGTGTATCAGCAGCCGCTCTCCTTCTCCCGCATTGTGGACAACAACGGCAACGTCGTGGTGGATATGCACCAGCAGCAGGATCGCCATCAGGTGTTCAAGCCCTCGACGGCGTATCTCGTGGTGGATATGCTCAAGGAGGCCGTGCAGAGCGGCACGGGCACCAAGGCGAAGATTTCCTCGCAGGTCGTCGCGGGCAAGACCGGCACGAACTCGGACAGCAAGGGCGTGTTCTTCGCCGGCATGACGGGCTGGTATTCCGGCTCCGTCTGGATCGGCCACGACAACTACAAGGCGCTCTCCTCCAAGGCGACGGGCGGCAACGCCGCCGCGCCGCTCTGGCAATCCTTCATGGAGAAAATCCACAAGGCGAAGAACCTCGACTCCCGCGAAATCATCGACGGCACACCGAGCGACTACAACCTCGTGCGCGTGACGACCTGCGGCGTGAGCGGTCAGTTGGCGACCGACGCCTGCTACAACGACGTGAACGGCTACAAGACCATCACCGATTATTGGAGCGCGGACAGCGTGCCGACCGCCTATTGCAGCATGCACAAATCCGTTTCCGTCTGCACGGAATCCGGCCTGCTGGCGACGGATTACTGCCCGTCCTACTCGGTGGAAACGCGCGGCATCGTGCTCATTCCGCGCGGCCATCCGCTCTATGATTCCATCGACGCTTACGGCGACACCATCCGCAAGTATCTGGGCGAGTTCGCCACGCTCAAAAGCACAAACGACATCGCCAACCACATCTGCCAGATTCACGACGCTTACACCGCCGCGCAGCAGCCCTCCGATCTTCAAAACATCGTGAGCGACGCGAGCAATCTGGTCTATACGGCGTATCAGCTCGTCGGCTCTGCGCCGGATCTCTCCAACGATACCCGCCGGCAGATCAATACCGCCATCAGCGCGGTGCAGACGCTCCTCTCCCTCTCCCCGATTGATTACACGTCGCTCGAGGGCGCGGTGAGCAACCTGCGCAGTCAGCTTCAGGCGGCGGGGCTGATGTAAGCGGGCTGAGCCCGTCTAACCTCCGACAAAGGCCGCAATGCGTCGGTTTACACATTCCCCCATACGTCAAAAGAGGACGATTCACCCGTGATGGATGGTCGTCCTCTTTTAGTTTGTTGTCCGTTCGCAGTCTGTTTAACGCGCAAAGCGGCGAACGTCCTCGCCGATGAATTCGATAATCGTCATTCGGCTCTGATCGCAAAGCCGCGCCGCGATGCGATCCTCGTATTTTTCGTAGAGCTGCTGCACCGAACAGTTGGTGGAAAGAATCATCGGCCGCGATGCGTTGTGGCGCTCGCTGATGACGTGATAGATCGAGCCGACCGTCACGCCGCGCATCATCGGTTCGCTGCCCAGATCGTCAATCGCCAGCAGGTCGCAGGTCAGAATATCCTGCACCTGTTCCGCGCCGTCGCCGTTGAACAGATAGCGCCGCAGCGTTTCCGTCAGTTTATAGGCCGAAATCACCACAACCGAATATCCCCGTTCCAGCACGCGCTGCGCCATGCAGTTGAGCAGGAACGTCTTGCCCAGCCCCGACGCGCCATAGAGCAGCACGCCCTTTCCGCTTGCCGGTTCAAACGCATCGGCATATTGTTCGCAAATCTGCCGGATTTTGCGGATGTAGGTTCTCTGCGTGCCCTTTCTGCCCTCGAGCGGAACATCCGGGAAGATGTTTTCGTCAAAGGTTTCAAAATTCTGCGTTTTCAGCCCCTGCAAACCGTCGTTGTCATAGAGCCGATTGAGCACGGCGCGCTTCAGGCAGACGCATTGCTCGTGCACTGGTTCGCCGACATATCCCGTATCCTTGCAGAGCGGGCAGCGGTAGACGGGCTGCAAATAATCCGCGCTCAGACCGCTTTTCACCAATTCCCGCCGAATGTCGGCATTCATCCGCTCCATTTGATCCTTCATGGACGCGGAAATCCTCGCCGCCTGTTCGGGCGACGCGAACGCCTGCCGCATGCCGGAAAACAACAGCTTCTGGCGGCGGGACAGCAGTTCCGCAATCGCAGGGCTTCGCCGCTCCGCCTCGTCGCGCCGCTTTTTTTCTTCGCTTAGGTTTTTTGCGCGCTGGTTTTCCATTTCCGAAAGCGCCTCGCGCATCACATTTTCACGGCTGAGCATCAGTTGTCCTCCTCGTCGTCCAGATTGACGACCATGCGTTTATAATCATCCTGCGTGTAGTTGTGCTTGATGAATCCGCCCTGTCCGCTCGGCGCAGTCGAGCCCGCCGCGCTCCTGCCCGCCTCGCGGAGATGGCTCTCGTGCTCCTGCCGCGCGGCTTCTGTCGTCGCGATGCCCGCGCGGCTCCAATCCCGCAGAATCCTGCCAATGAGCATCATCGGGGAACCCGCGCCGCGCGCGTATTCCGCCGCAAGCAGAATCAGTTCCTGCGTCATGCCCATTTCGCCCGCCCAGCGGCAAAGCAAATCGCGATCCGGCGCGTTGGGGCGCTTTTCCATGCCCGCCGCCGCGTAAATTTCGCGGAGCTGACCGTTGAGCATGCGCGTTCGCGCCGAATCCGCGCGAACGGCGTCCGCCGTGGTCAGGCCGCGTCTGCGCCAGTCCTGCAAATAGCTGTCCACATCGTCCATGTTCCCGCCGCCGGATTTGCTGTGCGCCGCCTTCACGGCCAGCAGAATCAGCTCGTTTCCCGCGCCCTGCTCGTGCCACGTTTCAATCGCGTCCAGATCATCCTGCGTCGGCGTTTTGCCCGTCACGCCCAAGCCGGCGTATACCTCGCGGGCAAAGCCGCGCGCCTCGTGCTCGCTCTGCATGCCCGTTTCCAGCGCGATGGCCTCGTGCCGCCCGAGCTGGTGCTGGCGCATCAGGATGCCGTTGAGATACGCCATGGTCGGCGTTCCCTTCGTCGTCTCGCGGCAGGCTTCCTGCACGGCTTCGGGCGTGAATCCCCATTCGTCGATCCATGTCTTGTACATCGTCTTTTCGTCTTCGCTCGGCGCGCGGCGCTGACCCAGACGCGCCAGCAGCCTGCGGAGCTGCTGTTCGCGCTCCCTGCCCATGACGACGACCTTCTCCACGTCGTCCACCGTGCGGATGCCGCTCTGCGCCCATTCCTTCGCGCGCCTGTCCGCAATCTTGATGGAGACGCGCCCCCTGCTGTTTTCCATCTCGATTTGGAGCAGCATCAGCACGACCTCTTCCGGCAGCTCGAACACCTGCACCCAGTCGTTGATGAGGTTGGTTTCCTCCGGCAGAAGCGTCCGTTTGAGGATGCGCTCAGCCTCCCGGATAAACTTTTCGTTATACAGCTTATCCCCCGGATTCTCCGCCCGCGTCAGCGTCAACTGCTTCAAATTGGCGAGCGTAAAGCGGACGGGGTTATCGCCGACCTGACGAACCAGCCCGTCCCGCGCCCAATATTTGAACGCGCGCTCCACATCCTCTTCCTGCATATCCAAATCCTTCGCCATGGCGGAGAGCGACATGCGCGGCGACGGATGATAGCAGAGCATCAGCGCGTAAAGATACACCTTCACAAAATCGCCCGGCGCGCGGAGCATATACTCGGTGATAAACATATTTTCCACGGGTGTGGAATCAAACAGCGCGGCGCTGTCATCAAACGCGCAAAACGCCATGTTTCTTCCCCCTTTGCATCCTTCTTAACCCGTTCATTGTATCACAGGGCGGGGCGAATTGGCAAGGCGAACAAACGCGGCGAATACGCTTCGCTTCCCGCCGCGCGCTTGACAGTTTATCCCGCCGGGTTTACAATAAGATTGGTGTATTTTGCGTTTGAAAAAGGAGCTTGCATGAAAAAATCTACGATTCAATATATTCTGGCGCTGATCGCCTGTTTTGCCGTCGGCTGCGGCATTGCGCTGGGGCTGAACGCATACGACCGGCACAGCGAGCGCATCACGCCCATCTCCGGCGGGCAGACCGTCGATTTTTCGGCTTACGGCTTCACCCTGACCGTTCCGGACGACTTTTCGCTGAACGATTACACGACGAACAACGCGGCGGAGGGCGGGAACGCGCTGTTCGCGGGCTGCGTCTACGGCAGTCTTGGCGAACTGTATCTCTTCTGCTACGCCAACGAATCCGGCGACAGCCTCAAACAGCACCGGGAGCAGGACGTCGTCACCTATTACATGAACGCGGGCGCGACCGACGTTCGCCTGCGCACGCTCGGCGGCCGCCGCTTCATCTGCTACCGCGCGACGGTTGACCGCGAGGACGGCGAGGAGACGTGGGACACGTATGAAACCTGGGACGGCGATATCCAGCTCACCTTCGAAACCCGCATGAGCCCCGGCGATGTTCTGCCGATTTTGGCCACCATCGCCTTTACGCCCATCGCACAAGAGAACTGACAAGGAGCGTTTTCATGGCTTTCGCACATCTTCATCTGCATACGGAATACAGCCTGCTGGACGGCGCGAACCGCATCGGGCCGCTGCTCGACCGCGTCAAGGAGCTGGGCATGGACGCCTGCGCCATCACCGACCACGGCGCGATGTACGGCGTCGTCGATTTTTACACCGAGGCGAAAAAGCGCGGTATTCACCCGGTCATCGGCTGCGAAATCTACGTCTGCGAAAACATGGACGACCGCAGCGCCGCCAACGGCATGCGTGCCATGAACCACCTGATTCTGCTGTGCGAAACGCAGGAGGGCTATCAAAACCTGACCAAACTGGTCAGCGAGGGCTGGACGCGCGGCTTCTACTATCGCCCCCGCGTCGATATGGCGACGCTGAGGCAATACAGCAAGGGGCTGATCGCGTCGAGCGCCTGCCTCTCCGGCAAGCTCGACCGGCTGCTGCTCGACGGCAATTTCGAATCGGCCTGCGCCCACGCCCGCGAGATGGAGGGCATCTTCGGCAAGGGCAACTATTTCGTGGAAATCATGGATCACGATCTGGAGGATGAAAAGCGCGTCATCCCGCTGCTCGTGCAGGTCAGCCGCGAAACGGGCATCCCCCTGCTGGCCACGAACGACTGCCACTACCTCCGCCGGGAGGACGCGGATGCGCAGGAGGTTCTCATGTGCATCCAGACCGGCAAGACGCTCGACGACACCAACCGCATGCGCATGGAAACCCGCGAGCTGTATGTCAAGAGCGAGGATGAGATGCGCAGGGTCTTCCCCGAATACGCCGACGCGATTGAACGCACGGAGGAAGTCGCCAAGCGCTGCCATGTCGATTTCGTCTTTGGCGAAACCAAGCTCCCCCGCTTCCCCACCGAGGCGGGCGAAACCAGCGAGCAGATGTTCCGCCGCCTGTGCGAAAAGGGTCTGGCCGAGCGCTATCAGCCCGTCACGCAGGAAGCGCGCGACCGCATGGAATACGAAATCGGCGTAATTTCCAAAATGGGCTATGTCGATTACTTCCTGATCGTGTGGGATTTCATCAACTATGCCCGCAGTCAGGGGATCGTCGTCGGGCCGGGGCGCGGCTCCGGCGCAGGCTCCATCGTCGCCTACTGCATGTATATCACCCAGCTCGATCCGCTGCGTTACAGCCTGCTGTTCGAGCGCTTTCTCAACCCGGAGCGCGTCTCCATGCCGGATATCGACGTGGATTTCTGCTACGAGCGCCGTCAGGAGGTCATCGACTACGTCGCCCGCCGCTACGGCGCGGATCACGTCAGCCAGATCATCACCTTCGGAACGATGAGCGCCCGCGCCGTCGTGCGCGACGTCGGCCGCGTGCTGGGCTATCCGTATGCCGAGGTGGACGCGGTCTCCAAGTCGATTCCCTTTGAGCTGAACATGACGCTGGCGCGCGCGCTGGATATTTCGCCGGAGCTGAAAAAGAACTATCAGGAGGACGCGCGCGTCAAGCGGCTGATCGACACCAGCCGCGCGCTCGAAGGTCTGCCCCGCCATGCCTCTACCCACGCGGCGGGCGTGCTCATCACCGACAAGCCCGTCACCGATTATGTGCCGCTCCAGCGCAACGACGAGGTCATCACCACCCAATTCCCGATGGGCACCATCGAAAAACTCGGCCTGCTCAAAATGGATTTCCTCGGTCTGCGCACGCTGACCGTCATCCGCGACGCGCTCGACCTCATGCGCGACGCGGGCGTGGATATGAAGGCCGAGGATATCCCGCTGGACGATCAGGCCGTGTACGATATGATCTCCGAGGGCGAGACGGACGGCGTATTCCAGCTCGAATCCGGCGGCATGCGCAGCTTCCTTTCCAACATGAAGCCGCAGAATTTCGAAGATATCATCGCCGCCATTTCGCTCTATCGTCCCGGCCCGATGGATTCCATCCCCCGCTATATCGAGGGCAAAAACAACCCCGGCGCGATTCACTATCTGCATCCCAAGCTCAAGCCGATTCTCGACGTCACCTACGGCTGCATGGTCTATCAGGAGCAGGTCATGCAGATTGTGCGCGATCTTGCGGGCTATTCATATGGCCGAAGCGACCTCGTGCGGCGCGCCATGGCGAAAAAGAAGCACGACGTCATGGCCAAGGAGCGCGAAATCTTCATCCACGGTCTGGAGGAAGACGGGCAGATCGTCGTGCCGGGCTGTGTGCGCAACGGCGTGAGCGCCGAAATCGCCAGTCAGCTTTTCGACGAGATGACGGCCTTCGCCTCCTATGCCTTCAACAAATCCCACGCGGCGGCCTACGGCGTTGTCGCCGTGCGCACCGGCTGGCTCAAGCGCCATTACCCGGTGCAGTTCTTCGCCGCCCTGCTCAACTCCGTCTCCTCCGACAGCGGCAAGGTCGCGGCGTATTCGCAGTATTGCCGCAAGCACGGGATTCCGCTTCTCCCGCCGGATATCAACCAGAGCGTGCGCAAGTTCTCCGTCGGCCGGAACGCGCAGGGCGTGAGCGGCATCCGTTTCGGCCTCGGCGCGATCAAATCCTGCGGCGACAAGGCGATTGATTCCATCATCGCCCAGCGGCGCAAGGGCGGCCCGTATAAGGATATCTTCGATTTCTGCCAGCGCATGGATTCCGAGCAGGTCAACAAGCGCGTCGTCGAATCGCTGATTCTTTCCGGCGCGATGGATTGCACCGGCGCAAGGCGCACCCAACTCATGGCCGTGTACGAAAGCGCGCTGGATGGCGCGGCGAAGAGCCGCCGCAGCAACGTGGCCGGGCAGATGTCTCTCTTCGGCGACGGCCTGCTCGAAGAGGTGAAGCCCACGCTGCCCGACATTCCCGAATACAACCTCCGCACGATGCTCAGCCTTGAAAAAAACGTGACCGGGCTTTACATTTCCGGCCATCCGCTGGGCGATTATTCCAAAGCCCTGTCCGCGCTGGATATGAACACCGCGCGCCTGACCGAGCTGCTGGAATCGCCGGATCACGGCCTTTCCTTCGACGGTCAGCGCGTCCGCATGGGCGGCATGCTCACCGAAGTGCGGCAGAAGGCCACCAAGGCGGGCAACCTGATGGGCTTCGCCACGCTCGAGGATCTGACCGGCACCATTGAAGCGCTGGTCTTTCCGCGGGTGCTTGAGCGCGTTTCCACCGAGCTGATGCCCGATACGGCCGTGGTGCTGAGCGGCCGTCTCTCCATCCGCGAGGAGGAGGAGCCGAAGCTGATGCTCGACACCGTCGAGCCGCTCTATACCGACGCGGAGCTCGACCAGATGAGCGAAAACGGCGCGCTCTCCCCCGCCGTCAAGCAGCTTTTACCGGGCAATACGCTCTATCTGCGCCTGCCCAGCGACGGCGCCATCGGCATGGTTCAGCCGATATTGCAGCGTTTTTCGGGTCGAAAGCCCGTTGTGCTCTACATCGAAAGCACGGGCGCAAAGCTGCGAGCCCCGCAGAATCTCTTCGTTTCGCCCACGCAGGAATTGGTGGATACCCTTTCGGATATGCTGGGCGCGAAAAATGTTGTGTTGAAATAAGCAAAAAGCAGAAGCCGTCAAAGCTCCTGCTTTTTTCATATTCTCCTATTTCTCGTAGGTCAGCGTCGGCGCGTTCTTATCGAGCTTCGTCACATATACGACGTAATCCCGCACAAAGCCATGCGTCTTGCCGGAGGCCGTCACGACCTCGTACCACGTTTCTTCCTTCACGCCTGCGTACTTGGCGAGAATCTGCAATTCCATGCCGTTTCCGAGCTGGCGAACCACCGTCGCGTTGGCCAGCGGTTCTTCGCGGACGTTCGCGGCGCGGTTCGTCGTCGCCTTGCCGATGACCTCGCGATCCTGCAAATCCTCCGCCGCGGCGGCCGTCGAAGTGCCTGAGCCCGTCGTGCCCGCGCCCTTGTCCAGCGTCGCCACGTAATCGCGCAGATAGCCGACTTTCGCGCCGTTCTGCGCCTGCGCCTTATACCAGACGTTGCCCTTTTTGTCCGTCGTCTGCTCGTAAATGTTGACCTTTGTGCCCTTTTTGAGCTGCACAAGCACCTTGCCGCCCATCGTCTGGCGCAAATTGGCCGCGCGGTTCGTCTTCGCCGTCGCGATCACATCCTGATTCGCGCTCGCCCCGGTCGAATCCGCCGTCTCCTCTCCGCCTGCCGCACTTTCCTCCGCCGTATCGTTCGGGGTCGTGGCGGAAATCTTCTGCTTCGTCGTGACGACGTAATCGCGCATCCAGCCCTCGTCCTTGCTGTCGTCCACGGTCAGATAATACCAGAGCTTGCCGGTGGAATCCGTTTTCGCCTCGTGAATGGTGACGCTTTCGCCCTTTTTGATGGTCTTTTTCACCTTCGCGTTGGCAACCGCATCCGCGCGCAGCTTGGCGTCGCGGTTCACCGTTCCCGTCCCGACTTCGGCCACAGGCGTCGGGCTCGGCTTCGGCGTGGGGCTGGGGGTCGGGCTCGGCGACGGCGTCGGCGTGGCCGTCGGCTCCGGCGTCGGGGTCGGCGTGTTGGTCAGGATAATCGGCAGCGGCGTCGCCGTCACATCCGGCGTGGCCGTCGGCTCAGCCGTCGCAATCACCGGCGCGGGCGTTTCGATATCCAATTCGCCCGTTTCGCCGTATCCCGTGTCGTCCGGCACGGGGTCGTTCGCATCCTCGCCGCCCATGTCGGTTTCGCCAAAGCCCGCGCTCCAATCGCTGTCGGGCGCGGTGTACGCATCGCCGCCTACGGTCGGTTCGTCCGTCGCGCTGCCCGCCGGGCCGAAAACCATCGGCGCGGGGTTCGTCGTCTGCTCCGGAATCGTGTTCACGGATTCGCTCGGCTTCACGCCGTCGTTCGCGTTTCGCTTGTTGGTGATCACCGCGCGCACGACAACCAGCGCGATCAAAATCACGACCAGCAGCACAATCACGCCGCCGAGGATTTTCACCGTCCCGCCGGCGCTTCCGCCGCCCTTTCGCGCGCCCTTTTTCACGCTTGAAGCGGCGTATTCGTCCTCGTCCTCATAGTCGTCGGCGTAATCGTCGTCATATTCGTCGCCGTCCATATCCTGATAGGGGCTGCTGCGCTTCGGCTGGTCAAAGTCGCCGTCATCATAATCGCGGTTTCTGGCCATCGTAAAACCCTCCTTAACCCTGCCCGATCGGCATGGGGATAGCTCATTCATGGTATACGCCCATTATAAAGTTTTTGTCACAGAGTTGCAAGCATTTTTAACTTTTTCGTCAATTTTTGACACGCTTGGGCGGGCTTGGCGCGCTTTTCGGCATACAAAAACCCCGTTCTCCTCCGCGTCTGCGGAAAAGAACGGGGCTTTGATTGTTTCCTACCGCTCAGGCGGCGCAGCCGAAATTACTCGGCGGCCAGCTTCTTGTAGGTCTCGAGGCGGCGCTTCGCGTCTTCCTCGTTGATCTTGTAAGCTTCCTCAGCCTTGGCCGGGAACAGCTTCGCCAGAGAGGCGTAGCGAACCTCGCCGCGGATGAAGTCCTGATAGCTTTCGGTCGGGTCCTTGCTGTCCACGATCAGCGGATTCTTGCCCTGCTCGGCGAGCTCCGGATTGTAGCGGTACAGCGGCCAGTAACCGCAGGCCACAGCGCGCTTGATTTCCATCTGCGCGTGCGCCATGTTGATGCCGTGGTTGATGCACGGCGCGTAGGCGATGATCAGGGACGGGCCATGGTAAGCCTCGGCCTCGTTCATGGCCTTCAGGAGCTGAGCCGGGTTCGCGCTCATGGCGACGGTCGCAACGTACACATAGCCATAAGACATCGCCATCATGCCCAGATCCTTCTTGCGGGTCTTCTTGCCGGAGGCAGCGAACTTCGCAATGGAGCCGGTCGGGGTGGACTTGGAAGCCTGTCCGCCGGTGTTGGAGTACACCTCGGTGTCCAGAACGAGCACGTTGACGTCCTCGCCCTGCGCCAGCACGTGGTCAACTCCGCCGTAGCCGATGTCGTAGGCCCAGCCGTCGCCGCCGAAGATCCACTGGCTCTTCTTGATCATCATGTCCTTCATGGACGCGATTTCCTTGCAGAGGTCGCTGTCGCAGCCCTCAACAAGTGCAGCCAGCTTCGCGGAAGCAGCCTTGCTCGCCTCGCCGTCGTCCATCGCGGCCAGCCAAGCCTCGCAGGTCTCCTTCGCTTCGCCCTCAACCTGACCGGCCAGCTCGGTGACGAGCTCAGCCAGCTTGGCGCGGCGCTGCGTGGTCGCCAGGTTCATGCCGAAGCCGAACTCAGCGTTATCCTCGAACAGGGAGTTCGCCCAAGCCGGGCCCTGACCCTTTTCGTTGGTGGTGTACGGAACGGTCGGAGCGCTGCCGCCATAGATGGAGGAGCAGCCCGTCGCGTTGGCCACCATCATGCGGTCGCCGAAGAGCTGGGTGACGAGCTTGACGTACGGGGTCTCGCCGCAGCCGGCGCAGGCGCCGGAGAACTCAAACAGCGGCTTGAGGAACTGGCTCTCCTTGACGTTCGCCTTGTTGAGGATCGTGGAATCGACCTCCGGGATCGTCTGAGCGTACTCCCAGTTCGCCTCTTCAGCCTTCTGATCGGCCAGCGGCTCCATGGTCAGGCACTTGCCGAGGCACACATCGACGCAGTTGCCGCAGCCGGTGCAGTCGAGCGGAGAAACCTGAATACGGAACGCCTTGCCGGCGAACTGCTTGCCCAGCGCCTTCTTGGTGACGAAGGAAGCCGGAGCGGTGCCCTCGTCCACGAGGTACGGACGGATCGCGGCGTGCGGGCAGACCAGGGAGCACAGGTTGCACTGTACGCACTTGGTCACGTCCCAAGCCGGGACCTTCACGGCGATGCCGCGCTTCTCGTACTTGGTGGTGCCGGTCGGCACAACGCCGTCAGCCGCAATCGCGGAAACCGGCAGCTTGTCGCCTTCCTGCGCGAGGATCGGCTTGACGAAGTTCTTGTAGTACTCGTCGCCCTCGACCTGCATCGCAACAGCGCCGGTGGTCGCGTTGGCCCACTCGGCCGGAACCTTCACCTCGCGCAGACCGGAGATCGCGATATCGATCGCGTCCCAGTTCTTCTGCACGACGGCGTCGCCCTTCTTGCCGTAGGTCTTCTTGGCATACGCCTTCATGTACTCGTCAGCCTGCTCGTAGGGGATGACGTCGGCCAGCTTGAAGAACGCGGCCTGCATGATGGTGTTGATGCGGTTGCCCATGCCAACCTTCGCGGCCAGATCAATCGCGTCGATGGCGTAGAACTTGATGTGCTTCTTGGCGAGCTGCTGCTTCATGGAAGCCGGCAGGTTCGCGTCAAGCTCCTCGTCGCTCCACTGGCAGTTGAGCAGGAACGTGCCGCCATCCTTCAGGGTGGAGAGCATGTCGTACTGCGTCACATACGCCGGGTTGTGGCAGGCGGTGAAGTCCGCCGCGTCGATCTGATACGGGGACTGGATCGGCGTCTTGCCGAAGCGCAGGTGAGAAACCGTCAGACCGCCGGACTTCTTGGAGTCGTAAGCGAAGTACGCCTGCGCGTACATATCGGTGTGGTCGCCGATGATCTTGATGGAGTTCTTGTTCGCGCCGACGGTGCCGTCAGAGCCGAGGCCGTAGAACTTGCAGCTGATCGCACCGGCCGGAGCGGCGTTGAAGATCTCGCCGGTCGGCAGGCTGGTGTTGGTCACATCGTCCACAATGCCGACGGTGAAGTGGTTCTTCGGCGCGTCGAGCTTGAGGTTGTCAAACACAGCCTTAACGTGGGTCGGCGTGAACTCCTTGGAGCCCAGGCCGTAACGGCCGCCGACGACCTCGATCTTGCGGCCTTCCTCGACGAGGGCGGTGCAGACGTCGAGGTAGAGCGGCTCGCCCAGGGAGCCGGACTCCTTGGTGCGGTCGAGCACGGCAATGCGCTTGCAGGTCGCCGGGATGGCGTCCACGAAGCGCTTGGTGCAGAACGGACGATACAGGTGAACGCTCACCAGACCGACCTTCTCGCCCATCTCGTTGAGCTTGTTGACGGCCTCGGTCGCAACGTCGCAGCCGGAGCCCATCGCCACGATGACGTACTCCGCATCCGGAGCGCCGACGTAGTCAAACGGCTTGTGCGGGCGGCCGGTGATCTTGCCGACCTCGTCCATGACCTCTTCCACAATCGCCGGAACGGCGTTGTAGTACTTGTTGCCAGCCTCGCGGCCCTGGAAGTAGATATCCGGGTTCTGCGCGGTGCCGCCAAGGGTCGGGTGATCCGGATTCAGCGCGCGGGCGCGGAACTCGGCAACCTTCTCGGCCGGGAGCAGCTTGGCCATGTCCTCGTAAGCGATCTCGTCGATCTTCTGAATCTCGTGAGAGGTACGGAAGCCGTCGAAGAAGTGCAGGAACGGCACGGAGCTCTTCAGCGTGGCGACATGGGCGACGAGCGCCATGTCCTCCGCCTCCTGAACGGAGTTGGAAGCCAGCATCGCAAAGCCGGTCTGGCGGCAGGCCATCACGTCGGAGTGGTCGCCGAAGATAGACAGCGCGTGGTAGGCCAGCGCACGAGCGCTCACGTGGAAGACGCAGGGCAGCAGCTCGCCGGCGATCTTGTACATGTTCGGGATCATCAGCAGCAGGCCCTGAGACGCGGTGAACGTCGTGGTGAGCGCGCCGGCCTTCAAAGAGCCGTGCACGGCACCGGCGGCGCCGGCTTCGGACTGCATCTCCGCGATGCGGACCGTCTGACCAAAGAGATTCTTGCGATCGTGCGCAGCCCAGTCATCCGCAACTTCCGCCATCGGGGAAGACGGGGTGATCGGGTAGATCGCTGCCACCTCGCTGAACGCATAAGCGACGTGGCTGACAGCAGTATTGCCGTCAACGGTCATTTTCTTAGCCATTGGTAAAAACCTCCCTATGTAAATCAAGGTTTAACGCCTCTGTGAGAAGCCCGCCCGCGCAGGGATCGTCGCAAGCAGACATTTCTCCACGTTTTCTATTATAGCCTTCTGGCAATTTAATGTCAACCGCGGCAGGAAATTTCGCATCGATTTTGAGCACATTTTGGCGCTTATGGAAGAAATCAGCCCTTCCTTATGCCCTCTGCACACATGATCTGACGACCTGATCCGCGCGTTTTGTCGGAACCGGTCAGGCCGCCGCCCGCCCGTTTTGTCGAAATGGCTCTTGACAAGCGCGCCGCCGACCGATACAATCGTCCTTAACCCGTTTATATGTCGGTTGATTTGTCTTGCTTCCGCTTTCTTTCCGCTCGGTTTACGCCGTGGTTTTTTTTCGGAACTTTTCAGGATGATCGTCAAAGGAGCTTTTGATTATGCGCCGTCTTCTTTCCGCCGTTTTTCCCCGCGCCAGCGCAAAAGCGCTTCGCAGCGCCGCGCTTCTCACGTTGCTGCTCGTCCTTGTCGCGCATGGCTTTTGCTTCACGAACCTGACCTATTCCGGCGCGTCCGTCATGCTCAACGCCGCCAAGGGCAGCAGCACGCAGATTTCCTCCGGCGCGTTCCTTCTGCCGATTTACTGGCGCATCCGCGGGGCGATCGCCTCGCCGCTCTGGGTCGGGCTGCTCAGCGCCGCCTATCTTTCTCTGGCCTCAGCGCTCATCTGCGGGCTGCTTCATCTCGCCTCGCCGTATCTGATTGCGATGCTCAGCGGCGCAATGGCGCTTTCTCCATCCGTGTTGGCCGCCTTTGCCGGTTCGATTCACACGGCGGATTCGCTCTTTCTCGCCGTTCTGCTGGCGGTCTGCGCAGTCGTGCTGTGTCTGCGCGTTCGCGCGGGGGCACTGCTTGGCGCGCTCGTTCTGGCCGGAGCGCAGGCGCTGGATCGCTGCGCACTCGCCTTCTTCCTTTCCCTGACCGCGCTCTGCCTGCTCCGGTCGCTCCTGTCCGATGATGAGGAAACGCCGCGCGCCATTTTTCGCCGCGCCGTTCGTGCGCTGCTGTGCGCGGCGCTGGGCATGGCGCTCTGCGGCGGCGGATTTCTGCTGTTCCTGCGTCGCTTCGGGCTCGACCTTGAGGCCTCGCTGCAAGCCCCGGCGGGCAAAGGGCTGGTCGGCGCATGGCTGTATCCGTTCAGGCTGCTCTTTCAGCCGCTGACCATTTACACGCACGTCGGCGCGGTTCTTCACGCATTGTTGATTGCGCTCGGCGCGTTCGCGTTTTTCAAACGGCTGCCCCATTTGAAGGGGCGCGTTTCCGGGGTGATTCTGCTGCTTCTCATCTTCCCGCTGCTGGTCAATCTGCCCGCCTTTTCTACGCTCCCTGCCGACCAGACCAGCATGCCCTATGTCCTGCTTGATGCGCTTCTCATCATTCTGCTGCAAGCCGCGTTCGAGTTTTCCATCGACAAGCGCCATCTGGCCTATCGGCTCGGCAGCGTCACGCTCGGCGTTGCGCTGCTGGGAACGACGCTCTTCGCCAATCAGGTCTATCTGAAAAAAGCGCTGGAATTTGATTCTACCCTGTCCGTGATGACCCGTGTCATTGCCCGTGCCGAAGCCGAACCCGAATTTGAGCTCGGCAATACGCCCGTTGCGCTCGTCGGCTCCATTGAGGCTTCGGATGTATCCGCCGTGCACGAGGGCTTTGAAAAGCTCGACGCGCTGGATGTCGCCCGCAACAATTACGCCGCCGTGGATGACGAAGGAAACACGTGGTACATGTGGGAAGTCATGGGTTATCCCTTTAATCTTGTGGATGCCTTTACGCTCGGCCAGCTCGCCGCGCGGGACGATGTGCAGGCCATGCCCGCTTTCCCGGCGGAGGACTGCTGCCGGATGCTCGACGGCACACTGATCATCAAATTAAGCGAGATTGAGCAGGAGGTTTTTGGATGGGATTGACCTTTAGCCGCTGCCGCGATGCAGGCAACCCGTTGATGGATGCCGCCATGGCGCTGTACCGCCGGAGTTTTCCCGCGCATGAATTGCGCCTCTGGCCGGATCAGCAGGCCGTGATGAACGATCCGCTGTATCACTTTGACCTCTGCCTGCTGGATGGCGCGCTGGCCGGTCTGATCCTCTACTGGGATTTCGGCGCATATATCTATGTGGAGCATTTCTGCGTCGAGCCGACCATACGCGGCCACGGTCTGGGCACGCTGATTCTCGCCGAACTGGCGAAAAAAGGCAAGCCGATCATTCTGGAAATCGACCCGCTCACGGATGACGTCGCCGTTCGCCGCAAGGGCTTTTACGAGCGCTGCGGCTACGTCGCCAATGGCTTCGCGCACGTTCATCCGCCGTATCAGGCGGCCAACCACGGCCACGCGCTCATCGTTATGAGCCATCCCCGCGCCCTTTCGCAGGCCGAGTTTGATACCTTCACCGTCGATCTGCGCGAGAAGGTCATGGCGTACAGCGAAAGCAAACGAAACGGTTAATGCCCCCCGGTCAGCTCCCTCTAAGAGGGGGCTTTATTTATGCAGTACATATGCAATATTCGCTTTTTGCTCATTTTCGGTTTATATCCAAAAATACCTCCCTCTTTGAGGGACATTTTATCTGTCGCCGCCTGTGGCGGAAACAGACAGATGAAATGCCGAAGGTTGGCACGCCGCAGGCGTGACGGAAAGCCTTAATAAACCACCGTCTCCCCAACGCCGATTCCGTCAAGAATCTGCGTCGTCTCGTCGGTCATCACGCCCAGCGTCACCCGGCGCGTTTCGCCGCTTTCCAGCGTCACGCAGTACCCCGCGCCGTCCTTTTGCAGCGCGTCCGTCGGAATCAAAATCGCGTCGTCTTCGGCGTTCACGATGATCTCGCCAGAAACGTTCATGCCGCCTTTGACGCGCTCATCCTCGCCGCTCACCGTCACGGTCACGTCGTAGGTCGTCACACCGGAGCTTGTGTCGCCCAGCGGCGCGACCTTCTGCACCACGCCGGTCAACGCCGCGTCGGGCAGCGCATCGACGGAGAGCGCCACGCGCTGCCCCGGCTGAACGGAGAGGATATCCAGCTCGTCACCGGCCAGCGTGAGCGTCAGCTCCGCGCCGACCGCCAGCACAAGCACGACGACGATTTTCACCGTTTTGCGGATGACCTTGCCCGCCCTGCCGCGCTTTTTCTTCTTGGGTCGCCGCGCAGGCTGCGCCGCGTTCAATTCAGATTCATGCATATCCTTTTCGCCCATGAAATCCATCCTTCCGGTTCGTATTGATTGACTGCGACGGCCATTTTAATGGAATTTCATGGCAGAAATGTGAACCTGTCGAATCGTTTCGGCAAATTTTCACGCATCAAAAAAGCGCTTCCCTCCATTTGAGAGAGAAACGCCCCTGTTTTTGCTTGTTTGCCGCGTCAGCCTTCCACCGCCTCCAGCGACACATCCTTGAGCGCAAAGCCCAGCGCGTCGCAGGAAACCAGATCGTATCGCACCCCGCGGTATGACCCGCTGAAGCCGCGCTGAACGCTCTGCCCGTGCAGATGGCCGTAGACGCAGCGCTTGACCCCGTATTCGCTCAGCAGCCGCGTGAACTCCGTCCCCTGACGCGCCGTTTCCGGCAGCAGCGGCGGATAGTGCATCATTGCAAAAATCGGCCGGCCGTTCGCGATGCGCGCCGCGTCCTTGAGCGACATTTCAAGCCGCAGCGCCTCGCGGCGATAGAGCTTTTCATCCTGCGCGGTGGCGTTCTGCCCCAGCGGGATCGTCCATCCCCGCGTGCCGCAGAACACGCAATCGCCCGCGTCAAACGCATCATTCTGCACGGCGTGCATATTTTCCGGCAGGCAGGCGCGGAGCTGGCTGAGCGACGACCACCAGTAATCATGGTTGCCGCGCAGCAGCAGGATCGTGCCCGGCAGCTTGGCAATTTCGCGCAGATCGTTCAGTGCGTCGCTAAGCTGCATCGCCCAGGAGATATCCCCCGGAATCAGCACGATATCCTCCGGCTTCACGCGGCTTTGCCAGTCCGCGCAAATCCGCTCAAAATGCCGTTCCCAATGCGCGCCGAAAACATCCATCGGCTTTTTGTCGCCGCCCGGCAGATGCAAATCGCCGATTGCAAAAATGCTCACCGTTCACCTCTTGTATCCGAGCTCAGGAATCCTCTTCGTCGTCCTCGTCGTCTTCGGCTTCCTTGCTCTTTTCTTCTTCCAGCGAAATCTGCTCGCCGATTTCCTCGGGCATATCCTCCGGCAGGCCGTCCAGCTCGATTTCCTCCATCTCGGAAACGTCCTCCATGCCGAGGCTGACCTCCGGGGTCTCCGCGTCCTCCATCTCGTCGTCGCGGCGGCCGCTCTGATGCTGGTTCATCTCTTTGTAGCACGCATAGCAGACGTCCTTGCCCGGCATCACCGGATTTTCGTTGCAGATCGAGCAGAGCTCAAAGGGATCGTCGTGCGACTCGCCCTTCATTTCGCGCTTGCAGACGGGGCAGTATTGCTCCTCTTCACGGATGTAATTGAGTTCACATCTCGGACATTTGATAAAGCCCATAGGCCATCCTCCTGATACCTTGCATATTATTTCCTTGGCCGCCGCCTGCCAAATTTCTTGCGTTGCGCGCTCCGCTCCGCTATACTGCCCTTGGCACCCCCAATTCTTGATCCAAGGAGGAACACCCATGACAAACCGAGCGAATCCGCGCTTAAAAAAGGCCGCCGCGCTGGCGGCGCTGACCCTCGCCCTCTCGCTCCCCGCGAGCGGGATTCTGGCGGCATCCACATTCGAGGCACATTATACAACAGCTTCTGTAACTGCGCAAGAGCAAATCGCAGGAAATCTGCTGAATTTGGATCGGTCAAATTATAATCTGGCGGAATTGACGATTGATCCGGCGCTCAGCCGCATTGCGCGCCTCAAATCCGAGGATATGCGCGACAATCGGTATTTCGCGCATGTTTCCCCGACATACGGCGACGTGCGCGATATGCTCTCCAAGCTGGGCTATGCGTATACCGCCGCCGGGGAGAATATCGCCCACCATGCGACCGTCGAAAAGGCGCAGGCGGCGCTGATCTCCTCGCCCGGCCATCGGCGCAACATCCTGAGCCGGGGCTATACCAGGGTCGGCGTCGGCGTGGCGCTGGATGAAAGCGGCTATGTCTATCTGACCCAGATTTTCTGCCGCTGACCGCTCGTTCCCTCCAGCCGCTGCCAGACGCTTTTCGCCTGATGCAGCGCGCCGCGCGGCGCGGGCGCTTTGGCCTTGATCGCCGCGGCTTCCAGCGGCTCGAGCGCCGCCCTGAAGACGACGTTCTCCGTCTTTTTCTTCATACAAAATCCCTCCCGCATCCATCGTATGCCGGAAGGGATTTTGCGCGTTCTTCTTATTTTTCCGTCAGCGCCAGCATCAGCCGATCCAGCGCCGCTTCCTCGCGGACAGCGCCGCGCTTGATGTCAAAATCCGCGTTCACGCAGAGCGCCAGCTGCTTTTTCAGCTGCGCCATCGTGCGCCTGCCCGCCCGCCGGGTCAACTGGCTGAGGGCGAAGGGCGGCACGCCGAGCGCCTTGGCCATCTGCGCCTGCGGCGTTCGGCTCTCCTGCATGTCCTTGGCGTAGAGCATCTGGCGGTATTGCCGCGTAATCAGCGCCAGCACGCCGATGCGCTGCTCGCCGCCCTCCAGCAGCACGTTCAGCAGCGAAAACGCGCGCTCCGCCTGCCCGTCCACCAGCGCGTCCACCATCGCGAACACGGTACATTCCGCGGTGTGCGTCGCGATTCGCTCCACATCCTCCGCCGTAATCGTCTCCCGCTCGCCGACGTAGGCCGCCAGCTTCTGCAATTCGCCGTTGAGCATCGTCAGGTCGCGCCCGCTGGTGAACGCCAGCTGCGCGCAGGTGTTCGCGTCCATCCTCTTTTTCATCGGGCGAAGCGTCTGGTTCATCCATTGCATCAGCCGCGCGTCGCTGAGTGCGTCAAAGGAGACCGCCCCCGGCAGCTTCATCAGCGTCTGGCAGAGCTTCTTCCGCTTGTCCGGCGCTTCGCACTCGAAGACGAGGCAGGTGCTCGGCGGCACGCGCCCGATGTAGTCCACGAGCGTCTTGCTCTCCTGCGCCTCGTCCTTGGCCTTTCCGCTTTCCAGCAGCGCCAGTCCCTGCACGATCACCAGCCGCCAATCGCCCAGCATCGGCAGGGTTTCGCAGTTTTCCACAATCTGCTGCGCCGTCGGGCTCTGCATGAACGTGCAGTTCATATCCTCCAGCCCCGGCGTCAGCAGCTTTTTTTGCAGCGTCTTCAGCGCGCTTTTGCGGATATAGGCCTCCGGCCCGTAGAATAGATACGCATTGCGCACCGTTCCCGCCTTCAATTCGTCAAAGAACGCCCATTGATCCATCGCCGTCCACCACCATTCCGGGATTTCGCAGCAGCCGGCCGCGCATGCACAGGCCGCCGCTCAGCTCGTCGATTTGCTTGCCGTCAAAAAAGAAGATCACGCCCTGCTGTCTCCGCCCCTGCGTCAGGGTGTTGACCATCGCGTAGACCCGCTCGCGCGCCGCGTCCGCCTCCAGCGTTTGCAGCCAGCTTCCAAAGCGCGCCGACAGGTTGACCACCACGTTTTCCGCCTCCACCGACGCGGCGAGGATATCGCCCGCCGAGGCATTTTCCTCGTTCCAGCGCGAAAACAGCGTTTCAAGCTGCGCGCGCGGATGGTTCTGCTCCCGCTCCCGCATCACGCAGCGAACGCGAACCAGCTTCCCGCTCTGCTCCGCCTCGTCGTAAAAGACGACCGGCGCGCCGATCCAGCTCAAAAAATCGTCGCTTTCCATCAGCTCGTTTTGAAAGCTCACCGTCGAGCCGTCCGGCGTGTCCGCCTCGCCCAGCGCCGAAACCGCCTTGTCGTCGATCAGCACGTGCACGCCGTCCACGCCCGGCACAACGCCCATCAGCGTCCGCGTCAGCATGCCCAGATACACGCCCAGCGGCAGATCCGCATCCGCCAGCGCCCGCGTCAGCTCGCCCGAAAAGCGGATTTCAATCGCCTGCTCGCCGCCCTCCATCCGCACGATTTCCGGCATTTCGGCGATATAGCCCATCGGTTCGGGCACATGCCGCATCATCAGCGCGTCGGCGGCGACGCTGCCCAGCGCTTCGAGCACCGTATACAGGCAGTCGATCGGCGCCGCGCCCGCGTCATAGGAAAGCGTTCGCACCGCGGGCAGCAGCAGCCTGCCGTCCGCCGACGGGAAAAACAGCGTCGTCAGCCGCGTATAGCCCGCGCCGGAAAGGCGCTGCTCGTCCAGCCGCTTGTAGCGCCCCTGCACGTCCAGATCGTCAACGCGCGTGAGCGTGCCCACGGGCGTTGTCGCGCCGAGGTCAAGCCCCTCTTCCCGCCCGCCGACGAGCACGTTGACGGATGTGACGCCGGACAGGCTGCCCAGCGTATCGGCCACGGCCTGACGCACGGCGAAGAGCGTCTGCGGTTCGAGCGCGCGGTATTTCGCCGGCAGGTTCACCGTCGCAATGCCCGCCGATACGGACAGCGTGGGCGCTCTGCCCTCGCCGCTCATCGGCCACGAAGCGTCCGTCCGCTCCAGCTTCGCCCCGGCCAGCAGCGCCGTCAGCGCCGCCTGCGCCAGACTCTCGCCCGCCCGCATCGTCACCTCGGTCGAAACCGGAACCAGCCGCTCGCCGTTTGAGGAGAGCAGATAGAGCGTCACCGTCTGCGTCTGATCCGCAAACGTGTCCGCCGTCGGCGCGTCCGCCCCCGGCTCGATTATCAGCGCGGAAATATCCTCCATCGGCCTTTCGCTCACCGTGCCCTCGCAGCCGCAGAGCAGCGCCAGCGTCAGCATGAGCGGCAGCGCAAGGCCGCGTTTTTTGTGTTTCATCGGCTCTCCTTTGTCAGTCGCGAATCATCAGCGATTCCAGCGTCGTCAGCGCCATGCACCAGTTGTCGTTCTGCCGGACGAGCGAAACGGATTCGCGCACGATCTGCGCGTCGCCGCCCTCGTCGCTGTGAATGGCCGCGTCCAGCACGACCGTCGCGCGCTGGCCGTCGAGGCTGACCGTGCCGCCCGTACATTCAAACGCCATGAGCTGCACGTTCGTCTCCCGCATCTGCGTTTCAAACCCGCTGAGCGTCGGCGTTTCTTCCTCGCGCAGGAGGAAGTCATACAGCCCCTCCCAATCCTGCTTCTGCCATGCGCCAAGCATCAGCTTCAGCGCGCTCTTGGGCGTGAGCATCGCCTGCTCGTCGCGCGCGCAGGCCGCCAGCATCACGTTGGGGTTCGTCGCGCTTTGGTCAAACCAATACAGCGGGATGCGCCGGGGCACCTCGTCGTCGCCCCCGGCCACATAGAGCTGCACGCGCTGATAGCGCCCGTCCTCGGTCAGCGCCAGCACGATGGATTGAAACGCCAGCCTGCGGCGAAGCGTCGCCTCCGCCTGCCAGTCGGCCAGATCCTCCCAATCGGCGGGCGCGCCGTCCGGAATACCGAGGAACGCCTGGTTGAGCGTGACAAACGCCGTGTCGCCCTCGCTCTGCACGGAGATGACCGACGTGCCCTGCGGGAAAAGGCCGCTCAGCCGGTCGTGCGCCGCGTCCGGCCCGGCCAGCAGCGCCTCGACGATGCTCTGCGCCACCGTCTCCTCGCGCCGCATATCCAGCTTCGCGCCGACCGCACCGAGCAGATTCGTTTCGCCGTAACGGAAATAGAGGGTGACGTCCAGCAGGCTGCTTTCCTGCTTCACGCCCAGCTGCGTTTCAAACGTCACGCCGGGCGCGGCGGCGGTCGTCTCCCTTTTCCGCTCCAGCAGGGCTTTCGCCCGCTCTTCGAGAGGCTGCGCGGCGGCGACCAGCGCCAGCGCCGCCAGCGCGCATACGATTGCTTTTTTCATCGCTTCCCCCTCCCGCTTACTTCACCGGAAGCTGCACGGTGAACGTCGTGCCCTTGCCGTATTCGGAGGCCACCGTCACCGTGCCCGCATGCAGGCGCACAATCTGCTTGACGATGGACAGGCCGAGCCCCGTTCCGCCCGTCTCGCGGGAACGCGCCTTGTCCACCCGATAGAATCGGTCGAACACATGCGGCAGATCCGCTTCGGGGATTCCCACGCCCGTGTCGGCGATTTCAAGCACCGCGTCGCGCCCGGCCTTGGCGAGCGAAACGGTGATCGTTCCGCCGTCCGGCGTGTATTTGATGGCGTTTTCGATGATGTTGTAGCAGACCTGCGCCAGCTTGCCGGGGTCGGCGAACATCTCACATTCGTCCTGAATGTGAACGACAATCTGCTGCCCGCGCTTTTTCGCCAGCGGGCCAAGGCGCGCGGCCGTCTCGCGCACCGTGTCGGCCAGCACCATCATCTCCCGGCGCAGGCGCAGCTTGTGGCTGTCGATGTGCACCAGCGTCAGCAAATCGCCGACGACGGAGGAAAGGCGGTCGATTTCCTTGTCGATATCGCCGAGGAACTCCCTGCGGAGCTGCGGGTCCATGTCGTCCTGATACATCATGGATTCCACCAGAATCTTGATCGTCGCCAGCGGCGTTTTCAGCTCGTGCGAAGCGTTGGAGACAAATTGGTTGCGCGCCTCGTCGAGGTTGTGCACCTGCTCGCTCATCTGGTTGAACGCGGCGGCGAGCTGCGCCATTTCGCCCTTGCCCTGCACGTGGACACGGTATTCATAGTCGCCCTTGCTCATCCGTTCAATGCCGCCGGAAAGCTCCGCGACCGGCCGGGTCACGATGCGGGAGATCAGCCCCGCCAGCACCAGCACCGCCGTCAGCGCCAGCAGGAAGATGAACACCATGCGGTCGCGCACGGAGATCAGCGAATCCACCGTCTCCTGCACGTCCGTCAGCAGCAGCAGCGCGCCGGTTCGCTGCCCGTCCGCTTCCAGCGGCGACACGAAGCAGCCGACCCACACGCGCGAAATATCGCGCCCGGTCAGCGCGTCCAGCACGGACGACGCCTGCGTCTTGCCCGCGCCGTCCCGCAGGTGGAAGCCGTAATCCGCGTCCTTTTCGCCGCGCAAAACGGCGCGCACCTCGCCGAGCGCCAGCAGCGTGCCGCAGCGCTCGCCGAATGTGTCATACGTCACCTTTCCATCCGCGTCCACAACCAAAAGGCGGCCGCCGCTCTGGCTGGCCGCCTGCAAAAGCCGCTGATGAAACGCATCCGCCGTGTCGCTCCCCAGCTTTTCGCCCAGCGCGGCGGCGAGGTTCTGCGTCTGCGCCGCGTGGCTGCGAATCGCATCGGAAAACAGCGCGTCGCCGACCAGCCGCACCGTCGAAAAGGCGACCAGATAAAACGCCGCGCCGATCACCAGCACCAGCGACGCGAGCAGCTTGGTGCGGACGGAATGGAACGGGTTAATCCTTGTCGGTGAAATAGTAACCCACTCCCCACTTGGTCAGGATGAACTCGGGCCCCGCGCTGTCCCGCTCGATCTTTTCCCGAAGGCGGCGGATGTGCACATCCACCGTGCGCATGTCGCCCATGTAATCGTATTTCCACACGGTTTCCAGCAGCGCCTCGCGGCTGTAAACCTTGCCGCGGTGGGTAATCAGAAGCTGAAGCAGATCAAACTCCTTGGCCGTCAGCCGAACGGGCTGGCCGCCGAGCACCACGGTGCGGTTCTGGCAGTTGACCTCCAGATCGTGCACCCGGATGACGCGCTTCTCTTCATGCACCTCGGTCTGCGGCTGGCTGCGCCGGAAGATGGATTTGATCCGCGCCTTGACCTCCAGGATGTTAAACGGCTTGGTCATGTAATCGTCCGCGCCGTATTCAAGCCCGAGGATTTTATCCATATCCTCGCCCTTGGCGGTCAGCATGATGATCGGCACATTGCTGCGCTCGCGGATGCGCTGACAGACCTCGATGCCGTCCAGCCCCGGCAGCATCACGTCCAGCAGAATCAAATCGTACTCACCGGCAAAAAACTTGGCCAGCGCTTCCTCGCCGTCCATCGCGGAATCGGTCAGATAGCCGTCCTGCTCCAAACTGTATTTCAATCCCTTGAGAATCAGGGGTTCGTCGTCCACCAACAAAATCTTTCTGGCCATGTTTTTTCACTCCTCGTGCGGATAACAGCCAAATGGCTGCGTCAACTTTATTGTAACGCATGATCCGAACAAAAATCAAGGTTTTTGACACAGAATTTCGGTTGTTTTGTAACATTTTCCGTTTTTAGACATAAACATGAAATATTTCTTTCTCTCCCTTCCGCCTGCGGGCGAATATTTGTCCGCCCAGACTGCAGACAAAAGGCTATTCTCCCCCCGATTACGTGGGCAAGCTGCGCGGGCGAATATTTGTCCGCCGCGAACGCTGTACATTTTCAGAAAAAAGTGGTATCATAAATGTGTATTGCTTCAAATAAATGGAGGGAATGTTTTGCCCCAACGCCTGTTTGCGCTGCTGCTGTGCGCAGCGCTTTTGATATCCGCCGTTCCGCCCGCGCTGGCCGAAGATCAGCCCATCGAGGCGGAGCGCTTCGTCGCCCCGACGCTCCCGCCGGATGCCATCGCATGGGATAAGAACCATCCGGATATTCTCGACGAAGACATGCTCTATGCGCACAGCGCCATTTTGATCGAGGCGGACACCGGCGAGGTGCTCTTTGAAAAGAACGCGGACGAGATCATGTTCCCCGCGTCCACGACGAAGATTATGACCGCCTATATCGCCCTGCAAATGTCCGATCTGGAAAACGACGTGGTCACGGTGTCGCAAAACGCCATTGATCTCGTTCCGCCGACCTACCAGACCATCCCGCTCATCGCCGGAGAACAGGTGCCGATGCTCGACCTGATTTCGGTCATGCTGATCCGTTCGGGCAACGAGGCCGCCAACGCCGTCGCGGAATACCTCGCCGGGAGCGTTGAGAATTTCGCCGACCTGATGAACCAGACGGCGCAGATGCTCGGCTGCTCGCCGAACACGCATTTCGCCAATCCGTCCGGCGTGCACGACGAAAACCACTACACCACCGCGCGCGATCTGGCGGTCATCGCGCAGGCCTGCATGAAGGACGAGCGCTTCGCCTCGATCGTCTCCCAGACCTCCTACGACATGCCCGCCACGCAGACGGAAAGCGGCGCGGCGGGGCATCCCCGGCGCACCATCGTCGGCAGTACGGCGATCCTCAACCCCGAAAACGAAACCTCCTATTACCGCTACGCCACCGGCGTCAAAACGGGCTACACGCTCGCCGCCGGTTATTGCTTCGTCGGCTCGGCGACCAAGGGCGGCATCGACCTGATTTCCGTGGTGCTCTACGACGGCGATACCCGCCGCTATGAGGACACCAAGCGCCTGTTTGAATACGGCTTCACGCAGATCGAATCCATCACGCCGGAATCGCTCTACGCCGAGGATCCGCGCGTGATCGACGTCACCGGCTTTGACACCAGCGACGCCCAGCACGGCGAATTGACGCTGGGCATCCGCGCCGTGGACGAAGACAAGGACATGACCATCGTCGGCCGGAAGGACAACATCGATTTCCTCCGCGAGAACTTCGGTCAGGTTTCCTCGATCCGCTGGACGCGCGAATTCCGCGCCCCGATCAACGTCGGCGACGTGATGGGCATCCTCACGTTCTATTCCGAAAACAAGGGCGTCGCCGAATACGAGCTGGTCGCCACGCGCTCCATCGCCGCCCGCGCCGACGCGCCGCTGACGCTGGAGCAGATCGAGGCCTACACCGCGCAGGATGAAAACCCGTGGCCGCGCTTCTCGTGGGATTTGCTCGTGCCGCCGGGGCTGATTCTCCTTGCGCTGATCTGGCTGATTCGCTTCATCCGCAGGCATCGCAAAAAGCGCATCAAAGCGCCGAAGATCAAGCCGATTAAAAAGAAATATCTGCGATAAACTTTTCCGCATTGAAAAAGAATCCCTGGCCTTCTCGGCCGGGATTCTTTTTTATACTAATTCGCAGTTAAAATGCTTAACAGAGCGCATCAGATTTTTTGTTCTGACGAAGCCAAGTGAAGTGAGGCGTACTGGAGGTACGTTGAACGGAACGAGGCAAAGTCAGAGCGAAAAAGATGGTGCGCGGATTAAGCCATTTTAACAAGAATTAGTATTAGTGCGCTTTTATCGCGCCGGATAGATCAGCACGTAGCCCTCGCTCTCCTCATAGTCAAAGCCTTCCAAATCCCAATTCGAGATTTCGTTTGCCCTCGCGAGGTAGATTTTGTCCGCTTCCGGCTGCATATCCTCCGAAACGTAGATCGTTTCGTATCGCGTGCCGCGCTCGGCCTCCGCCGTCCGCATATCCGCGTCCGTCGCGTAGAGGAACATCATTTCCGCGCCTCCGCTCGGCTGAATATGCGGGTAGATGTTGCCGGTCACGTTGATCTTTTCGCCCGTTTCGGCCTGAATTTTCGCGGCGCGGGCGGCCATTTGCTCAAAGCCCGGAAAATACACGTTCGCGTTGGCCTGATAGCTCCCGCCGAACAACTGCACCGCCAGCCACGCGAAATTGACGGCCATCAGCGCGCCCATCGCCGCCGCGCACTTGAGGTTTTTGCGCTCAATCGTGCAAAGTCCGGCGGTCATCAGCACCGCGTCGAAGAGAATCAGCGCGGAATGGTCAAACAGCCCGGTTGTGCCGCTCATATCCAGCGTGCCAATGCTGCCGAACATCACCAGCGCCGCCAGCGTCACCATGCACGTCGCCGCAACCATGGCGCGCGCGGCCGCCTTCTCCCGCGCCGCGCGGCGGCCGTCCGTCCAGCGCGCAAACAGCGCCAGCGCGCCCAACACCATCAGCGGCAGGCTGAACATGAACAGCGCCAGCATGCCGTCCGGGGTATACATCGCCTGATGGATGTTTTCATGCCGCAGCACCTGAAAGACGCCGCCGATCAGCACCGCCCAGAGCTTGTCGCCCACGGATCGGTTTTCCGCCATAAAGGCCTTTTCAAAGCCCTCAAGCCGCGGAACCCGAATCAGGCCGAGGAGCGTCATGCCCTCCGCGCCCGTCAGGTTGACAAACGCCGTCAGCATGGCGGGCACGCACAGCAGAAGGCCGATCGCGCCGGAAATCGCCGCATGCCGCTTCCTCCTGCCGAAAATCAGCGCGATGATCGCGCAGGCCAGAATCGCCGCCGGGGCGATGAAGAAATACATGTCCTGCGCGTAAGCCGTCAGCGCCAGCACGATCATGCCCGGATAGAGCGCCGCCGGTTTGGTCACGCCGCGCGCAATCAGGCACAGCGCAATCGGCAGCAGATACAGCGCCGCGCACGAGCCGCAGGTCATCCGCGCTTCCAGCACGAAAATCGGGCAGAGCGCGGCAATCGTCAGCATCCAGCGCGCCGCGCGCCTGCCGGAAAGCGCCTCACCCAGCCCGTAGGCCGCAGGCATCGCCGCACAGGAGAGCAGCGCGAGCGGCAGCCGCACCGTCAGCCTGCTCATGCCGAACAGACCGACAAACAGCGCGGTCAGCACGGCCAGCAGCGGCCCGGTCGTCTCGCCCGCCCATTGGGAAAGCTGGGTCGTCAGCCCCTGCCCGAAGAGGAAGCCGCCCGTCTGCCAGAGCGCCTTGGCCTGCACGCCGACAAGCGCCTCCTCCGCGCTGATTCCGGCGGGCAGGCTCGTCAGCCTCGCCAGCCGAACGAGCACACCGGCGGCAATCGCCGCCTCGCAGATCACGCGGTGCGTCTTTTCGCTCATCGTCCGCGCCCCGTCGCCCCCGCGCTGGACGGCGGCAAAGAGAATCGCGACGGCAATCGCCAGAAATACCAAAGAATCCATCGTAAACATCGCTTTTCCCTCACTCCGCCCAGTATCTCGGATAGACCGCCGCAAAGTTGCCGAAATCGGTAATCAGATAATCCGCCTCGTCAAACAGCGCCTTCTCGTTCTGCCGGACGATATAGACCGCACATTCCGTCGGGTCGGGCGTGAAATCCTTGAAATCCTGGAAGACATATCGCTCGGTAAAATACCAGCCGTTGGGCTGCCCGTCGCTGCCGCGCAGCTCCTCCTCCTCCGAACGCATGGCGTAGTCAATCCGGTGCGCAAACATCACCTGCGTCGTCATGGTCTTTTCGCCGTCGTTGCGGCGGACGAGGACGCACTGCCCAGCTTCAATATCGCGCGGCCCAAGCTCAACGCGCACCGGCACGCCCTTCATCTCATACTGCGCGCACTTCCAACCCATGGAGTTGTCGCTGTCGTCCATCTTGACGCGGATGCCTGCGGCGGCCAGACGGTCGCGCACGGCCGAGGCGGCGTCGAGTACGCCTTCCTTGTGCATCGCGATGGGCAGGACGACGGCCTGCACCGGCGCGATCTTCGGCGGGAGGACGAGGCCGTTGTTGTCGCCGTGCGCCATGATGACGGCGCCGATCATGCGCGTTGTCGAACCCCACGATGTCTGGAACGGATACTGCAATTTATTGTCGCGGCCGGTGAAGGTCACGTTGTAGGCGCGGGAGAACTTGTCGCCGAAATAGTGGCTCGTCGCACCCTGGAGGGCTTTGCGGTCCTTCATCATGCACTCGACGGTGTAGGTTGCCTCGGCGCCGGCAAACTTCTCCTTGTCGGTCTTGCGGCCGCGCACGACCGGGATGGCGAGGACGTTTTCAAAGAAATCGGCGTAGCAGTTCAGCTGCTGCTCGGTCTCGGCCTTTGCTTCTTCGGCAGTCTCATG
>OKRW01000416.1_pt1 | contig 42856 bp, 38 predicted proteins | sample 1601151 | NCBI WGS metagenome assembly OKRW01 (sample SAMEA3541471, study PRJEB24748) | human gut metagenome | biome: human gut; feature: human-associated habitat; material: faeces | place: China | collected 2012 | reverse complement strand
GTGGTTGATACTTCGCACGCTATGCGTGCTCAGCACGGGCTTATAGCCCTAAAAATAAAAAAAGAGCGGCATGCGCCGCTCTTTTTAGAGGTGTATTATGGGGGTAGCGATTACCCTTCGATTGCAATGTATTTATTCTGTGTAAGTTCCTTGACATCTTTCTTCGGTACGGACAGCTTCAGGATACCGTCTTCGTATTTCGCCTTGATATCCTCTTCGTTCAGGTGCTCGCCAACATAGAAGCTTCTGCTCATAGAACCAGAGTAACGTTCTCTGCGGATATATTCGCCCTTCTTGTTCTGTTCATCTTTGTCGAGTCCCTTTGCTGCAGATACTGTCAGATATCCGTTTTTCAGTTCTGCCTGAATCTCATCCTTCTTGAATCCTGGAAGGTCGATGTCAAGTTCATACCCTTCATCCGTTTCTCTGATATCGGTCTTCATCATGTTCCTGGCATGTTTACCGTACAGCGGATTTTTACCTCCGAAGAAGTCGTCTTCAAACATGTCATTCATAAACCCATCAAATAAATCTTTGTTCCACAAACTGTTTCTCATCATAAGTCATCTCTCCCTTTTTTTGGATTATTATCCTTTTTTCTAATCTCATTTCCCGTACTCCTCGGTACAATTGTATTATATCACTTTTGTTAGCACTGTCAAGAGGTGAGTGCTAATTTTTCGAAAAAATTTAATCGTTCCATTTAGATGCCCTTTTATTACAACATCACAGCAAAAACTCGAAGATTGATTTAAACTATCAAACTTAGAGGTGAATGATATGTGGAAGATTTTGATTTGCTCCGAGGACAGGGATTTTATGCAGGATCTGGGACACCGGATCCGCAGGCTGGCAGGAGAGAGGTTAAAAGAAATACGACTGTTTTCCAATAAGGAAGATCTGGATTTTTATACAACAGGAAGGCCGGAGGAATCTAATATTATCCTGATCGATATAAGCCGGGATAATGGTGGGATTCAGCTGGCGCAGAAGATCCTGGCGGTACAGCCCCATTCTCAGATCATTTTCATGGCGTCGACGGATAAGTATTATCTGGACGTATACAGCGTGGATCATGTGTACTTTTTAAAGAAGCCGATCGAAGCGGTCTTTTTAATGAAGGCGTTAAACAAGGCGGGCTCCCGTTTGCAGGATATGAAAAAAAGTTATCTGGTCATCAGCAACAAACAGGGCATCTACAAGATCCCTTTATATACGATCCTGTGCTTTGAAAGCGAGAAGAGAAAGATCCATGTCTATACCCAGGAGCGGGAGCTCTCTTATTATGGGAAGTTCGAAGATCTGATGGAAAAGCTGGATCCTCGGTTTGCCCGCTGTCACAATAGCTATATCGTCAATCTGACAAAAGTACGCGAGCTAAGCGATAAAAAATTCGTTTGCGAAAATGGCAAGAATGTGCCCATCAGCAAGACTTATTATGTCGATGTGCGGGAAAAGTTCCTCTCATATTTAGATGGCGGGGAATTCTGCGGAGGGACTCCGCTGGGAGCACACTCTTGATTTTGAAGCCTCTTTATTCATATACAGATTTCTTTTTTCGACGGTTTCGGCGTGATGACTTTTTCAGAAATAGCTGTGCGCTCGTTTCAAAGTAGTCGCCGTGATCCTCCATGGAGAGGGAACCGTTGTAGGATGAGACGATTGAGCTGATGATCCCAATGCCCAGGCCGTGATTCAGAGTATCTTCTTTGGTGGTTTTCATGCCTTCTTTTTTTGGCGAAAGGCCGGAACTTTTGCTATTGGAAACTTCTATCATCCATACTTTTTTGCGGATCATGCTGGAAAACCGCAGGTACGGTTTTTCCTGACCGCTGGCCTGGCATGCTTCGATGGCATTATCCAGTAAATTCCCCATGAGGGAGATCATATCGATTTCCTGCATGACTGCCGGGTCAGGCAGCGCGCGGATCTCATCTTCGAACCGGATCCCCAGCTGCTCGCATTTTCCTTTTTTGTCGGCAATAAGTGCTTCCTGTGCCGTGCTCCCGCCGTGGATATAGCGGAGCAGCTGGCTGCATTCTTCTAAACAGTCTTCCTCCTTTTCTTTGGAATCAAATGCTTCGATAGCGTCTCGCACCTGTTTTGTGATCTCCCCGGCACGCTTGCAGAATTCCACATTGTGATCCATGTACTGGTTCTGCAACTGCCAGCCTGAGATCAGTTTTTCGTTCTGCTGTTTCCGCTTCCGGTTGACACGGTACAGCGAGATGATGATGACGATGTTGATCAGCGCCAGAAATGCGAGGATCGTTAAAAGTGTAGGTGTAGAGTACATGAATTTTCTCCTTTCTGCCAGGTGGCGGTGCCGTTGTGCTGTTTGAGAATAGTCTGTAGCATCCGGAAAAAGCTGGAGCTGCGGAGCATCGCCGGGTGCAGCGAACGTCTTCCGGTGGTGTCGATGGCAAGCGATAACTGATTCTCTTCCGAAGTGATGCAAAGAGCTTCCGTCGGAAGTTTTTTCTTCTGCAAAAGCTGCTGCACATACTGATAGATCTCATATTTTTCACGGGAAGAAAGCTGCGGGACGTCCAGCGTCTGCCATGCCAGCTGGCGGTGGATCTGTCCGTCGATCTCTTTGCAGATCCTCAGCAGAGATTCCCGATATCCTTCCTCCGGCACAGCCAGATGATTGGAAAGATCGTGGCGCAGGCTGCGGATGCTCCCGTGGAGCATGGAAACGTTCTGATAGTAGTCCAGGAGCATGGTGCTCTCCAGGCGCTGGAGTCTCTTCAGCTGCGTTCGAAGATATGTGAGCCGGATCAGCAGAATGATGATCACCAGCAGGATTCCCAGAAGTCCGTAGGAAAAGTCTTGTATATAGCTGTTGATAAATTGGGCCGTTGTACTGTTATTGAGGGCGTATTCGTTGCTGCTGAGGAGCATGACCTGCCGGAGCACGTAAACCCCGAAGGAAAGCAGGAAATACAGCAGACAGATCTTGTCCGGGATCTTTTCAAAGAGCCAGCGCAGCTTCTTGCCGAATGCGTAATAGACTCCCACGATCGTGAGAAAAGCAGAAAACCAGGATGCCAGCAAGATCATGCAGCCTGCCGGGTATCCTGAAAATTCTCCTGGATCGGGAGGCAGGAACCGATCGCCCAGCACTTTTGTGACAATAGCTGCCGGTGTGAACGGCAGAGATGTCAGAAAGTCGTAGTAAAAGCTGGTGATCACAAAATTCCGCGGGAAGTAGCCATCCGCATAGACCCCTATGATGGTCAGCAGGATAAAGGTATTGATCGCATGAACCAGCGAATGAGTGGTTTGCAGCGCTAAGGACGCATTGAATTCCGGGAGCAGTTCCAGATATGATTCTACCGTTTTGAAAACGATCGTATAGGTGATGAGAAGCCAGAATACTTTCTTCTGGTTACTGCTGATGCCGATGCATTTAAAAACGAGAAACAGCTGCACACAGCAGAAAATCACCAGGAATACCAGTAGCATGATCAGTTGATATGTGTGAAGCATTTAGCTCTCCTTTCTGAAATCCGTAAACTGCAAACGATAGCCGTGCTCCGCCTTTTTCCATGCTGCCCGTGCTCCGTGGGAGACAGCGATGCGCTTGAGCAGGAGAAATAACGGGCGGTTTTTCAGACGCGCCAGACGCAGCCCCTTTGCAGCAGAGATGGTAAAGCGGATCGAGCCGTGTTCTTCGGTGATGCAAAGAGCCTCCGGCGGAAGCTTTGCAGACTGCAGTATTAGCTGCAGGTAGCGGAAGATTTCGTATTTTTCGCGGGAGGACAGGGCTTCGGTCTTTATGGATTGCCAAAAAAGCTGGCTGTGGATCTGATGGTCTATCCGATCGCAGATGGTCAGCAGAGAGTCGCGGTAGCTTTCTTCCGGTATTGCCAGATGATTGGAAAGATCGTGGCGCAGACTGCGGATGCTCCCGTGGAGCACCGAGACGTTCTGATAATATCTCAGCTGCATATCGCTCTCCAGACGCTGGATCCTTTGCAGCTGGTATTTCTGCCGGGCAACAGTGATCAGCAGATACAGCGTGATCAAAAGTAGGATGACCATTATAACGTCTGCGTTGAACAGGGTGTCGCGGGAATATCGGTTATCGAATAGGAAAAACTGCCCCCGGTAGATAAACATGACGAAAACTTTGCCGATATAGATCAAGAAAGTGATCCCCATGAGGAGCAGGCAGAGGTTTTCCGGGATCTTGCTGATAAGCCGGTTCAAAGGTTTGCGAAACAGTACTATGGATAGTGCGATGGCTGCGGCAGTGTATGCCCAGGCGAGAATCCATAGAAGATCCTTGGGATGGCTGGCGGAAAACAGGGAAGCAGATTCCACCAGATGATGATCTGTTAAAAAGAGGACCAGCTTGTTTTGGATCAGCATATTGGCTCCGGTGGTGACCAGGTCATAGTAGAAAAACAACTTGACCCAGTTTCGTCCCAGGGTACCGTCTGCATAAACTGCCATCAGAGCAATTATGATGAATGTATCCAGAGTGTGGACGGCCCAGTAGGTCCAGTAGGTGGTCGTAGATAATGCTGACGGATCAGGGCTGTTCAGCAGAAAATCCATTCCCTTGAAGAGGATCGTGTAGACTACCAGAATCGCGAAAACTCTTTTTTTATGCTGCGATATGTGGCAGCCGTAGAACAGAAACATGATTTGGATGCACACATAACAAAGTACATACAGACAAAGTGCGATTGCATAAATCAAAACAAAATCCCCCTAAATTGCAATTATATAGATAATAGAATAATTATAGCATCAAGGACGAGTGGTAGATAGTTAAATTTAGAATTTTTGTAAAAACCTTAGACGCTCGGCGGCGGGCGACAGCAGACAGCCGAAATGGTCGATTATTACATTTGGTGAGCCGAAAATTACAACGAACCTCTTGATCGCGGCAGGCGGTGGTATAATCCATTTCATCAGAAATACTTGAATGACGGGAGGGAAGTTCAGATGGAGACGATGCAGAAAAGACAGAATGAGAGGATGGACTCTTTAATGGAAAAGCGAATGAAAGAGGTGTTTGTCCGGTGGCTGCAGGAAAACGACTACGATGAGGCAGCATTTTTGGAGAAATATAGTGAGGAAGAATTGGTGATGCAGTACGTGATCGGCGAAGAAAGATCGCGGATCTATTTGGCAGATGATCAGGGCGGTCAGGCCGAGGTCCTTTGCGAATTTCCTACGGATCGGATCGGAGAAAGCCGGGATCTGATCGGTGAAGTAACGCTGCAGGCATCCTGGATCGCATGGATCGCCATGGATAAACTGTACGGCGAAGAACACAATTCTTTGCGGAAGCTGCCGGAGTCAGCGGACTGTGGGCTGGCTGAGAATATGCGTAGGGAGTATGAAGTGAAAGTAATAGGATTTTAGCCATAGCCAAGCGAAGGATTTTGCAGTATAATGGGCAGTATAGCAATGCATCAGAAAGAAGGTTTGTAACAACATGGTCTATCAAAACATCCTGGATGCTATGGGCAATACTCCCATGATCCAATTGAATCATATGGTGCCGGAGGGCGCAGCGCGCATTCTGGTCAAATTTGAAGGTCTAAACGTGGGCGGTTCTATCAAAACGAGAACCGCTTATAATATGATCTGCGACGCAGAGGAAAAGGGCGTCATTGATCAGGACACGATCATCGTCGAGCCGACCAGTGGAAATCAGGGCATCGGTCTTGCTCTGGTAGGAGCTGTAAAGGGTTATCGGACGATCATCATCATGCCGGATTCTGTCAGTGAAGAACGGCGCAAGCTGATCAATCACTATGGCGCAGAACTGATCTTGATCCACGATGATAACAACATTGGTGAATGTATCGATGAATGTCTGCAGACTGCTATGCGAATGGCAGAAGAAGATCCTAACGTTTTTGTACCGCAGCAGTTTATTAATCCGGCAAACCCGCAGGTGCACCGATCCCATACAGGACAGGAGATCCTGGAACAGGTGGATGTACCGATCCACGGTTTCTGCTCCGGAATCGGTACAGGCGGCACCATCACCGGCATTGGAGAAACATTGAAATCCGCCAATCCGGATATGGAGATCTGGGCGGTGGAACCGGAGCACGCGGCTATCCTTTCGGGCGGATCCATAGGATCGCACCTGCAGATGGGGATCGGTGACGGTGTAATCCCGGATATCCTCAACCAGAATATCTATCAGGATATTTATATCGTAAAGGATGAAGAAGCCATCCGCACAGCGCAGGAACTGGCGTCAAAAGAAGGTATCATGTGCGGCATCTCCAGCGGCACCAATGTGGCCGCTGCCATCCAGCTTGCCAAGAAACTGGGCGAAGGTAAGACTGTCGTTACCGTCCTGCCGGATACCGCCGAACGATACTTCTCCACGCCGCTGTTTGAGGAGTAGGAAGAGGCGGAAGCAGAGGCAACGGAAGAGTCCGAGGAGATAAAGACTGGGTGAGAAAACGCTGTGCGGGGAACTGCCCTGAGCTGTTAGAAAACTGAAGAGAGAGAAACATGAGAAGAACCAGATACGGAGAGATGTAGCTGGTTCTTTTTTGTTACGGAACTAATTGTTACATTTGAAAAGCCGTTTGTTACAAGAAAGAAAACAATAAACTTATATAGTAGTAAAATATAATGTATTAGTTATGCCATTCAAGTTATTCAGTGATGTGTTTTATTACAATACAGTATTGAGGGCAATATGAACAGCAACCATTCAGAAAGATATGTGAAAGCAGATCCGGTTATTATTATGATCAACAGCCAGGGGGAGATGAGACAGATCAACCTGGCTTCTTTTCGTAAGGATTATGTGACGATCGGGCGTGGATCGCGGGAGAATGACATTGTGATTCCCGACTCCATCGTTTCTTCCGTTCATGGCTATTTAGTCAACCGAAATGGCCGGTTCTATTACAAGGATTTAAACAGTAAAAACGGAAGCTATGCAGGCACGCAGGGGCACGAGCTGTTTTTGCATCAAAACAGCTCTTTTGTGGAGCTTTCCGAAGGCTCGGTCGTTAAGATCGGCAATAAGAAAAAGCCGGACAAAATGGTGCTCTTGTGGTTCACCTATATGAACCCGGGCGAGACCATCGGCACTTGCCGGATCTCCAAGCCTTCTATTACCATCGGGCGTTCGGCAGCCAGTGACATCGTTCTCAACCAGCCGAGCGTTTCCCGTACCCACTGCATCATTCATTCCGAAGCCGGGAGAATGACTTTGCAGGACAACAACAGCCTGAATGGGGTGTTCGTCAACGGTCAGAAAATAAAGGGAACGGTCAGCCTCCAGGGCAAGGACATCATTCAGATCCTGGGCAATCAGATGATCTTCGGAGGCTCGTTCATTTACTATAAAAAGAAATCCCAGGGCATTGCCATCAAAGGGATCACCCTGGATAAATGGGTCGGTAAAAAAGACAGCAGAAAGCAGATCTTGCGAAATGCCAACATCGACATTCAGGGTAATGAATTCGTGGCTATTATTGGAGGCAGCGGCGCCGGCAAATCGACTTTAATGGGAATCCTCAACGGTTCCGACATGAAATTCGAAGGCGACGTTTATTACAACAGCCTTTCCTTAAAAGAAAATTTCAATCATCTGAAGCGGCTGGTGGGATACGTGCCACAGGAGGACATCATCTATGAAAATCTGAAGCTTCGCAGGATGCTGTACTACACGGCGATCCTCCGAATGCCTAACGATACGACGAAGCAGGAAATCGAAGAAAGGATCGATTATGTTCTGAACACGCTGGATCTGAAAGAGCACCAGGATACCTACATCAGAAAGCTTTCTGGCGGCCAGAAGAAACGGGCCAGCATTGCCGTGGAACTGCTGGCGGATCCGAAACTGTTTTTCCTGGACGAGCCGACGTCGGGGCTAGATCCCGGCATGGAGAAAAGTCTGATGGAGACTCTTCGCACCTTGAGCAAAAAGCAGGATCGCACCATTGTCATGGTCACTCACACGACGCAGAACCTAGATCTGTGCGACAAAGTGATCTTCATGGGACCGGGTGGCAGAGTATGCTTCGTGGGGAGCGTGGATGGCGCCAAGGAATTCTTCCAGACTGACGATCTGACCAGCATTTACAATCTGATCCACGATGCACCGGAAATGTGGAGCGGCAGGTTTGCAGCAGCGGAACATTCGCAGAACTCCGACGTGCGGCGGGAGCTGTCGCCCGAGCGCAAGAAGATGCAAAGTGCAAAGAAAACGTCTTCGGGGCTTCAGTTCTGTACCGTCGTAAGACGTTATCTGGAGCTGATGTGCAATGACCGAAAACGTCTGGCGGTGCTCCTTATGCAGCCGATTTTGATCGGTGTACTGCTGTCTATCGTAGCGGACGATGACATCTTTGATATTTATGAGTCCACCAAGTCCATGATGTTCGTGCTGAGCTGTTCGGCCATCTGGCTGGGCGTCTTCGACTCCATACAGGAAATCTGCAAAGAGCGGAATATTTTGCGGCGAGAATATATGGCGGGGCTTAAAATGGGCGTTTATATCCTGTCCAAGCTCTTCGTCCAGTGCTTGTTAGGAGCGGTGCAGTCCATTTGTCTGGTTTTCACGTTCCTGCTGATCGTCAAAGGCAATGAAGAGGGCATTTTGTTCGACAGTTTTTACCTGGAAATTTTAGTGACCGTATGGCTGACGGTGCTGGCGTCCATCGCTATGGGCTTTATCATATCGGCAATCGTCAGAACCGGGGACAAAGCCATGGCGGCAGCGCCGTTCGTGCTGATCGTGCAGCTACTGTTTTCGGGAATTTTATTCGACTTAAAAGGCGTAGCGGAGTACATCTCCTATATTACGGTCAGCCGGTGGTCGGTAGAAGCACTGGGGAGCATCGTGCACCTCAACGATCTGGAACTGCGGATGCAGGCGGACATCCCGACACTGGAGCATGAAGCGGAGTCGCTGTTTGATGCGACGAAATCCCACCTGATGCAGGACTGGGGGATCCTCGCAATCATGACGGCAGTTTTTATGGTGATCAGCCTGCTGCTGATCCGAAATGTATCGCGCGATGAACGTTAACGGGAAGGAGAACTATTGTGAACAGTGAGTTTGAAACACGTTGGGAAAAGATTTCGGAGGTGCAGATCCCGGAGATCAAACATCTGGGATTTCAGGAGGCTGTTTTAGATCGCGAGATCTGGAACAAAGCTCCGGAAGTAGAACCGGAATACCATGCATATCTCGTTCGAGAAAATACCAATGAAAAGATCGATTTAGACAGAGAAAAGATGATCCTTGGAAAAGGCTCCGACGCTGACTATAAGCTGGAAGGAAACAAGGCCATCAGCCGCAGGCATGCAGCCTTTTTCTACGAAGACGGTCAGGTGTACGTCGAAGACCTGGGTTCTTCCAATCATACGTATATAGCTGACTGCAAAGTAGAAGGCAGACAGCTGCTGCAGGATCAGGATCGTATTCGGATCGCAGACGAAGATTTTATATTTTATAGTGTTGAATAGGAGAAGTGTTTTATGTTTTGCGAACAGTGTGGAAAAGAAATCGCAGAGAGTGCAAAGTTTTGTAAATACTGTGGTGCCCCGGTGGAGGGGGAGGCTTCGAAAGCTGCAAATGAGACTCCTGCAAAACCGGAAAAAGATTCGGTAAAGAAAGCAGAATCTGCGGCAGCGCAGGAAAGTGCTCCAAAGGTGGATGCGACCCCGAAAAAGGAAGAGGAAACTAAGAAATCAAAGCTATTATATGGTTTGCTGGGTCTTGCAGGACTGGTTTTAGTGATTGTGGGAATCGTCTATTTTGCAACTGTAAATACCTCAGGAGCAGGAGATCTTGCTGGAGAATGGAATTTGATGAGTGGAAATGAGGAAGAAGATAGTTACTATGAGGATGCCAGTGGATTTCCATCTTATGTAGATATTCACAAGGATAAGACGATTGCCTTTGGTGATGTCACGGGGGAATATAAGCTGAGCTATACAGAAAAGTCCTTGTCGATCAATGACGGTGAATTTTTATATGAATATAAAGTATCCGATGATGGAAATCTGTTATATCTAATGGAGTACGGATCTGATTCGGGAAATGGCGATGCGGGAGTTTATATAAACCTGGATAAGGCAACTGATGAGGAAATTGAGGCCTATGAGTATGCTACGGTTGCATATGATTCACTTGATATACAAGAATATCTGACGGGATACTGGTACGATACTGATGGAGTGGTTACTGCGGCAGATGATGAATTTTCACAACAAATTAACTCGGATTTTGCTATTTATGAAGATGATAATGGCAAGCATATGTCCTATAGCCTGCCAATCCCGGATGCGGGAGAGGACGCTACATTTTCAGTGGAAGGTAATTTGATCACACATGGGGAATTAAATGCATATCGTATTATTCCAATCGGAGAAAAGAAAGCGTATTTCTTCTGCTATGCAGACAGCACTTTAAGAACCTTGGAAAAATATTAGTGTAAGGATAACCAATGAAAACAATAGAAACCAGTACAAATACATACAACATTCTGGAGGAGATCGGGCGCGGCAGCGGCGGCACTGTATACAAGGCGTACCACACGCGGCTGCACAAGATGGTCGTGCTGAAAAAGATCAACAATCCGAGTCGATCCGCCCTGCGGAACCGGCAGGAAGTGGACATCCTCAAAGATCTGACGCATACTTATCTGCCGCAGGTTCTGGATTTTTTTGAAACAGAAGACGGCATTTTCACCGTCATGAGCTATATTCCGGGCGAATCTTTGGGAGAACTGGTAAAGTCCGGCAGGAAGTTCACCCGAAACGAACTGCTTAAGTGGGGCATGCAGCTTTGCAGCGCTCTGAATTACCTGCACACCCGGACGATCCCGGTGGTGCACGGCGATATTAAACCGTCCAACATCATGCTGAAGCCGGATGGAGACATCTGCCTGATCGACTTCAATATTTCGTTTTTCCTGGATGAGAATATCGTGCTGGGCTATACCGACGGGTACACTTCGCCGGAGCAGTACATGGCGGTAGAATCCAAGCGGAAACGGGCGGACAGCAAGTTCGTCATCAACGATAAAGCTGACATCTACAGTGCCGGCGCCACGCTGTACTATCTGGCGACCGGGCTGAAACGGAGCAACTACAGCCAGGACATCGCTATGGACCGGCTGGTGGAAGCCGTCGGAGAACCCTTTGCAGAAATCATACAGAAATCCGTAAACGTAGACCCCGCGCAGCGGTTCCAGAGTGCGGCGCAGATGTTCCGTGCACTGGAGAGCCTGCCGAAGCGGGACCAGCGCTACCGCAGATTGCTGAAACAGCAGAAGATCGCCGTGGCGTCGCTGGCAGCGGGAGCTGTGCTCTTTGCAGCACTTGCCTGTTTCGGATTCATTCAGATGAACGGCGGCAAGTACAACGAATACAACGATCTGGTGGACAAGCAGATCTCGTACATCCAGAGCGGGGATTTCGCATCGGCGGAAAAGGAATTCAAGGAGGCGTCGGATCTGATCCCGTCGGAGCTGGAAGCCTATTATCAGCAGGCCTACAGCCTGTATACACAGGGTGATTACGAGAAGAGTCTGTCTTTCATCGACAATGACGTATTGGAAAACCGTCACGTGAAAAAGAAGGGTCAGCGTATGGTGGACATTTATGCGCTGGCTGGCCTGAATCACCTGGAGCTGGGCAACAACAAGAAAGCCGTGGAATGTTTTGAACAGGCCATGGATTTCGGCACGTTCCAGGCGGAAAATTATCGGGATTATGCCATTGCGCTTGCCAACAACGGACAGTATGACAAGGCGGAATCCATGCTGCAGAAAGCGGAGGATGCGGGGCTGGCGGAGAGCGCCATAGCTTATACACGGGGAGAGATCAGTTTCGCACAGCAGGAATACAGTGCGGCGCTGCAGAACTTTGAAACGTGCATCGACACTCAGGAAGATTCGTATCTCTGTATGAGGGCGTATCTCATGGCCAACAAGGTATATCGGGAGAAAAACGATCTGGCGGGAAGCCGGACGCTGCTGCGGCAGGCGGTGAGCAAGCTGCCGGTGCAGGAACAGCTGGTAATCCTGGAAAACCTGGTGCAGACGGACATCGATCTGGCGGACAAGACGGGACAGAGCAGTTACCGCAGCGAGGCCATCGGCTATTTGAACCAGATCATCGAAAACAACTGGGCGGGCTACAGCGATTACGACACGCTGGCGATCCTGTATCAGAAGCAGAACAGCTTGGCGCAGGTGGAATCCGCCCTCAAGAAGATGGAATCGCTGTACGGCGATGATTATAACATCCAGAAACGGTATGCATTCCTGGAAATCAGCAGACAGGCGGCGAAACCACAGTCTTCGCGAAACTACAAGGCCTTTGAATCCCATTACAACAAGGCGCTGAACCAGTACAACGCCGGGGTCAAGGGCAAGAAAACGGATCAGGAAATGCTTCTGCTGGAAGACACGTATAGACAGCTGCAGACAGGAGGTTGGTTGTAGGCCATGGGAACGACAGGACTTATTTTAGGGATTGCAGGCATTGTGGGGTGCATCGGCTGCACGGCGATGATCCCGGTGGTCTGTAAAAAATATCAGAAAAAACGTGCCGCGCTGTTAAAACAGATCGAAAACGAGGACATATAGATGAAACCGGAAAGAATTTTGAAATATGGGACGGCGCTGCTGTTTCTCAGCGTGCTGCTGGTCTACCTGATTCCGTTGCTGAAGCTGTGGGGTTACAGCATATCGGTCTTTGACTTTGTAGGAATGTCGTCGGATCTCAACGGATTCCTGGAGAAGTATCAGGAGTATACCCAGTACATCCAGTCGCAGATCGCGCCGTATCAGGGCCTTTGCATCGCGCTGGTGTGCCTGCCGGTGGCAGAAGCCGTGGGGACTCTTTGCATCAAAGAAAAGTTCGTGATGCCGGCGGGAATCGCGGGCTTCGTCTTCAACAATATCATCGGATTTTTACTGTGGGACAAGCTGACCGGGCTGCTGGATTACATCAACGGCTCGCTGGTGGGACTGCTGCTCAAAGAGCCTTTGGCGGTGGAGAAAGCTCCTATCATCGTCTGGTGTCTGATCCACGGTCTGATGCTGGCGTGTGCGCTGGGATGCTGGTTCCTGCAAAGGAAAAAAACGCACGTCAAGGTGGAGCGCTTCGACACGGGAGGCGTGATTTTTGACGAGATCAAGGATAAGCCGCAGCCGTTTGCTGCAAAGGACGTTCCGAAGGATACGGTCGTTATGGAGGATAAAATGGAAGAGAACAGGTTTTACGGAGTGATCATCTGCGAGAAAGGGACTCACCTGGGCGAAGTGGTGTTCCTGGAAAAAGAGGAACGCGTTTCGCTGGGAACGGAAGAAGATGACGATATTTTCATCATGGGTGCTGTGGAGAAGCGATCCTGCTGTCTGATCTCCTATGACTGGGAGCAGGAGGAATACTGGGTGCAGCCGCTGGATCGCATGACGGTCTTTCTGGAAAGCGGTCAGCCTCTGGGGCAGGATCGGACGTACTGCATCCCGCGGGGCAAGGCTGTGATCATTGATAATAAAAAGAACCAGTTCCGGCTGGGGTAGAGGAAAGGAGAAGAACAATGGATTTTGATAGAAGAGAAACCGTGCTGGTCAATACCGAGATCGGGAATATGAATTCCGAGGATGATCAGAGTCTGCAGGAGTTGTTTTGTCAGTTGGGGAAAGCATATTTTGAAGGCGCTTATGAAGATCCTTTGCCGCAACTTTTACCCCTGTTTGATGAGATCAGCGACATCCTGAAAAAGTACGAGAAGCAGGAACTGATTTGTGCTAACTGCGGAGCAGAATTGGAAGAGGGGGTTCGTTTCTGTGATGCATGCGGAGCGCCTGTCGTACAGCAGAAAGAAGAACCACAGGTACCATTGGAGCCAGTACAGAAAATTTGTTCAAACTGTGGCAATATTCTTCGACCGACGGCAAAATTCTGCGGAGCCTGTGGTATGCCGACGGGTGAAATATAGAAAAAGGGATTGAGCAGAATATATGAATCTATAGCATGATGGAATATTTGCGTCCCTTGAATACAAACGACTTTATGATGTTGACCTACAGTCTGAAACAGGTAATGAGTAGTGAGGAAAGGAGAAGCTATGCATTGCAACCAGTGTAACCGGGAGAATCCCGACGACAGCCGATTCTGTGAATTTTGCGGGGCAGAACTGAAGCCGCCTGCAAAGGAGCCGAAGCAGGCGTTTTCGCGCAAAAAACTGTTGGCGATCGTCATAGGCGTTTTGGTGCTCATCGGAGCGGCCGTGGCGGTAGCACTTTACATAAATTACGGTCAGCATGGCGAATATCACCAGCAGATCAGGACGGGAGACCAGTACCTGAAAGAGCAGGAATACGATAAGGCGGAGACGGCTTATCTGGACGCCATCAAGCTGGAGCCGAAGCAGGAAAAAGGATATATCAAGGCGGCGGATCTTTACATAAAACAGGAAAATTACGAAGAAGCGGAAAAGATCCTGACCAGTGGAGAGCAGACTGCCGGAGGCTCAAAGATCAAGAAAAAATTAAAACAGGTGGAGAAGCTGAAAGAGTCTTCTGTCAGCGAACTGTGGGCATTTTTCCTCAAGAAAAACATGCTGTTCAAAACAAAAGCGGAAATCGAGGATGTGTATGGATCCCTGTCGCTTAGAAATGTAGAGCAGTTTTCCATCTGGCAGGACTACACCTGGTTTAATCCGTCGTTCTGGTTTGCCAAGGATGGAGATCCGGTATTCTCCCTGGATGAAAGCTCAGAAGAAGTCTGCGACGGCATGGCTGGAACAGCGGAGGAACTCTTTGGATTGACAGAAGAACAGACCATGCAGGAATTCGAAAAGAGCATGGATATGGATGAAAATTTTCAGATTTACTGTACGACGGATGTTGTATTGAATGGCTGGGTAGGAAGCAAGAAAATTGATGGGAAGCTGTGCAAAATTTATGTGTGCCCAGAAGATCTGAAAATGGTCTGGTACAAATACGAGTACGATTTTTTAGGCGGACTGGGTGAGGACGAAGACATCCCGGAAGTTGGTGTTTCAGATCTCAGCAAGTACATGGAAGCTTACGATGAAGATCCATCGAAAATCAGCCCGGACACACCGGTGATCATCATTTATCCGGAGAGCGATTATTACAAGGATTTGTTTTCATAGGATAGGAAGAGAGGAAGAAGTAGCAATGGAAAAGAACAAAATCTGTCCCGCTTGCGGAGCGGAAAATCCAGAAGAAAACCGGTTTTGTGAAGCGTGTGGATGTGAGTTGCAGCCTGAAGAGGTGATGTCTGCAAAAGAATCGCCGGACGAGCCTTCTACAAAGAGTCTTTCGAAAAAGAAAAAATTGTTGATCGGAGTCATTCTGGGTGCCTTGATCGTAGCGGCAGGCGTAGTCGGCGTCGTAAAGTATTTGGAAAGCAAAACGTCTGCGGAGTATAATGCAAAGCTCTCAGAGGCGGATAATTACCTGGAAGAACAAGAATATGACAAAGCGGAGACGGCATATTTGGAGGCTATCGAAATAGAACCGAAAAAAGAGCAGGCTTATTTACAGGTCGCAGATGTGTACGTGACACAGAAACGCTATGAGGATGCGGAACAAATTTTGCAAAAAGGCCAGGATCAGGCCGGAGGTAAGAAAATTCGGAAGAAGTTGAAACAGGTGCAGCCGTATGGATTGTACGATGATTATCTCAACGACACCATTATACCGGACATTGGCTTGGCAGATCTGGATGAATTGAAAAATAGGTCCCAGTTGAAGCAGGGGTTGGTGAGTGCTGAAATCCGTGACTTTAACAAGGACGAGATTCCTGACATGCTGACCGTCGCCTACGCTGATGACAAGATCACCATCACGTTGTACACCTGTGAGGATGATGAGGTGACGGAGTTGGATTCGGTGGAGGAAAAGTTGTATCTTTCTGATGTGGAAGCCAGCAAAGTCGACATATTCTTGAAAGAGTACGAGGATCAAATTTATTTGATTCAGGGACAAGAATTTTTATATATTGATGGAGGATACAGAGAATCAAAGGCTTTTACACTTGATGGCAGTATTGAGCTGCAGTGTGATATAGCAGGATCTGAAGATGTTATGGCCTATACCTATCAGCTGAATGGAAAGACCATTGCGGATTATGAGGGAGAAGAAGAGGGCTATGATGAGGAGGTATATCGGACCAGAGCCAACAAGGCAATCAACACTCTGGCGAAAGCAATGGAGGATTATGGAATTAGTGCGGATCGACTGGTTTTAAAAGAGGATTCATACCTTTCTTTGAAGCGGGCAAAGTGTAATGAAGATGACCCGACAGAAACTAATATTTCTCATTTTCAGTCTGGAGTTTATATTTCGGAGGATCAAATTGATGTGCTGAATGGAGAGAAATTTCGCATGGAAGATAAAACCGATGTAAGATCACGGATCAAGTAATACTACGGGGAATGTAATCATGAAGAAGAAGTCTAATAGTGTGATTTGCCCGAGCTGTGGCGCAGAAAATCCAACGGAAAATAAATTCTGTGAATCCTGCGGCATGGCTATGGAGCAGGACGATACAAGCGCGGCATCAAAGAAAAAATCAAAAAAGAAAATTATTATAGCTATTACTGTCGGAGTTCTGCTGCTGGCGGCCGTCACTGTCGCTGGGATCTTCTTTGTAGGAGATAAAGAAGAAGCTAAGTACAATACAAAAATTACAGAAGCCGATAAATACCTGGAAGATCAGGATTACGAAAAGGCTGAAACCGCATACTTGGAAGCCATCGACATCGACCCGAAACAGGAACCGGCCTACATAAAACTGGCAGACACCTATGTGAAACAGCATAAAGAAGGAGAGGCCCTTTCCATTCTGGAAACAGCCACTCAGGAACTGCCCGACTCCAAGAAAATCAAAGCAAAGTACGATGAAATCGATTCCTCGGATTATGTGCAGGCCATGAAAGCATATGATGAGTTTTTATCGCAGGATGAGATACCGATTGATTCTTCGTGGGAGGACACCAATGTATGGGAGAGCAGTTCCTGTGATTTTGCTTTAGCGTATATCTCTAATGAAGAAGTTCCGGAACTGATTGTTTATTACCCACAGGCCAAAGTGAAAGCAGGTGCATTGTATCAATACCGCGATGGTGAAGTAAAATGGGTTGTGGCAATGGATTTAGATGATATTGATAGTCTGGGATATTACTCTGGAACGGGATACTATATGGAGAAAGATGCGGAAGGAGATTATTCAGATCAAACGATTCAGTATATTGATGATCTAATTTATGAAGGTGGTTCGGAGCATATAGCCTTTATGATTATGGAAGACGATGGTGTTGCACAATTTTCGACATATGAACCTGAACCAGGACCAGAAAATGTGGGAGAAGAGGAATATAATAAACAGTTGAAAATCCATACGGACAATAAGGAATTGACTTATTATGAGTTTTTCAACAACACCAAAGAAAACCGTGAAAAACACCTTTTAAAATAAGATATAATTATGGGGAGAATAATGATGAAGAAGTCTAATAGTGTGATCTGCCCGAGCTGTGGCGCAGAGAATCCAGCGGAAAACAAATTCTGCGAATCCTGCGGCATGGCTATGGAGCAGGATAAGCAGGATGCAAAACCTGAGAAGAAGTCCAGAAAAAAGCTCGTTATCTCTATTACAGTAGGAGTCTTACTGCTGGCGGCCGTCACTGTCGCTGTGATCTTCTTTGCAGGAGATAAAGAAGAAGCCAAGTACAATACGAAGATCACGGAAGCAGATAAATACCTGGAAGATCAGGATTACGAAAAAGCTGAGACGGCATACCTGGAAGCCATCGACATCGACCCGAAGCAGGAACCTGCGTACATAAAACTGGCGGACACCTATGTGGAACAGCATAAAGAAGGAGAGGCTCTTTCCATTCTGGAAACAGCCTCTCAGGAACTTCCTGACTCCAAGAAAATCAAAGCGAAGTACGATGAAATCGACTCCTCGGACTATGTACAGGCTATGAAAGCTTATGATGAGTTTTTGTCGCAGGATATGATAACTTTTGAAGGATCATGGGATGAAAAGAATGGTAAATGGGCTAGCAGTGATTGCAAGTTTGCTTTAGCATACATTTCGAATGAAGAGGTTCCAGAACTGCTTGTTTGCACAAAAGATTTTGTTGATTATTATGTAGGTCATGAAGGGGCACTATTTCAATATAAGGATGGGCAAGTGAAACAAGTGCAACAAGTTGACGGCGTTAATATGAATTTATGTGAGGGTGATAAGCTGGGGTATTATCCAGGAACTGGATATTATATGGATTGTGATGAGGCCTTTATTATCATTTGGAATATTAAAGATGCAGGGAAAGATGCAAATGATTATACACAGCTTTTAATGTGGTGTGGCTTTGATAATGAATGTAGACCGGAAATGACAGGGGAGTACTCCTTGGGCTATCCAGGAGGACAGGGATCGCATTCTTGTTCGAAAACTGAATTTGATGCTGAACTGAAAAAAGCTTCAGATAACAAAGAACTCACCCCATACGAATTCTTTGAAAATACCAAAGAAAACCGCGAAAAACACCTTTTAAAATAATCACACATACGACAAGGAGGTATTTGGATGATCACATCAAGTACATCGAATACTGTGAGCTGCCCGGGCTGCGGTACAGAAAACTCTGCAGGCAACAAGTTTTGTGAGTCCTGTGGAGCGGCAATGAACCAGTCCCAAACGAGCAAAGCACCAAAGAAAAAATCAAAAAAGAAGTTGATTATAGCCATCGTTTCCGGTATCGTTTTACTGGCGGCGATCGTGACGGGGATCATCTTCTATACCAATAGTCAGGCGGAGGCAAAATACAATGAAACCGTGGCCAAAGCGGATCAATATTTAGCAGATCAGGACTATGAAAAAGCCGAAACCGCTTATTTGGAGGCTATTGGCATCGACCCGAAAAAGGAGCCTGCTTACTTGAAACTGGCGGATACCTATGTGGTACAGGATAAGGGTGATGAAGCTCTTTCCATATTGGAAACGGCGACCCAGGAAATCCCGGATTCGAAGAAAATCAAAGCCAAGTATGAAGAAGTCAAATACGCTCAGTTCTATTACGAGTACCTCAACGAAACGGTCATTCCGAAAGTTGGACTAGCTGATTTGGGTAAGGCGGGATATTCCTCCAACATGAAAATGGGTCTGGTGAGCGCATTGCTGCTAGATATCAATGATGACGGTATCCCGGAAATGCTCACCGTCTCTTCTCCGAACCGCTACGATATGGGGATGGCTGTCAGCCTGTACGCCCAGAAAGACGGAGAGGTAGTGGAGACGGGAAATATCCCGTTTGAAGCGGACGCCGGAATGGAGGATAAAGGCAATGAATTCAGCGGAGAAAACCGGCAGATCTATGTAAAGCAGTCGGGTGATAAATTCTATCTTCTGGAAGTGGGTCATGGTGTGTATTCTGGAGGAAGTACCGGGTCAGAGGATCTGACCGTGTATGAGGTCACTGCTGAAGGCGGGTTGGAAAAAGTCATGGAAGGCACGTCAAGCGTGTCCAATGGACTTCTATATATGACGCTGAACGGTGAAGAGATTATCGTTGAACGGGATTTCGTCGAGGATTCCCAGTACCGCAGCGACTGTAAAAAAGGATACCAGAAACTGCAGCAATCCCTGGAAGCCTTCGGGCTGCAGGATCAGGTGCAGCTAAAAGATGTGAAAGACAGCGTATATGGATCCTGTTGGATCAGCTTCCTGAATGGTGACGCGGAGCAGGAAAACCAGTGGGTACTGGCTCAGCGCCAGAGAGAATGGAACGCTGATTATCAAAGCAGAACCGAAGATTTTACCGATATTCGCAGTAAATTATAAAGACTAGGAGGAACAATATGTTTTGTGAAAAATGTGGGGCCAGGATGCCGGACGACTCGCTGTTTTGCGAGAAGTGCGGTACCAGGGTGCAGTCGGAAAATCCGGCGGACAGTAATCCGTCTGGAAATGCCTTTGCAGGAACGGGTGCGGGAACAGGAGGGCAAGTCTTCTCCAATCCGCATAACGACAGCTCTTTGCAGTGGGCGCAGAACCCATCGGCGGGGAAATTTGCAGCACCGAAGCCGTCTGCAGGCGACCAGTTTTCGAAGATATTCAAGATGTTTTTCAAAGCACCGACCGCAGCGATGAAAGCCTGCGTGCAGGATGATTACAGTATTCCGGGATTTGTGTTCCTAGGAGGCAAATGCGTGATCGTGGCGTTGCTGCTGGCGATTTTTCGAGAGACAATCTCGTATTATGTGCCGGGCCTGCAGTGGACCTACATGCTGACCGGGCCGATGACCTTCCTGGCAACTCTGTTTGTGTTGCTTATTATGGATGCTATTTGGATCGGTCTGATGATCGCGATGAGCCAGACGATCATTAGCCATTTTGATGTAAAGAGAATCGTAGGCGTTGCCGGGACAGGCTCGCTGTACGTGTCCGCTTTTGTGATTGTTGGTCTGCTGCTGGGAGCCGTGTTCCAGCTGAGCGGTGTGCACATCGCATTGTTTACAGGAATCGTGACAACTGGTCTGCTGCAGTACGAGGGCATGAGTGGGATTTTAGGTGTGGAAAAGAAGGATAAGGGTGTATACGGCATACTATTGGCCGTGTTTATCTTCGCGATTTTCTGGGTACTGGTCAGCACTGGAACGGAAGCAATTTTTATCGGGAGTCATGGATACGATTATTATTAAAATTAACAGAAATTGTGATAAAAATAGAAGGAGGAAATCAATAGAAATCCTATTGAGAAATGGAATATGAAATGTGCAAGATGTGGAGTAGAGAATCGAGAAACCGCTAAATTCTGCCGGGACTGCGGGGCTAAGCTGGAGCTGGCAAGCAATATAGCGGCACCTGTGGATACTGATCAGACGGTGCTTTTGAATAGCGATGACGAATCGGCTGATACGCCGAAGGTATCTGCGGAGCAGGAGCAGACTGTACTTCTGGATACAGGTGATTCTGCAAAGGATACGCCGGCTACGGAACACGTGCTGCAGAGGGAAGCGAGTGACAGCAGACCAGTAGAAAGTGCAGCGAATGCGAACATTTGCCCAGTCTGCGGTGCAAATACAAATCCGGGGGCAGTGTTCTGCAGAAAGTGTGGATGCAATTTACAGGAGGCTGCGAAAAACATTGAAGCTGAGGGAGACAGTGGGACTGAAAACTTTGCAGGAAATAACGCTTGGAAAGAAGCGTCCGCTTTCGCAGACAGCAACGCATCGGCAAACAAAGCTGGTGCAGAAGACTGGAGGAAAAGTGTGGCATCCTATGCACAGACCCAGACGCAGAACAACGCGTCAGGAGGACCTTTTGTAGCGCCAAACGGTATGAACATGACCGAGGATCAGCTTCCAGAACGATTCAGACCGCTGGGCGCATGGGTGTATTTTGGCTGGACGCTCTTGTTCTCCATCCCGATTGCAGGTCTCATCGTAGCGATCGTTTTAGCTGTGAAAAAAGACGGTAACGTGAACCTGAGGAACTTTGCCAGATCCATGTTTTGTGTGTATGTGATCATTGGCATCCTTCTGCTACTTACAATGGGGACTGCGGGTTGTTCGATGCTCGGACTTGGAATGATGTAAGGGCCATACGAATATATGGAAAATATTGGAGAAATGAAGAAAGATGTATTGTAGAAAATGTAATAGGGAGAATCCAGAAGGGAACAATTTTTGTGAATACTGTGGCGCAAGGCTAGAAACTGAGGAAGAAAGACCAAAGAAATTAACGGAAGAACAGAATGAAACGGAAGATGTGAACAGAGATGAATCGAAAAAACGATCACGATGGGCAAAACTTATTCTAGGGGGAATGTGTGGGCTGGTGTTGACAGTCTTAATTGTTGCGATTGTTCTTAACAGCACTTCAAGTTCGGATGAGCTAGATGATGACAATGACACTGGAGATAATACCTATGCGGGTGATACAATCATGTTGGATGATGGCACTAATATTTCATCAAACCAAATTTATATACTGTCAGGTATTGACGGATCGGTGGATGAAAAAACTACAATAAGTGATGTGTATGATTTGTATCAAAGCAATCCTATTGCAGCAGAGAATAAATTGGAAGATAGGTATGTCATTATATGTGATACAGTATCTTCTGTTTCTAAGAATAGTGACGGTGGATTATGGATTTATACCGAAAACGGATCTGTAATTTCGTTTGGGTTTGAATCTAGTGACTCAGAGAGCAGTTCCTTTGCAGCAGAGATAACAGCGGGTGATATTATTGCAGCAACTAACTATCAGTTCCAGTTTAGGTATATGGAAAGAAGTTATCAGGAACTTGAGTGGGAAGGTGAAGGTGAGCTTGCAGGGAAATTTGTTTTAAAAGCTGATGGCAGTGGCATGGTGTGGAAATCAGATCGATAGATTAACGTTGAAACTAAGAGTATAACAAAAGAAACATGATGGAGAAGTAGTGGGATATGTATTGTAAGCAATGTAAAAGAAACAATCCGGAAGAAAATAAATTTTGTGAATACTGCGGGGCGAAGCTGGAGCCGGAAGCAGCAGGTGCTTCGAAAAAATTTAATAAAAAGCTGTTGTTGATTATCATAGGTGTAGTGGTTCTTGTGGCGGCGGCAGTAACGACGATTGGCCTTGTAGTACATTCCAGGAATACTGACGATGATATATCCGTGAAGCAGTCGTCTTCCGAAACTCCTTCGGGCGATACGGTCTATAAAAAGGGCAGCTACGATGATTACGCGGATGATTTTATATTCCCAGGAAGTGACGAGAGATATTTATCAGAAAATGAGTTGGCAGATCTGAACAGTGAAGATACGCAGCAGGCCATCAATGAAATCTATGCACGTCGTGGTAGAATTTTCAAAGAAGAACCGTATAAAAGCTTTTTTAATGGTTGTAAATGGTACAAACCGACATATTCTGCAGAAGAGTTTAAAGATAAATGGTTTAACGAATATGAAAAGAAAAATATTCAACTGTTGTCATCGCATAGAGATGAATTGTCTTTTAGAATTAAATCAGAGGAGGAGGCTGTTCAGTATGCATTGGATTATTGTAAAAAGCATTATAATGCAGTGGATGGCGCAGTATGTTCGGAGGTGACTAATGAGTATTATTTGGTTAATGGTTATAATGACGTGGGAACAAACATGACAACGATGTTTCTGTGGAGAATAACACCACAGGGAGATATTTATGAAGATATGGATGGAACATTGGAATATAAGCATCCTTAATCCAAAATTTTTTGAGGTGGGCACATACTTTGGACTCAGCGCATTCATTACATTCAACTACCAGTTGCTTGCCATCCCCTTTTTAAGGGGCTATAATATTGGTAACGGTATTATGGGACAACAAACGGAGGTAGTGGTTATGTTATATGAAAAAGATGTTAACGATTTATAGAAAACGTTGGCAGAGATAAGAATGGAAGTATCGGAATTAAAAAGAGAAGTCTCATCATTAAGCATTACTGTCAGGGATGTTACAAATCGCAATATAAAAATTTTGGCAGAAGGAATGCTTAGAGAAAACTATATTCAGCAGGAACAGGTAAAGGATGCTACGAGTCTGATAGAGTTGAAAATCAAGATGAATGAACTGGAACACAAGTTGGAATCATTGAGTTGATCACGTAGAATTACAGGCAAATGATCAAAGTCCTTTAAGTTTTTACAAGTTTTCTATGTGAAGTATCAAAAAAACACTTGAAAATGCCGCCTAAATGCCATACAATGGAAATACCAATATTAGGTAAAACATATTGCAGTGCAGGGAGGTGGACAATGACAGAACGAATGGAAATAAAAGATCTCAACAGAGTTGAGATGGGTAAAAGGATTCGTGAACGTAGAGAACTCCTGAAGATGTCTCGGGATGAACTGGCACGGAGGCTGGATGTTACATCAAAATTTATCGCAGATCTGGAATATGGAGAAAAAGGAGCTTCTGTCAAGAATCTTTATCGCCTGAAGCAGATCCTTGGCGTCAGCGTCGACTATCTGATGGATGGGAATCCGTCCAATCAAAACGAGACGGAGCCGCGAAAGATGCTCAATGAAAATATCATGGGATCGCTCAGCGTATGCAATGTCAAACAGCTTCGCGTAATGGAGCAAATTGCACGGCTTTATATCGAAGGCGTGGTGAACAACGAGGAAGATAGCGAAGAATAAGCGGTGAAAGCTCACTGCATTTAGTAAAAATATCGCTCCCAAACGGACAAGTATCTGTTTTGGAACGATATTTTTTATACCATAATTTATTATTAGCGCCTCAGGCACTTCAGGAAGGCTTCCCGTGCCTGAGTATAATAGGTTTTACTGATAGGGATCGCCTGCGCTGGTGAATAAAGTGGAGACGAGGATCCTTCTGCAGACCCGTGAAGAGGGTGCACTATTGAGACCTGCAGTCCGGCGCGAGCCGATACGAGAAATTTGCGGTCGCTCATTTCCGAAACATATCGGAAATTGACGATGTAACTCGTGTGGCACTGAAAAAACAGAGAATCCAGGCTGTCTTCAAAATCCGAGAACTTGCCGTAGGTCTTAAAAACCTCACCATCTGCTGTATGGACCAGGATCAGCCTGCGGCTCTTTTCCAGGAAGAGGATCTCCTGAAGCGGGATGCGAAATACCCCTTGCTTATTGGAAATCGTCAGGAATTTGTCTTTTAGGGACAGAATCTTGCGCTGCGCTGCATACAGTGCAGTTTTCAGACGCTCCGGATCGACAGGCTTTTTTAGAAAATATACGTGATCCACATTATAAACATCCAGATAGTAATCATCGTATCCGGAGAAGAAAATGATCTGGATATCCGGGTGGATCCGAAGCAGGTGATTGGACAGTCTGATCCCGGACTGATCACCAAGCTCGATATCGATGAAAGCCAGATCATAGTGCTCGCTTTCTGCAGCAAAAAGCAGTTCATCCGGATCCGCGAAAATATCCGAGCGTGTCATGACGGGATCAAGTGAAGGTTCTGTGTTTTGTGGTGTGTTTAACTGTTCTTCTGCAATTTTTGTGATATCCTGATAGAGGGAGCTGCTCGCCTTGGGATCATCATCGCAGATCGCGATACGCATTGGTGATACCTCCAATCAAAAGATAGCATTATTATTACATAAATTGTATAGAAATACCAGCCCTAAATTGCGTTTAGAGGACAGAATCCCCAGCGCCTTAGAGCTGCAGAAAGGAATTTTTATGATAGCGATATGTTTAGCACCATGTTACCTGCTGCTTTGCTGGTATTTGTGGCGACGGGCGATCCGGTGGATGGGAAGCTGTCATCATGTATTCGAACACAAGGGCGTTCAGATCGGAATGTTCATCCTATACGCGTTTCTGGCACTCAGCATTGTCATCGCATTTTTGCTGCCACATTCGGATTTTCAACGATTTCTGAAAATGGTCAGTAACTACTGGCTGGGGATCTTGCTGTACATTATTCTGACCGTCGTGGTCGCGGATCTGCTGCGGTTTATTTTGAAGCGGACCCGGTTTCCCCACAAGGAAAAACTGTTTTCCAGAGGAGGTCATGCGGTAGTGGGGACGATCTGCCTGTGTGTGATATGTGCATTTTCGGTACTGGGGATCTACACGGCACGTCATACGGTTGTGACACAGCAGGATATCACCATTGAAAAAAGCGGAGGAACCCTGGATTCTCTTCATGTCGTTCTGGTGGCAGATCTGCATCTGGGTTACAGCATCGGAAACGATCACATGAAGCAGATGGTGAAAAAAATCAATGCACTGGATCCGGATGTTGTACTGGTGGCAGGAGATATTTTCGACAATGAATACGAGGCGATCAAAGATCCGGATAAGGTTGCAAAAACTCTTTCGGGCATCAAGTCGAAGTACGGCGTCTACGCTACCTACGGCAATCACGATATCCAGGAGCCGATCCTGGCGGGATTTACCTTTGGGGGAAAGGATGACAAAAAGCAGAGCGATCCGCGGATGGATGCCTTTATGCAAAAAGCGGGGCTCACACTTTTGCAGGAGAAAGGCGTATGGATCGATGACAGCGTATATCTTTATGGCAGACCGGATTACGAACGACCGGGACGGGGTATCACGAAGCGAAAGACACCGAAAGAAATCACGAAGAATATCGATAAAAGCAAGCCGATCATCGTGCTGGAGCATGAGCCGAGACAGCTGCAGGAATTGGCGGATGCCGGAGTGGATGCACAGCTTTGCGGTCATACCCATGACGGACAGATGTTTCCTGGAAATCTGACCATAAATCTGCTGTGGGAGAACGCATATGGATACAAAAAGGAAGATGGGATGCACAGTATCGTCACATCCGGCGTCGGAGTGTTTGGTCCTAATATGCGGGTGGGAACCAAAAGTGAGATCTATGATATCCATATGACCTTTCGACCGTAAGCTGACAGGAGCCGGGCGGCGGGAGCTTAGAACAAAAACTTGTATATGATATAAAGAAGAAGGAAGGCGAATCCGCCGGCGAAGATAAGCGGACCGGAAAGCGGGAGGCCTTCTTTTTTATTGTGAAAAAGCTGGCTCAGTGCTGATGTGATGAAGCAAAGCAGCGCTGCGATCGTCGTGATAAAACTGAACGCAGGACCATAATAGATGTGCTGCGTTGAATATAAAAAGGCCGGAAGCAGTGCGATCATGACTGCCAGTACAGCGATGAGATTTCGGATTTTTTTATAGAGCATAGAGTTGGATCCTTTCGTGTTTTGTTATAGCATACCGCAGGAGGAAGCTCCTGGCAACCGGATTTTGCAGGAAAGATCACAGGATTTTATGGAAATAGATGTGAAAGCGTGCCGATTACAGCAATCCGATCATTTCTTTTAGCAATCTGATTATTGAGCGCGGGGGTTGTGTTTTTTTATAATAAACACAATGGAAAACGGTGCATATGCACAAAAAGAGAAAATAAATTCAGACCGCAAGGGAGGAATGTTCGATATGATGACAGATAGAGTTAGAAAAATCCGGGAGAAGTACTTTGATACGATCCCTCAGATCACAGCAGAACGTCTGGTGCTGGCTACAGAAGCGCACAAGAAGTTTGCGGGCGATGCGATCCCGGTATTCCGTGCGAAAATAGTCCGCTACGTTATGGAGCATATGACGACACTGATCATGGAAGATGAGCTTGTAGTCGGGACGCCGACGAATAAATACAAGGGAGCGAACCTGTTTCCGGAATACACTTCCAGCAAGTGGCTGACAGAAGATATAGATGATTTTCCGGTAAGAAAGACAGATCCGTATTACATCAGTCCGGAAGACCGGGAAGTGATCCTGGAAACTTTAAAAGAATGGGAAGGCAGAGCGATGGAGGATATCGCCGGTGAAGTGCTTCCTGATTACATAGAAAATGCGAGACAGAAGGATCTGATCTCTGTTGGCTGCAGAAACGGCGTTTCCGGAGAAACGACTCCGAATCACCAGAAGTTCATGGACATTGGTCTGAAGGGCTTCATGGAGGAATGCAGAGCTAATATCGCAGAAGTCAGAGGCGGCACTAAGGAAAAACAGGAAAAGGTAGACTTCTGGAATGCCTGTATCGTGCTTTGTGACGGACTTATCACTTATGCGCATCGCATGGCGGATGAAGCAGAGCGTCAGGCAGCAGAATGCAGCAATGACAAGAGAAAAGCAGAACTGCTGGCTATCGCGGAAAACTGCAGAGTCGTACCGGAAAATCCACCGCAGACTTTCCATCAGGCGTTACAGATGGTATGGTTCATCCAGGTGGCATTCCATATCGAGGCTCCGACTACAGCCTGCGGGTTCGGCAGATTCGACCAGTACATGTATCCCTTCTACAAGGCGGATCTGGAAGCTGGAAGAAATACTAAGGAAGAAATGCTGGAAATGCTGGAATGCTTCTATCTGAAGGCCTGTGAAGTATACGAAGTAAGAGACAGATGGTACGCCAAGTCCTTTGCAGGATACCCGATGTGGGAGATCCTCGTAGTCGGCGGACAGACGCCGGACGGCAAGGATGCGACCAACGAGTTATCGTATCTCTGTCTGGATGCAGCAGCAGATCTGCAGACCAAGCAGCCGGTACTGGCGGTGAGAGTCTTTGACGGTACGCCGGAAGCGCTGATCCGCAAGGGCGCGGAAATGATCCAGCAGGGCATGGCAAATCCGGGATTTTTCAATGACGAAGCTGCCATCAAGATGACACAGGGCAAAGGATGCACCATCGAAGAAGCGAGAGACTGGACCATCGTAGGATGCATTCAGCCGGGACCTGGAGGCGGCAGCACCGATGGATCTCCGGATGCTGGATATGTCAATGCACCGAAAGTCCTGGAGCTGGTACTTCATAACGGCAGAGATCCTAAGACGGGAGAACTGCTCGGACTGGAAACAGGAGATCCGAGAGACTTTAAGAATATAGAGGAATTAAAAGATGCACTGAAGAAGCAGCTTGCATACTTCTATCGTATGATCAAGGACGGTTACGATCTTATGGTACCTTATCATATGCTTCGCTATCCGGTCATCTTCGCATCTATGGCAATGAAAGGATGCGTGGAATCCGGCAAGTCTGTACAGGAAGGCGGTGCCAAGTACAGCACAGCAGGCATGTTCATCACTGGATCGGCCAACCTGGCTGATTCCATCGTGGCTATAGAAGATGTGGTATACAAGGATCATGACGTGACTATGGATCAGCTGATCGAAGCGCTGGACAAGAACTTCGAAGGCGAAGAACGTCTGCGTCAGCTCCTGATCAACAAACCGCCGAAATACGGCAACGACAATGAATATGTAGACGGTGTAGCGAGGGAAATGCTGGGATACTGTGCCGATCTGGTACAGTCCTGGGAGGATTCCAGACATGGACACTACTCTTTCTGCAACTTGTCTCAGACCGTGAACATTTCTCACGGAGAGGTCTGTGGAGCAACACCGGATGGAAGACTGGCAGGCGAAACGTATTGTGATAACTGTTCTCCGACAATGGGAAGAGATCTGATGGGGCCTACGGCCACAGTCAAATCGGTTGCTTCCATCGATCAGGGCAGATTCCATGATGGAGCATTGTTCAACCTGCGATTTGATCCGAAGGGTATCCAGGGAGAAAAGGGACTGGACATCATAGAAGGTGTGATCAAGACTTATTTTGAAGAAGGCGGCGAACACATACAGATCAATGTCGTAGATGATAAAACACTGCGGGCTGCGCAGCAGACCCCGGAAAAATACAAAGGCCTGATGGTGCGGGTAGCCGGTTACATGGCTTACTTCACAGAACTGGACAAGGCGGCTCAGGACAGCATCATCGATCGTACAGCTCATTTGAGCGTATAGGGTGCAAGGCACATATCACGTACTGACAGAAACAGAAGAATTTACAAAAAGGAGTGTAGCGAATGGAAGGACGAGGAATGGAAACACAGGAAGGGCGCGTACTTAAGAGAGGTCTTAAGAGACGTCATTTGACTATGATCGCCATTGGCGGATCCATCGGAACAGGACTGTTCCTGGCGATGGGAGGTACCATCAGAGATGCAGGTCCGGGTGGTGCTATGGTCGCATATGCGGTCATGGGTATCGTAGTATATTTTATGATGACAGCGCTGGGAGAAATGGCGACGAGACTGCCGATCCCAGGTGCATTCACATCATATGCAGATCGTTTTATAGATAAGGCGTGGGGATTTACCAATGGCTGGTCGTACTGGTTTGGCAGTGCCATGACCGTGGCGGCAGAACTGATCGCAGGGGCGATCATTATCAAGTACTGGTTTCCAAATTCCAATTCGTCCCTTTGGGCGATGCTGTTCCTGGCGATCCTGCTGGCGATAAACCTCTTTACTGTAAAAGGATTTGGTGAGGCAGAGTACTGGTTTGCCGGGATCAAGGTGATCGTTACTATTGTATTCCTCATCGTCAGCGTACTGATGATCCTGGGGATCATGAGCGGAACAGGAAGCCAGGGATTCAGCAACTGGACGCTGGATGGCGGATCAGAAGGAAAAGCCCCATTTATACACGGGATCGGAGGAATCGTCGGGATCTTCATGGTCGCAGCATTCTCTTTCTCCAATACGGAACTGGTAGGGCTGTCTGCAGCAGAATCAGAAAATCCGAGAAAAGATGTGCCTCGTGCAGTAAAGAGCATTTTCTTCCGATTGATCATCTTTTATCTGGGAACGATCTTCGTAGTAGGGACACTGATCCCGTTTACGGAGCCGACACTGCTGGATGCAGCGGAAGATAACGTGGCAGCATCTCCGTTCACCATCATTTTCCAGAGAGCGGGATTTGCAGCAGCAGCATCTCTGATGAATGCCGTTATCCTGACTTCTGTACTTTCCTGCGGTAACTCTTCTATGTACAGTGCATCGAGAACGCTGCAGCATATGGCCAAGAGAGGAGACGCTCCGAGATTCTTTGCCAAGCTGAGTGCTAACGGTGTTCCTGTAAGAGCTATCATCGTAACAGCCTGTATCGCAGCAACAGCATTTTTCGCCTCCCTTATCGGAGACGGGGTGGCATACACAGCAGCTTATTATCTCTGCGGGATCGCAGGTGTATTCAACTGGATGACCATAAGCGTGGCACATTATCGCTTCCGCCGCGGCTGGATCAAGCAGGGACGTTCGCTGGACGAGCTGGAATACAAGTCGCCGTTTTATCCGTTGGGATCCTGGTTTGTTATCTTTGTGTGCATCATCGTATGTCTGGGAGCTAACTACTGGGTATTCTCCGACTTCAACTGGTTTGACTTTATCACGTGCTACGCTATCATCCCGCTGTCCATCATCATGTTCTTTGTTTATAAGAAGGTGAAGAAGACTAAGTGGGTGAAATATGAAGATATGGATTTTACTCCACCAGAAGATGCCGATAAAAAGAACATTTCGGCACTGTATTAATAAAAACTCTGCTCATTTGGCAGAACAATAACCATCAAAAAGCCGGGCGGCGAGAGGTCTTATGTGAGGATACTCTTGCCGTCCGGCTGTTTTTTGATTTCGAAGTTTTTTCTGCAAAGCGCGCTGCGCCCGTGGTAGTTTAGGTGACGATGCGGGTTATACCGGCAGGCTCTCCACGACTGCCATCTGCAGTCCAGTACCGATGACGGAAAAATTCAGATGCAGAGTTTGGTTCACTTCTTCTGTAAAGACATCAGTCTTTGGTGCTGTATAATAATTAAGGTCAAAATCCATGGGAGAATCATACTCTTTCGGGAATCCGATGCGCTCCAGGAAATCAAATAGAGTATCAGAATGATCGAAGGAGTATTTTTTGATGGAAAATGTCCCGCTCAGACCGTACAGGCTGATGTTCAGCTCCAGTTCATCCCGATAGCGTTCAATTGCTTCCTGCACTTCCCCCAAAGCAGCAGCCCCGGTGCAGATCCGGGAAGTACTGTCGTTGTAATTGAGGACAGCGATCAGATAACAGGGACGATCACCGGTGGTTCGTATTGCCACATAGTGAGGGTCGTAAGCTATAAGCTCTCCCTGGAATTTAGAGAGGATCAGGTGAGCGTAATAGGCAGGTTTGAACAGTCCTGATGCCGTCAGAAGTCCGCTGTCGCCTTTCAGGAGCACGGCGCTGTCACCTCCATCCATCAGTTTGACATGGCGCGGACGGGAAGAAAGAAATTCTGACTGAAATACGTACACCATATTGGCGATAGAGTCCAGTCCGTATACCGATACAGACTGGAGCGGTGATTTTTCCCGTTCCACCAGTGTGATCCCCTTGGCAGTCAGCTGCTTGCGAAACGCCAGGATCTGATCTGCAGACAGGTGGGATTCCGTCTGTGAGGACGTCAGAATAACCTGATTACATCCCAGCTGCTCAAGAATGTTAGGAAGATCGCTGCTCAGCAGATCGCAGTTAAATTTCTGCAGATCTGTCTGCGTGATATCCACTATCAGCTCCCGCTTCAAATCAGCACGTGTTCGTTCGGTTGCAGAGATCCGCACGTACAGCTTTTGCTGGCGGACAGGATTCGCCGTGTGGCGGCTTTGCACCACAGAAAGCTGCTGCTGCACCATGGAGAGAACGGCATTGTTATTTACAGTGCCAAGCTTTTCCGGCCGCGTCGGACTTTTGCAGAAAGAAGCGTAGTGCTCACGGTGCTCCGCCGGCAGTCTGCCGAACCAGCGCAGAAAAAACTTTTCATAATAAGCTGTTGTCGAGAACCCGATGCGGCGTGCGATAGTATGGATTTTTTCATCCGTTTGAAGGAGCATCATCTCGGAGAACTCTACTCTGGAAAAACTTAAAAATTCGCGGAAATTCAGGCCAAGGCAGTCTTTCATCATATGGGAAATGTAGTAAGTGCTTAGATGCTCGATCTCAGCGAGATCCTCCAGAGTGATCTTTTCCTCGTGATGCTCATAAATGTAGGGGATGATCCGACTCATCCGCTCGATCATGACCAGATTGTCGTAGGCAGGACTGACCACCAGACCTTCGTCAAATGAAAACAGGTTGAAATTCTCATTGAGAAAATCGATCAGGTGGATGGATTCTTCGATACAATGCTGCTTGTAGTCGATCCCTCTTGTCATGTAGAGCGAAAGGAGCGTAAGGACTTTTTCCCGCAGCCTGTCGAAACGTGTATCGGTTTCCCGCAGAGCGAATGTACGGTAGGTACTTTTTGATAGCCGAGGGAAATACTGGGCAAAATAAGCTGTATTGAACTGGATCACGGCAATGGTGCTCTGTGAATCGTCGGTTTTCCAGAATCCGTGGACTTCACGTCCGTTATTGGCGAAGATGCTCCCCTTTGGCAGAGTGTAGGTGCAGCTGCCGCTTTTCAGAGTGATACTTCCCTGTAAAACGACGACAAGTTCCACGTCCAGATGGTAGTGGAGAGGCACTTCGTTCAATTCGGCAATCGTGATGGTAAGAGGAAAATCATGTGGGTAATAAATTTTTTCCGGCAGCATTTTCGACTCCTTTTTTCGGATCAACAACAATCGTTCACGGTAATGTGGTAAAATAAACAAGTTGATTATATTATATACTTGGACATAAGTGAATTGCAATGGAGGATACGGATGAAGCAAGTTTATCTGCCGGACGGTTCCAGTATGCCGCAGCTTGGGCAGGGAACCTGGCAAATGGGAGAAGATGATAATAAATATGAACGGGAGATCGCAGGACTGCGCCACGGCATAGAGCTGGGCATGACTTTGATCGACACGGCAGAAATGTATGCAGATGGCAAGGCGGAGAATATTGCCGGGAATGCTGCAAAGCCCTTTGCAAGAGAGAGCCTTTACATCTGTGACAAGGTCTATCCGAAAAACGCAGATCGTAAACACATCTACAGCAGTGTAGAGCGATCCTTGAAACTTCTGGGAACGGATTACATCGATCTGTATCTGCTTCACTGGAGAGAAGATGCAGATCTGGCAGAAGTGGCCTACTGTATGGAAGACCTGAAGGATCGCGGATGGATCAGAAGATGGGGCGTGTCCAACTTTGACGTGGATGATATGGAGGACCTGTGGAAGGTGCCGGATGGAAACAAGTGCACTGTCAACCAGGTGTTATATAATCTGGGGACACGCGGCGTCGAATACGATCTGCTTGACTGGCAGAGGGAAAAAGGAGTGCCGTTTATGGCTTACAGTCCGGTGGGACAGGCAGGTGCATTGACGACCCAGGATGGGGTATCAAAATCTGTACTGATGAGCGATCCTCATGTAAAGGCGGTTGCAGACAGACACGGGATCTCTATCGTGCAGCTGCTGCTGGCTTTCGTGCTGCGTTACGATGATATGGTGGCGATCCCGAAGGCTGTGAGCTTTGATCACGTAGAAGAAAATGCACAGGCGGCGGATATTCATCTGACGGAAGAAGACCTGGAGGAACTTTCTGTTTCATTCCCGGCGCCGACGGAGAAGATCCCAATGGAAAAATATTAAAAAAAGCGGAAGAAGATGAGCAGACGACGCGCGAAAAGGTCTTTTAATACAGACAGCGGAATCGTTTAAGATTTGTTTAAGTGCGTTGCCTTTTATCTTTTCGTAGGATATGATGAACAGGAATTGAAAAAGAGGAGAATTATGAAGACTTCGGATTTATGTGAGAAGATCGAGTACAGGCTGCTGCAGGGCAGCATGGATACAGAAGTTACAGATGTGATCTATGATTCCAGAAAAGTGACAGAAGGAACTATGTTCGTATGCATGGTGGGTGCTGTTACCGACGGACACAAGTACATCCCCGATGCGGTGGAGAAAGGTGCCGGGGTGATCGTGGCGGAACGGGAAGAGGCCTGCAAAGGCGTCCCGCCGGAGGTCACGGTGATCTTAGTGGAGTCGGCGCGTCATGCACTGGCATATCTGTCGGCAGCATACTTCGATTATCCTGCAAAGAAGCTGACGACCATTGGTCTGACGGGAACAAAAGGGAAAACCACAACGACATATATCATACAGGATGTTCTGCGGCAGGCCGGGCGAAAGGCCGGGTTGATAGGAACTATCGCAACGGTCATCGGAGAGACTTCTATCCCTGCTAAGAATACGACGCCGGAATCCTATGAGATCCACAAGGCTATGGCGGCTATGGTGGATGCCGGATGCCAATACATGGTCATGGAGGTCTCTTCTCAGGGGCTGAAGTTTGACCGTACTGCCGGAATCGAGTTCGATTACGGTATTTTCACCAATCTGTCTGAAGACCATATCGGTCCGACGGAGCACCCGGATTTCGCGGATTATCTGGATTGCAAACGCCGGCTGTTTCGTCAGTGCAGGATCGGCATCATCAATGCAGATGATCCGTATGCGCAGCAGATCCTGGAGGGAAGCACCTGTGAAATCAGGACTTTTTCGGCAGAAAAAAAAGCGGATCTTATGGCATCCGATATTCGTTTTTTAAATGAAGACGGCAGACTGGGCATGCATTTTAAAGCAAGCGGCATAATGAACTGTGATGCGAAGATCCACATACCGGGACGTTTTTCTGTTTACAACGCTCTGGCGACCATGGTGGTGTGTCATGAGCTGGGAATTCCGGACGATGCCGTTCTGGCGGGTCTGGAGGATGTTCAGGTCAAAGGCAGAGTGGAAATGATCCCCATCTCGAAGAAGTTCAATGTGATCATTGATTATGCTCATAATGATGTCAGCACAAGAAGTGTTCTGAAGACGCTGCGGGAATACGATCCGGGGCGGATCGTAGCTGTATTCGGATGTGGAGGAAACAGGAGCAAAGTGCGTCGCTATGACATCGGAGAAGCGGCAGGCGAACTGGCGGATCTTTGTATTCTGACCAGTGACAATCCTCGATTTGAAAAAGTAGAAGACATAAACAACGATATTAAAGTGGGAATGGCGAAGCATGATGCTGTGTACATTGAGATCAACGACCGCAGAGAAGCCATCGCCTATGCCATTACCCATGCTCTGCCGGGTGATATGATCATCCTGCTGGGCAAGGGGCATGAAACGTATGTGGAGATTGAAGGAGTAAAACATCATTTCTCCGAGCATGAAGTGGTACGGGAAATCGCAGAAGATATCCGTGCCGGCCGGAGAAAAATGGAGCATATGACTCTATAGCAAACCTTAAGGAGGCGCGCAGTGATACAGTTAAAAAATGTTTCAAAATTTTATTACAGCAAAGGTATGATCGCCAGCGGTATATCCAAGGTCAATCTGACCCTGGACAAAGGAGAGTTCGTCGTGATCACCGGAGAGTCCGGCAGCGGCAAGACCACGCTGCTCAATGTCATTTCCGGGCTGGATTCCTATGAAGAAGGAGAAATGTACATCGACGGCAAGGAGACCAGCCATTACCTGGCTTCGGATTTTGAAGAATATCGAAAGCAGTATATCGGGAATATTTTTCAGCATTTTAATCTGGTAAACAGTTATACGGTGTATCAGAATGTAGAACTGATACTGCGCATCAATGGATACAGCAAAGCGGACAGGAAGAGACGCATTGCTGAAATTTTGCAGAGAGTAGGGCTTGCTGCTTATGCTAAGACCAAGGTGTCTAAATTGTCCGGAGGGCAGAAACAGAGGGTATCTATCGCCAGAGCACTGGCTAAGGATACGGATATTATCGTTGCGGATGAGCCGACGGGGAACCTGGACAGTGAGTCTGCAGCAGGGATCGTGGAACTTTTAAGTGCCATTTCCAGAGATAAGCTGGTCATTGTAGTCACTCACAATTTTGAGCAGTTTGAAGCATATGCGACCCGTAAGATCAAGATGCATGATGGTAAGGTGGTGGAGGATGAACGGATCGGTTCGCCGGTTCGTATCGCCGAGGAAAACCGCAGCCTTACCTTTGCAGGAGCTGAAAGAAAAGCAACAGGTAAAATCTCTGTGCCCAGTAAAATACGGCTGGGTCTTCGCAATACGTTCAACATCATTCCGAAATTCATTTTACTGCTGATCGTGTTTTTATTTGTCGTAGTGGCAGTCACCTCGGAATACACATCATTTCAGCACAGTAAAGAAGAAAATTCCAATCTGGGCTATAATTCCTATTTCCAAAATTTCAGTCCGGATCGTATCGTACTGAAAAAAAGTGATGGATCTCAGTTTACGGAAGATGACCTGAAGGCGATCCGGCAGATAGATAATGTCAAGAGTGTGGCAGCCTGTGACGTGCTGCTGGATTCTCTGGTGAATCTGGAGGAAGGCGATCTTTCCTATGAAGCGTTTCCAAGGCCGATCAATGAGTTTACAGGGAAACTGGTGGCAGGCAGGATGCCGGAAGCGAATAATGAAGTGATCCTGACCGGTGATAAAGAGGATTATTATTTCTCAGATGATATGATACAGGATATTCTGGACAAGGATTACAAGGTGTATGTAGGCGAGTCCAAGGAGCTGACGGTAAAGGTCGTAGGGGTAGCGTACAAGACGTACAATCAGAATTCCTATACGTATGGTGGCGACCTGTTTCTGAACAGTGCGCTTTTACAGGAAATGCTTGAAGATACGTACAGTACTAACAGTAAGGTGACGACCACCATCAACGGCAAGGCGCAGGAGGCGGCCGAGGGCAGTGCTATGTACCGGATCGTGCCGAGCGACAAGGTGGCTCAGGGAACAGCAGTTGGTTCAGAAGAACTGAACAATTTCTACGAAAAGGGCAAGGCTAAGGATCAGACCATATCTGTCTCCGTGAAAAATATTTACTATACGGAGTCGGTTTCCCTGAAAATCGCAGATGTATATACGAAAAAAAACTTCGAAAAACTGACGGGCGTGAAGGATTATGAATCGAACAACGGATCGATTTATATAAACCCGGCGGACTACAACACCCTGTTTGGCAAAGGTAATTATCAGGCAACGGTTTATGTAAAGGACCTTAAGGAACTTGAGGGGACGAAGGATGCACTGCAAACCATGGGCTTTACGACTCTTTCACTGAAAGACGCCATGGTTAATTATGTGGATGATGTAGTTTCTATCATCCAGGTGCCTATTGCTGTCCTTATCATTATTGCACTGTTCTTCATTGCTTATTTCGTTATTCGTCTCATTCTGCGCTCTCGCGTCAGCTATTTCAGTATCCTGCGGATGCTGGGGCTGGCACGGAAGAATATCAGAAGGATACTGGACGTGGAAATGTTTACGGTGATCAATATCGCGTATATGATTTTCCTGGCAGTAGTGGTTCTTGTGAACATGGGGATGATCCATGTGGAATATGTCAGGACGCTGGTGGAATATCTCCAGGTGACGGATTATGTGATCCTGTATGCGATCCTCATCGTAATGGGATATCTCATATCAGGGAAGTTTGCAAGGAGCCTGTTTAAGAAAACGGCGATGGGGTCGTTCCGGGAGGAGGAATAATCATGGTAAGATTAGAGCATGTCAACAAATACTTTAACCGCCGGAAAAAGAATGAGATCCATGTCATCAACGATACGACTCTGCAGATGGAGAACAAAGGCCTGGTGGCGCTTCTTGGCCCTAGCGGATGCGGGAAAACCACGCTGTTAAATGTGATCGGCGGACTGGATAAGATCGGCAGCGGAAACATTTACATCAACGGGGAAAAGCTGAACGGCAGGCGTGCCGGGAAGATAGATCAGATCCGAAATCTCAATGTGGGATATATTTTCCAGAATTATAATCTTGTGGACAATATGACGGTCTTTGATAACGTTGCCATTGCATTGAAGATGGTCGGTGTCAAAGACAAGAAAGAGATCGAGGAGAAAGTTAATTACGTTCTGGACAAAGTGGGTATGTACCGGTATCGTAACCGGTATGCCGATATGCTCTCCGGAGGAGAAAGGCAGAGAGTCGGCATTGCCCGTGCGATCGTCAAGAATCCAGCCATTGTGATCGCGGATGAGCCAACGGGGAACCTGGACAGCAAGAATACGCTGGAAGTCATGAATATCATCAAGTCGATTTCTGAGGAAAAACTGGTGATACTGGTGACTCATGAGGAGCAGCTGGCGGATTTCTATGCGTCCCGCATCATCCGGATCAGGGACGGCAAGGTGATCTCTGATGAGATCAACGAACATGCGGACAATCTGGATTATCGTATAGAAAACAAGATCTATCTTAAGGATATTCGGGATCACAAGCGGCTCAAGACGGATCACTATAATGTGGATTTTTATAACGAAAGCGGAGGGGATCTGGATCTTGACATCGTGATCCGAAATGGCAATATTTATATTAGAACCAACAAACCGGGTGACAGGATCGAAATCGTAAACGAAGATTCAAGCATAGAGTTTGTTGATGATCATTATCGGAAGCTGAGCCGGGAGGATTCAGCGGAAAACAGCTTTGATACGCAGAAACTGGCGACTTCAGGGGTGCGGAAGTATCATTCGATACTGAATCCATGGACGACGATCAAAAGAGGCTTTCAGACAGTATTCAACTACAACATCCTGAAAAAGATACTTCTGCTGGGGTTTCTGATATCAGCGATCTTTATCACATACTCCATCAGTAACATTTTCGGAGTTTTGAATATAACGGATGATGAATTCGTGCAGCAGGACAAATCCTATCTGACGATCATCGGCAAGAAAATCGATGTGGATACGTATTTAAAATATGAAGCGGATGAAAACTATGAATATATTATGCCGGGAGATTCCTCCATCAGTATGAGTATGCCGTATGAGGGCTATTTGCAGACCAGCTCTGCCAGTGCCTCGCTGACCGGATCGCTGTCAGATTATAAGAAACTGAGCGTCAGTGACCTGGAATATGGGCGGATGCCGGAAAATGCCGGTGAAATAGTGGTGGATCGTATGGTGCTGAAATCTGTGATCAGTGATCAGGAGAGTAAAACCGCCGGTTTTGGCACGGTAGAATCTTTTCTGGATCAGAAAGTAACGGTGCCGCAGATGCCGGATATGAAGATCGTTGGTATTTCAGACCTGGGAAGCCCGTGCATTTATACGGATCAGAGTCTGTTCATCAATCTGATCTCCAATGCGCAGTCAGAGGATGACATACAGGACAGCGGGATGGCGATCGGCGATTCATCGGAAGGCTCCGGAGAATCATCTGGAAGCGGGACGATCCTGGATTATAATTTAAAGGCCTCTTCTGTCAGTGTTGCGAAGGGGAGCTGGCCGACCGGTGATTACGAGGTTATGGTCAATGAGAAAAACAAGGACGATATGGCTATCGGCAAAACCATCGATCAGAAGGTCAATGGAAAGAAGCTGAAAGTGGTCGGATATTATAAAGATGCGTCAGATAGTGATTTTATGCTGGTAAACAGCAACACAGTGAAGTATAATGTGATACGGGAAAAGGCAAATATCACAGTATGCCCGAAGGATAAGGAGGCTGCGCTGCAGCAGCTCAATGCGGAGAAGATCAATGTAAAGGATACTTATGGGCAGAGCGAGAAGGAATATAAGAAAGAAAAATGGTCTTCTATTTTTTCGACACTCATTCTGGCAGGTGTGATCCTGGCGATCTCCTTTATTGAGATTTTCCTGATCATACGAGCTTCCTTCCTGTCTCGTGTCAAGGAAGTAGGTGTATACCGGGCGATCGGTGTCAAGAAAAACGACATCTATAAGATGTTTATAGGAGAGATCCTTGCTATTACAACGATGGCAAGTCTTCCGGGATTTGCATTGATGGCATATATTCTCCACAGGATTTCGGCGATTTCTTATTTCAGCAAAATGTTCCTGATCAATCCGACGGTGCTGGGGCTCAGCCTGGTACTGATCTATGGATTCAACCTGGTATTTGGGTTGCTTCCGGTTTTCCGGACGATCCGTAAGACACCGGCTGCTATATTAAGCAGAACAGATGTGAATTAGCCTGCAGCTTTAAAGAAGAAGGAGAAAAATTTACAAAAAAAGAAAGGCTTAATAAATGGACAAATACAGAACTCTTGCAGCAAACACAGCACTGATCAGTATCGGTACGTTTGCTTCAAAATTCCTTCTGTTTTTCATGGTGCGATTTTATACGGCGTATCTTTCGCCGTCTGATTACGGGACTGCAGACCTTATTACTCAGACGGCGAATCTGTTGATCCCGGTCGTTTCGTTCGGGATCACAGACGGCGTATTTCGCTTTGCTATGGACAGCCCATCCCTGCGCAAAAATGTTTTTAGCTCAGGGATTCTTGTGCTTTTTGCAGGAGGATGTTTTTTCGCTTTGCTTTCGCTGGTTCTTTATCCTATGGGGAAACTGAACTATGAAGTCGTGCTGGTTCTGGTGTATGCTATATGCTCCTGTATCCATTCTCTGTGCGCACAGTTTACGCGAGGCAGAGGCAGGATGCAGATCTATGCGATCCAGGGGATTTTGAATACGGCATTTGTAGTAACGCTGAACATTCTGTTCCTGGCAGGATTTCATATGGGTATCATCGGATACGTTATTGCGATTTCCATCGCAGACCTTCTTTGCACTACTTTCCTGGTATTCAAGGAACGGTTGTGGGAATATGTGACCTGGAAGCCGGATCTGTCCATTTTAAAAAGCATGCTGAAATACAGTATTCCGATGATCCCGACAACGATCTTCTGGTGGGTAACCAGCGTTTCGGACCGGTATATGATCCGGGCATTTATTGACAGCGAGGCCAACGGTATGTACACTATCGCCTGTAAGATCCCTACCGTCATGGCACTTCTGGCAGGTATTTTTATGGAAGCCTGGCAGTTCTCAGCTGTTACAGAATCACAGGGTAAGACGGAAGAAAGAGATTACTTTTTCTCAAGGATCTGGGAGCTCCTGCAGGCGGCGTTGTTTTTGTTCGGCAGCTTCCTGATCGCTTTCGCAAAGCCTGAGATCATGGTGCTGGCTGCAAAGGCGTACTATTCCGTATGGCAGTACGTACCAATACTTTGTGTATCAGCGGTATACTCTTCGTTTGTGACATTCCTGGGGACTATTTACATGGTGAAAAAGCGGAGTAATCTGTATTTCTGGACATCGCTTCTGGGAGCATCTACAAACATTGTACTGAATCTGATTTTGATACCGTCGCCTTTGGGGGTACATGGTGCGGCGATCGCTACCATGATCAGTTATATGGTGCTGTTCACCGTGCGTGCTATCAGTACGAACAAGCTGATCCCGATGCAGCTTCACACGGTGAAGCTGATTCTGGGAACGGTGATCCTGCTGATACAGTGTGCGTTTATCGTGCTGGATCTTCCGGGCTGGATCGTGATGCAGGCTGTTTGCCCGCTGCTTTTGTTTGCTATTTACGGAAAAGTCATGATGACTGGAGGAAAACGCGTGCTGAAGGAAGGAAAATCTTTAGTTCGAAGAAAGCTGGGAAAATAGTGTTATAAAAAGTATGAAGTTCGTAAGGGAAAGGAAACAACGATGATTTATACGATATTTGGTGGATTTTGTATGGCACTTGCCGACAGTGTGCCTGGGGTATCCGGTGGTACGATCGCATTCATTCTTGGATTTTATGATAATTTTATTGGATCGCTGCATACCTTGTTTCATGGTAATCTGGCGGAGAAAAAAACTGCGATCATGTTTCTGTTGAAAATAGGCGCAGGATGGATCGTTGGATTCTTGATGGCGGTTTCCCTGCTGGCAGATCTGTTTACAACGGGAATTTATGAGATCAGTTCACTGTTTCTTGGATTTGTTATTGCGGCTATCCCACTGGTGATCTCCGAGGAAAAAGATGCGATCAAAGGCAAGTATTCCTGTCTTGTTTTTTCTGTTATAGGTGCGGCGGTCCTGGTGCTGCTGACGCGTATGAACTTTTCTTCTATGGTGTCGGATCTGGGGCTTTCCCCATTCACAGCGATTTATACGATCATAGCCGGTGCGCTGGCCATTTCTGCCATGGTGCTTCCGGGGATTTCGGGATCGACGCTGCTGATGAGCTTCGGATTATACGTTCCGGCACTGGCAACCATCAAACAGATGATGAGCGGAGATTTTCACAACGTATGGCTGATCCTGCTTCTTCTGGCTGGTGTTATAGTGGGAGTGTTCCTTTCGCTGGGAGGCATCAAGAAAATGCTGGAACAGCATCGCAGTGCAGCGATGTATGCGATCCTGGGGATGATGGTGGCTTCTCTTTATGCTATCGTCATGGGACCGATGACACTGGAAGATCCAAAGCCTGCCATGAGCGTGGAAACATTCCATGTCGTATGGTTTATTGCAGGCTGCGCAGCCGTACTGGGCATCAACCTGTTTAAGCACTGGATCGACAGGAAGGGAAGAAAAGCAGAATAAAAAATAAGGGAAGAAAACGGTCAGCCAACGATTCGTTTTCCTTTTGCGGTTCTAAAAAATATGTTGGGGTGGCTCGCAGATAGCGAGTCATCTTTTTTTTAGGGCTATAAGCCCGTGCTGAGCACGCATAGCGTGCGAAGTATCAACCAC
>OKRW01000415.1_pt1 | contig 43051 bp, 31 predicted proteins | sample 1601151 | NCBI WGS metagenome assembly OKRW01 (sample SAMEA3541471, study PRJEB24748) | human gut metagenome | biome: human gut; feature: human-associated habitat; material: faeces | place: China | collected 2012 | reverse complement strand
GGAAAGCCGAAAGGCAAATATCTCGTCTTTTGTTCTTAGAGGAGGGAGCGAGGTTATGTTTTGGGAACCTCAAAACTCCTCGCTCCACCATGAGGGCGGAGAAATTTTGCTCCCGACGGTCGCAGAAAGTGAGTGTACCAACTATAAACAGTATGCCGAATGACAAACATATGTAATGAAATGTAGCCTATAACTCCATTATCTGCATAAAAGTGTATCTTGAAAGTTGTAAAAACTTAAAAAATGCACTTTTATGCAGATAGTTTTGTATTTTTGCATCCAGTTATCTTAGGCTGCATAATTGAAAATATGTGATATGAGCCTATATGTTTATTCTTAATTGCAATAATTATGGTGAAAAAGGTTTATTGGGCATTTATAGGCTTTGTGGTCTCCATTATTGTTATAGCTTGTAGCAACGAACCACAAATAGCAGACAAGACCTTATATCAGACCCAACAAGAACAACGTGACAAGTATATGCCGTATATGTACGGCACATGGTCAGGGTTCAGAGTGTTTGACGATAATCTGAGGGCAGCAAGCATAAAGTTGGAATTGGACATTGATGGAACTTTCAAAATGGAAGATGTGATGTTTGAACGCAATACCCCACAAAGTCCTTGGCAAGAAAAAGGAGATGATTTCAACGATATGCGCAATGGAATTTGGAAACTTGTGTGTAAACGGAATGACAAGGACAACAATATGATAGAGACTTATCTCGTGCTTGATGAGAGGCAGCAAAATGGGCATGTCATAGAATATGTACTATTCCATGATGTGGATGCTTCAAAACTCCATATAGAATTATTGTATTTGACGGAGTTAACAAAAGTAACGCCTCCTTAAATTCGTACCTTAGCCACATCGCAATCTGTCATACTGACGATGCACGGAGAAAATTGAGTTAGAGTAAAGCGTAAATTATAGAAATATGTTGTTTTACATCTGGGGACTACTTGCTTCCATAACAGGAATAGTAGTATTGTTCAATGCAATCAGAAATAGAAAAGCAATGGGTGCTGTATGGTATGGCACTTATTGTTGCTTTTCCTTTGTCTGTATCGCAGTCGGACTCATCTGTATGATTTGCCAACAATATGACGAATTATGTGCTTTCCTTTTTGGCATAGCATTCTTGGTTCTCACATACAAAAGCAGGCGTGAGTTTCCTCCAAACTTTACCATCAATTACATTAATTATCTCAAAGGATATGTTGTGGGCTTTGGGAGTATCTTGTATGCTTTGGCAAAAACTTTTTTAGAAGAATGAATTATGAAACTAAGAAACAAGGATACGAAGAAATATTTGCTATCCGTAGCCGTATGTACATTTGTTGCTTACGTAGTCCCTGCCATATTTTTATATGGAGAAATTTACTATGGTATTATGTGGGCTATTTGTATTTGCTTGTTGAATGTAATTACTGCTTTGATTGCTTGGAAGTTGGCGAAATCTGATTGCAAGCAGGCTCTGTTGATATTGCAGTTGGAACTGAATAGCCTTGTCCTATTGTTCTTAATGGGTGTTACGTTTTTGAGCATAACCGATGGAACTATCGCATTCTTGTTTGCTTTATTCTTTTTTATATTATGGGGAATCTTCAATCTCTTCACTGTTGGTTTGTCAATAGCCGTCTATGCTTTCTTTCAACGTAAATTTGCAAACAAAATCACAAAGAAAGGAGGCTGATATGATTTGGCATGAGATAGTGAAATATAGTCCAAAGAATTACGATGATAATGGCGTATATATAAAGGACGAGTGGTCAAGCAGAAGCGACATCGGTGCAGTTTATGACGGTAAGCCCTTTACTCTTGAAGAGTACTTGGATGTCGAGCAACGATATGTTAATGTAGTGCTTTCGATTATGAGAGCCACCAACTGCAAGTATATGACAATACAATATTTAGAGGCAGACAAGGATTACATCGCTAAGCAAATCAAGGCTTCAAAATATCGAGAGATAGATTATCACTTGCTAATGTCAATATCTCTCTTGGAGGAAGGAAGAAGAATATCCATAGAGAGAATGTCGGATATACTGCGCCTTGCTTTGAGGGAATACATCTACGTGGAATTGTCCAACAAAGAGCATGGGGTATTTGTCAAATTTGGATATGACTATTATCTCAATGTAGCTTGCTCGCTGAGTAATGAGGAGTTAGAACATATTGCTCGTAAAGAGAGTTTGTTTTTAGACCCAAGATAAGGAGGTTTATATGAAGAAACGAAAGAAGAAATCGAAAGACGACTCTTGTCTGATGTTGCTTTCAAAATATGTCTTGATTGTGGGCGTTTTTATTGGTGCTCTCATGTGGGGATTGTTTGCAAACTGCGAACAGTCAACGATAGCTTATGGGCAACTCTCGTCATAATCGGTGTGTCATATTTGCTTGTCAAATTATTCAAGAACGATGAGAATGTCATGTTGAATACAATTCTGTGCGCCTTTCTTCTGGACGCAGTCATTTTTATCACCAACTTTTATTTTCCGATTTCCGTACAACAACGAAAGGCTGTCGTAAAATGTGTCTATATAGACAAAGGTGTTGGTGGCAGACATAAAACCACGCTGACACATTATGTGCTACACTTCACAGACAATTATCAAGAAACAGACATCTCTGGTAGGCTTGAAAAATATAACTTCCATGATGGAGATACGGTCTCCGTTACTTATCAACATGGATGGATAGGTTGGGATGTTGTGTCCGACATCAAAAGCCACTGTAATCGGAGCAAGACGACGATGCACCGAGAAAATTGAGTTGGAGTAAAATGGTATGCTTTGGTAAAGAGTTTTTTGAAGAATGAAATATTTTTTGCGTCAAAATTGCATAGTCTTATTTTATTTTTGTATTTTTGCAACCGAAAGAGTTGTTTGACAAGTAAACATGTGCATATTACAGAAGTTTGAACTATTGCCAAATCATTACCTCTATTGAGGTAAAACACTCATAAATAGCTCATTTTAAGCTATTCTGCAGATTTTAGAAGAATTTTACGTAAAAATACGACCTTTATTTCAAGCTACCAAATATTTCTGTGTAAAATTTACGCAAGAACGTCATTTTTTCCGAGCATGGAGCATTTTGATACTCTTTTAGCTCGAACCATAGACTCCACCTTGGTATGAGATGCATAGTTCTTGATGACTGTGGTGATGGGATGATAGTCATATCTCAACAATCAAGGAAGAAGGGATAAACAACAAGATAAAAGTAATGAAGCGCAATGCATATGGATTAAGAAACGAAAGATATTTCAAACTATGACTATATGCACTGCACGACTGTCGTGTCACTCGAAATGTCGGGTGAGCCAGAAAAAACACGCAAAAGTGTGCCTCTTTGACATATCAGAGTTTAATAATGTTAAATCAAGCTTTGAGGTTATACTTTGTCGGCCAAACGAAGTGGCTTTCAAAATAAAAGAGTTAATTTTGTAGCGTCTATGTCCATACCGAAAGCCCCGATGGGCAGAGGTTGGGCAGACATATATACATAAAGGCGTAACTGTACGCTTTGGTTTTGACGCAGTAAGAATCTGGCAGTTCGAGCAAAGTTGTCAAGAACAAAGCAACGGGAACGCCTCATGAGGTGTATTGTATACAGCCCTCATTGGCTTTGAACGATTCTATCGTCCATTGTCAAGAGTGCTTCCTATATACGTACACAGGCGTGGGGCTTTCGGCGTTGCTCGTTTCGACAACTTGGGCGATGCCAGAGCCTTTACTGCGTGGAACGAGTGACAGGACTGGCTCCACGTTTTCATGTATATATACCAACCTTTTGTAAAACGTGCCAATATGGTAGCCATTGGCAAAATAGTGTTGGTATGAACCATTTTGTCAATTTCTACATTGATAATGTTATAAACGCATTTCGAGTTTATAACGATTCCCTGTTTAATGTCAATATTCAGGGTTTGGGTCAATTTGCTAGCAAAGAAGATAAGACATTTGCTTATTTGATGTCGCAATTAGCGAATTGTGGTTTCACAGTGAATCTAAATTCTGATGATGAAGAAGAATGCTTCTGCGTCCTAACAATTATTGGTGAAAATCAAAAGACAGGTGAAGTTTATAATTTTTATTACAATGTACAAGATCTTTTGTGTCTAATTGATTTGTCAAGTAAGACGAAAGTATCTGTAGTATGTATAATGGTGATGAAAATTATAGCTATGTTTATCTGCCGTTTAAAGATACTTTACAAAGCGATTGTACTGGATCTTGATGATACATTATGGAACGGGACATTGTCAGAAGAAGGTATAGACAAAATCATAGCCAACCAGAAAACCATAACAGGTGCACAGTACATACGATTTGCTAACTTTGTGAAAGTATTAGTAGATAGCTTGGGTATATACGTTGCAGTTTGTTCAAGAAATGACTCTCAAGTGGTTTCTAAGGCAATGGATGTTCTTAATGAAGAAATCTTTCCTTTAAAAAACAGTATAGACTGCATTGTCGCTAATGACAATGATAAAAGTTCAAATATCAAGGAGATTGCAGCAAGTTTGTCAATATTGCCTAAATCAATTGTTTTTATTGATGATAATGAACTCATTAGAGATGAAGTTAGAAATAACATACCAGGAATTTGCGTGCCAGATTGGAATACCCATGAAGAGTTGACAACATTACTATCTGTCGGATGCGTTTTCGACAGGTGCGAATTGTCCTTGAATGCGCAGAATAGAAGAAAACAATACAAGATGATTCAAGTGCTGCGAAGCAGTAACCATCTTCCAGTGTTACATGTAAAGGCAATAAGAGATACAACCCATGTCATAGCAGAAAAATTATACAAAAAAACAAACCAGTTCAATATGTCTCAGCAAAACAGCCTTTTTCCCGAAGGTGTTATTTCTGTTTGTTTTGAGATGTACAGACCAACTGGTGAAAGCCTTGGTATTTGTTCTGCAATATCCTATATTATTGACGATGACATGATTGCGGTTGAAAATTGGGCCATTAGTTGCCGCTTTTTTGAAATCGGCTTAGAGGATTTTGTTCTTATGTATCTTTTAGAAAAGGCGGATGGAAAACGCATAATATTTAAGTATAGCAAGAATGAATACAATGGAAAAGCAACTTCCATGATTTTAAGCAACGAGGAATTCAAATGTGTGGGTGAAAACACAAATGTCGAATATTTATATACTCAATCAACCAAGGATAAATTACGTTCAAAAACAAATTTAGAGATAAAAAATGATGAAAAATAATATATATACCATAGGTTATACACTATTCCAAAGAGGAAGCATTTTTGATTTGGAAGGGATGTATAAAACCTTACATCAATTTGGCGTGACACATTTGGTCGATGTTCGTTCTGTGCCTTTCTCCAAGCAATATCCTCTATGCAATGAGGGCAGTCTAAGAATGTCTGGCAAAACTTTTGGTATTCCATATATCCATATGCCAGAGTTGGGCGCAAAAGCGTTGCCAGATTTAGATGTTTTTTCAAAAGCAACAGACGTTTTCTTTGAGGATGTTTTCCCTATTCCAAAAAGTAAAAGGCCAGAAAGAACAGAGTTAAATGCCAATGACGAAATAGTTGACTTTACAAAATTCAGAAATAATGAGTTTCTTTTGGGTGGTCTGAAGCGAATAGAAAACGCTTATGACAAAGGGTTTACATTGGCTTTAATGTGTAGCGAGAAAAATCCTATAGATTGCCATCGATACTTTCTTGTCAGCAAAAAAATTGAACAGCAATTTGGAACATGGCTTGAAGTAAGACATATTGTAAGTAATCCCATAGGTGACATCACAACGCAAACAAACAGCACGTTGAACAGGCAATTGGCTGATATTATACTGAATAAGACTGAAATTAAGAAGCTTGATATTCTCAACAGCTCTCTGTTTGGTGGCCAGCCTGTAATAGAAAATTATTATGGCAATAACAGAGAAGAAAAAATCAATGATTTCTGCGATAGATATTGGAATCTGATGCACGGTTGGAAGAAAACGTATAACATTAATGTTAATGACTATGATTAAATTATTTAACATCGGCTTTACCCAAAAAACAGCCGAACAGTTTTTTGGGATATTAAAAGCGAACAAAATCGATTGTCTCGTTGATGTTCGGCTTAATCCCAATGGACAATTGTCACGTTTTGCCTTTGAGAAAGATTTGCCATATTTCTTGGAGAACTTAGCAAATGGATGCAAGTATGTTCATCGTATTGACTTAGCCCCCAAAAAGGAACTTCTAAAAGAAGTACGCACTAAAGGGACAATGATGTCAAAAGATTACAAAGTCTTTGAGAAAGCCTTTTTCAAGCAGTTGGAAGAGAAATCAAACATAGATAATTTTGTTGATACTTTTGGCAAGTATCAGAATGTTGTCTTGCTGTGTTCCGAGCCCACAACTGAAAAGTGTCATCGAAGACTGGTAAGCGAAATGCTTCTTAAGAAGTTTGGAGACAAGATTAAATTTGGAGGAAACTTATGAAGAAGAGAGTATTGTTGTTGGCAGTTAGCTGTAAGACAGGCGGACTATGCCCAAGCGGTGTAGATCTTGATAACCCCAAAGAATGGATTCGTATAGTCAAAGATGATGGGTATTCTGGTGCGGTGCAAGGCATAGACATTGATTTTGCAAAGCCACTTGATGTTATAGAGTTCGATGGTACACACAAACCTCAAGGTAAGCAAAAAGAGAATTGGGTTATCAACAACAATTCATGCAAAGTCATCAAGCATTGTAGCAAAAAATATGTCAAAGCTGCTTACAATGAATATGGATATCATGGTTTTTGGAACAACTACAAGGCTTACTTGACAGAAGATGAATTTGACAATGTAACCCAGCCTTCGGAATCACTTATGAAGGTTACTAATGTTGAGATATATAAGACGGAATATGGCAAAGCAAAAATTGATTTTGATTGGTCTGGAGCACGATATAGAATCAAGTGGATTTCTATGACGGACCAAGATTTCTATGACCAAATTGTTGATGGACCAATAGAATTCGACGAAGCATATATAGTCATTTCCATTCCTAAAGAGATTGATGATTGGGTGGATCCTGTGACGGGTGAAAAACGAGCTTATAAATTTGTAAGCAAAGTCTTTGAAGCATAAAGAATTGTTGCAAATACTCAGAAGGAATTAACGTGTATTCATCTCCAAGTTTTTCTTGGTGAGCTCGTAAGTTAAATAAGTTAGTGGGAGGTGCATTGTAAATATGCCTCCCACTAGCAAACTTATCGACTAAACCCATTTTTAGGCTACCTTTTTAAGTACATGGGGAATTCTCCCTGGGGATAGAATAGGCTTGGTTGCACTAAGCCGCCTGTAGCTTGTTTTGTGATATCAGTAATAATCGGCATCAGGATATTTCTTCAATATGTGTTTCTGGTGATATTACATTAAGAAAGTACTTTATGATGCAGAGGTCAAAGAAGTTTTTTCTGATGATCGATTTAGATTAAACAAAAATCAAATCGATAGGCCAGGTTTGGCAAAATCAAGGTTGTTTCTTTGATCGGAGGGGAGTGAGGTGCTGGATTTCGAAAACGTTAAACGTTAATGGTGGCAGGTGGCAACCGCTCCGCCTCCTTCCGGTTGTGTTGTTACATCTTAACGTTTTAACGTTTAACGTTTTTGTTTTCGCATGTGGTGTAAGGGAAGAGGGGAAAAGTGGAAAGAATATGGGATAATGTAGTAAAATTTATTGATATAAATGTGTAGGATAATTCTCAAGGCGTTATGATAAAAATATAGAATGTCTTTTAGTATTATAATGTATACTATATATAAATATATAATATTGTAGTGTATGTGTGCGTTATTTCTTTTGTATCGTGTTTTTGAAATTATGAAGACTGGTCTTCCTTTCCACGACCTATAGCCGTTTTTGAAAACGTTAAGCGTCAAACGTTATAGTGTGTGGAAATATTACAATCGGGTATCTTGGGTCATAACTGATAGGTCTTGTTGACTTCATGGCGAGGTTGTTTGTTCAATCAAAACGTGACTTGGAGGCAAGGTCTTCTATGCGACTTGTCCTTGCCCTGAAATGAAAACGTTAAAACGTTAAACGTTAATAGGGTGGAATCCGCCAGCACACCCGTTCCATCAATCGTATTTCCCCTGCGACTCGGTCCTAACTTATGATCATGAGTGGTCCTAACTTACGGCCAAGTGCGGTCGTATGCAAGCCTCGGCAAGGTGTTTTGTCGTTTAGTGAGGATTGTGTTTGGGGCTGCGTTATGATAAGGCGTACATGACGGCTTGCACAGTTCAAATAATTCGCCCGAAAAAGTAAGTTAACTTCGTTGGCCTACGAAGTTAACTTCATCAGCCTACGAAGTTAACTTCATCAGCCTACGAAGTTAACTTCATAGGCCTATGAACTTAACTTCATAAAAAGGGGTGAAAAAATGCGTGCTTGCCGCCACGGTAGACTCGGGGGGGGCAAGGTAGGGCAAGGGTAGGGGCTTTTGGGGCGCGCCCCAATATGATAAGTCTGCTATTTATAGTCCTTCTGTCAGAAACTTGCGAAGATGTATGTGCGTGATGCCGTCATCATCATTCTTGGTGAGCAGAGGGGTCATGGAGATAACGTACTTCGGATAGTTGTCCTTGATGGCATGAAGATTGCCAAACTCTCGCTCTCTCGTTACCTTGTCGTAGATGATATAGGACGCTTGTACATAGATGCGTTCACCTCCCGGCTTGGTACATACAAAGTCGATTTCTCCAGCTTGCAATTGTCCCACATATACTTGATAGCCCAAACGTATGAGATGCTGATAGATGATATTCTCTATCACTTTCTCAATGTCTCCTTCGCGCGTTCCTCCAGCAATGGCATTTCGAATGCCGTTGTCTTCGAAGTAAAACTTGTCGTTGGTTTCAAAGATTCGTTTGCCGTGGATGTCATAGCGGTTCACCTTGTGCAGGATGTAGGCTTCGCAAAGGAAGGAAATGTAGTTGATGATGGCCGTGGAGGTTATTGATTCACCTTGCGATTTCATGTATTTGGCGATACTGTTGGCAGAGATGAGCTTGCCTGTATTATCTGCAAGAAAACGCACCAGATTCTCTAAGAATGGTACGTTTCTTATCTGGTTGCGCATGATGACATCCTTGAGCAAGACGGTGTGGTAGATATCTATCTGATACTCACGGGCGTCGTCTTCTTCCAAACCTATTTTGGCTAAGCCAGGCAGGCCACCATACTGAATGTACAGAGCAAGCGCTTCGTCATTATCCGATAGATGATGGAATTGCAAAAACTCGTTGTAGCTTAGCGACTGGATATAGATTTCCTTATATCTCCCGCCTATGATGGTGCTTAGTTCGTTGCTCAGCATACGAGCATTGCTACCTGTGATGATAATATCTGTGTTGGGTTCTGTACGATAGCTTCGGATGGAGCGTTCGAATTCCTTGATGTCTTGTATCTCATCAATAAGGATATAATTATGTTTGTCGGAATAAAAATGCTGTCCGATATACTCGTTGAGATCTTGGTAGGTCTGAATGTGGTCAAACTCTCTTTTCTCCTTATCTATATAGATGATATTGTTGCTGCTATCTGATATTTTACGGTCACGAATCATCTTCATCATGCAGCTTTTGCCCACACGACGTTGGCCTACTAAGACGATGATGGTCTCCTTGCCAAGAAACCTTTCTATTTTGTCGATATATGATTGACGAATATTAATTGCCATGATTTTGTCTTTTATAGAAGAAACTTTTTGCAAATATACGACTTTTGTCTTTTATAGAAGATAAAATGTGGGACAATTTTGCTTTTGTCTTCTATAAAAGATAAAAATCTTCCTCGATTTGCAATAAGATAAGCTGCACTCGGCAATAAAAAAGAATGTGATTCTTTTTGTATTGCTCTCGATTTGCATTATCTTTGTACCATGATATTCTATTTCTCAGGCACAGGAAACACGCTATGGGCAGCACAGACGCTTGCCGAGCGGTTGGGAGATCGGCTAGTCAATATGGCCGACGCGATAGGGGGAGAGGGACGTTATACCCTCGGAGAACATGAGGCCATCGGCTTCATCTTTCCCGTTCATGGCTGGCGTACGCCCCGCCTTGTCCGGCAGTTTATCGACCAGCTTTCGATAGATGCTGGTGGAAAGTCCCACTACGCCTACCTCATCCTCACGGCTGGCGACTCCATCGGGCGTACTGTGGAGCGTCTGCTTCCCCATCTGCGCGCCAAGGGTATTGATCCTCAGCTCTTTGCCTCGATCATCATGCCCGAGTCCTATGTCGGACTGCCCTTCATGGATGTCGATACGCCCGCCAAGGAGCAGAAGAAGAAGGACGAGGCTGCCCGCCAGCTCGACGCCCTCGTTGAGACCATTGCCCGATGGGACTGCAGACGGCGTGACGACTCTTTTCGCTCGCTCACACGCGGTCCGATTCCAGGGTTTTTCTCCGGTCCCGTGGGGAGCTTCTTCGAGCGTTTCCTCATCACCGACAAGCCCTTTCATGTCGTTGCCGATCGCTGCATCAAGTGCGGACGTTGCGCCAGCGTCTGTCCCGTAGGCGATATCGAGGGCGGCAAGGGCCGTCAGCCCCAGTGGCTTCACCACGACGACTGCCTCACCTGCTTCTCCTGCTACCACCATTGTCCCACCCACGCCATTGAGTTTGGCGGACGGACGAAGCACAAAGGACAGTATTTCTATACGCGCAGGAAGTAGGGCGGGGGAGGGTTTGTCCTCTCGCCTTCGGGATGGTCTCGGGACGCCTTCGGGAGAAGACCTATCGCTCCTTCTGCTGGATGTACTGATATGAATCCTAACTTTTCAAGCCCACAGGAGGAATAGGCGTTGTCGAATCGTTGTTCTGAATCCTGTATTCCCAATCCTCGATGGTTCTGGTTGTGGTACTGAAGTTGATACCTATTTTAACGAGCTTTCTGCCATCTGCCTCAAAAGGAACCATATAGCCTTTGTCGTCTATTTGGGCTAAGGCTTCCTGGGCGGACTTGTTGATTTTTATCTCGAAGACGAAGATAGTGCTGGGAGAGAACATCACGGCATCGGCTCTTCCCCTACAACTCTTTACCTGTGTGAGAACAGCTATGTTCATCATCGAAAGCATGATGTAGAAAACGGTCTCATAATAATACTCGTTTTTCTGCATATCTGCCAGTACATCCTTTCGGCCTTCTGGATAAGGTATAGAGGCAAAGTAGGACCTCATCAGCGTCATCGCCTTGTCAATATCTCCATACACCAACGCCTGATAGAATTTTGCCGCAAAGCCAAGCGAAGTGCCATCGCTCAGATTCGTGTAAAGCGGCAGCAGGTTCTCCATCAATCCTCCCTTTACTTCCTTGTTTGGAATACCCAGATAGTATCCATTGGTCAACGGATCATATCTTTTGATAGTAAGATAACCGCTCTGGTAAAGCAGCGGGAGGGCATCCGTCATTCTTTCCGTAGGACGGTCGAATGAGGACGGAAAGGCGAAAACCTCATCCAGATTCATAACGTCCGTGTTGAATCTTTGCATCTGATGAATCAGATAAGTAGGAGTGGCTGTGGCAAACCAGTAGCTGCTGATGTAGCCGGCGGCAAAGCAACGCATCAAACTGAAGGGATTGAAGATATCCGGACAGTTGCGGCTGAAATGATAGCCATCATAGTTTTCGGTCAACTCTTGCTCCATTCTTTCAAAAGTCAATCCGTTGGTTGCTGCCAACTGCTCAATGTCCTGTTTCAGAGTCGTGGTGAGTTCTTCCTTGGTAATGCCGCAGATGGCAGCGAACTCTGGGTCCATGCTGATATTGGCCAGATTGTTGATGGTACTGAAGATGCTGAGCTGTGAGAATTTCGTGATTCCCGTGATGAAGGCGAACCTGATGTGGGCGTCATTGGCCTTGATTGGGGCATAAAACTCCTGCATGACGGTCCTGGTCGCTGCGAGTTTATCCTCATCGTGGAGCACATCAAGAAGCGGAGCGTCATATTCGTCTATTATAATGACAACAGGTTTGCCTGTGTGCTCTTTTGTCGAGACAATCAGGCTTTTGAGTCTGTCTCCGGGAGTTTTGCTTTCTGGACTCTTTCCCCAAATGCTTTCATATTGGGAAAGCAAGACGTTGAATTTAGATTGTAAATCTTTGAGATCGCAATTCTTGAATGTTGACATGTCGAAGTGAAGGACTGGGTATTCCGTCCACTCCTTTTCCAAGCCCTCGATGGCAAGCCCCTTGAACAGATCTTTCTCACCTGCAAAATAGGAATGAAGCGTACTGCTGAGAAGGGATTTTCCGAAGCGACGGGGACGGCTGAGAAATACATATTTGTACTTCTTGGTCATCCGATAGACGAGTGCTGTTTTGTCTACGTAAACGCATTGTCTTGCGATGAGGTCGCTGAAAGTCTGTATTCCCACAGGATAAATTCTTTCCACCATGGTCTTTGCTTTTTTTTCTTTGTGGCAAAGTTACGAAAAGTTTTTGAGTATAGAGCGAATAAAAAGAAAAAGGTTTTTACGAGAAATAGAGTGACAAGGTCGTTCGTGTGGTTTCAATACAACTTTTGGCGTATAAGAAAACCTGTCGGATACTAATAAAAACAGTCGGATACTACTAAGAAACCCCAACCAGCCTGAGGCTGATTGGGGTTGATATGATAGTCTTCTGTCTATTCGGTTGGGCTTTCGGCTATATGACTTGTCTTTCAGACTACTCCATAAGTTTTCTGACTACTTCATAAGTCTTCAGACTACTCCATAGGTCCATGAGCCTTTCTGACTACTCCATAAGCCTTTTGACAACCTATTCTTCCGTCGTTCTGCTGTCGGCCAGCACCCGCCATAGTTTTTCGTCGGGCAGGGGCGAGACGACATCGATCGGCTGTTTGCTCACAGGGTGGACAAAGGCCACGCGGTGGCTTAGCAGGCTGATGCCTCCATCGGGGTTGGACCGCGGCGCGCCATACTTCAAGTCGCCCTTGATGGGGCAGCCGATATGAGCCAGCTGCGTGCGGATCTGATGGTGGCGTCCCGTGAGCAGGTGGATTTCGAGCAGCACGTAGCGGTCGCTGCGCCCGATGACCTTGTAGCGCAGCATAGCCTTCTTGCTGCCCGCCACCTCGTGGTCGTAGGCATAGGTCTTGTTCTGTCGCTCGTTGCGCACCAGCCAGTTGGTCAGCAGTCCCTCCGCTTCGGCAGGCTCATGCTGGACGATGGCCCAGTAGGTCTTGTGGACCTCACCCTTGCGAAACAAATCGTTGAGGCGGCTCAGCGCCTTCGAGGTCTTGGCAAAGACGACCAGTCCGGCCACGGGGCGGTCCAGGCGGTGGACCACACCGAGAAAGACGTTGCCCGGCTTCTGATACTTCTCCTTCAACCATTCCTTGACGGTATAGGAGAGCGGAAGGTCGCCCGTCTTGTCGCCCTGTACGATTTCGCCCACCTCCTTATAGACGACGATGACGTGGTTGTCCTCGTAGAGTGGCTGCATCGTGCCTTACATGTTCATGCCGCCATCGACCTGGATGACCTGGCCGCTGACATAGCTTGAGAGGTCGGAGGCGAGGAAGAGGCAGACGTTGGCGATGTCCTCGGTCTGTCCGCCACGGCGAAGAGGAATCTTGGCCATCCAGCCCTTGCGGATCTCCTCGGAGAGCTGGGCCGTCATCGGAGTCTCGATGAAGCCCGGGGCGACACAGTTGGCGCGCACGCCCTTGGGGCCGAGCTCCTGGGCGATAGACTTGGCCAGACCGATCATGCCCGCCTTGGAGGCCGAGTAGTTGCACTGGCCAGCGTTGCCGTGGACACCCACCACGCTCGACATGTTGATGATGGATCCGTCACGCTGGCGAAGCATGATGGGAGCGCAAGCGTGGATGAAGTTGAAGGCCGACTTCAGGTTGACGTTGAGGACGGCATCCCATTGTGCCTCCGACATGCGGAGCATCAGGCCGTCCTTGGTGATTCCGGCATTGTTGACGAGGATGTCGATGCTGCCGAAGTCGGCGTGGATCTGCTTCACGACGGTCTCGGTCTCGGCAAAGTCGGCGGCATTGCCCGCATAGGCGCGGCAGGTGACGCCCAAGGCCTCGATCTCCTGGCGTGTGGCCTCAAGGCCGGCAGCCATGTCGTCGTTGAGGACAAGGTCGGTGAATGCGATGTTAGCGCCCTCGCTGGCGAACTTCATCGCCACGGCCTTGCCAATACCACGGGCTGCACCCGTAATCAATGCTGTTTTTCCTGTTAAAAGTCCCATAAATCTTTTATTTTGTTGTTGTTACTGTCCTTGTTTCAAAGTCGTCTTGCCCAATGCACCATAGACCACTTTCGCCACCATCGGCCGCGAGGTCTCCTCGGTCAGCCCGTGGCCCAGCCGCCCGTAGATGAACGGCACCTCCAGGCCCTTGATGCAGTAGTGGGTGATGTCGGCGACCAGATAGACGTCGTCGATGTCAAACTCGCCGTCGGCCTTGGCTTCGGAATAGACCTTGCGGAAGAGTTCGATCTCGTCCTCGTCGAAGTTCTTGCGCACCTGCTCCACCTTCCAGATGTTGCGGAAGAACTCCGCGCGCAGGTTGCCGTTGCGGATGACGGTCTCCTTGATCATGCTCAGATGGGTGTAGATGAGCTCGATGATCTTGTCCTGTGGGCTGATCTTCTTGTTGGCCACTTCGTCCAGCTTGTCCGACAATCGCTCCAGCTCCGACTCGATGACGGCGGAATAGACGTCGTCCTTGCTTTTGAAATAGGTATATAGCGTGCGGCGACCCTTGCCCGAAGCTTTGGCAATGTCGTTCATCGTAGTGTTGGCTATGCCGTTCTTGGCAAACAACTGCCGCGCTACGTCAACTAGTTTTTGTCTCGTTTTCGATATGGACATAATCAAATATACCTAAATACTAAAATAACAGGTTGCACAAGAACCCTTTTCGTGTGCAAAAGTACCAATATTATTTGACAGCACCAAAACTTTCCCCTACAAATTGCACACTTTAACACGCTGTGCATGATACTTGCGAGGTCTTGGCCCGTCGGCTCCTTGCGGGCGAGGGAGGATAGGCGCGTGGGGCAAGAATTCTCCTCGCCGTGGTGGTCCGTGACGTCGCGAGGGAGAAATCCTTTGTGATATTTACCGCCTTAAATTTGCCGTTTTGAAGAAATAATTGTATTTTTGCACAAACTTTGAATATGGCAGAGGAAACAAAAAATTATTGCGCTATGTTTCAGTCCTTTAGCTTCCGACGCGATCAGGACGCGTTCGGAGGAAGGTGGCGTGTTGGCCCTATTCAATCACTCATTAGAAAACACTTTTAAGCTAAAAAAAATTATGTGCGGTATTGTAGGATACGTTGGAACGAAAAGACAGGCTTACCCCATACTGATCAAGGGGTTGAAGCGATTGGAATATCGTGGTTACGATAGTGCCGGAGTGGCCTTGATCAATCCCGACGGCGTGCTGAGCGTCGATAAGGAGAAGGGCAAGGTGGCCGATTTGGAGCGCTATTGCGCGGACAAGGACACACGGGGGACGATCGGTATCGCCCACACGCGTTGGGCCACCCATGGCGAGCCCTCGGCGCGCAACGCCCACCCCCACTACTCGCAGTCGCGCAACCTGGCTATCATCCACAATGGCATCATCGAAAACTATGCCGAGATCAAGGCACGCCTGGAGGAGAAGGGCGTCCGTTTCCGTTCCGATACCGACACGGAGGTGCTCGTGCAGCTCATCGAGTACATCCAGGAGCGCAAGCAAATTGAACTGCTGCCTGCCGTCCAGCTGGCCCTCCATCAGGTCGTAGGCGCCTATGCCATCGCCCTGCTCGACAGTCGCCATCCTGACACCATCATCGCAGCGCGCAAGCAGAGCCCGCTGGTGGTGGGCATAGGCGAGGGGGAGTTTTTCCTCGGGTCGGACGCCAGCCCCATCATCGAGTTTACCGACAAGGTCGTCTATCTCGAGGACGGCAACATCGCCGTGATGAAAGCCGGCGAGGAGTTGCAGATCGTCAATATATATAATGAGAAACTGCTGCCCGAGGTCAAGACCGTCGATATCGACCTCGGACAGATCGAGAAAGGGGGCTTCCCCCACTTCATGCTCAAGGAGATCTTTGAGCAACCCGAATGTCTGGAGAACTGCATGCGCGGGCGCATCAACGTGGACCACAACCACGTGGCCCTCTCGGCCGTCATCGACTACCGCAAGGAGCTGCTCGCGGCCAAGCGCATCATCATCGTGGCCTGTGGCACGAGCTGGCACGCCGGCCTCATCGGCAAGCAGCTCATCGAGTCGTTCTGTCGTGTGCCCGTCGATGTGGAGTACGCCTCGGAGTTTCGCTACCGCAACCCCGTGGTAGGACCAGGCGACGTGGTCATCGCCATCTCGCAGAGTGGCGAGACGGCCGACACGCTGGCCGCCGTGGAACTGGCCCGCGAGCGTGGCGCCTTCATCTATGGCGTTTGCAATGCCGTGGGAGCCAGCATCCCCCGAGCTACCCATACGGGATCCTACATCCATGTGGGCCCCGAGATTGGCGTGGCCTCGACCAAGGCCTTCACGGGCCAGGTCACGGTGCTCACCCTCTTCGCCCTCGCCCTCGGTGCCGCCAAGGGCACGGTGGCGCGCGAGGAGTATGTGCGCACCATCGAGGAACTGGCCAACATCCCAGACAAGATCCGCGAGGTGCTGAAGCTCAGCGACCAGCTGGCCGAACTCGCCCGTACCTTCACCTATGCACACAATTTCCTCTACCTCGGCCGTGGATACAACTATCCCGTCGCGCTGGAGGGAGCCCTGAAGCTGAAGGAGATCTCCTACATCCATGCCGAGGGCTATTCGGCAGCCGAGATGAAGCACGGCCCCATCGCGCTCATCGACTCCGACATGCCCGTCGTGGTCGTGGCTACCCACGACGCGATGTACGAGAAGGTGCGCTCCAACGTCCAGGAAATCAAGGCACGCGAGGGACGCGTCATCGCCTTTGTCTCGAAGGGCGAGCAGGACATCACCCGGATGGCCGACGCGACGATCGAGCTGCCCGACACGCTGGAGTGTCTGGAGCCGCTCATGGCCACCGTTCCCCTGCAGTTGCTGGCCTACTATATCGCTGTCTGCAAAGGCAAGGATGTTGACCAGCCGCGCAACCTGGCCAAGAGCGTGACGGTGGAATAACAAAAGCAATAATGTCTAAATAAGCCCGTCGCCTACGTGGCGGGCGTGAACAAGATATATGGAGAATAACATACACGAGGATTGTGGCGTGGCCATGATTCGCTTGCTGAAACCGCTGGAGTACTACCAGCAGAAGTATGGTACATGGATGTACGGCCTCAACAAGCTCTATCTGATGATGGAGAAGCAGCACAACCGTGGCCAGGAGGGCGCCGGCATGGCGGCCGTGAAGCTCCAGTCGGAGCCGGGTAATGAGTATATGTTCCGCGAGCGGGCGGAGGACAAGAACGCCGTGACCGATATCTTCGGTATCGTGCACGAGAAGCTGAGCCACTACACGCCCGAGCAGCTTTCCGACGCCAGTTTCGCGAGCGACCATCTGCCCTTTGCGGGCAACCTGTACATGGGCCACCTGCGCTATTCCACCACGGGCAAGAGCGGTCTCACCTATGTGCACCCGTTCCTGCGCCGCAACAACTGGAAGGCCAAGAACCTCTGCATGTGTGGCAACTTCAACATGACCAACATCGAGGAGATCTTCCAGAAGCTCACCCGCCAGGGCCAGTGTCCGCGCATCTATAGCGACACCTATATTCTGCTGGAGCTGATGGGCCATCGCCTCGACCGCGAGGTGGAGCGCAACTTCGTCATTGCCCGCGACAACGGACTGAAGGACCAGGACATCACGCGCTACATCGAGGACCATGTCGAGATGGCCAATGTGCTCAAGACGACCATGACCGACTTCGACGGAGGCTATGTCGTCTGTGGCATCACCGGCAGCGGCGACTTCTTCTCCATGCGCGACCCCTGGGGCATCCGTCCGGGCTTCTACTACAAGAACGACGAGATCGTCGTCGTCGCCTCGGAGCGCCCTGTGCTGCAGACCACCTTCGACCTCGAGTGTGAGGACATCCAGGAGTTGCAGCCCGGCGAGGCCATCATCGTCAATAAGGCCGGCGAGTGCTCCATGCACCAGATCGTGCCGCAGCGTGGCGACGCCGCCTGCTCCTTCGAGCGCATCTACTTCTCCCGCGGATGCGACCGCGATATCTACAACGAGCGCAAGAAGCTCGGAGAGCAGCTCACGGATCCCGTCCTCAAGGCGGTCGATTACGATATCAACCACACCGTGCTCTCCTTCATCCCCAACACCGCCGAGGTGGCTTTCTACGGCCTCGTGCAGGGTTGCGAGCGCTGGCTCACGGAGCGCAAGATAGAGCAGGTGCGCCAGTTGGAGAGCGTCGAGGAGGTGGACGACGAGGCCCTCATCAGTGTCCTGCGCCAGCATGTGCGCTCTGAGAAGGTGGCCTGGAAGGACATCAAGCTGCGCACCTTCATCACCGAGGGCAACTCGCGCAACGACCTCGCAAGCCACGTCTATGACATCACCTACGAGAGCATCGAGGGTGGGGTGGACAACCTGGTCATCATCGACGACTCCATCGTTCGCGGCACGACGCTCAAGGAGAGCATCCTCCGCATCCTCGACCGCCTCCATCCGAAGAAGATCGTCGTGGTGTCGAGTGCGCCGCAGATCCGCTATCCCGACTACTACGGCATCGACATGGCCCACCTGGAGGAGTTTTGCGTCTTCCGTGCCACGGTGGCGCTGATCCAGGAGCGGGGCGTGGAGGACGTGCTCGGCGAGGTCTATAGCAACTGTCTCAAGGCCCTGCGCAAGCCGAAGGGCGCCATCGAGGAAAACCCCGTCAAGGGCGTCTATAAGCCGTTCACGGTGGATGAGATCAACCGCAAGATCGTCGAGATGCTGCGTCCGCAGGGCATGACGACGCCTGTGGAACTGGTTTTCCAGAGCATAGAGGGACTCCATGAGGCCATCCCCTACAACCATGGCGACTGGTACTTCACGGGCGACTATCCCACCGACGGTGGCATGCGCCAGGTCTGCAGAGCCTATATCAATTTTTATAAGAACATAATTCAAAACTCTTAATAATGCGCAAAGTAACCTTACAGCTCAGCGACGGTACTGAGTTTCATGGTAAGAGCTTCGGCTACGAGCAGCCCGTGGCCGGCGAGGTGGTGTTCAACACTGCCATGATGGGCTACCCTGAGAGCCTTACCGACCCGTCCTATGCGGGTCAGTTGCTCACGATGACTTTCCCGTTGGTGGGCAACTATGGCGTGCCGCCATTCACATTTAACAAGCAGACGGGTCTTCCCGACTTCATGGAGAGCGACCGTATCTACGCCTCCGCATTGATTGTATCTGATTATAGCGAGCAGTATTCCCATTGGAATGCCGTCGAGAGCCTCGGCGAGTGGCTCCAGCGCGAGAAGGTGCCTGGCATCACGGGCATTGACACGCGCGAACTGACGAAGGTGCTGCGCGAGCATGGCGTGATGATGGGCAAGATCCTCTTCGACGATGAGCCCAACAACGTGCCGGAGGCCGACTATGAGGGCGTCAACTTCGTGGACCGCGTCTCCGTCAAGGAGATCGTCCGCTACAACGAGGGTGCGGGCCGCAAGGTCGTGCTGGTCGATTGTGGCGTCAAGGCCAACATCATCCGCGAGCTGATCCAGCGCGGCGTGGAGGTGGTCCGCGTGCCCTGGAACTACGACTATACCGACATGGAGTTTGACGGTCTCTTCCTGGCCAATGGTCCTGGCGATCCCGACATGTGCTCCGAGGCCGTGGAGATCATCCGCAAGCAGATGAGCCGCAGCCGCAAGCCCATCTGTGGTATCTGCATGGGCAACCAGTTGCTCTCCAAGGCTGCTGGCGCCACAATCTATAAGTTGAAGTACGGCCACCGCGGCCACAACCAGCCGGTGCGCATGGTGGGCACGGAGAAGTGCTTCATCACCTCGCAGAACCACGGCTACGCCGTCGATGCGCGCACGCTGGACAAGGACTGGGAGGAGCTCTTCGTCAATATGAACGATGCCTCCAACGAGGGTATCCGCCACAAGGAGAATCCCTGGTTTAGCTCGCAGTTCCACCCCGAGGCTTGCTCGGGCCCGGTCGATACGGAGTTTATGTTCGATAAGTTTGTTGAAACATTGAAGCAGTCATGATAGAACAACATATAAAGAAGGTATTGATTCTCGGTTCCGGCGCGTTGAAGATTGGTGAGGCCGGCGAGTTTGACTACTCCGGCAGCCAGGCCCTCAAGGCCCTGCGCGAGGAAAATATCGAGACGGTGCTCATCAACCCCAATATTGCCACGGTGCAGACCTCCGAGGGTGTGGCCGACCAGATCTACTTCCTCCCCGTGCAGCCCTATTTCGTCGAGCGCGTTATCGAGAAGGAGCGTCCCGACGGCATCCTCTTGTCCTTTGGTGGACAGACCGCACTCAACTGTGGTGTGGAACTGGAGAAGAGCGGCGTGCTGAAGAAGTTTGGCGTGAGCGTCCTGGGTACTCCTGTGGAGGCCATCATGAACACGGAGGACCGCGAGCTCTTCGTCGAGCAGCTTGACCAGATCGACGTCAAGACCATCAAGAGCGAGGCTTGCGAGGACATGGAGCAGGCCCGCAAGGCTGCTGAGCAACTCGGCTACCCCGTCATCATCCGTGCTGCCTATGCGCTGGGCGGACTGGGTAGTGGCTTCGCAGACAACGAGGAGGAGCTGACCCGCCTCTGCGAGAAGGCCTTCTCTTTCTCTCCCCAGGTGCTGGTGGAGAAGAGCCTCAAGGGCTGGAAGGAGATAGAGTACGAGGTGGTGCGCGACCGCTACGACAACTGCATCACGGTCTGCAACATGGAGAACTTCGACCCGCTGGGCATCCATACGGGTGAGAGTATCGTCATCGCTCCGTCGCAGACTCTGACCAATAGCGAGTATCACAAGCTGCGTGCGCTCTCCATCAAGATCGTGCGCCATATCGGCATCGTCGGCGAGTGCAACGTGCAGTACGCCTTCGACCCGCAGAGCGAGGACTATCGTGTCATCGAGGTCAACGCGCGCCTCTCCCGTTCTTCGGCCCTGGCTTCCAAGGCCACGGGCTATCCCCTGGCTTTCGTGGCTGCCAAGCTTGGCCTGGGCTACGGACTCTTCGAACTGAAGAACTCCGTCACCAAGACCACCTCGGCCTTCTTTGAGCCGGCCCTCGACTATGTGGTCTGCAAGATTCCGCGCTGGGATCTGAGCAAGTTCCGCGGTGTGGACAAGGAGCTGGGCAGCTCCATGAAGTCGGTCGGAGAGGTTATGGCTATTGGTCGCAACTTCGAGGAGGCTATCCAGAAGGGTCTGCGCATGATTGGACAGGGAATGCACGGCTATGTGGAGAACAAGGAGTTGGAGATCGACGACATCGACGCGGCGCTGCGTGAGCCGACGGACAAGCGTGTCTTCGTCATTTCCAAGGCCATGCACAAGGGCTACACCGTCGATCAGATCCACGATCTGACGAAGATCGACCGCTGGTTCCTCTACAAGCTGCGCCATATCATCGACATCGACGAGGGGCTGAAGCGCCACAATGTCAACACGCTGGGCAAGGACCTGCTCCGCGAGGCAAAGGTCTATGGCTTCAGCGACTTCCAGATAGCACGCGCCATCGGACTGGAGGACGAGTGCAAGAACATGCACCAGGCCAACCTCGTGGTGCGCAAGTTGCGCAAGAGCTACGGCATCCTGCCGGTGGTGAAGCAGATTGACACCCTGGCCGCTGAGTATCCGGCTCAGACTAACTACCTCTACGTCACCTACGCCGGCACGAAGTCGGACGTGGACTTCCAGAACGACCGCAACTCCGTCGTCGTGCTCGGATCGGGCGCCTACCGTATCGGTAGTTCCGTGGAGTTTGACTGGTGTGGCGTCCAGGCTCTGCAGACCATCCGTCGCCAGGGCTACCGATCCATCATGGTCAACTACAACCCCGAGACCGTCTCCACCGACTACGATATGTGCGACCGTCTCTACTTCGATGAGCTCACCTTCGAGCGCGTGATGGACATCTTCGACCTGGAGCGTCCCCACGGCACGATCGTCTCCACGGGTGGCCAGATCCCCAACAACCTTGCCATGCACCTCGATGCGATGAACGTGCCCATCCTGGGTACGGCGGCCAAGGACATCGACAATGCCGAGGACCGTGCCAAGTTCTCGCAGATGCTCACCGAGCGCGGTATCAACCAGCCCGAGTGGAGCGCGCTGACGAGCATGGAGGACATCGATGAGTTTGTGGCCCGTGTCGGCTTCCCGCTCCTCGTGCGTCCGAGCTACGTCCTTTCGGGCGCTGCCATGAATGTCTGCTCCAACTACGATGAGCTCAAGCGCTTCCTCCAGTTGGCTGCCAACGTCAGCGAGGACCATCCCGTCGTGGTGTCGAAGTTTATCGAGCACGCCAAGGAGATCGAGATGGACGCCGTGGCCCGCGACGGCGAGATCATGGCCTACGCCATCTCCGAGCACATCGAGTTTGCCGGTGTCCACTCTGGCGACGCCACGATTCAGTTCCCGCCGCAGAAACTCTACGTCGAGACCATGCGCCGCATCAAGCGCATCAGCCGTCAGATCGCCGAGTCGCTCCATATCAACGGTCCGTTCAACATCCAGTTTATGGCCCGCGAGAACGACATCTACGTCATCGAGTGCAACCTCCGTGCCTCTCGTTCCTTCCCGTTTGTCTCGAAGGTCCTGAAGCTCAACCTCATCGACTTGGCCACGAAGATCATGCTCGGTGTGCCCGTGGAGAAGCCGAAGAAGAACCTCTTCGACCTCGACTATGTCGGTATCAAGGCCAGCCAGTTCTCCTTCAACCGCTTGCAGAAGGCCGACCCGGTCCTCGGTGTCGATATGAGCTCTACGGGCGAGGTGGGCTGTCTGGGCGACGACACCAATACGGCCCTGCTCAAGAGTATGCTCGCCGTCGGCCACCGCATCCCCGAGAAGAACATCCTGCTCTCCACGGGTGGCGCGAAGCAGAAGGCCGAGATGCTCGACGCTGCCAAGTTGCTCCAGCAGCACGGCTACAAGCTCTATGCCACGGGCGGCACGTCGCGCTATCTGACCGAGAACTGTGTGGAGAACACGCTCGTCTATTGGCCTTCGGATGCCGACAAGAAGCCGCAGGCCCTCGACATGCTCCACGAGAAGCAGATCGACATGGTGGTCAACATTCCGAAGGATCTCACCGTCCACGAGCTCTCCAACGGCTACAAGATCCGCCGTGCGGCCATCGACCTCAACATCCCGCTTATCACCAACAGCCGTTTGGCCTCCGCTTTCATCCGCGCTTTCTGCACGGTGAAGCCCGAGGACATCGACATCAAGCCGTGGGGTGCCTATTAAGTCAGGAATAGACCTATTTCTCAGAACCATATCGGGCTTCGTCCGTTTGATGCTATGTTGTCAGACGGGCGAAGCCTGTTTCTCCTCGCGAGGCTGCTGCGCTTCTGAGGGATCAAGTCTTACCTCATCCCAACATTTTCACCCATCCCAACATTTTCACCCATCTCAACATTTTTAACTCATCTCGGCAATTTCACCCCATCCTAATGTTTTCACCCCATCAAACCCCAGTCTTTACGATGCGACAACTCCTCTACACATTCTTTCTCATGGCCACGGCCGCTCTCTTCTCCTGTGGCAACAATACCCTCCACGGCGAGCATTACGACACGACGCTGGTCGATACGATGCTGGCGATGGTGCCAGGCGGATCGGACGATAGCGACGCCACGCCGCTGCAATGGACCTACAATGCCGACTCCACGCTGGCCACGCTCACGAGCCGTGCCAACCACAAGTCGCAGATCACGGCCCAAAACAAGATGACCATCCAGGTGAGGCTGCGCAAGGGCATTGGCACGCAGACCTTCCTCGTGCTTCGCGACGGCGAGCGCTTCGCCGTGGGCAATAGCGACACGGCCAACATCGTCAACGTCTATAGCGAGGGCAAGATGGTGGGCAAATACCGCCACCAGCCCGGACCCAACAATGCGCCCGACACAGCCTTCATCTACGACAAGGCTTTCCTCTTCAACCTGCGCGCCTCCTCCACCATCAAACTTGAGTTCGAGACCTTCACCAGCGGCCGCATGACCTACGATTTCAAGTGTGAGAAGCCCTTGGAATGGACGAAGCAATAGCGTAGGAGCGAAGAAATAGGGTAGGGGCGAAGGAAAAATGGAGGAGTCCGTCGGCGTGATATGAAAAAAACACGCTGGGGACGGACATTTTTTCTCATATATTTTGCAAGTTCATAGGAAAGTCGTAACTTTGCACGCGTATAGAATCAATCTAACGAAGAGGCGTGCCGGAGGTTGGCCTCATGCTCCTCAGGGAGCTGCGAGATCGGCCTTCAGAGAACCTAAGTACTAACTATCGTGAGAGTAACCTTTTAATGAAAATGGGACAATCATCGGCGGAGAAAGCACGCAAGGCCATCAATGTGGCCGAAATATGGAGCAAAGTAAGTCATTTGCTGAGCACCAAAAAGTTTTGGATGGAACTGCTCGTCATGACGGTGGGCATGTTTGTGGCCTCCTCGGCCGTCCATTTCTTCCAGGTTCCCAGCAAACTGGTCATCGGGTCGTTCTCAGGACTGGCCCTGGTGGTCTATCAGTTGTTTCCTATCGTTTCTGTAGGTACCTACCTGCTGCTGATCAACATCGTGTTGCTCATCCTGTCCTTCATCCTGTTGGGCAATGAGTTTGGGGCCAAGACCGTTTACACCTCGCTCATCGTAGGTCCGATGGTCGATTTCCTGCAATGGCTTTTCCCCATGAAGCAGTCGCTCTTTGCCGTCACCATCGCCGGCACGGGCCAGGTGATGCTCGATCCGTGGTTTGACCTGCTCTGCTTCGTGCTCGTGCTGGGTCTCTCCCAGAGCATCTTGTTCAGCATCAACGCCTCGACGGGAGGCCTCGATATCGTGGCGAAGATCGTCAATAAGTACTGCCATCTCAACCTCGGCTCCTCGGTCATGGTCTGTGGCTGCATCATCTGCTCCATGGCCATTCTCGTCAACGACATCACAATGGTGCTCGTGGGTCTGATCGGCACATGGCTCAACGGCCTGGTCATCAACTACTTCATGGAGAAAATCAATCAGAAGACGCGCGTCTTCATCATCTCCGACGACCACGAGAAGATCCAGCAGTATGTCATCAACACCATGCGCCGCGGCCTCACGCTCCATCCCGTCTATGGCGGCTACAGCAACCAGCGGCAGATGCAGATCGAGGTGGTGCTCACCCCCGACGAGTTCTCCGACTTGGTCGATTTCATGCACAAGGAGAAGATACGATCCTTCATGACCTCCGATACGGTCAGTCAGGTGCATGGTATATGGAACAAGCGCCACCTGCTCGACTTCTCGGGCGAATGAGGCTCCCGCTCTCCGCGGTAGATGTGGTCTATGGACTCGGTTGGGCAGGTCTATGGACTCAGCCAGCGTGTCAATGAACACTGCCAGAGCGGCAATGGACACAGTAGGCGAGTCAATGGACGCAATGGGGGCGGTGATGAATGGAAACGTGAATCAAGAAAAGAAAAAGATAAGCCTTGGGTGCGGGCAAGCGCAGCGGTTCTGAGAAGTCTGTCCTGCCAGCATAGGCACCCGTTTCAAGACCCGTGAGGGCAAAAGAAGATGTGTATCTATTGTTTAGTTTTATTAGTGTTTTGTGTATCTATTGTGTAATTGTTGGCTCATCAGGTTGACGTAATATTTGGGTATTAAGAGATAAATCAGGTAATAAGAAGAAAGGGCAGACAGGTTGAGAAGACCTACTGCCCTTTTGGTTTCGATTGTCGGGAGCGTCTTGCGCCTTGGTGGCTCACGCTTCCTTTGGCTTCCTGCGCCTTGATTGCTTTGCCAATCTTGGTTCGCCTTTATTCCACCGTGATCTCGCCCGCAAGGCTCTGTTGCATGAGGCGGCGTATGTCTGCGGGATCCTTGTAGCGCGCCTGCAGAAACATCAGTTTGGTCAGGGCAGCCTCGACGGTGGAGTCGTAGCCGCTGATCACTCCTGCGTCCTTGAGATGGAATCCCGCGTCGTAGCGGCTCATCTCGACCTGTCCGCTCACACACTGGCTGATGTTGACCACCGTGATGCCGCGGTCGTAAGCCTCTCGCAGCAGTCTTGTGAGCCACGGATACTGCGGCGCGTTGCCCGATCCGTAGGTGCGCATGATGATGCTCTTCAGTTCCGGTGCATCCATCATGTGGCGCACGATGTTCTCCTGTACGCCCGGGAAGAGCGAGAAGACATAGACGTCGCTGTTCATCTCGCGGTGGAAGCGTGTCGGCTTCGTGTAGTCGGGCTGCAGGATGTAAGGATCGTGGAAGGAGAAGTTGATGCCCGCGTCGCAGAGGTGGGGATAGTTGAAGGAGTGGAAGGCGTTGAACTCCTCCGCGCTCTGCTTCGTGGCTCGGTTGCCTCGGATCACATGGCCGTCGAAGTAGATGCAGACCTCGGGTATCTTTGGTCTGCCGTCCACGCCGTAGGTCGAGGCCAGTTCGAGGCTCGACATGAGGTTCTCCTTGCCGTCGGTGCGCAGTTGTCCGATGGGCAGCTGCGATCCCGTGAGCACGACCGGCTTCTGCAGGTTTTCGAAGAGAAAGGAGAGGGCTGAGGCCGTATAGGCCATCGTGTCCGTGCCGTGGAGTATCACGAAGCCGTCATACTGTTCGTAGTGCTTCGCTATCACGTCCACCATGCGCACCCAGTACTCCGGCGACATATCGGAGGAGTCGAGTGGCGGGTCAAACTGCACGGTGTCCACCTTCGCTGGCAGCTGGTCGTATTCGGGTATCTTCTCCAGCAGGTGCGAGAAGTTGAGCGGTTCCAGCGCCCCCGTCTTCGGGTTTTTGTCCATGCCGATGGTGCCACCGGTATAGACCAGCAGCACCTTCTTGGTTCTCTTTGTTTCAGTCTCCATGATGCGTCAGAAGGTATTGTCGTTGATACATTGGTTGTTCTATATTTCTATATTCCCGTGTCGGGCAGATGGAAGCGGTAGTGCTTGTTGAACACCTCTTTCACCTGGTTGATCTCCAGAAACGTTGTTCCGTTGCCTTTGCCCAGCGATCCCGACAGGTAGGCAATCTTGTCCTCCTCGCCGATGAATCCCTTCTGTCTCAGCATACGCAGGGCGGCGGTGAACATATACTGCGCCGTGACGTGCTGCTGCTGGTGGATGGCGATGATGCCGTAGCTGAGGTTGAGCCAGCGCTGCAGTTTCTCCTTGTAGCAGATGGCCAGCACGGGATTGGGTCCGCGGAAGGAAGCCAGCGTGCGCGCCGTCTCTCCCGTCCCGCTGTCCGTGATGATGCCTTTGACGCCGAGATACTCCGTGGCCTCGATGGCGCTCTTGGAGAGAAACTCTCGCTGGTTGATGTCTGCCAAAGGCACCTTCAGGTAGCCCTCGCGGTGGGCGTCCTGCTCCGCCTGTTCCGCCACGCGTGCCATGGTCTGCACGGCTTCCAGCGGATATTTGCCGTTGGCCGTCTCGCCGCTGAGCATCAGGGCGTCGGTATGCGAGAAGACGGCGTTGGCGATGTCCGTCACTTCGGCGCGGGTGGGGCGCGGGTTGTTGATCATCGTGTGGAGCATCTGTGTCGCCACGATGACGGGCTTGTGCTTGCGGATACACTTTTCGATGATGCGGCGCTGTATGCCCGGTATCTGCTCAATGGGCACCTCTATGCCCAGGTCGCCGCGGGCTATCATGATGCCGTAGGAGGCGTCGATGATCTCGTCGATGTTGTCCACGCCCTCCTGGTTCTCTATCTTCGAGATGATCTTGATGTCGGAGTGGTAGGCGTCGAGGATGCGCTGCACGGCGTGCACGTCCTTGGCCGATCTCACGAAGGAGTGGGCTATGAAGTCGATGTCCTGGTCTATGGCCAGTCGTATCATGCGCTTGTCGCGGTCGGAGAGAGCCGGCAGGTCGATGTGCTCTCCTGGCACGTTCACGCTCTTGTGCGCGCCCAGCGTGCCGTCGTTGAGCACCCGTGCCGTCAGCGTGTCGCCCTCTTTGCCGACCACCTTCATGGCCAGCGCTCCGTCGTCGAAGAGCACGTCGTCGCCCACCTTCACGTCGTTGGCAAAGCTGGTGCACGAGACGCACACGTGGTCGTGGGTCGTCTCCGTGTCGGGATGGCCGCTGATGGCCACCTGCTCGTCCGTCTTGTATGCTATGGGCTCTTTGACGCCCGTCGTTCTCACCTCGGGTCCCTTGGTGTCTATCAGCAGGGCGAGATGTGGCGTGACGGCCCTTGTGTTGCGGATGATCTTGCGGATGCCCTCCGGTGTGGCGTGGGCCGTGTTCATTCTCACGACGTTCATGCCGGCGAAGAACAAATGGCGAAGGAAGTCCTGCTCACAGTGCTGGTCGCTGATGGTGCATACTATTTTTGTCTGTTTCATGCTCTATCCTTTGTTATGTTACTGCAAAGGTACAAAAAAAATGCGTAATAGCCGCCCTTTTCCCTTTGTTTTTACCGATTAATTCAAGGTCGTCCAACGAATACGTCAGGCAGACTTAATCCTTGGATATCTTGGCAAGAACATCTGATGCCAAAGCGCGTTTTATGTTGCCATGACCATCAGAATAGACTATCGTCTCGTTGCGAGAAGCCTTGTCTTGAAGCATTTCCTGTTCGGCTAAAGCAAGGCCTTTGTCCAATCTTTTGATGTATTCTTCAACCTCTTTATCTGACATAGTTCTTGATTTTTTTAAATTTATCAATATTATTGACGACTGATTTGATGTTTCTGCCGCCGAAAGCAATTCTCTCACGCTTGTATTCGCTATTATCATAGATTGCCCATACATCTACTTCCTTCGTGAACAAGTTAAAGAGATTATAAAGTCCTTTGCTGTATCTTCGTATCTACTCTTTGTCTCCCGCCTTGAGTTTGATGATGTCACACCACCTTGTGGTGGGGTTGGGGCTCTTGTATTCGTGCTTGATGGCGTCGGCGAAGACGCCTGCTTTTCCCTCTCCCCCCTGGCGGGTGTACTGCTGCGCCCCCAGCACGATCGTCTCCGATCCGTAGGTTCGGTTGATGCGGTCGAGGGCCTCGTCCAGGGCCCTTGCCTTGCCGTATTGGTCTGCCGTCACGTCGAAGAGGTCCTGCTGCACTGGGCTCTCGGGCGAGACGCCCATGACGATCACGCCTGCCTTTTTGTATTGGTAGCCCGGCCGGAAGATCCTCCTCAGCACGCCTTTGGCCGTCTGCACCAGCGTGGCGGTGGAGTGGGTGGGCGTGAGGATCCTCGTCTCCTCGAAGTTCCAATACTGGCCGAGGTCTTCCCTGAAGGAATTGGTATGGAGAAACACCCCCACCACCGAGGCCACGCTGTGCTGCGCCCTCAGTTTCTCCGCACACCGTGCCGCATAGTTGGCCACGTGTGTGCTCAGCGTGTCGAGGTCCGCCACCATCCCGTCGAAGCTCCTGCTCGTGCAGATGCTCTTCTTCTTCGCATACTCCTCGTTCGGCACGCAGTCCTTGCCGTTGAGCTCCGCCCACGTGCGGTAGATCACGATGTTGTTGAAATGGGCCCTCACGAAGTCGCCGTGCAGCCTGGCGAAGTCGAGGGCCGTCCTCACCCCATAGGCCGCCAGTTTGGCCGCGTAGCGCCTGCCCACGCCCCACACCTCCTCCACCGGGTAGAGGCCCAGCGCCTTCTCGCGCTTCTCCTCGCTGTCTATCAGGCAGCAGTGGTGATAGCCTGGGTATTTCTTTGCAAAGTGGCTTGCCACCTTTGCCAGCGTCTTGTTGGGTCCTACGCCCACGCTCACCGGCATTCCCACCCAGCGTCTGATCTTTCTGTGCAGCTGCTCGCCCCAGGCCTTCAGGTCCACTCCCTCCAGGTCTTGAAAATAGACGAAGCACTCGTCGATGGAGTAGCGGAAGTAGGCCGGAGCCTCCTGCTTGATGATGGAGACCACGCGGGCCGTCATCTCGCCATAGAGCTCATAGTTGGAGGAGAAGATCGCTATCTGGTCCTTCGGAAACTGCTGCCTGAGTTGGAAAAGGGGTGTTCCCGCCTTCACTCCCAGTGCCTTGGCCTCGTTGCTCCTGGCCACCACGCAGCCGTCGTTGTTGGACAATACGACCACGGGTTTTCCCTCCAGGTCTGGACGGAAAACCCGCTCACACGAGACGTAGCAGTTGTCGCAGTCGATGATGCCGTACATGTAGTCGATTCTTTTTCTCTCCTTTTTTCTCCTCTTTTTCTCGCTGGGCTTCTCTTTCCCTTGTTGGGCTTTTTCTTTCCCCCAGGGCTTCTCTTTCCCCCAACGGGCCTACGCCTTTTCGAAGGTCCTGATCAGGTGGACCACCACGCCCCACACCTCAAAGTGGTCCTCCTCTCTGATCTTGAAGACGGGGTAGGCGTCGTTGGCTGGGCGCAGTTCGATATATCCCTCGCGCCTGTGGGTGAGGTCGAGATATTTCATCGTAAATTCCCCGTTCCAGAAGGCGACGACGATCGATCCATTGTGTGGCTCCACGGCCCGGTCTATGATCACGCGGTCGCCGTCGAAGATGCCCGCGTCCTTCATCGAGTCGCCCTCCACGTCGCCATAGAACGACGCCTCGGGGTGGCGGATGTAGTCCTTGTTGAAGTCCAGCGTGTCGTGGCGATAGTCGTCCGCCGGCGACGGAAATCCCGCCATGACGGCCGCGTGCTCCAGTTCGAGCTGCATGTCGAACAATCCCTTTCTGATCTTGATGTTGCTCATGCTTTCTGTGTTGAGGCGGGCGCGCTGGGCGCCCGCCCTTCGTTCTATTCCACAGCCTTGGCAGCTATGGCCTTGGCCTTCGCCGTGGCCTTGTCGAGCGCTGCCTGCGCCTTTCTTCGGGCCGTCTCGCTCTTGGCCTGCGCCACCTTGTCGTAGAGCTCCCAGAGCCTCAGTTTGGCCGTGGCCTCCTTGTAGGCCTTGGTGAAGGCCTTGGCCGTGGCCTCCGTGGCCGCTTCCTCCTCGGCCGAGGCGTAGGCGTGTCTGTAGCCCTTCTGTCGGTCCCACAGGCCGCGCGTGAAGTCGGGCACCGCCACCGGTGCGCAGTCGTTGTCCAGCGACAGGGCGCTGAGCTCCGCTATCGAGCACCACTCCGCCAGGTCGTACACGTCCATGTCGAGCGGCAGTCCGTTCTGCAGACAATAGACCAGGCGCGCCGTCATGACAAAGTCCATGCCGCCGTGGCCTCCCACCTCCTTGGCCAGTTTGCCAAACTTCTTCAGGATCGGGTGGTCATACTTCTCCTCCAGCGCCTTGCGCTCCGCCTCGGGCATGAAACTGTGTGTGCTGAGGTTGTCCACCTTCGGCTGCACGCCGCTTGCCGAGAGCTGCTTGCTGTCGAGGGCGTATCCCTCGATGGGATACTTGTTGGCAAAGCCCCGCGTGCCCGTGAGCTGGTAGAGACGGTTGTAGGGCTGCGGGTTCATCACGTCGTGCTGCAGCTCTATCACCTTTTGGTTCTCCGTGCGTATGAGCGTCGTGGTGTGGTCTCCGTTGCGGAAGTTGTCACAGGGCTTGCCCGTCTTGGCCTCGACGAGTTCCTTGCCGTGCACGCTCTTCGTGTCCATGGAGACGAGCGTCACCATGCGGTCGCCGCGGTGTATGTCGAGGGCCTGCGCCACTGGTCCGAGTCCGTGCGTGGCATAGAGGTCGCCACGGTTGTCGCGGTTGTATTTCAGTCGCCATCCCAGTTGGTCGGGATCCGATCCGTCGGGGTTCTTCCAGTAGTAGTCCCAAAAGTCGTCGAGGTTGTGGATGTATGCGCCCTGTGCGCGCAGTATCTCTCCGAATACGCCGTGCTGCGCCATGTTGAGCGTGCGCATCTCAAACCAGTCGTAGCAGCAGTTTTCCAGGATCATGCAGTTGAGCTGCTTCTGCTCGGCGAGGTTCACCAGCTGCCAGCACTCCTCCAGGTTCATGGCCGATGGCACCTCGTCGGCCACGTTCTTGCCGTGCTCCAGCGCACATCGTGCCACGACGGCGTGATGCTCCCAGTCTGTGGCGATATAGACGAGGTCAATGTCGTCGCGGCTGCAGAGCGCCTCGTAGCCCTTGACGCCCGAATAGATGGCTGCGGGCGCCAGTCCGTGCTTGCGCAGGGTCTCGTTGAGCTTGGCTGCGCGCGGCTCCTCAAAGTCGCAGAGCGCCACGATCTCCACGCCGGGGAGCAGGGCGAAGTCGGCCACGGCGTCGGGACCGCGCATTCCCAGTCCCACAAAACCGACGCGCACCGTCTTCATCTTCGGCAGCGTCAGCCCGATCACGTCCTTCTGTCCTGCGGGGCGCTCGGGGCTGTCTATCATGATTTTTCCTTTGTTCCAGTGCCATTGCGTGGAGGGCGAATGCGACTGGGCGCTTGCCGGCAGGGTCCCTGCAGAGAGGATGGCGGCAAGACACATGCCGAGTAATGCTGATTTCTTCATAGCCTCTTGTCTGTTTTGGTAAATGATGGTACAAAAGTACTCATTTTTTTTGGTTCCTCGGCGAGGATACGCTGATATTCTCTTTTTTACTTTGGTATACTCCTTATTATATATAGGTGTTGTCTTGATTTTGGATTCTGTTTGTCGCAAAAATGCTGGGGGCTTGCGACCGTAGCAAGTATGAATGTGTTAAATAACTGTTAAATCTTTCATTATTTCGTTCCGTAATTTGGTGGTTTCGACCAAAAGCCGTACCTTTGCACCCGCAATTGAGATTTTGGTCACACCGATTCGATTGCTTATGGTTACATCGCGGAGTGGAGCAGTTGGTAGCTCGCCAGGCTCATAACCTGGAGGTCGCATGTTCGAGTCCTGCCTCCGCAACTAAAAGTAAGTAAACGCCTTGGTTTTCAAGGCGTTTATTTTTTTTAGGTAGTCGTTGCTCGGACAAGAATGGAACGGCAAGTTGTGTCGGAAGAAATACATGCGTGCTGGTTTTGTCAATATTTCAGCAGGGGTGGTACGTTGCAGTATTCCCGTTTGAACCACAATTCGAAGACGGGGTCAACCATCTTGAAACCATCGCCCGACTTCTCGATGAAGTCTCTTTCTACAAGAGTCTTTTTGTTTTTGGTGATGGTGCGTGGTGCGCCAAGCCCGTATTTTGCTACTACCGTCTGGGCATTGAAATGACTCTCTCCCATGCAGACGGCACGCAAAAATGCTATCTGGGAGGCTGGCATGCTGTCTATATCGGTGATGAACATGTCGGCATTGGTGTCCAAGAGCTTGGTGAGTTGTGACTGGTAGATTTCTTCTGTGACTTTTGTTGCCGTGCGAGTCCAAATAAGAAAGCAGAATTGCTGCATGTACCAGGAGTGGCATTGCACGGTGTTGCAGATTTTTTCTATTATGTCGTCGCTGATAGACTTACCGTAATTGTAGAAGCTGTCGTGGATAAAGGGCTTCCAGTATTCTTTGGCAATCTTCTTCAATGTCATCATTTGTCCAAAACGATAGAATGGATTTTTCGAGTTGCCGAATATGTCCATCATCATGTGGCGTTTGCTTCCATAGAGACAGTACGTCGTGCTGTGTTGTCCCTGCCAGACCGAACGCATGGTTCCCTCTAGTCGCTTCCAGTCGGACAGGTTTGCCAATTGCTGGAACTCGTCAATGCAGACAATGACATGGATGCCTTTTGCCTTGGCTATTTTTTCAGGAAGATTGAGTATCTCCTCGGCGCTTTCCTTCAAAGGCTTGAAACTTAGGTTTACTTCTACGGCGTTCACTGGGTCGCTGCTGATGGTAAGACTTGGTGATATGGTCTGGATGAATTTCACGATGTCGGCCCATCTTTTCTCCATTGTGGAAGAGACACCCTGGAGGACAGCGCTTGCAAACTTGTTGTAGAATTCTTCCTCTGAGAAAATCTTGAAGGCATCCAAGTAGCAGACTCTCACGTCTTTCTGTTCTTGTTTCAGCTCTTCCATGGCAGCTTTGACAAGGGAGGATTTCCCCCATCGTCTTGGAGAAATCAGCATCACATTGATGCCTCCTCCAAGGAAAGTCTTGAGGTCTCTTCTGTCTTCGATCCTATCAATGAAATACTCGTCTTCGGCGATAGAACCATATTCGAATGGTATCTTGTTCATAATGCTTTATGTTTGACTCTCTGCAAAGATACAAAATTATACCCAAAGGTATTATACCTAATGGTATAATTTTGAAAACTTTTTGTTTTTTTTGTCCCCATCCCTCTTTTTGAGCGCTAACGGCAATGGAGTATGATGGTTGAATTCACGCCTCCTTAAAACGCTACCAATTTCAAAGGTGACTTTAACAGTTGTTCTGGCCAAATATTATGATGGTATAAACGTAAAAAAGGCACACCGAAGTAATATCTTTGCAGTCGAAACGTTATCTATATAAATGTAATATACGAATATGGCACTGAACCAAACCAATAAGCTCGTATGGATTATGGAGATCATCTATCGTGCACATAAGAATTCATTCGAGAAACTGAACCTCCGCTGGATGGACAATGTAGATTTGAGCATAGGTGACGTTGAAGTCCACTTTTTGAACTGCATGTCCGCTCGACAATCGACTTCCAACAGGAATTGCTTTGGAATGTTGAAAACTTGAAGTGCTCGAACTTCTATGACTACGTAAGGAGATTGCAGGAAAAGTAAAGAGGATGTGGAACAAGTATAAGGAGGGTAAGTAATGCTGGAAACAGAAGATGCGCCCATCTTTCCCGAAGTGTGGAAGCAGATAGAGTCAAAGATAGCCGGTCTCCCTCTCGTAGCCAACAATAAGGCATTCGACGAGAGTTGTCTGAAAGCCGTATTCCATATCTATTGGATGGACTATCCCGACAATCCGTCCTACTGTACATGCGTCGCTTCGCGCCGAGTCTGGCCACAAGGCAGCCACACCATTAATGTTATTACAGACGGCTGCGGCTATGAAATGTCAAATAACCATCAGGCCCTGGTAGATGCAGAAGCCTTCGTCGTTATCGCACTGGAGATACTATGATGAGTTTTCGAAGTATATTTTTTATATATCATAATGTATAAACGAATTTCGAACATATTTTAACAAAACACACATATATATATGGCAGTATATGATAAATTACTTTATAGTTCTAAAGAATTGTTCGACTCCTATTTGCAAGGGAAGACATATTCCATTCCTCCTTATCAAAGAGGATACAAATGGGATACAAAAGACATCGAGCGTTTGCTAAAAGACATCAATGAGTTCTCACCCAATGAGGACCTTAATCTATTTTACTGTCTTCAGAACATCACTCTTGTTGAGAGTTAGGATTCTAAGACATTCAACGTTGTGGATGGACAGCAAAGGCTGACAACCCTTACTGTCATTCTTTCATATCTCAACGAATATGAGTTAATCAACGAGAAGTTGCAATATAATGTAAGAAAGGAAACAGAAGAGTTTCTCAAGGAATATATTTTCAAACCTAACGAACTCAAAAACATACAGAATTGGGAGCAATTTCTGGAGAATACAAGCATTAAAGGGAAGGACTACGACTATCAGGACGTATTCTATTTGTTCAATGCTTACAAGGCTATCCAGACTTGGTTTGAAACCTATCCTAATTCAGTTACAGCGATGAAAGACAAGATTCTCAACCATGTCAAGCTAATTGTGAATCTCCCTAAGAATATCGAGGAGCAGGAGTTGTTTGAAAATTTGAACGGAAAAAGAGTCCCTTTGGATGGAGCCGACCTTATCCGTGCATTAATCATTACTAGAGTTGCAAAAAAAGAGATTGGAGATATTGATGACAGCATAAAACAGAACGTATTGATTAACGAGCGAAGAGTAAAGATAGGACTTATGCTTGACCGCATTAACCATTGGTGGGCTGACGAAAACAAGAAAAACTACTTTCATCAATTCACTAAAGAATCCAAAGTCCCAGATGAGGAGTCCATTTCATTCAATGATGTAACATACCCTATAAACCATCTCTATAAACTGTATGTTCTGGCATACGGAGAAGGTGTGCTAGATATGGAATTCTTCGAGAAGAAAGTAATAGAAGATGGTTTTTTAGATGAGTTACAATTGCTACAAAGAACAATGGACAACTGGTGCAATGATAAAGAACTATACCATCTCATACTCTTCACAAGTATCTATGCTAGAGAAAAGATAAAAGAAGAGCCTGTTCTCAGCTTCAAAGAGCTTTTACACCAATGGAAGAAGCTTTATAGGAAAGACTTCATTCGCTTCCTAAAGAAAAGAATTGCAAGCACCGAATTTTTAATGATTTAATCAATCAAACGGAAAGATGCAAAGAGGAAAATGAAAAAACCGCGTTCTTAGAAAACTGGTATGATAATAAGCTGATTACGGTATCGGTATTACTCGACATCATCAGCATCCTCTCATCGAATAATACATGTCTTCCTGCCAGACACTTCAAGGCCTACAAGGAAGACTTAGAACATATATTCCCGCAGACACCCGTTGGAGACAGAATCAAGGACAAGATTAAGCAAACACAGATTCTCAAAGAATACATTGATATCATAAACCAATCGCTCAGTGAAGAAGAAAAGATCAATATTAATGACTGCGATATAGATTGGGAAAATCAAAACTGGAAAGATGATATTAAGTTTCGTATCAATAATAGAATTGAGAAAGTCATACCGGTCAATTCTCTTGGAAATATGTGCGTACTTCATGAATCTGTCAACAGAGGCTATGGAAATGACTTTTTCTTGGAGAAACGAATAGATATCATGCGTAAGTCTCAAGAAGGTTTCTTTATCAGACCTCATGTATATGATGCTTTCAACAAGATTTTTCTAGAGCGCCATGACGAATCCATCGATATGAAAATGATGAACCGATGGGATAGGTCTGATATCCTTGCAAGACGAGAATATATAATTAAACGAATAAGTAACTTCTTAAATACATCAAATGAGCAAGCGTAACGCGTATCTTAAAGATGAAAACCTTCTAACTCTGTTTTCTCTGAACAATATGATTGTTCCGGAGATACAGAGAGAATATGTATGGGGTAACAATAGTGATGTGTTGGAAAAATTTCTTCAGGAGTTGGAGAAAAAAGGCTCTCCTTGTCAGGAATGCCACCATGTTCACACAAACAAGAACATAAACGTAGGATTTCTCTATTCCTACAAACCCTCATATGTAAAGTACGAAAGTGAGAGAATCCTTGATGAGTTTCTCATTGATGGTCAACAGAGAATCACTACTCTTTTTTTGCTTCTTCTCTATAGAGCAACCATTGAAGAGAGAATTGATGACTTCTTGACAATATGTAGAGCAGATGAGGATGATTTGCATATGGGCTTCACCTACAAAGTCAGAAGCCTGACCCAGCAGTTCCTAGTTCAATTGATAAGGCATGCTAGAGAAGAAGGCTGCAGCGCTTTTGATTTCATCATGGATTTAAACAATTCTCCTCACTGGTTCCTTGATGATTACAAAAATGACCCGACAGTGATGTCCATGATTTCTGCACTCAAATCAATCAAGAAAATTTTTGGTAACGCATCAAATTTTTACTTTGATTATCTTCTCACAAATATTCATTTCTGGCACTTCAAAACAGAAGCAACTTCTCAGGGCGAGGAACTGTACATAACAATGAATTCTCGTGGTGAGCAGTTATCTGATAATGAAATGCAGAAATCAAGAGTCTTGCCTAGCTCAGAACTCTTAAAATACGGTCGTGAGTGGGAGGAATGGCAAACTTTCTTCTGGAGAAATAGGACAAAAGGAAATGCCAAAAATGTGAATGCAGACAAGGGATTCAACAATTTTCTTGCCTGTATTGAAGGCTTGGAATATTTCAATGATCCATCCAAAAAGGCAAGCAATATTAAGGTCGATGTCATAAAAACCTATATGACAGGTCTGATGTATATCTGCAGCCAGGAATTCAGAAATGAACTGCAGTCTCTCTACAATGGTCTTTACACAGGTTGGTTCGACTCATTTATCAACTGTCTTTGGAATGAGATAAACACTTATGATGGCAAATGGGACATTAGTGATCCAAGAGGTGGTAACCAGGAAGCAAGGAATGACTACAAGAATAAGTCTATCGCCAGAAACAAGTCTATGCTCTTTTGGCCATGGATGACATATTTCAAAAAGTGTAAAGGCGAAGAAAGGGATGACCAGCTTTTGGTGAGATTACTGCATTTTTATTACATCAGATTCTGGTGCTACAAACGTTCTGCAACATCTATCGAAACAATAGTCAATGCGTTCATTAACAAAAGTGGACGTATTCATGACATTGATATTGCAACGAGAGATGAAGAAGAGGAGGACAATATCAACAGTAAGACCTTCAGTGAAGAAGAAGTACTTTTATCAAGACTCTACTTCTCTGATGAAGCCAACACGAGCAAGATAGAATCCTGTATCTGGGAAATTCAGGAGATTCCCTACTTCCTGGATGGTAAGGGGGTTGGAGGTAACACCATCTTTGAGTTTTTCCAGGATAAAGAGATTATTGACAGGGGCAATATCCTCAATAGCATAACATCATTCAAGGATAAGATTATCAGTCTTCTTGGCACAAAGCCTACAGGTTCGTCACACATAGACATTAAAAAAATACTTCTGTTTTATGAAATTGACAACAAGGCTTTTTGGGAACAGCAATCGCCTTGGTATTATAGCAATTATGAAACCAGCGAATGGAAGAGGATTGTCCGAACAAAGCATTTCATTAGCTTCTACAAAGATTTCTTTAATAAAGGTCTGAATAGTCAGGAACTACTTCAACAAAAAAGATGCGAGTTCTTTTTTGAAAACAAGACTTTGGACAGAAACGGAAAGCAGTGGAGTCACAGAAAACTGGCCATCCTATATGATTTGCTTTCTGTTAATGGAGGTATTTGGGATGACGATCATGCCAATGTTGCATTTGACAAGAATGATGATGCAGAATCAAAAAGTGAAATATTCTTGGGACAGGATAGAATCTGGAAAGCGAAACGTTACTTAGACTCAAAGAATAGAATAACCCTATCGCAGGATTGGAAGAAGATACTTAAAGAGTATAATGTAGAAATCATCGATTTTACCGAAGAGATAAACGATTCAGAAGAATATGTTGAAGGATAAAGATTTTGATATAATGTTTTTCGGAGTCTTTGAAGAACATTCTGGTTTCAATAGAGGTTTTATGGAGACTGTTAACATTGAGAAAACTTTCAAAATCTGAAGATTTCTTGAATCTCCAACACCGACCACTACAAAGAGGTGCTTTCATGGGTGCAGACCATGAAGTACTCTCTTTGTAGTGGTAAACAGAGCCATTAAGGTTCTTAACGGATAAATGATTGCAGTTTTTTCTTATGACTTGTGCCAATATTTTGCATAGTCCATCTATAATTTTGCAGCAAATATAAAAATGATTCGCAATGACATACAAAGAACTTCTCAACCTTGTTACCTTTAAAGAGTATGCTACTTTAATGGGGCGTATCTCCTGACTTCGTCATCGTTTCACCCAAGAAAAATAAGTCATCCAATATTCCTCAACGAGAATGCAATATTTGAACAGCCTCTCGTATGGGAGTACGAATCTGCTATTTTACTCTCATTTTTCCGCGTCACCCAGAGCGTAAATCAAAGTGTTGATTATCAGGCACTTACAGGCTTACTCCAAAAAAGTGACGAAGTCAGGAAAGAACTTCTCAGCCTTGTTACCTTTAAAGAGTATGCTACTTTAATGGGGGCGTATCTCGAATGGCACCCAAACTAGGAACCGCTGTATGCAAAACCGCGTGTACGGTGCGTGAGAGGTCGGTAAACACGAAAGTAGGAGATGAACACCTATGATTAGAGTTTACCTCCTATTCGGTTTAGATAGTCGTCGCTCGGACAAGAATGGCACTCAACAGGCGTGTGTAGCTTTGGTAGTTCATTTTTTTGAGTACGCCCATTCGTTCCGTCATTATTTCAGGAGGGGCAGTACTTTGTAGTAAAAGAAAATGATAAATGCGATAATACCAATCCACAAAAGTACTGTACAGGAGTAAAATAGCACCTTCTGTTCGAACGTAGGATTCTTCAAGCTTCTCTCCCATTCCTCCTGCTTGGCCTTCTTGAGCGCTTCCAGCTCCTCCTCGTTCTTCATCCATTTCTCCCTCAAACTATTAGCTATCACCTCATTTCCTATCGAACGTTGTATATCTTCGTTATGTTTGTCACAGTCGATCAAACTTCGTAAAATGTCCTCCTTGCTAGTTGGCTTGCAACTGCTCCAATTAGACGTTTTTTTCTCCCTCGTTACAAGGTAGCATATCAGCCATGTTAGCATTAATAAAAAAAAGTTCATCATATATGATCGTATTTAGAAAGAGTGATTGTTTATTGAAAGACGCCGAGTATCGATGGCAGAGCCACCAAGTTGGCCTGAATGGCATGCCATGTGTAGCGATTCGGTTACAAAGATAAGGGAAAAAACTCATTCCCGCAAGTTTTCAACACATTATTTGAAGGTGTTTGTCTGTCCTGCTTTCGAAAGGTTTCGTCTGTTTGCAAAAAACAATCCCACGCATACTTTTTGCGAATAAAATCCTTGAGTTCAACGTTTTTTCTATTGAATTTGGCTCTTTTTGAGTTTTACATCCATAAAAGATGCTAAATAGTTCGATATGCTCTCGTTGTGTGATACATTTCTGTTTGCGCAGTTTGGGGATTAATCCTACCTTTGCACCAATGTATGTCAAGGTGAAAACGAGAATGAGGGTCGGTGAGGATGACAAGAAGCATCCTCGGCTGGCACAAGTTGCATTATGATATGCTCAGAAAGAAATGGCGGTAGTCGCTACTGACGTTTCAGTATCAGAATGATTAGTTATCTATAAAAAATAAACAATTAACGGACAATATGAACATGAAAGTGTATTTTGCAGGTTCCATCCGAGGTGGTCGGGTTGATGCTGCTTTGTATCAGAAGATGATCAATTATATAAAGAAGACGGATATTGTGCTCACTGAGCATATAGGAAAATCGAATATGAGTTTGAAGGCTCAAACTAAAGAAACTGATGTGCATATCTACGAGAGAGACACCGAGTGGCTGAAAAGCTGCGACCTCGTCATAGCAGAATGCACCTGTCCATCTCATGGCGTGGGTTACGAGTTGGCCTATGCCGAAGCGCATAACATACCCGTTTACATTTTCTACGATAAAAGAAAATCAAACCTATCTGCTATGCTGAATGGTAATCTTTATTTTACAATTATTCCTTACGAAACCGAAGAAGAGATTTATCCATCCATAGATAAAATCTTCAATAGAGATAGGTAGCAGATATACGTTTCTTCGCTTTACAAGGAGGTGCGCCCACGGTTGGTCTGCCTCCTTTGTTGTTTTGCATCCAAAACAATAATAGGTATAAACTCTGCATTTTGTCAGAAAAGCAGAAGTGTAGTCTCTGTGTTTTGTCAGCAAATCAGATCTCTCAATCTTCAATTTTGTCAAGAAATCAGATACTTTATTCCTTGCTTTTGTTGGAAAAAGCGAAAAATAATCCCTTGTTGGGAAGGTGAAAGAGGTCGTTTTTAGGAGTTGCAAGCACAAAAACACCTACAAAAGACGGCGAATGTCGCTGTTGGGCGTGAGAAATCTTGTGTTTTTTGTGGAGGTAAGATCTTTTGGGGTTACTCCTGCAATATACGGGGTTATTTTTAACGAAATAATTATGCATCAGATAGTTACGTTTCGTCTGCTTGATATTCTCCTTGGTGAGGACATGGGCTCCTGGGACGCTGAAAACGCGGGGTTATCCTTGTTCTTGTAGTTCAAATGACTGCCGCAAGGCGTATTTTGGCTTGTCGATGGCGTCAAACGCCCCCACAAAGCTACGCATTTACTTCGGACCGTCTTCACTTCCCCTTTGTTTTTTGAGTTGGAACAGAGCAATGGAGAATTGTTTTAGATTGTTAATAAACGTAGATAAATAGCAATATGACGGGTGCGCGCGGGTTGAAAATTGCTAACATTGATAAGTTGTATATATTTGACATGCAGTTATTTATGTTTCTTTATAGGGGTGTTTTCTTTGATGCTGCCCTTTTGGGGGTGTTACATTGTTACATTGTTACATTGTTACGTTTGTGTTTTCTGAACCCCATGAAAAAGGGGTGAAAAAATGGTCAAAGAATAGTATATATAAATATATATATTTATATATACTATTCTTTGAGTCCGAGTGGAGTTCATTTTTGCAAATGTAACAATGTAACAATGTAACAATGTAACAATGGTTGGCTTGTACTGTCAAGGGGAAGGTTGGCTCGTCCGAAAGTTGGTTGATAGGGGCGTTGTGTGGTATCAGCGATTTGCCAAAATCTCTCCCGCCGCTATGTGTCACACCTGGCAGTAGGCGAAGCCAAATAGCGAATGGCAGCAGTCGCTTTGTCAACGTGACGAGTGGTTGTTACATTGTTACATTGTTACATTGTTACGTTTGTGTTTTCCCACTTCGTCTTCTATATTCTCAAATAAGAATCGTTTGTAAAGTATATTTGGAGCAATAGTTGGCGGTTCACATAGCTTTGCTATGTGCCATTTCTCGGAAGATGAAAAAAGTTGGAAAATATTTGTGATTTTATTTGGAGGTATGAAATAAAATACCTACCTTTGCAGAAGATTTAGCGGCGCTCGGCAATTTGAGAGCAAGCTCTCATTGCGCTCGCTTGCAAAATCTTTGCACCCGTTAACCGAGACTTGCGGAACAAACCCATAGAGGGCCCGCGATGGGTTTCTCTTACGACAGGGGCGAGGGACAAACAAATAGCGGCGCCGGTCCCAAGCTACCATCGGCAAGGTCTCCATTTTGAACACCTTTAAACACCTTAAACGCAATGATCAACTACAGCATCACGGCAAGAGCCGTCAACCCGAATCTCTTCGAGATCAACCAGGCCAAGACGCGTATCAACCA
>OKRW01000413.1_pt1 | contig 43157 bp, 21 predicted proteins | sample 1601151 | NCBI WGS metagenome assembly OKRW01 (sample SAMEA3541471, study PRJEB24748) | human gut metagenome | biome: human gut; feature: human-associated habitat; material: faeces | place: China | collected 2012 | reverse complement strand
ATGAGTTGATGGACGGCTTCAATGAAAAGCCGTCCAGAACGACAGGGAGAAGCAGGCATGACGTTCTTCAGGCTGTCGCCTACCAAGACCAATGACCGCTCGCGGTGCTATATGTGTAAGCTGTCATATATAACTTATACCAGAATTTTACCTAGTTATTTTCAAACAAGAACTTCTCTTTGCTCGTCCAGGGATAATGGTAGTCTTCCTTTATGAAATCATTTAATGTCATATCTCGATTGTGTTAATGGGGTTGACTCCTGTTTGCTGCTATAGCTTTCTTTAAGTCATCTACATCACGCGCTTCACGTGTGCGGTGTACCATAGAATGACAGTTTGAGCACAACGCACATAGTTCCCCTACTGGTATCTCATGCTCTTGTGAATATGATGCCAAAGGTTTTTTGTGGTGTACTTCAAGAAAATCTTTGCCAATACTACCATAGAATTTCTCGAAATTAAAATTACAAACATAACACGTGTAGCCAGAGGATTCCAAGCATTGTTGTCTTGCTGCACGATTGCGATAACGACGTAAAACTTTTGTTTCAGCTATTCTTCCTTCCAATCTTGTTCGGCTGGTATATGATTTGGCCGAAGAATTATTGGCAGGGACTTCTATTGCTGTGAAGATTTTGCTAACATCATTTTCAAAATCGATTTTTTCTGCATTATTCATTGCTGCCAAGATGTACATGTTATCTGAAGACATGCCAACTAAACTGTCTTTCAGAACATTGTGAAGGTCTGATATTTTATTTGAACCAATTTCGTCAATTATGAGCACATACGGGAACGATGCGTTCATTGACGTTTTAGCCGTCTCGTAGTCTGGCTTGATTTTACGAATAGCAGCCTCCATACCTCTTGAAAGCTTCATACCATTAAGCCTACCCATTGCAGATATGACTTTCTCGGCATTTACTCCAAATCCGTCATTTTGTTGAACAAAGTATATGGTATCTTTGTTCTCCTCATCAACAAACAACCTTGATGTCAGTTTTCCTCTTTTCATGGGAAGAGCTTTAATATCGCCTTTTCTGACTTTATCCCATAGATGGCTAAAAGCATCTTCTATTGTTCCAAACGCTTTTCCTTCAGTCAGAAGGTATCTAAGTATCGCATATACATGTGCGACATCACCAGCTAACAACTTCTTAAGAGCAGAGGCCATCAAGCCATCTAATGTATTAATGTCTTGTATATGCTCATTATAATAAGCTTTCTTGATAGTTTTGATTGTACATCTATCTCCTTCGACAAGGATAACATAGTTCTCCTCATCATATATAGTCAGCCAATTCCTTTCTTTTCCTTTACTATCTCTACATGCCAACCTCTTGACATCCCTCTTTCTTATACTGTCACACAGTTCACGAAAACGTTCAGCGATAATGTTGTCACCAAGATAATTGCTGTTGTCATTATTGGATTTTTCCAAGACTTGCTTGATAGCTTTTTCAAAATCTGCGAGATTTTTAATGCTATCAGAATCTTCGGAATAATATGAAATATGCTCGTCCAAGACATGCTTTTCATCCTTGGATAGATGCTCTACGTCATCCCTCCCAAGAATCATCTGCGCAGCAATGTCCTGAGCAATAATGTCTAACTCCATATCAGGTTCACCTGTTAGCAACAACATGTGCTTTTTTCTAAAAAGGTCTATGTACTTTTGATATTTCATAGTCTCTGCTATTCTAAGTTATCAGTTTTCATTAAGTGAAATCGTATACAGAATTCCCTCATGGTTCTTCTTTGTATTGCGGAGTTTCATTTCTAACTCCCAATTGTATCTAAAGTCATTGTCTGTACACTCAGCATCCTCCCATCTGAAAGTTTTCCAGCCATTAGCTATTCCTGCATCAGGGCGAATGCACAATTCAACATCATCACTTTTTATTGTTAAGCACCTCTCGTGAACAATATATCCGTCGTCAGATATTGTTGCAGACAAATTACAGATGTTAGATATTGATTCTATCAAGAAACGATTTCGTGCGTCATTGCTATTGAAATTTTCATTCATCTTGACATCGTTTGCTGAATGCGAGTTTACCCTAATAGGCTCAACAGAGATGGTCAGATTATTAACGACTAAGCTACAAAATATTTTTAGTGACTTAATGAAGTACGCCAAAAGGATGCAGCCGAGAGGAGTTCTGATATATCTGTCAGAATAACTTAAAGAAGCCCTTTTCCCATACAGCGATGACTTGATGCGCCCCCACTTGATATCCTCGCCATAAGCAAGAACTTTGAAAAGAGAGTCAATTGAACAGTCCATCTTAATCCTTTTCTCAAACATCAACGTTCCATTACTATTCATGTACTTTTCCAGTAACTTATACGGATTAATCTGGGAAATAGTTAAGCCCATGTCTGAATTTGTGCAATACACATCACCGTCTCCCCATGAATGAGTGAGGGATGTATCAATATCTCTGCCAAAGTAAGTCTTTGTTCGTCCATCATTGAACCTTACTTGTAATAATGGTCTCAGTGACGATGGCAAACAACCTTGACTGTAATAGAAATTATTCTGGGTTAGAGCTGCCATAATAGTAGCTCTTTCTGCTGGTGAACTCTTTGACAGGTCAATCTGATTCCTTACGGAAAATGAAGCATCAATTCCCATAAGCTTAAGCTCTCCCAGCATTTTGATGAACGGGAATTCATTCAATTGCCATGAAGAATAATCGTTATCAACAAAGAGTGTTATGGATCTGAAATTATAGTTGCGCACCAGCTGGTAGAGTTCTGTTGCAAAATCTGTCGTGACAAATGACGCATCATCCACCAATGAAGAAATGAATTTTGGTGCGACTCGTGATTGGATTTCGAGTTCTAGCCATTCAAGTGCTTTCTGTCTGTTAAGGTAATTTAGATACCATTGAGAACGTCTGTCGATAAGACATTTGGTGCAAGCTCTTTCACAATCACAGTGGCGCAATGAATTATAGGCAAGTCCCAATACCTTGTCCTTGTATTCGCGGAACAAAGTGGAGTAGCCTGCTCCTCCTAATGCTGTGTCATAGATGAACACGGTGTGGTTACTGGTGTCATATCCAAAGTCTATTTCGCCATCGTTCACGCCAAGCAGTTCGGTTAGTTTCCTACTTAGAATTACACCAAGAGAATACAATGTATTTGAATCTTTTATCAGAGCGTTATTTGCATCGTAGAATCTTATCTCTACAAAATCTGTTTGGTAGCGGCCTATTAGCAGCACGTGTCTTCTGATACTATTTGCTCCTTGGCACGGCATCCCTGTTAACAGATGTTTATGACCAGCTAACGCATTGTTTGAGTCATCTATATTTTTCTCTTGTTCCATTCTGCCACAGTAGGGACACAGCGCATAGCCATATCCGTTTTGGCCTCTGTTGTAGAATAGAATTTCTGATTTGTTAGTCGGGCATCTAACTGACATTTTCGTGGATGATATTTTTTCTCCCCATGGTTCCATCTCTAAGAGTACGGGTTGAATAAAATTCATACCGCCACGTCTGTTCATCTTTCGTGAAGGTTTTGAACCCCAAGCCACTGTGAATGCGGCAGGTTCTACGATTTCAGTAAATCGACTGTCAGTAGAAAGACTCATCTCCTTTATGCCATGCATGGTATCTTGCCCTCCACACTTAGGACAATCGTTTATCGCAGAACCAGAAGTGATTGTAGTGTAGCCGCAGCGAATACAATTCTGTAATACATATCTTGCTGAACTGTCATCATACTTCGTTTTCAGAAGGATTCCGCTTGGCTCATATATCCATTCGTTCTTTACCACTTGATTTCCTGGAGCATAGGATGATATGGCCTGGCTAAGGTGCATGGTAGGATCATCGTCGGTTTTGTCATATCCCAGTATACACTGAACTAATCCAGTCGGTATTCCTGCACTTGGTAAGAATGAATGCTCGGCAAGATACTGTAAGAGTGATAATTCTAGGAAGTTGTCCTTTTGATGTTTCAATGCCTTAATTGCAGCATTGTGCCCGCTTTCATTGCGCAGGGAATCAAGGGATAGGTCGTATGAATCCAATCTGCTTTTATACAGGCTAAAGACAATGGCAATGTCTTTCTTTGTCGCAAACGCTGCGTCACTTATTGGAACAGCAGACAATGCCGTTCCCTTAACGAGATTTGCATACGAAGAATCAATGGCATTTCTCTGGCCTCCAATGATTTTGTCAATATGTGTCAGGAAGCCATCATAGTAGGTTGTTCCTTCCGTTGATTCAAAGAAATCTTTTAATTTCGATGTGACTCTAATGCCACCTTCTTCTGAAACAAAGTCAGCAAATATCAAGGCATTTAAGTGCCTTTGAATGAGCTGGCGGCTCTCTAATTTCAAAAGGGGGGTCTCGGTTATGTGAATCATGGGGTAATTGGGATTATTCCAAGTGAAAGTGCCAATCGGATTGGGAGCACAGAAAGTCAAAGCCAAAGCCTTTGTTTCATTTCTTCTACCTGCACGTCCTGCTCTTTGCAAATAATTTGCCGACTTGGGAGGAACATTATTCATGACGACTTCGCTTATACCTCCAATATCTACCCCCATTTCCATAGTTGTAGAACATGATAGGACATTCAGATGACCATTGTTAAACTCCTGTTCGTATTTCTCAAGGTCTTTACGAGATTGTTGTCCTGAGTGCTCTGCTGCTATGAAAATAGGCTTTTGTAAGTATACTCTTTCATGAATATCAGAATATACTCCGAGTTCTTTTTGACGAACAAGCTTCTGGGAGATCCATGTATCCACTTCGCCCTGAGTGAGTTTAGAAGATTTAAATGGGAAATATGGATAATCGATGGTTTCCTTAATCTTATATCTGTCAAAGTACTCTTTTCCGATATATCCATTCATACGAGGGCTGTAACCACAGAATATCGTATCAACAATTACATTGTCCACAGGGCACAGATAGCCTTTATCCATGAGTTGAAGTCTTACCTTTGACCCAAGCAAATCAAGCATAAAACCATGGTTCTCCGTGTCTGAACAATCCAATATTTTAGACGTGATGAAAATCCACGCTTGTTCCAACAACTCATTGATGTTGGCTATCATTTCAGGATTAAAACTCTCAACGTCATTATAGTCAAGAGCAGCACATAATAGAAGTACAATCCTGTTCTGCTCATCTTGTATGCCAGTCAAACTTTGTTTAACAGACGGCCACTTACTCACTGGCTGTCCCTTAATTCGAAGTGTTGAATCTTTGGGGTAGATTGCCGAAACGAACGTGTTCTGAGTAAGGAAATCTTTAAAATCACCCGAAATAGTGTAATGCCGTCCACCACGGATTACATAATCAATGCAGATTTTTAGATAATCCTGCCAGTTTTTGTCTCCGTAACCTTTTTGTTTAAGTATAGAAGGGCATTTTGCACTTTTTAGCCCTGGGTAAACCAATCTTACGAACCCCATATTCTCTAAAGAATTGGCACGTTTTGGAATCCATCCAAACTGGTCAACCAAAAGAGCTTTAAGGTATGCTGACTTGTTGTTGTATTTTACACCACGTGCAGCATTGAGATGTTTGTAGAGTTTGCCAAAATCCGCATTGTATTCCAGAAGCCTGCTGATGTTTTCAAATGTCTCGTCTGGAGATCCTGGGATTGTAGTGTTGTTACTTCCATTTCTTTTCTCCTCCAGCTTAGCAAGCCTGTTCTTAAGACCCATGCCCAAATTGGACATACTCTTTAATTCATTGTATTCAGTTTCCTCTTCATCATTTAATCCTGAAGTGGCAGTAGCCTCACAATCTATCCGTTTGTCTGCCAACGCATGAAAGATTGAGGAACGAATCCAAGAACGTTCAACATCTTGGTTCATACCCATTGCAGAACGAGCGGAGCCTTGACGATTATCTGTGAAGATAATATACTTTTTCCCGTCATACAGAACGTCAAAATCATCAGTATTACCGCTTTCTGCATTATCTAATATCAGTGTAGAGAGAACACGTCCCATTTGCGTGGCACTAGCTCTTAAATAGTGGAGTCGCCCAATGCGGTTGCCACAATGAGGGCACAAATCAGCATTGCTTTCATCGTGTCTTAGCGATTTGAACACGAGCTTCTCCTCGGCATCTTCTGCTGCAATCTCAATTTTGTTCCTCTCATGATTGAATACATGCCTATCTTCTCTTGTATGTTTCCTTAGACATCGTTTCTCTGGCTTACCAAAATAGAATGGAGTAAAGCCATCAGCTTCAGTATCGACAACAATTTCGTCTGCCACCTGTTCCGTCTCTATAAGATCTTCGTCGATATTGTCATAGAAAATACTTTTGTCTATATCTACTACATTTGTATGTGCTCTGAAGCCTTTCGATGTGCTTGTTTCTCCAGATATGATGATTCCTCCACAACTAGGGCATGTTGCCACCTCCAGCAATCGTGATTTACACGTCGGGCAGTTTGTGTTTTGGTAAGTGGTTAAACTGCCAATATCTAAGCGTGTCGTTTTATGATGTCCACATTCTGGATTCACACAAGCATATATTCCATTGACTGAGCGGATGAAGAAATGTGCGCGTGATGGTAGCAAGGCAATAGAACTGCCATCATTCTTATCCAAACCATCTATCTTGTCCCCCAATACGTCTATTAGCTCCAGCGATTTTCTCAAATCTTTACTAATGGAGCGGTCCAACTCTTTGGTAATTTCTTTTGCAGACAGAACTGGGTTCGAATTTAGTTTCTTACGTAGCTTTTCAATGTCTGTGATCCTAATGTTTGTATTGAACTTGGCATTTATTCTATCAATGGCTTGTTGGGCAATATTACTATCCATATTGGGGATAATACGCTTGCCCCCAATGACCACCACGCTATCAACAGGCTTACCTGTTAGCTGTGAAACGAATGTTTTAAGTTTTAATTCTGTAGTAGGGTCCTTTTCATCACCAATAGTAGCTGAAGTAACAGCGAAGTTCACTTGCTCAATAGTTACTCCAAAGGCATCCAACACTCTGCGAAGTTGCAGCGACAATTCTGCCGCTGCCGAACCTGTATATGTATGTGCTTCGTCCAGCAATATCCACTTCAACTTGCCTTGTGATTTTTCCAATATGGGCTTGTCTTCAGCTCTGACAAGCATATAGTTCAGCATGGTAGGGTTTGTAAAAAGAATCTGCGGCGGGTTCTGTCTAATTTGAGGACGTGTGATTAGTTGCGGATAGTATGGATTTGTATTCTTCCCTTTTCCCTTTTCAGTCTCGCGATTATAAATAGCATACGTAACTTTTGATGGTAAAGCCTTGCACCAAGCATGGATACGCTTCTGTTGGCTCTTCATCAATGCATTCAAAGGATAAAGGAATATGGCTTGAACACAATCCTTCTCATTTCTTTGTGCAATATCATGAAGAACAGGAATCATGAAGCATTCTGTCTTACCCGAACCAGTGCCAGAAGTTACCACAATAGTTTTCCCTCCTTTAGAGAGCATTGCCTTCCAGCTCTTAGTCTGGTGTTTGTAGGGATGACGGTCGGCTGGGAATCGGTAATCCTTCTCCACATATTCTCCACTTAATGCCTTAACAAATTCGTTGGTGAGAATGTTGAGTTTTGAACAATGTTCGCTGAATGTTTCCTTACTGCTTTCCCACGGGAAGACGGATTGAAACACAGGCTCTGATAATAGGGGCTCATCCTTTGTAAGAATTGTCCTCATATACTCTTGTTCTTTGCCTTTGCCCCGAAACCACAATGAGACCAAAGATTCAACGAGTTTTTTCTCGGCTGAGTTGTAAAAATCGGCGTAATTCATATATTTCAGTTTTGATTTATCAGTTTGACGGTTCTGAGGAATATTTCACTGTAAGTTTCCTTATAGTACTTGCGATAGAAATTGATGATCCTTGCATGTTCTTTTCCTGAAGGAGCAAACAAATTGATACAACCTTTTAAGTCACAAGTGTTTTCTGCTGCACACATAGGAGCTTCTATCATCACACGATGTGAAGGCAACATCCTTTGATAAGGGTAATAATTCTTACCCAAGCTAAATTCAATTATCGGAAGATCTTCGTTTGTATCAGACAGACCTAGTGTACGCATTTTATATCTGTTGATGTCAGTATACAATATCGGCTCTGCCTTCTTCAACTTTCCATTGAGAATGTACTTCTTGAAATCTCTTGCTACAACAGTAGATAAAGAAGTATTGAACAAGTTGTCTAGTAAGGCAATAATCTCGTTCTGTTTCGTTGCTTTGAATTTCATGATTTTATCAGGCATATAGTCCCAAAGTGCGTTAAAGCTTTTCTCCCACATGACACGTGGAATCCAATGTAGAGCAACCACCATCTCTTGCTCAAAGCGTTCGATATCCTGTATCAAGGTTTCTTGATGATCATGCACGCACATGGCCACAATGAACTTGGCCAACAATTCAGGACTTCTCGCTATTACCTTCAACCCATTGTAGGTCGTGAATGGTAATTCCTGGTTGCTGCATATATCAAATGCCTTACAAACAAGCTGCCAGTGCTTTCCTGACATAAAATTTTCAACACTGAGATATTCATACCAAATCTTGTTAAGCTTGTGTGAACGTGCGGTACGTTCTTCGGGAGTGTAGTCACCGCCATCTCTGTTAAAGTACTTCGGAATAATTCTTCGTCTTACTTCTGGATCTGAAAATACTACAAACTCATTGTGCGTGAATGTGTCAGGAAGGCAAAACCTGTTATTATTCTTTTCTTCTCTTATGAGACTAATGGGATAAAAGTCATCAATACCAAGTGACTCGTCTACGGGGAAAGCATAAAGTTCTCCTTCGTACAAAAAGTCCTGTGCATCATCCTCTGTGTTGTCAACAACTACTAAAGTTCCATTGTCGATGGTGGTTTCAAGAACAAATTTTCTAATAAAAACTTCTTGACCAGGCACTCTAAGCATGACCGAGCTTGTACGGTCAAAGGTGTTTGCTCCATACAAGTTAAACGTCCTCAAAATGAGATCGCTATAATCGGAGAGAGGGACAAGTCCATTTACAATGTTTGCCTTTAGATGCTTACGACTGCTGAAGTCTTCACTCTTTGCATAGTAAGATACATCTACCTTTCTTTTTCTGCCGCCATGATTTGTTATTCTGAAATGTGACAGGTTGGCGAATGAGATTACCTTTCCTCTTGGAACAATATTGCCTTCTGTATCAGTGATAATAGTTCCTTCAAAAGGTATCGCAATGGCAACTCGCAAGTAGGGATTGTCTGCATTATTTATTCTGAAATAGCAGACTGATGGACAATGCATTGAATTTCTATTCCTGCTTATCTTCCAGCTCGTGTTACTAAGATTGGTGATTTCAATGTTCTCCAGCGACTCGATTCTTGCCTTCAAAGGTGAAGAGCAGCTAAAATTAATCTCCGTGGAATAAATATCTTCATTGGCTGAACCAAAAGTCATGTCTCTGATAGAGTAGAATGTTTCTACAATATAATTGCCATCAGGAAATTCAACCCTTATGTCCACCAGGCCAATCGGAAGGACACAAGAGGTTCTGAGAGTCCTCCAAGAATTTGATCCTTTATCATGGTGGCCTCTGTATGTGACCTTGCAATTGTTAATCCTATTTTTATCCTTGTCGTATACATGAACCGATGGAACTTTTGATAGAATCTTGTAATTCGACTTTTCAACCCAAGGAATGTAGTTTCCACTAAATTCGGCCGAGTATGGTGTGAATTGGTTAGTGATTTTTACACTTTCTAAAGTCTCTTGATTGCTCAGCTCTACAGAACTTGTGAACTCTACATAATTCAGCTCGTAATCACAGATAGTTAATTTATTAGCATCTGAGGATTCCCATTCAGATGAGAAAACTACGATGTTGTTTTCAGCGTTAGCAGTCTCGCTCTTGCTGTACAAGTTGTCATCCATCATTTGGAATACTTGTGGGTGGTCAAAGTTCGGAGGGTAGCAGCCGGCTACTGTTAAGAAAAGGCGTTCGTCGTTGTCACATCTTACTTTTACTTCAACAACTGGTTCTCCCTTCCACAGAATATCTTTGGCCATGCCTGTGGATATGCGTGTGTAGATAGCACTGATCGCATTTCCATCGTCATCGTATACGAAGCTCTTACGAGAATATTTCCCGACAAGCATACCTGCTACAAAAATGTCAAACGTGTAGCACGTTAAGGTATCAAGCCCTGGAATCGAGTCCGATGATATATCTTTTACAATATCCATATTTACAAGCAGATACCCAATGCCTTCTTGTGTTGTCCTCAATTTCCATGACAGTGATAGAGGCCGTGTTCGTTTCTCACTTTTTACGCTTTTGTATTCTCTCAGTAGCGATTTCGTTAGTTCCGATAATGATGCATCTGTATCATCGTATGGCAACAATTCCGTATCATCCATAATGATAGCATGAGCTATCTGCATGGCAACGGCATAGATGTTCTCATTTCTAAAACCTTTACTCAGGTATGAAATGCAGTTGAATTGCTGGATGATAGAGTTGGCGTCATTGTTCCAGTCATAGTTGATGATAGACAGTTCTCTGACTAATCCGCCAAGGAATCTCGTAAAACTCCCCATATTGCTGTCATTGTTCTTGATGTAGGTTATGGGAAGTCCTCCTTGGTTCAATAGTGTGCGAAAAGATTCCTTACCTTTCAATGAATGCAGAAACGTATAGCCATTCTGTTCCAATGCACCTTTGGCTGCATCAAACAGTTCCTTATGGTATTCAGGTACTCCTACATCTATTGCAACTTGCTCTTTATTAGGATAATAGCCTCTGTAATCACGCCGCCACCACTCTGCATAGCAGAGTGCCGCCTCAATGCCAAACTTATAGAGATAGACAACGTTGCTTTGGATGGTGCGTTTCAGCCCATCATACTCTTCATCAGACAATTTGAACTTCCACAACGGATAGTTCTTGGGTAAAGAATCCATCCCTCGTGTCTGCAAAATGTCTCTTAGCAATGAATGCTCATTTGATATATCTGAACTGTACAACATTTCTTTTAAAGCTACTTATATTGGTTTAATCTTCTATCTAATTTCCGCAGCACTATGAGTTGGTTTTTTATAAGTACCTGAACAACAAAAAGTTGCTTAGGATTTTGCCATGTCAGATATTTCACCTACCTTAGTGCTGCAAAAACAAATATAGCAAAATCTCCGAATGACATGGCAAATGTACAAATAAAATCCGAGAATCTCACTCCTTTTGGAGGAATTTTTCCGATCATGGATCAATTTGATGCTCTTTTGGCTCAAACCGTTGACTCCACCTTGAGAATGAGATGCAAATGGTATGGCTATCAGTACAGCGAGATCCTACGCTCTTTGATGTGCGTCTATCTTTGTGGTGGCTCATGTGTCGCGGATGTGACCACTCACCTCATGAGGCATTTGTCCCTTCGTCCATCCCTTCGTACTTGCAGTGCGGACACCATATTACGCGCTATCGAGGAACTAACTTGCGAGAACACCACCTGTCAGTCAGCTTCTGGCAGAGCCTATGATTTCACCACTGCGGACAAAACGAACAAGCTGCTGGTCAAGGCCCTACTTGCAACAGGGCAACTGAAGGCTGGGCAGGAGTACGATTTTGACTTTGACCATCAATTCATAGAGGCGGAAAAGTATGACGCAAAGCCCACCTGCAAGAAGTTCCTGGGCTACAGATCCGGCGTTGCGATCATCGGCGACGTGATAGTCGGCATTGAAAACAGAGATAGCAATACCAACGTGCGCTTTAACCAGAAAGAGACTTTGGAAAGTCGCTCTGTGGGGTATGGGACTTTTGTGTCTGAGATGTTTCTGCTGCGCAAGAATATGTACGACAAGATGATCATTTTTCGCTTTGCAAGCAAAAACGCCTTTAGTCCTATTATTTGCAGATTTGAGGATCTACAAAAGCCTCGATTTATAGAGCTGGAAAACTTTAGTTAGTGTCGCAAGGAGACATCCTGTGGTCAAACCTGCAGCCCAGGCAACGAAGCCTGAAGCAGGCTGTGGGGCAAAAATATGGAGAGGCGGGCAATAAAATGGAGAGGCGAGGCAATAAAAGGCGGGGCGTCTGCGTTTAGCTAAATATAAGAATAAGTTTGCAAACAACGATATGATAGAATATATACGAGGCGAGCTGGCTGCGCTCACCCCGGCGCAGGCCGTCATTGAGGCGGCGGGTGTCGGTTATGCGCTTGGCATCTCCCTCAACACCTATACCGTTCTTCAGGGGAAGCGGGAGGTGAAACTCTACGTCCACGAGGCGATCGTCACGGGAGGCCGCGACGACAGCTACACCCTCTACGGCTTTGCCACGGTACAGGAGCGCGCCCTCTATCGCCTGCTCATCACCGTCTCGGGTGTGGGAGCCAATACGGCGCGGATGATCCTCTCTTCGATCACGCCGAAGGAGCTCTGCAACATCATCGCCGGTGGCGACGAGCGGATGCTGAAAAGCGTGAAAGGCATTGGTGTGCGGACGGCACAGCGCATCATCGTCGATCTGAAGGACAAAATAGTGGCCAGCGGCATAGCCGACGAGCTCCATGCCGTCTCCAAGCCAGGCACTCCTGCGGTCGATACTACCGTTCGAGATGAGGCTGTGAGCGCGCTGACGATGCTCGGATTCTCCCCCGCGCCGTCGGCCAAGGTCGTCCAGTCGATCCTTACTGAGCAGCCAACGTTGCCCGTGGAGCAAGTCGTCAAGCAGGCGCTGAAGCTCATCAAATAGAGCCTGGCAAGCGTCCTTGGACGCAGAAGAGAATAAAGAGAATTAAAAAAAATCAGGAACATACCCAATTTTTCCAAGCAAGATAGACATCTGACAAGCCCGCAGAGCCTTCCCACTTTGAATTTGAAGAAGGCAGCAGCGGGGTACCGATCAATATGAGGAAAAGGTCTGCCATCATAATGAGTGTCTTATTTGCGGTGAGCCTTGCGGCCATCGCAGGCAGGTTGCTGCTGTCGTCGGCTGTCGTCGGCGCACCAGCCTGGTCGTCGCTGCTTCCCGCCGACACCACGAAGACGAAGAAGCCCGACCTGCCCGAGGTGATCATCGACGAAGAGGAAATCCCCGACTCGCTGCTCCATCCGCGCTGGAAGATACAGCGTACCACCCCCATCACCTTCGACGACCTGCAGCAAGGCACCACCGACCTGCAAAGGCCGGAGAATATGCAGCAGACGGTGGAGTACAACGACTCCATCGACCGCTATGTCGTCGGCTACAAGATCGGTGGCACCTACGTCGGTACGCCGATCATGATGACTCCAGACGAGTACAGGGTGTGGAGCGAACGACAGAGCTGGGCCGATTTCTATCGCGAGAAGAACAAGGAGATTCTCCAGCAGCAGGGCAAGGAGAAGTTTGACTTCACCAACATGCACTTCGACCTCGGACCAGCAGAGAAAATCTTCGGCCCTGGCGGCGTACGTATCAAGACACAGGGTACCGCTGAACTGAAGTTTGGTGCGACGCTGAAGAACATTGACAACCCGTCGCTCCCCATCCGCAACCGCAAGACCACGACGATGGACTTCGACGAGAAGATCAACCTCAACGTCAATGGCAAGGTCGGCGACAAGGTCAACATGAACCTCAACTACAACACCGACGCCACCTTCGACTTCGACTCGCAGAACCTCAAACTCAAGTATGACGGCAAGGAGGATGAGATGGTGCGTCTTGTTGAGGCTGGCAATATCTCCTTCCCCTCCAACAATTCCCTTGTACAAGGCGCAAGCAGCCTCTTCGGTATCCGCACCGACTTCCAGTTTGGCCGCCTGAAGCTCCAGACGGTGTTCTCGCAGAAGAAGTCGTCCAACAAGAGCGTCTCCTCCAAGGGTGGCAAGCAGCTCACCCCGTTTGAGATCGATGTCGCTGACTATGAGGAGAACCGCCATTTCTTCCTCTCCAACTATTTCCTTGCCCACTATGACGCGGGCATGCGCACGCTTCCCAACCTTGCCACGGGCGTGAAGATCAACCGCGTGGAGATCTGGGTAACTAACAAGACAGGAACCACCTCCAATACCCGCAATATTGTCGCCCTCACCGACCTGGGCGAGAACAACGGCGTGAGTCGTCCCGACCTCTGGGGACCAGGCTCGGGCGCTGTGCCTTCCAACCAAGCCAACGGCGAGTATCAGACCATCGCACAGGGCCACCCTGAGGCCCGCGACATCGACCAAGCCTCCAGCGCGTTGGAGGGCATGGGACTCGTTGGTGGTACCGACTTTGAGAAACTCTCGAGTGCGCGCCTCTTGTCCAGTTCGGAATATACGGTCAATACGTCGCTGGGCTATGTGTCGCTGCGCGCCGGGCTGCAGGCCGACCAAGTGCTGGCTGTCGCCTATGAATATACCTACGGTGGCGTGACCTACCAGGTGGGTGAGTTCTCCAGCGACCGCACCAACGTCGGCGAGGCCCTCTTTGTCAAGGCCCTGAAGAACACGAGCAACAACCCCGCGCAGGGCAACTGGCGCCTGATGATGAAGAACGTCTATTACCTCGCCTCGACGGTGCAGAAGGAAAAGTTCCGCCTCGACGTGAAGTACCAGAGCGACACCACGGGCGTCTATATCTCCTACATCCCCGAGGCTCAGGTGAAGGGTACGCCGATCATCAAGCTCCTCGGTGCTGACCGCCTCGACAACAACAACAAGGCCAACTCCAACGGCTACTTCGACTTTGTGGAGGGCTACACGGTGAGCAACGGACGCGTCTTCTTCCCCGTCGCCGAACCCTTCGGATCCTACATGAAGAACTATCTCGAGCAGCACGGCGTGGCGGCAGCGAGCGCGGACAAGTATGCCTTCACCGAGCTCTATGACTCCACGAAAACCGTGGCCAAGCAGATCGCCGAGAAGGACAAGTACATGCTCGTCGGACAGTATAGCGGATCCTCTGCCAACGTCATCTCGCTGGGCGCCTACAACGTGCCGCAGGGATCGGTGGTGGTGACGGCTGGCGGCGTGACCCTGACCGAGGGAAGCGACTACTCCGTGGACTACAACTCGGGTGAGGTGACCATCCTCAACCAGAACATCATCGACGCGGGCACCAATATCAACGTCTCGCTCGAAAGCCAGAGCGACTATGGTCAGGAACGCAAGACGATGGTGGGACTCAACTGGGAGTATGACTTCTCGAAGAACTTCCAGTTGGGTGGTACCTTCATGCACCTGAGCGAGCAGGCCCTGACTACCAAGGTCAGCATGGGATCGGAACCCCTCAACAATACCATCTGGGGTCTCAACCTCAACTGGAAGAAGGAAAGTCAGTGGCTCACCAACATGCTCGACAAGATCCCCTTCCTCCACCTCACGCAGCCCTCGCAGATCTCTTTGTCGGCCGAGTTTGCACAGCTCATCGCCGGCAAGGCCAGTGGCACGCAGGACAACGCCTCCCACCTCGACGACTTCGAAAACACGAAGAGCACCATCGACGTCTCGCAGCCTACCTCCTGGATCATCTCCTCCGTACCGAGTCTCTTCAACGAGGCGAGTGACAAGACAACGCTCAAGAGTGGCTACAACCGATCGCTGCTCGCATGGTACAATATCGACCCGCTCTTCACACGACGCAGCTCGTCGCTCACGCCAGGCCATATCCGCAGCGACCTGGAGCAGCTCTCCAACTACTATGTGCGCGAGGTCTATACCCGCGAGCTCTTCCCGAAGCGCGACCAGAACAACTATAGCGGCCAGTCGTCGATGCTCACTGTCCTCAACCTCGCCTACTATCCTGACGAGCGTGGCCCGTACAACTTCAATCCCGACCTCACCCTCAACGGACGCCTCAACCAGCCCAAGACGAAGTGGGGCGGCATGATGCGCAAACTGGACACGAGCGACTTCGAGGCCGCCAACATCGAGTATATCGAGTTTTGGATGCTCGACCCCTTCATCTACAGCAACGAGCGCGAAGATGCTCATCTCTACGGTGGCGACTTCTATATAGACCTCGGCGAGGTGAGCGAGGATATCCTCCGCGACGGCAAGAAGTTCTATGAGAGCGGAATGCCCGTCGATGGCAGCGAGTCCTGGACGACCACGCAGTGGGGCCGCATCCCGACGCAGCCCACCGTCACCTATGCCTTTGCCACTACAAAGGGCAGCCGCGCCCTGCAGGACGTGGGCTTCAACGGTCTCACCGACGATCAGGAACGCGAGTTCGAGTCCTACCAGGATTTCCTGACGGAAATCAGAGGCAAGGTCAACCAGGCTGTCTTCGACTCCATCTGGGCCGACCCAGCCAATGACAACTACCACTACTTCCGCGGATCCGACTACGACCGCGAACAGAAGTCTATCCTGGAGCGCTACAAGCGCATCAACATGCCGCAGGGCAACTCCCCCGACTCCGACAACCAGCCGGAGAACTACGACACGTCCTACAAGACGACCCCGGATGTGGAGGATATCAACCAGGACTACACGCTCAACGAGTATGAGAAGTACTACCAGTACCACCTCTCCATCCGTCCCCAGGACTTGGTCGTAGGCCAAAACTTCATCGTCGATAAGCGCGAGACGACGCCCTCCCTGCGCAAGGGAGGCACAGGCAAGGCGACATGGTATCAGTTCCGCATCCCCCTCAGAGAGTTTGAGCGCCGTGTCGGTGGCATCAGCGACTTCACCTCCATCCGCTTCATGCGCATGTTCCTCACGGGCTTCGAGAAGCCGATCGTGCTCCGCTTCGGATCCCTCGACCTGGTGCGTGGCGACTGGAGACAGTACAACCAGAACCTAACAAACTCCTCCACGACCTCGGGTACGATGTCCGTCAGCGCTGTGAGCATCGAGGAAAACTCGGACAAGGTGCCTGTCAACTATGTTCTCCCGCCGGGCATCTCGCGCGAGCAGGATCCGACGCAGCCGCAGCTCGTGCAGAGCAACGAGCAGGCTCTGGCTATGACGGTCAACCGCCTGGGCACGGGCGAGTCGAAGGCAGTCTATAAGAACACAACCCTCGATCTCCGCCAATACAAGCGCATCCAGATGTTCGCACACGCCAATGCCTTCGACCCGAACACGACTGGACTGCAGAACAGTCAGCTGGCAGTCTTTGTCCGCTTCGGTTCCGATTATAAGAACAACTACTACGAGTATGAGATTCCGCTGACGCTCACCGCCCCTGGCCGCTACAATGGCTATTCGCGTGAGGGATGTGTGGCTGTATGGCCCGAGGAGAACATGCTCGACGTGCCGCTCAAGGTCTTTACGGCCGTGAAGAAGGCACGCAACGAGGCCAAGGCCGCAGGTACGGCCAGCTTCAGCATGCCCTTCGTGACCTACGATGCCGACAAGCCAGCCAACAAGATCACCATCGTCGGTAATCCGACGCTCGGCGAGGTGAAGACGATGATCATCGGTGTGCGCAACCTCAGTGGCGAGGAGAAGAGCGGCGAGGTGTGGGTCAACGAGCTCCGCCTGCTGGAGTATAACAACGAGGGAGGCTGGGCCGCCCGTGGAAAACTCAACATTCAGCTCTCCGACTTTGGTACCATCGACCTCAACGGCAGCTACATCACCGACGGCTTCGGTGGCATCGAGCAGGGCGTCAACGAGCGCCAGCAGGAGACAACGAGCGACTATACCCTCACGACCAACTTCGATTTGGGTAAGTTCTTCCCCGATAAGGCACGGGTCTCTGCACCGATCTACTATAGTGTGCAGCGCACTCAAAGTCGCCCGAAGTACAATCCGCTCGATACGGATATGGAACTGCAGGATGCACTCGACGCAGCGGGAAGCCGTAGTGAGCGAGACAGTATCGAGTCGATCGCCGTCACGAAGCAGACGACGACCAACTTCTCGCTTTCTAACGTGCGCGTTGGCATACAGAACAAGCGTCACCCCATGCCCTACGACCCGGCCAACTTCTCCTTCTCCTATAGCCATAGCCACACCCACACCAGCGGCGAGACTACGGTCTATGAGAACGAGGACAACTGGCGCGGCGCACTCTCCTATAGTTGGACGCCAGTCTATAAGTCGTGGGAACCGTTCAAGAAGATCAAGAACCGATCGAAGTGGCTGGAGATTTTCAAGCGCTTCGGTCTCAACTGGCTGCCGCAGAACATCGGCTTCAACACGGAGATGACGCGTTCCTACTATGAGCTGCAGGAGCGCGACATGGAATCGACGGAGAACGCCATGTTGCCGCTGACCTTCAGTCAGCAGTTCTTGTGGAACCGCGACTTCACCATCCGTTGGGATCTGACGAAGAACCTCCACATGAACTTCCAGAGTGCGACCCACGCGGAGATCGAGGAGCCCTACACACCGGTCAACAAGGATCTCTATCCCGACCAGTATCAGGCTTGGAAAGACTCCGTGAAGCAGAGCATCCGCCATTGGGGACGCCCGCTGGATTTCAACCAGTCCTTCAACGCCTCCTACCAGTTGCCGCTCAACCTGATACCCATCTTCGACTGGGTCAATGCCGATGCCAGCTACGCCTCTACCTACTCGTGGGTGAGAGGATCGGACCTGGAGGATGGCACGTCGCTCGGCAACACCATCTCGATGAGCCGCACGATCAACCTCAATGGTACGTTCAACCTGGAGAAACTCTATAACCAGTTCCCGTTCCTGAAGAAGACCAACGAGCGATTTAAGCAGTCGAAACGCAACAACCGCCGTCGCCCCAACGCCTCGGGCCGCGATCAGCGCACGCCCAATCCGCCACAGAAGCCAAAGAACGATAAGGATAAGGACAAGGCGGACGACAAGGACGACAAGGCTGGCAACAAGAAAAAGGAACTGCCCAAGAATCGCCGTAGCTTCGAACGCGAGGTGACGATCAAGGCCGACACCACGATGGTCATCAATCATGGCAAGAAGACGCGTCGCCTCGTCGTCACGGCCAAGGATGCCGACGGTAAGACCATTGACGTGCGCTGGAAGAAGGTGGACGACAACAAGATCAAGATCTTCAACAAGACCGACTCCACCATCCGCATGAAACTCACCGTCACGCCCAAGGAACCGCTCGATGATAAGCGCTGGTATAAGACGGCCCAGTGTGTGGCCCGTGTGCTGATGACGGCACGATCCTTCAGTATCTCCTATCGCGACCAGTATGCGATGATGCTGCCCGGCTTCATGCCCGTCATAGGTAAGGCCTTCGGTCAGCGTAGTGGCGATGCCCTCGCTCCAGGCCTCGACTTCGCCTTTGGTATGACGGGAGACAGTTATATAGATCGCGCGCGCGAGCGAGGCTGGTTGCTTTCCAACGATAGTGTGGCCACGCCGGCAACGACCAACCACACCCAGGACCTTCAGTTGCGCATGACGCTGGAGCCTGTTAACAACCTCAAGATCGACCTCAACGCCTCTCGCACGCAGACCACGGCGAAGAGCATACAATATATGTATCAGGGCAACCCGACCACACAGAGTGGATCGTTTACGATGACGACGCTCTCGCTCGGTTCGGCCTTCGAGGGTATGGGCGATGCAGCCAACGGCTACCATAGTGCGACCTTCGAGAAGTTTGTCCGCTCCCTCGATGGCTACCGCGATCGGGTGGAGGCGCAGTATGTGGGCCAACAGTATCCTGCTGCCCTGGGCGGAGGTAAGTTTGATCCTGCCAAGGGTGCTGTTGACAAGTATAGTGGCGACGTGATGATCCCTGCCTTCCTCAACGCCTATACGGGTATGGGAAGCGTGGGCCTGAACATCTTCCCCACATTGGCTTCGCTGCTGCCCAACTGGACCGTGCGCTACAGCGGTCTCTCACAGTTGCCGTGGTTCCGCGACCTTTTCAAGAGTGTCAACATCAACCATAGCTACAAGAGCATCTATAGTGTCGGCGCCTACCAGAGCTATAGCACCTGGCTGGCCCTCAACGGCGACCTCGGTTTCGTCCAGGATGCCGCGACGGGTAGCCCCATACCGAGTTCGATGTTCAACGTCTCGATGGTGAGCATCAACGAGTCGTTCTCGCCGCTGCTCGGTCTGTCGGTGACGACGCTCAACAACCTGACGGCTGAGATCAAGTACAACCAGACACGTCAGCTCTCGCTCTCGATGACTTCTGTCCAGGTCAATGAGGCCATCAGTAAGGACTGGGTACTCGGGTTCGGCTATAAGATCAATAACTTTGACCTCTTCGGTCCGCGCGGCCGCAAAAAGCTGAAGTCTAAGAAGCAGGGCGACGGCCAACAACAGGGAAGTCAAAATAGTCAGAGCAACCGCGGTCAGGCTGCTCGTGGTGGTGTGAACCGCGACTTGAACCTGCGCCTCGACCTCTCGTTCCGCAAGCAGGCAGCCATCACGCGCGACATCGCCACGATGACATCCTCGGCTTCGAGTGGCAACTCGGCGTTCAAGCTCTCGTTCTCCGCCGACTACACCCTCTCGCGTCTGGTCACGATGAGCTTCTACTACGACATGCAGACCAATACGCCGCTCCTTTCTTCGAGCAGTTATCCGACCACGACCCACGACTTCGGCTTTAATGTCAAGTTGAGTCTCACGAGGTAATGCCAGGATCATAGCTTGTTAAAGTTTGAGCGTGACCGAGGCAATAGCGAGGTTGTGTCGAGATAATAGGGAAGTGTTGAGGTCATGCCGAGGTTGCGATAGCGAAATGCCAGAACGCCCACATGGGCAGACAGAGAGAAGAACAACATGGGAAGAAATAAATTTTCACAACAAGAGATTTCAGAGATAGCCCGCTTGCTCAAGTTGAAGAACGCCAGCAAGCGGGGACGGCAGAAGGAGATTCGCCACGAGCTGCGCGTCGATTACGAGTTTAATATATCTGACTTCAACGTGCAGGGTAAGGCCTTCGGTCCCGACGAGCTACAGGAGGCCATCCGTCGTGGTGCGATCGTGATTCTTGATGAGGCTACCATTGCCCAGATGAAGGCCAAGCGCGCCCGTGATAGAGCCCGTGATGAGGCTGCGCGCCAGGCCGAAGCAGTCGCCTTGGGAGAGGTCACCGACTGGCAGCAGGCTCAGGCAGAATGGGAAGCCTGGGAGAAGACGCAGGCAGAGGGGAGTAAAAAAGAAGGCCAATCCTTTGGCAATACCGAATAAAATTCCTATTTTTGCACTTTAATCATGGTGGAATGCTCACTTGGACTTCCATCACGTAGTACCAACGGTCAAGAACGGCAAATAATTATGCAGGATTTGAAAACTTATGGTGTCTATCGCTTCACGTTGAGCGATGGCGGCGCAAAGCCGGAGTTGCTGATCTCCATCAAAAAACAATATCAAGGGAAGCCGCTTTATGAAAAGGGGCTTCAGCGCCAGTTTGACGCACATCACGAAGAAGAACATCCCTACTTGCTTCGCTATGTAGAGATGCGGGATGTGGACGGCCTGGGACGCTGCCTAGTCGTCGATTGGGAAGACGCCCGTCCCCTGTCAGCCTTCGCTGCTGAGAATCCTTCCCTCGAAGCCAAGAAGGCCGTGCTCGAGCAGTTGGCTTCTGCACTCGGCTATATCCATGAGCGCAAGGGCGTTCATGGCGACCTCTCTCCAGCGGTGGTATTTGTCACCAAGAAGGGCAACCAGGTCCGATTGCTCAACTTCCGCCAAACCTATGCCGGCAATCAGGACGACGCGGCACAGGTCATCCGCTATCAGGCCCCCGAGATCAAGGACGGCACGGTGGCTGTCACGGCACGTGCCGACATGTACGCCCTCGGTATGCTGATGAAGGACTTGCGCCTCGGTGGTGAGTTCTACGACGTGGTGAGTTGCTGCTGCAACTATAATAGCAGTGCGCGCTATGAGACCATGGCCGATTTTGCTGACGCTCTGGATCACCGTCGCAGTAGCCGTCCCTCGGGCGGTGTGAAGGTTGGCGTGCCCAAGGTAGGCAAGGGGGCGCTCCGTGCCTTTGCCGTCGTGTTGGCCTTGGCTGTAGTGGTTGGAATCGTCCTCTACTTCATCAATGATGTCAACCTTCTGTCACAGGACGACACGCAGCAAGTAGCCGTGCCCCATGATACCACGGCCACGGTGGCCCCGCAGGACACGACAGCGCAAGATACAGCCCCGACCGTCTCGCCCGGGGACTACACTGGCGAACTGGAGTTTCTTGCTACGCTCGTGCCCCAGATGTATAAGGACCTGGACAAAATCTATGCTCCCTATCAGACTGGTGCTACCGAAGCTGACCGTCGTGAGCTTAGAGCCAAGGTGGTGCGCTACTATCGCGGACTTCGTGGTACCCTCGGCAAGAAGTCGCAAGCGCAGTTTGAAGCCTTCGACAAAGCCTTTGCCGACTATAACAAGATCAAAAACGACGCGCTCGGCTAAGGCGTAGCCAAAACGCAAGGTCATCCTATAAGAACTGGCGGGTACTCTCTCGGGCGCCCGCCCGTTCTTTGTAGTGTTTTCTTATCCTTTCTTCATATTGTGCTCTCGCTCCCTTCCTTTATACCATGCACACTTCTTTGTCTACTGTGCATGCTCTTATTCATATAAAATGCACACTCTTTTATATATCGTGCATGTTTCTTCCTTTGAGTGCTTGAGAAGTGGCAGATTCGTGAAGTTGACAAGATGTTGCGTTTAAATAAAATTAGTTTCATTAGCTTTCGAAGCGAAAAACATGCATGTAATATACAGAAAATGGCCTTTTTGGTTGTTTGGAATGTATTGAAAAGCTACTGCTCTTGATTTGTATCCTTAAAACATGTCAACACATTTGTTTGTTTCGCCGCCTTATTGTACTTTTGCAAACGTAAAGCATGGCGTTGGGTTTTGAAGCGTAAAACGAATTACCCTTTTTGCTTGCGCAAAAGTTGCTTTTTAAGGAATACAACGATTCTTTGAGATTCGGAATAACTAATGTTTAAATAAAATTTATTATGTGGAATTTTTTGGCTCCTCCTGCTTTTAAGCCGGAGCAGACAGGCTCCGAGGCAGATGAGCGATACCGTCGCTTGCGTTGGCAGGTCTTCATCGGTATCTTTATTGGTTATGCGGGATTCTATATTGTCCGCAAGAACTTCTCCATGGCAATCCCGATGCTTGCGCCGTTTGGCTTCGAGAAGGGTGAGCTGGGTGTGGTGCTCTCCATGAACGCTATCGCCTATGGCTTCTCCAAGTTTGTCATGGCCAGTATCTCCGACCGCAGCAATGCACAGCGCTTCCTGCCGCTGGGTCTAATCCTCGCTGCTATCTCGATGATGTTCATGATCGTTCCGGTGCAGTGGATTGGTGCTGACAACAAGGGATTGGCCATCACCCTGATGGCCGTCTTGAACTTCCTTGTCGGTTGGTTCAACGGTATGGGTTGGCCTCCGTGTGGCCGCGTGATGACCCACTGGTTCTCCATCAAGGAGCGTGGTACCTGGATGTCCTTCTGGAACTGCGCCCACAACGTCGGTGGTGCTCTTGTAGGCCCGATGGCCGTCTATGGAGCCGCTTGGTTCGGATCATGGTTCTACGGTGCTGACGAGAAGTCCTACTTCTTGATTGGTACTTACCTCTTCCCCGCTGCTGTTGCTATCCTGATCGCTATCATTGCCTACAGCATGATTCGCGATACGCCTCAGTCTTGCGGTCTTCCCTCTATTGAGAAGTGGCGCAACGATTATGCCGACACCTACGATGAGAAGTCAGAGGAGGTGCTCTCTGCGGGTCAGATTTTCCGTACGGTGCTGACCAACAAGTTCTTGTGGTACATCGCCTTTGCCAATGCCTTCGTCTATATGGTGCGCTACGGTTGCCTCGACTGGGCACCTACCATCCTCACCGAGCAGGGCATCGATATCAAGGAGGCCGGCTGGGCCTACTTCGCCTACGAGATGGCTGCCATCCCTGGTACGATCATCTGTGGTTGGTTGTCCGATAAGGTGTTCCACGGTCGTCGTGCCTTGCCGACCATCCTCTTCATGATCGTCGTGGCTGTCTTGATCGTCATCTACTGGCAGAACTTCACCAATATCAATGTCGTCATTGGTTGCCTGATCGGTATCGGATTCTTCATCTATGGTCCTGTGATGCTCATCGGTGTTCAGGCTCTCGACCTCGCTCCGAAGAACGTGGCAGGAACCGCTGCCGGACTGACTGGCTTCATGGGCTACGTGCTCGGTACGGCTCTGCTGGCCAATGTCGTTATCGGCTACGTCGCTGAGGCTGCTGGCTGGGACTGGACCTTCGTCCTCCTCATCGGCGCCTGCGTGCTCTCCGTTCTCTTCATGGCCCTCACCTACAAGAAGGAGCAGTATCTTGTGAAGAACAAGTAAAGCCTGGCGATCGCTATCATTTAGAATAATCATTTAGTCAATATCATCAATTAATAATTGTTTATGACAAAGCAAATTATCCGTTTAGGCTTCGTGGGTATGGCTATGCTCACTGCCTTTACTTCTTGCTCTGACGAGCAGCAATTCACCAATGTGAATACTGACGCCAAGCGTACCGACGTGCAGCAGATTTCGCCGGAGATGGCGAAGGTGCGCGACTATGTGCCTCTCTATGCTTGCGTGGCACACCGTGGTTCCACCTACTGGGCTCCTGAGGAGACTGAGGCAGCCTGGCGCTGGGCCCGCAATATGGGCGCCGACTACTTGGAGAGCGACCTCCAGGTGACCAAGGACGGTGTGGTGCTCGCCAACCACGATGAGAACCTGAAGCGTACCACCAACATCGCTTCTGTCTTCTCTGACGACGTGCCCACCAAGCGTAAGGACTTCTACCGCTCGTTCCGTAACCGCGACGGTTCACAGCACTTCTCTGAGGCTGATATCGAGGCTCAGTATCAGCGTGACGTGGCCGATTTCCGTGCCAACTACACCATGTCCTACTACTATGCTGAGCTCCTGATGCTCGACGCTGGTAAGTGGTTCAACGACGCCACGCCCGAGTTGGGCCGTGCTTCCTTCGCCGCAGGTCACAATGGTTACTACACCTACGACGCTGATGGCGTGCCCACGATCCACTATAGCAATGGTCTCTATGTCTCTGCCCTGCAGGATCAGATCAACTACGCTATGGGTAAGAAGCTCAACCGCAATGCCGAGGGCGAGCGCGTGCTGACCTACAAGATCAAGGACGAGTACAAGAACATGACGCTGGAGGAGATCTACAAGGCTGCCAAGGCTGCCGTGAAGTGCGACGATCCCAGCACCGTCGGTAGCAAGGCCGGCAAGTACATGGACTTCGTGGAGTACAGCTTCGGTGACAAGAACGGTAGCACCGCCTATGTCGCTGACGACAAGGACAACGGCAACCGTCCGGGCATCTATCCCGAGTTCAAGGAGTCTTGGTTGAACCCGAAGGACATCGAGATCCGTGTTTATAACATCCTCGACGAGTGGGGTTGGAACATCATCACCAAGAAGGAGTCAGAGAGCAACCCGTTCTATGTCAACGGCCACGTCAACGTGGGTAACACCAATGGTAAGGTGATCCTCCAGACCTTCTCCTTCGACGCCCTCAATCGTGCTTACAACGTCTTCAAGGGTCAGATCCCGATGTGCTACCTCCTGTGGCTGAGCAACGGTGGTTCTACCGACCTCAACTACGACACGCCTGCTGGCTACGCTTCGTTCATCAAGTACGCCCAGGATCATGGTGCCCACATCATTGGCCCGTGCGTAGAGGGTGCGCCCAACAACTATCCTGAGCTCAACGCTCCCTGGATGGCTTACATGATTCGCAAGAGCGGTATGATCAACCACCCGTACTCTTTCGATAGCTATGCTCAGACTGCCCGCTACATGGGCTACTATGTCAACTTCTGGGGTGAGAATGCCACGCAGTTTGACGACCTCCTGGGTGTCACCGTGCAGCCGACGGCCTACACGACCTTCACCACGCCGCAGACCCACCCGATCTACATGGACGGTTTCTTCACCAACCACTCTGAGATGTCGCTCCGCTACATGATCGAGAATGGTTTCCGTTGCAGCTCTACGCTCCACAACCCGTTCCACCCGGAGCAGAAGTATGACAACTCTCAGGCTCCCCACGTGGTGCCCGATGGTGCCGACGTGCTCAACGAGCTCGGTTACTAATCGAAAGGTAGTGGTTTAAGTAAGTCATATTACCAACATTCATAAGTAAATAAAGACAATGAAGAAATTTATCATATTGCCCATGTTCGCTCTTTGCGCCATGGCAGCCAACGCGCAGGACTTTGATTCCAAGCCGACCGTGACTATCGACAATGAGCAGGAAGACCTCCACTTCACCGTGGGTGCCCGCTTCATGGCCGACGCAGCATGGTACCACAACGACTATACGCCGATGCAGTCTGGCGCTACGATCGCTGACGCCCGCATCCGTACTTCGCTGACCTATCAGGACTGGTACTTCTATGCAGACTTCGGTTTCGGTGGTGGCAAGTTCTCTCAGAAGAACATCTTCCTTCGCTACAACCAGAAGGACAACAAGGGTGGCAACCATGACATCCAGGTGGGTTACTACAACAACGCCGCTGGTTCCATGGCTCGCAACACCTCTCTCGGTAGCTATCACTTCATCTCTCGTGCCGGCGCTGCCAACGCCCTCGGCGAGGGTCGTGAGCTGGGTATCACCTACAAGTTCACCAACGACAAGTTTATGGCCTATCAGGGTGTGACGACCGAGAACCAGTACAACAAGATCGAGTCTGGCTTCAATGGTATCGTCCTCTCAGGTCGCTACCAGTATCGTCCCATCAACGACGGCACGCAGACCTTGATGATCGGTGGTAACATCCGCTACCAGCACGTGGGTGGTGGTGTGACGGAGAACAACGTTCTCAAGAAGACCATCAAGCTGGGTCAGAGCATGGAGACCTTCGTCGATGAGGACGAGCGCTTCGTAAGCTGCGAGCTGCCTTGGGCTGAGAACGTCCTCGACGCTGGTGCCGAGGCCCTCTATCACAACGATAAGCTCTTCGTTCGTGGTGAGTATCTCTACAAGCACGTCACCAAGAAGCGCGACTCCAAGACGCTCTTCGACGCAAGCAACAACAACATTGATACTTGGGGTACCCTCGATGCTTGGATCACGGCCAACCCGCTTCGTTCCAACAACTTCCACGGTGGATACGTTGAGGCAGGCTACATGATCTTTGGTAACCCCTACAAGTTTGATAGCCGCAACGGTACCTTGAAGGGTCTCTCTGGCCGTTCTTTGGAGATCGTGGGCCGCTTCAACTACACGGGTCTCAACGACATCAACGCTGGCGAGTACTACAGCGCAGGTCGCGACCAGTACTATCCCGATGGTATGATGGCCGACTATCCTTACAAGTCAAGCAGCGTTGGTGGTGGTGCCGTCCGCTCTTGGACCCTCGGTGTGAACTACAGCTTCAACCGTTTCGTTCAGGCTATGCTCGACTACACCTACTCCAACTTGTCTAAGGACAAGTACGCATACGACAAGAACTTCCACATGGTTCAGGCTCGCGTGCAGTTCGTCTTCTAAACTTGAAGGCACAACATGCTAAAGTAAGAATGTACTTTAGGTAATATAGCCGGGGCGTTTCGCAGGACTTCTCTATGAGGTCTTCGTGGAACGCCCTTTTTTATCCTCTTCTGTTTAATAACAGGGCTTTGTATAACGCTTATCTCTCGCACCAGTCCATCCAGGGCTTCTTGTATAGGTAACAGAAGGGCAGAAAAGGAGTAGAAACAAAGCGGGCGGCAAGTCGTATGACCTGCCGCCCGTTGTTGCGTCTATGAAAAAAGAGGGGCCGAGATTATTTGGCCTTGCCCTGGTTGGCCACTGCCTGCTGCTTGCGAGCGATCTCGTCGGCGTCGCCGAGGTAGTAATCCTTCACGAGCTGGAGCTTGTCGTCAAACTCGAATACGTACGGGGTAGCCGTCGGGATGTTGAGCTTCGTGATCTCGCTGTCGCTGATGCCCTTGAGGTGCTTCACGATACCGCGCAAGCTATTGCCGTGGGCAGCCACGATGATGCAGTCCACCTCCTTGAGTTTCGGGAAGATCGTGCACTCCCAGTAGGGCATCACACGCTCGATGGCGTCCTTCAGGCTCTCTGTCGTCGGGAGATAGTCCTCCGGCACGAGGGCGTAGCGCGGATCCGTCAGTGCGCTGCCGATGCCGTCGGCGGGCAACTCGTGGGGAGCCACGTCGAAGCTACGACGCCACAGCAGCACCTGCTCATCGCCATACTTGGCGGCGGTCTCAGCCTTGTTCAGGCCCTGGAGCATACCGTAGTGCTTCTCGTTCAGGCGCCAGCTCTTCTCCACGGGGATCCAGTCCTCGTCCATAGCGTCGAGCACGTTGTTCAGCGTCTTCACGGCGCGCTTCAGATAGGAAGTATATGCGATATCAAAGTGAAAACCATTCTCCTTGAGCAGTCTTCCGGCGGCGAAAGCCTCCTCCTTGCCCTTCTCAGTCAAGTCAACGTTGGTCCAACCGGTAAAGCGGTTTTCCATGTTCCACTGGCTCTCGCCGTGGCGTACCAATACAATTCTCTTCATATTTCTCTATTGTTTAATAAATGATGCGTCGAAATAAATATTACCTCAAATACATTTGCAAAAGTACGAATTTTTCCGCACCTATCCGCCCTTTGCCCCTTGAAAACCTCAGCGGCTAAGGCTTTTTACGTTTTTTTAAGGTCTTCGCCGTGTGCTATTTCACGATGCGATAGTAGTCCTCCTTGCGCGGCTTGGCCGCCTTCGGTTCTGCGTTGGGATAGCCCAGGGCGAGCGCACCCACGCCAGCGAGTCCCTCGGGCAACTGGAGTTCACGCATCAGCGCCTTTCCCTCCTCGGTGGCAAACATGGCGTCCTCGCGGTTGATCCAGCAGGAGGCCAGTCCTACACTGTGAGCGGCAACCATCATCGATCCCAGTACGAGCGAACCGTCGCGGTCCTTGTTGGGACTGTCTGCGCTGGCAAAGACCAGCACTACGGTCGGTGCACCATAGTAGGGGTCACTCTCCGTCCCCATCACGCGGGCATTCATCGCCGTCAGTCGGGCCCGCAGCGCTTCGTTCTGTACCGCCACGATCCACGGGTCCTGCTTGCCGAAGGCCGTAGGAGCCCATGTGCCTGCCTCGAGCACGGCCTTCAGGGCGTCGTCGCCGACCTGTTCCCCCTTGAAGCGGCGCAGGCTGCGGCGCTCCCGTATAGCTTTCAATACTTCATTGTCCATTGTCTTATCCTTATTAGTGAAATGATAGTCTGTTTTCTGTCAGCAAAGCGATCGACTTATTTCTATTGGCGAAACGATCGTCTTATGTTGTGGGCAAAAGCAATTGTCTTCTCGTGCAGACCGCTTGCTCCGTGCAAAAGTACGATATTTTGGTGAGGATTGCAAAATAATTGCGTAACTTTGCGCCATGACTTACGCCGACATCATCCTACCATTGCCCTTGGAGGGCTACTTCACCTATTGCGTTCCCGACACGTTGGCCCCGCGTCTGCAGCCTGGTTGCCGCGTGCGTGTGCCGTTGGGCAAGACCAAAACCTACACTGGCCTTGTCGCAGCCCTCCACGACCAGGTGCCCGCAGGGCTCAAGACAGGCAAGGAGGGCGTGAAGTCTATTGTCGAGATGATGGACCCGGGTCCCGTGCTCCTGCCCCAGCAGTTGCGCCTATGGCAGTGGATAGCCGACTACTACCTTTCGCCCATTGGCGACGTCTATAAGGCCGCCCTCCCGTCCGGTCTTAAGGCCGAGGACGACAATCGTCCCAAGACCGAGACCTACGTCGTGCTGGCCGACGACTTCCGTTCGGCGCAGGCCCTCCGTGCTGCCCAGGCTATGCTCCAGCGCGCTCCTGCCCAGCAGAAGGTCCTCCGCGCCTATCTGGAGCTGGCCAGCGTCAGCGAAGAGAATCCCGTGCCCCAGCGCGAGATCACCCGCGAGGAACTGATGAACGAGTCCCACTGCACCACCACCGTCCTCCGCCAGTTTTTGGACCGTAGGATCTTGCGGTTGTACGAGAAGGAAGTAGGCCGCATCCCCCTCGGCGGAATGCCCCATCCCGAGCACATCAAGCCCCTCAGCGAGGCCCAGGCCGACGCCTACAACCAAATCCTCGTTCAGCAAATGTCGAAGGATATCACGCTTCTTCACGGCGTCACATCGAGCGGCAAGACCGAGATCTATATCCACCTCATTCAGCGCGCCCTCGACGAGGGCCGCCAGGTGCTCTACCTCCTGCCCGAGATTGCCCTTACGGTGCAGATGATGCAGCGCCTTCGTCGAGTCTTTGGCGACCGCCTCGGCATCTATCATTCCCGCTATAGCGACGCGGAGCGCGTGGAGATCTGGAAGCGCCAGCTCTCCGACCATCCCTACGATGTCATACTAGGCGCCCGAAGCGCCCTCTTCCTGCCCTTCCAGCGACTGGGCCTCGTCATCGTCGATGAGGAGCACGAGCAGAGTTTCAAGCAGATGGACCCTGCGCCACGCTATCACGCCCGCTCCGCCGCCATCATCCTGGCCAAGCTCTGCGGAGCCAAGGTCCTGCTGGGTACGGCGACCCCTTCGAGCGAGAGCTATTGGAACGCCCAGACGGGCAAGTACGGCTACGTCCGCCTCGACAAGCGCTACCAGGATATGGCGCTGCCTGCCGTCGAGGTCGTTGATGTCAAGGACTTGCGCCGTCGCAAAATGATGACCGGCCACTTCTCACCGCGCCTTCTGGCCGCCATCCGCGCCGCCTTGGCCAGCGGCAAACAAGCCATCCTGTTTCAGAATCGCCGCGGCTTCGCCCCAAGGGTGGAGTGTCATGTCTGTGGCTGGACCCCGAAGTGTCCCCATTGTGACGTGTCGCTGACCTACCATAAGACCATGGGCCTGCTCACCTGCCACTATTGCGGCTATGTCTTGCGCGTGCCCACCGTCTGTCCCAACTGCGAGAGCCACGACATCCGCGGCCGCGGCTTCGGTACGGAGCGCGTCGAGGACGAGTTGCAGGCCCTTGTGCCTGAGGCGAAGATCGCGCGGATGGACCTTGATACGACACGCACGAAGAACGCCTACGAGCGCATCATCAACAGCTTTGCCCAGGGCAAGACCAACGTGCTCGTCGGCACGCAGATGGTGACCAAGGGACTCGACTTCGACCATGTCGGCGTCGTGGGCATCCTCTATGCCGATGCCATGCTCAACATTCCCGACTTCCGTGCCTACGAGCAGGCTTTTGCCATGCTCTCGCAGGTGAGCGGACGGGCTGGCAGGAAGGGCGATCAGCAGGGCCTGGTCATCTTGCAGACCAGCCAGCCCGACTCTCCCGTCATCCAGCAGGTCGTGCGCCACGACTACCGCGCGTTCTACGACCAGTTGTTCGAGGAGCGCCGCCTCTTCCGCTATCCCCCCTTCACCCACCTTACCTATATCTACCTCAAGCACCGCCAGGAGCGCACCGTCGAGTCAGCCTCCATGGAGATGGGCTCCCGCCTTCGCCAGATCTTTGGCGACCGCGTGCTCGGGCCCGACAAGCCCTCCGTGGCCCGGGTGAAGACCCTCCATATCCGCAAGTTGATGCTCAAACTCGAGTTGGGCATCGACCTGCGACGCGTGCGCCAGTGTCTGCGCGAGGTGCAGTCGGCGATGCTACGGGCCAAGACCTATGGCGCCCTGCAGATCTATTATGATGTTGATCCGCTATAAAGGTCCTGCCGCCTGTCGGCTTTCTGTAGAAAAATGCCTACCTTTGCAAAGACATAAGATAGGCACAAGATAGCGCGCTGCCAAGTCCTCTGGCCGGGAGATCTCGCAGCACGGAAGTATTCGTATAACAAAACACAATAGATATGAAGAAAATACCCCTCTTACTCCTTTTCCTCCTGTTTTCCCTCGCAGGACAGGCCCGCACGCGCATCCAGTTTGACGCCGACTGGCTCTTTGTTCTCGGTGACGATTCCGCGATGGCCTCCCCGTCCTATGACGACCGTGGTTGGCGCCGTCTCTCCTTGCCCCACGACTGGGCTATCGAAGGCGACTTCCATGTTGGCAACCCCAGTGGCGCCAGTGGCGGCGCGCTTCCCGGCGGCGTAGGTTGGTACAGAAAGCATTTCCGCCTGCCCGCAGGCTCGTCCGACGATCGCGTCCTCGTCACCTTCGACGGCGTCTATATGAACGCCACGGTCTATGTCAACGGCCACGCCCTGGGCACGCGCCCCTATGGCTACTCCACCTTCGAGTATGACCTCACCCCCTATCTCGACCGGTCGGGAGAGAACGTCCTGGCCGTCCGTGTCGATAATAGCGACCAGCCCAACAGTCGTTGGTATTCTGGCTGCGGCATCTATCGTCATGTGTGGCTCACCACTGCCTCGCCCCTGCGTGTGGCCCTGTGGGGCGTCCACGCCGTGGCCCAGTGGCGCAAGGGCGACACCTGGGAGGTGAGGGTCGATGTGGCGCTGCACAACGACGGTCCGAAGGCCCCACAGGCGAAGGTGCGACATCAGCTCCTCGACCCCAACGGTCATGTCGTGGCCCGTCATGAAGGCCGCTGCCAGGGCCAGGTGCTCACCGTGAGGAAACCCTTGCTGTGGGATATCTACCAGGGTCACGTCTACCAAGTGGTAACGGAAGTGGTCGTTGGCGGCAAGGTCGTCGATCGCGTCTCCACGTCCACAGCCTTCCGCACCTTCCGCTTCGACGCCGAGACAGGCTTCTGGCTCAATGGTCGCAACGTGAAGATCAATGGCGTCTGCGAGCACCACGATTTTGGTGCCTTGGGCGCTGCCCTCGACGAGGATGCTCTCCACCGCAAGCTCACGCGGCTGAAGGCCATGGGTGTCAACGCCGTCCGCAGCAGCCACAACCCGCCCGCTCCCGAGTTGCTTGCGATGTGCGACACGATGGGCCTGGTCGTCATGGACGAGAGTTTCGACATGTGGCGCCGCAGAAAGACCAAGAACGACTATGCGCGCTTCTTCGATCAGTGGCACGAGCGCGACCTCTCAGACCTGGTGCTTCGTGACCGCAACCACCCCTGCGTTCTCGTCTGGAGCATTGGCAACGAGGTGCTGGAACAGTGGTCTGGAGCCGACGCCGATGAACTGACGCTGGAGGAGGCCAACCTCATCCTCAACGCGGGCCACGACGCTTCTACGCTCGCCCATGGCGACGACCTCTCGCCCAACTCGCTCCTCACGATCCATCTCGCTGACATCATCAAGCGCTACGACACCACGCGTCCCATCACGGCGGGTTGTAACGAACCTTCCCCTGATAACCACCTCTTCAAGTCGGGCGCTATCGACCTCGTCGGTTTCAACTACCACCACCAGTGGGTGAAGGACGTGCCCAAGAACTTCCCCGGCAAGCCCTTCCTCTTCACCGAGAGTGTCTCCGCCCTGCAGACGCGCGGCTACTACCGCATGCCCTCGGATAGCGTCCTCGTGCTGCCGCAGCGCTGGGACCTGCCCTATGCCGACCCCACGATGATGTGCTCGGCCTATGACAACGCCCACGCCCCTTGGTCCTCTACCCATGAGGAGACCTGGGAGGTCGTGAAGCACACTCCCTACTGTGCCGGACAGTTTATTTGGACAGGATGGGACTATATCGGCGAGCCCACCCCCTATGGCTATCCGGCGCGAAGCAGCTATTTTGGCATCATCGACCTGGCCGGATTCCCGAAGGACATTTATTATATGTACCAGAGCGAGTGGACGGACCAGCCGGTCCTCCACCTCTTCCCCCACTGGAACTGGTTGCCCGGCCAGACCATCGACCTATGGTGCTACTACAACCAGGCCGACGAGGTGGAACTCTTCATCAACGGGCGCAGCCAGGGCGTGCGCCGCAAGCAGGACGACCACCAATATCATGTGATGTGGCGCGTGCAGTTTGAGCCTGGCGAGGTGCGTGTCGTGGCTCGCCAGCAGGGCCGCGAGGTGCGTTCCGAGACAATCCGCACGGCAGGTGGCGCCGAGAAGATCCGCCTTGCCGCCGACTATCAGGGCGAGCATACGATCTTTGTCGCTGCCGAAGTCACCGACCGCGAGGGCACGCTCTGCCCCTGGGCCGAAAACGAGATCTATTTCTCTGCCGAGAATGCCGACATTATCGGTGTCGATAATGGCAGCCAGTTCTCCACCGAACGCTTCAAGTCCGACCATCGCAAGGCCTTCTTCGGCAAGGCCATGGTCATCTTGCGCGTCAAGGACCCCCAGAAACCCGTCCAGGTCAAGGCTCTTGCCCCTGACCTCCAGGCGGTTTCGCTGACCACCAGCGTGCGCCCTGGTCGTCTATGACATGATCTTTTTTCGAATACAATCATCAGACACAACCCAATATGAGTCAATCCAATCCTAACCACCGCATGGTCGCGGCGGCCCTTCTGGCCCTTTTCGGCTGGGAGACCGCCGTCGCCACCGTGCCCGACCGCGATCCGCAAGACCAGTCTGCGGGCTTCGACGTCTCCTGGATCAGCAATCCCGAGAAGGTCGGCGATCACAAGGAGGCAGCCCATGCCACCTATATCCCCTACGCTTCCACCGAGGCGATGCGCCAGGACACAACCTTCTACTCCCAGCCCTGGACCACCCCGCAGAGCAGCCGCTACCTGTCGCTCAACGGTATGTGGAAGTTTCGCTATGTCGCCGGCACGCCCCAAGGTCCTGCCGACACCGATGCCCTCGTCGCCCAGTCTTGCAACGCCGAGGGCCGGGACGAGATCCGCGTTCCCCTGTCGTGGGAGATGGCGGGCTATGGTGATCCCGTCTATACCAACGTGGGCTATCCCTTCGTCTATCATCCACCCTTGGCCCAGGAGGGCCATGCCGAGGCGGGCGTCAAGGACGACAATGCTACGGGCTTCTACAGTCGCACCTTCACGCTGCCCGCCGACTGGCGCGACCAGCGCGTCTTCCTCCATTTCGACGGCCTCTACTCCGCTGGCGTGGTGTGGGTCAACGGGCGCTACGTCGGCTACACGCAGAGCGCCAATACCGACGCCGAGTTCGACCTCTCCGGCTTTCTCCGCGAGGGAGAAAATCAGCTCTCCGTGCGCGTCTATCGCTGGTGCGACGGCAGTTATATCGAGGGCCAGGACATGTGGCACCTCAGTGGCATCCACCGCGACGTCTATCTCTACGCCACACCGAGGGTGGCCGTCCGCGACCATTTCGTGCAGACCGACGGCCTCCTCAGCGCCGACGCCACCTCGGGGGCGATGGTCCTCCAGCTGACCGTGGACAACCGCGACGGCCTCAAGGCCAAGAAGACCATCGAGGCCGTGCTTCGCGACGCCGAGGGGCGGGAGGTGCAGCGCCGCCAGTGGGTCTATCAGTCCACGACGACCGCCACAGAGGCCCTCCGCTTTGATCTCAAGGACCTCCATCCCTGGACCGCTGAGAGTCCCTATCTCTACACCATCGAGGTGTCGCAGCGCAACGCGAAGGGTCGCGAGGAGATGGCCTTCTCCACGAAGTATGGTTTCCGCACCATCCGCACCGAGGGCCACCACCTGACGATCAACGGGCGCCGCGTCCTCTTCAAGGGTGTCAACACCCAGGACACCCATCCCGAGTATGGCCGCGCCATCGACGTGGCGACGATGCTCCAGGACGTGCGGATGATGAAGCAGGCCAATGTCAACACCGTCCGCACCTCCCACTATCCCCGCCAGCCGAAGATGTACGCGATGTTCGACGCCTTCGGTCTCTATGTCATGGATGAGGCCGACGTGGAGTGCCACTATGCGGGCGAGCGGGGCGGCAACCTCTCCGATCGCAAGGAGTGGCGGACGGCCTACCTCGACCGCACGGAGCGCATGGTGCTGCGCGACCGCAACCATCCCAGCGTCGTCTTCTGGAGTCTGGGCAATGAGAGCGGCGACGGCAGAAACCTCCAGGCCACCTATGCCTTCGCCACAGCCCATGGCGACGGACGCCCCGTCCATAGCAGTCCGTGGGGCAGCCAGGGGACGCCTTGTAGCGACCTCAACTCGCGGATGTATCCCACGGTTGCCGAAGCCCAGGACTACGCCCATAAGCCCGCCTATGGCTACGACCGTCCGATGATCTTCTCGGAGTATGCCCACGCCATGGGCCAGGCCGTCGGCAACCTCCAGGACTACTGGGACATCATCGAGCATCCGGACAACGACTATATCATCGGTGGCTGCATCTGGGACTGGGTGGACCAGTCTGTCTATCGCCCTTCCGACCTCCTGCGTGGCGTGCGTACGAAGAATGGTTTCCACAACTGGGTGGCGGGCTACGACTACAATCCCACCGAGTTTGTCGGCGACGGCTTCCAGGGCAATTTCCTCAACAACGGAATCATCACGCCCGACCGTGCGTGGACGGCCAAACTGACTGAGGTGAAGGCCGTCTATGCTCCTGCCGCTTTCTCCGACTGGGATGCTGCGACGCGCTCCTTTACGCTCCGCAACAAGTTGGCCTTCTCTGACTTGTCCGACCTCTACGACCTTTCTTATCAGCTTCTGCGTGATGGCTACGTCGTGGAGCAGCAGACGCTTCCTCTCCCCGCCGTGCCAGCGGGTGAGTCGGCACAAATCACCGTGCCTTACCATAGCGTCCTCGACGCAGGTGCGGAGTATGTGCTCCACCTCTCCCTGCGTCTCAAGGCGGCCACCTCCTGGGCCGACCAGGGCTACCCCGTTGCCGAGGGCGAGATGATCCTGCAGCCGCGCGCGCCCCTTGCCGCCCACGAGGCCCATGGCGGGCGTATCGAGGCCGATGCGAAGCGCCGCCTCTACACCGGTACGACGCAGGAGGGCAGGCCCTTCTCCCTCCAGTTTGACGACTCGGGCAAGTTGGTCTCATGGACCTTCGACGGGCGCGCCGTGATGGTGAAGGCCCCGGACTTCAATAGCATGCGCGACATCGACAACGACCGCAGCCAGGAGTTGCAGCAGATGCCGATGGTCAGCGAGGCCGAGACGCGTGTTGTTGCTCAGGGTGGTGACGAAAAGGGCTATACGGTCACCGTGGAGGGCCGCGCCGCCAACTGCCTCTACACCTCTCGCTACACGCTCTATCCTGATGGCGTGGTCGATCTGGAGGTGGTCTTCTCGCCGACTGGTCCCACGCGCCGCCTGGGCCTGGGTATGGAGCTGGCAGGCTTCGACCAGGTGGCTTACTACGGCCGCGGTCCGTGGTCCAACTATGTCGATCGCATGACGGGTTCCTATCTCGGTCGCTACACCACGACGGTCGATGAGATGATCGACGAGAACGTCCATCCTCAGACCTTTGGCGACCACCAAGATCTGCGCGACCTCACCCTCGACCATGCCAACGGGCTCCGCCTCTCCGTGGCCACGGAGGGTAGGGTGGCTTTCTCGCTCTCCCACTACGACGAGCGACAGTGGTGCGACCCTGCGGACCAGCTTTGGCGCGATGCGACCCATTGGTACGACCTGGTGCGCAGCGAGACGGTCTTTGCCCACTTCGACGCCTTCCAGCGCGGTCTGGGCAACAACTCCTGTGGCGGCGACGGTTGCCTCGACCCGTATCTCTGTCCCACCAGCGGACAGCTCTCCTATACGCTGCGCTTCACACCCACCGTGCGTCAGTAGGGCGCAGCTCTTTTTCATAGGCCGAGCCTTCAGCTTTGGCCGATCGCTTTCTCATCCCCCACCGTCCCAATGCTTTGGTTGGTGGGGGATGTCAGGTATTTGAGCGTCTATGTGAGTACTGAAATCGTAAATGTAACAATGTAACAATGTAACATTGCGCGGCAAGACGCCACGTATCATGACGGTGGGTCTCAGGCATGTTCAGAAAGGCTAAATAAGGTCCGCTAATTTATCCTGGCACAGCTGACTTGTGGCGAGGGTAAACTCCCACGAGGTCGTCGATGGTGCTGAGAATTCTCTTTTTGAGGGTCTCCAAGCCTGTTTTTGCGAAAACGAGACCAAGAAATCCCCTTAGGAACTTCCTTGCGTTTTTAGCGAAGAAGCAAGCTGAAGAAGTCCTGGTCAAGGCGCTTGCGGATCAAAACGAACAATTCGGGTACGAACACGGGCTTTTCCGTGAACTTGGAAAGCCCAAGCAGATACTGCATGTACGGATTCTCCTGGATAGCCTGGATGGTCTTCTCATCGCTCAAATTCTCCACATGCTTCACTATTCCACCTATCAACCAGACCTCATCTCTCTGCTACGTCACTATCTCCCCCGTCTCCGACTTCCTCATCGATGAGAAATACAACTTTGTAGGAAATGGCAAACAGAGTTTCCGCCATGTACCCACCATGTATCCATCACGTATCGTCCTCCCTTCCAGCATATATCGACCTTGTGTTGTTTCCGTATTGTTTCCGTATTGTTTCCGCTTCTGGAAGCGAGAATGATAGGAGAACGATAGGAGAACGATAGGAGAACGATACGGGATCGATACGGAAACAATACGGGTTTGATACGAGACCGATACGAGAACGGTCTTTTCCGACTCCCACTCGAAGAGATTGATAAGAAATTAAACTTTTTCATCATTGTTTCTTTTGATTATATTTTACATTCCAGCCACCCACCTCTTCCTGTCGTTTATGCCAAGAAGCCTGGTTCGCCATTTGCCCTGACGCAGCACCTATACAAAGATAACCTTCTGCCCAGCCGAATGCAAGTCGATTAGCACGAATTAACGCCCCATTAACTATTTGTCCGTATCCATTTAACAAAGCCCATCCCAGGCCAAAAACCTTCATTGCGGCCTTTCCTCATGCCCTTCCCTCAGTTTTATCCACCCAAAGGTTGTTAACTCTCATCTCTACCAGCAGTCAAGAGATACAGGTTCTGACTTATCAAAATAGCGAACAAACAAAACTGGCAAGTTTGAAAATCATTTACGACAAAGACCATCGAGACCAAAGGATCGTTAATCCTCTTACTCCCAGTGGCCTTATCGTATTATTTCTATTAATGAATGAAGGGGTCTGCCTTTACTTTGCCACAAACTTTTTGGCGCAGAGAGGTACCTTTCAACTCAAAGCGCACACCTGCGTGTACTATCAGCAAGCAGATAAACAAGGCCCTTAGCCTTGAAGCCTCTGTTGCCGCCGAGCAATATCACTCGCTCGTATGGGATAAATGGCACGTTTATCCTACGCTCAATGCTTTGTGGAACATCAACGACAACCATCTGCTCAACCTATCTTTCAGTTCTGACTCTGAGTACCCGAGTTATTGGTCCATCATGAGTAATGTGTTCTACTCGTCCACATACACCGAAATACATGGCAATCCTGATTTGAAACCATGCTCTTATTATAATCTCAGCCTGATGTGGCAGATAAAGCGACGTTATACGCTCATGGCTTTTGCAAGTCTGAAACCAGATTATTCGGTGCAGTTACCGTACCAACCAACAGATCGCATGGCGGTAATTTTGAAGGAAACCAACTTTAACTATGAAAACAGCTTTGGATTGCATCCCGAATTGAATATCCCTTGCGAAGCAGACTTATTATTTCCCTATATTCGGCTTTCATCTGTTCTTCCGTTTTTACAGAGCCTACCTTGCGTCCGAGCTTCCCACCTTTCTCTATATACCGCTTCCTTACTGACTGCAATCGGTAGGAGATATTGTCACGTTCCAATTGCGAACATATCGAAAGCGTGGCTATCATTATCGGGGCAAAGAGGGACGGATGTCCTTCATCGTCCAATAATATAAGTTGTTCCTTTTGTATGTAGAGGTTGATGACACTGTCAATGAGTTGCTGACAATGGGAAATGTGAACATGGCTTACATAATCTGAAAGCAGACAAGATGCGCAAGCGCATATCGCATTACTTTGTCTTGCAACCAATCGTCTTAGAATTTTGGATAACGTCTTTGACACTGTTACGAAATACCTACTGCCACCATTCAAGAGTGTAGAACAAAGTAAGCTCCATCATGCCTGTCTCTTCAAGAAGAATTGCTCATTCTACTAATCGCCCAACATCATACACTTTGGGGTAATATCGGTGTAAGCGAAAGTTAAATACGTTAAATTATTGCCTTTTCGTATCTAAACAGAATCCACACAATCACTTATCTACCGTTTAGGGCGTATAATACTGATAATCAGCTAATAATAGATACAAGGCTTGTAAATGGCTTATTTCTTTTTAATGCCATCAGACTTGTTTCATTCGTAGCGTCTGCTACACAAAACTCAATATTATCGGCATACCGTTTTTGACGCTTTTTTGCCAGTTCCACCATTTTCTCACTATAATCAAAAGCCAAAACAGAGACAGCTTTTTCTGCAAGATATGCAGAATAATTTCCATTTCCACAGGCAATGTCTAAAATATAGTCTGTTGGATCAGGATTTAGAAGCTCTGTTACTTTGGGGCGGACAACTTCTCTGTGAAAATCATTTGATTCATCCCCCATTGCACAATCCCAAAATTCAGCGTTTTGATTCCAGATTGCTTTACTTTCTTCCTTTGAATACTGCATAATATCCTATTTCTGCAAAATTACTTTTTCTCCTTCGCCCCATGGCTCCTGAAATGCGTGATAATGATGTTCCAATATTTCATCTGTTATTACAAACGGCGAATTGGCATTTAAGACCTGATTTCTTTTATAGAGTCTTTTTTGCAAAAGCTCCTTACTGGCTTTCATATAGACAAGCTCCGTTTCAGCGCCTGCTTTTCGGATTAGCTCTTTATAAAAATTCCGATTTTCCTTACTCCAAAAACTAAAATCAATCACAACATCTTTTCCTTGCTGAATCAGGGACAGCAGTTTTTTTTGAAGTGCAGCTTCCACCTGCTCTGACAATTTTTCATATTCTTCTTCCGGATAATCAATTCCCTTTCTCCCATAAAGTTTCCACATTTCTTCGTCAATGGAAAGTCTGATATATCCTTCCTGTTCTTTTTTCTTGGCGTAAGTAGTCTTTCCAGAACCACATACGCCGCACATCATAATAACTTTACTCAAACACATATAAATGAAATGAATTGGGTTGAATACTTCTTTCCATAATATTCGCATATAGATGCAAGGCAAGCCACCCCACATTGCATTGAATCTTTTTGCTTTATAAAGGGGAAGCGTTTCATTTTATTTGCTTATCTGTGGTGTATTAAACTTACCTAAACCGGTATTGTCTTTACTTGATTCTATAAGTATCTTGCCATCGTGCCTTCTTGATTTTCCTACGGAGAATGTATATGTGGCAGTCAAGCGTGCCATATGCTGAAGTGGTTTCCAATCCTTGTTCTCATTATACCTAAGAATAGGTAAATTCGAAACAGTATAGTTGTTGTGTCCTGAATAATTGTATTTTGCACCTACTGACCAATTACCTATTTTATATTGTATCGTTCCAGCATATTGAAGGCTGCCACGTGACAAAAGGTCGCCGTCGTATACCTTTGTTGGTGAATTAACATTAAAGATCAAAGACAAGTTTTCAAATGATGCTGTAATATTGCCACCTATACGCCAATAATCAAAGTTGATATTTTGCGATGGAGTTTCAAGTCGTGAGATATAGTATTCAACATAGGGTGATAATTCTAGCCATTTAAATGGATACCAACTTCCATAAAGGTCAAATCTCCATTCGAAATCACCTCCTATATTTTGAGGTCTGAAATAAATATTATCGCCTTCTTTTAGTATTGTGGTAGCTATCTTATTGTTAGCATATGATGGCTGTACCATGAAGACTATCTGATTTTTATTATTGGGTGAGAAATATGCAAACGAAAGTTTCCCCGATGTAATCCAATAATCTTTCAATTTTGGATTGCCAGCAGATATCAGCCAGGGGTCTAAATAGGTCTCACTCTCAGTGATTTCATTTAACGAAGGAGATATATTACGCATAGTCAACGTCAACTGCACAGTTGTTCCTTTCATTTTACCCTTTCCCCACCAATCTGAATAAAGTCTTATGTAAGGAAGAACAGAGGTTTGCGATATACCCGAGGATGTCTGCTTAAATATATTCAATCCAACAGCCGGAACAAACGATATTGTATTCCATGTCCAGGAACCACCCGTATTAAGGAACTCATTGTGAGAATATGGTTTGTATTTGTTATTGAATGAAGTCTGATTAAGTTGCTTATATTCATATCTTGAACCAACACTCAATGAGCCACCCCAAAGCGGAGAGGCATAGACAGCGTTTGTAATAAATGAATACGAATCATTATCCACTCTTGAGTGTAAATAGTAGTCATAGTCATTGTTTCCTGTATTCTCCGAGAGCATAGATTGCTTCGAATCCGAATAACTATTTCCAAATGTATTGACCACATTTATGGCAAACAGACGGCCTTTCTTTAATAAATATCAATAGTATAAATCTACAGCCACCGTATTGGAACGACTCTTCAAAAGGCTTGTACCTTCACCATTATATTGGGTGTCATCTGTCGAAATAAGGCCCGCCCTTTTTTCTTCATCTTGTAAGGGTTCAATGATAGTATATACCTTAGCATTAAACAGATGATTACCCTGATATCTTTGGTACGATGCACTGATGTTATGATATTGACCTTTATAGCGACTTGTACCCCTATATTGAGAATGTAGTTGCGGACTATAAGTGTATTCAGCAAGATTATCAATATTGCCTATGTTTCTGTAATCAATCAGATAATCCAGTTTTACTTGGTTCAGAGAATCCGCATATGTCAAGTCAATCTGGTTTGTTCCAAATTCTGTGTTTACAGCATTAGAAGTGTTGAAATAACCGGCATAAGATCTATCGTGCCTCTTCTTCACAACAATGTTGACTACAGGCCCTGCAGTCAGACTCATGTATTGAGGAGGAGCAATAGAATAAAATTCTACGTTTTTTATGTCCTCACCCTTATATCCACGTAAGTCATATGCCGTTGATGGAACGCCATTTATAAGGATAAATACATTTTGTCTGTCCCAAGAAACCAATTTTGTTTCATTTATTGCTGTTTGGAACAATTCTAAGGAAGAAACTGCATCTAAAGCATTTGTACCAAACTTTTTATTGTCGTTTGATAAATATAGTACATCGTGATCACCCTTATGAATAATCCTTTCTGCTTTAACCACAACTTCACTTAGTCTAAAAGATTTGATAGTATCTAATGATTCTTGAGCATTACCATTCAAAACAAGAAACAAGAGACTAATTATTGCTAGAATCTTTTTCATCCTAATTTCCGCAGCACTATGAGTTAGCATTTTTTATAAGTACCTGAGCAACAAAAAGTTGCTCAGGATTTTGCCATGTCGGATTTTTCACCTACCTTAGTGCTGCAAAAAGAAGTATAGCAAAATCTCCGAATGAC
>OKRW01000409.1_pt1 | contig 43294 bp, 40 predicted proteins | sample 1601151 | NCBI WGS metagenome assembly OKRW01 (sample SAMEA3541471, study PRJEB24748) | human gut metagenome | biome: human gut; feature: human-associated habitat; material: faeces | place: China | collected 2012 | reverse complement strand
TTTGTTTCTGCCACTGGCAGCAACAACCGAAAACCTCTTTGGAAACCTTCGGGCACAAATACTTAGTTTTACTCTTGAAATATCGGTATTGTTAGCTTGACAGCTCTTCCATTGTTTATTCTCTTCTGAGCGCCAGCGCGCGATCAAGAATCCGCTGCGCGACCTCCGCCTTGCTCATCATCGGCAGCGCCTCCTGCCCGTCTTTCGTGATGAGCGTCACGATATTGGTGTCCACGTCAAATCCCGCGCCGGGGCGCGTCACGTCGTTGGCCACGATCATATCGAGATTCTTGCGCGCCAGCTTGTCCTTCGCGTGTGCCAGAACGTCGTTGGTTTCCGCCGCAAAGCCGACAAAAACCTGCCCGCTCCGCTTGGCCTTTCCGAGCGTCGCGGCAACGTCCGGGTTTTCCACCAACATGAAGGTCATCGGTTCGCCGCCCTGCTTTTTGATCTTTTGGGGCGCGACTTCCTTCGCCCGATAATCCGCCGGCGCGGCGGCCTGAATCAACAGATCCTGCTCCCGTGCCAGCTCGCTCGCCCGGTCAAGCAGCTCCTGCGTCGTCGTAAACGGCACGAGCTTCACGCCTAGCGGCGCTTCGATTGCAACCGGGCCGCTGAGCAGCGTCACCTCCGCGCCGCGCTTTTGCGCCGCCTGCGCGATGGCGTAGCCCATCTTGCCGGAGGATCGGTTGGATATATAGCGAACCGGATCAAGCGCCTCTCTGGACGGCCCCGCCGTCACCATGACGCGCAGGCCTTCCATATCCTTTTTCGCAAAAAGCAGCTCGCAGGCGCGTTCGGCAATAACTTCAACGTCTTCCAGCTTTCCCGCTCCGCTGTCCCCACAGGCAAGATGGCCGGAAACCGGCGCGACGATTTCAACGCCGCGCGCCCGAAGCGTCTTGACGTTTTGCTGCACAGCGGCGTTTTCCCACATGCCGGTATTCATCGCGGGCGCAACCAGAACAGGCGCGCGCGTCGCCATCACCGTCGTAGACAGCATGTCGTCCGCAATGCCGCAGGCCATTTTGCCCATGATGTTGGCCGTCGCGGGCGCAATCAGAAACAGATCCGCGCGTTTGGCCAGCGCGATGTGCTCGACCTCCCACGTCTGCGGGCGGTCAAACGTATCCACCGCAACAGGATGACCGGAGAGCGTTTCAAACGTCAGCGGCGCAACAAAACGGCATGCGTTCTGCGTCATCACAACAAAAACGTCGATGCCCCGCTTTTGCAGCAGGCGCAGCAGCTCGCATGCCTTATAAACCGCAATGCCCCCGGTCACGCCGAGGACAACGCACGATTTCTTCATCTCACTTGACATCAATTTCCGGGGAACGCTCGTAGGTGATCAGCCCGCGATTCACCTCGTCAATCGCGACGGAGAGAGGCATGTTCTCCTTGTCCTTGGCGTCGATGAGCGGCGGAACGCCGTCGATGAGCTGACGGGCGCGCTTGCTCGTTTCAACAACCAGCGTATAGCGGCAATCCGCCTTTTCAAGAAGCTGCAAAATCGTAGGATCGGTCATAGACATATCGGGTTTTCCTCCTCTAAAATATCGCCGTGAAGCGGGTTCATTGCGCTTTGGGCATCAGGCCTCGCCCGTGCTCTTGAGAAATACATCGCGCAGGCTCTGATAAGCGGCCTCGATGTCGCCGCCGTTGACGATCTGATAATCGTACTGCGGCGCATACGGCAATTCGCGCTTGGCGGTTTCCAGCCGCTCGCGGACTTTCTCCTCGGTCTCGGTGCCGCGCCCGCGCAGCCGGTGCTCCAATTCTTCAAAGCTCGGCGGCAGGATAAACACGCTGACACATTCGGGCATGCTCTTCATCACCTGAAGCGCGCCCTGCACGTCGATCTCCAGCACGACGTTCATGCCGCTGTCCAGCAGCTTTTCCACGTAGGCGCGTGGCGTGCCGTAGCAGTTGCCTGCAAATTCGGCATGCTCCAGAAATTCATTATTCTTCACGCGCCGTTCAAACTCCTGCCTGGAGATGAAAAAGTAATCCTTTCCGTCCACCTCGCCTTCGCGCGGCCCGCGCGTCGTTGCGGAAACGGAATATGCGATTCGGTCGGCAAATTCCTCAAACAATTTGGCCTTCAGCGTGCCCTTTCCCACGCCGGACGGCCCGGAAAAGACAAACAGAACGCCCCTCTTCCCCTTGTGCATTACGGTTCTTCCTCCTCGACGATGGTTGTGTTATCCTTGATATCAAAGCGATGCGCAATCGTTTCCGGCTGAACCGCGGATAAAATCACATGGTCGCTGTCGGAAATGATCACCGCGCGCGTTCTTCTGCCGTATGTCGCGTCAATCAGACGGCGCTCCTCGCGCGCCTCCTGAATCATGCGCTTGACCGGCGCAGACTCCGGACCGATAATCGCGATGATGCGGCTTGAAGATATGAAATTGCCGTAACCGACATTGATGAGCTTGATGTCCACGGATACCTCCGATGTTTTTCGTTATTCGATATTCTGAACCTGCTCGCGCAGCTTTTCGATTTCGCCCTTCGCCGCGACGACGCACCCGGCAATCTGCGCGTCGGAAGCCTTCGATCCGATGGTATTGACCTCCCGGTTCAGCTCCTGCACCAGAAAATCGAGCTTTCTGCCAACCGGCTCGTCAAGCTCCGCCGTCGCGCGAAGCTGCGCAATATGGCTGCTCAGGCGCACAAGCTCCTCGTCAATCGCCGCGCGATCCGCAAAAATCGCCACCTCGGTGGCGAAGCGCGCCTCGTCGATGTCGCCGCTGAGCAGCGCGGACAGCCTCTGGCTGAGCTTTGCGCGGTATTCCTCCACAACCGTCGGCGCGCGCGTCGCGATGCTTTCGCGCAGGCCGTCAATCGCGTCGAGCTTTTTCATCATGTCGCCGCGCAGGCTGTTTCCCTCGCGTTTCCGCATGGCCGTCAGATCATCCAGCGCCAGATTCAGCGCCCGCATGAACAGCGCGCGAACCGCGTCCTGATCCTCCTCGGAGGCTTCCACCGTCAGCACATCCGGCATGTTCATATAATCCGAAAGCGGAAGATCGTTTTTCACGCCGAGCGCCTCGCTCAATTCGCCCGCCGCCTGCCGATAGGCTTTCGCAAGCTGCATATCCACATGAACGCGGCGCGCATCCTCGCGATGATTCACATAATTGACGAAGACGTCCACATGCCCGCGCGCCAGCCGCGCCGCCACACCCGTGCGCACAGCGTCGTCCAGAAACGCGATGGGCCGCGCAAGGCGGAAGGAAACATCCAGAAAACGATGATTGACGCTCTTGACCTCGACCGTCATTTCGCGCCCGTCCTCGCAGACAAGCCCGCGGCCGTAGCCGGTCATGCTCTGCACGGAAAATCACCCCTTCTTTTCACGCAGATTTATTCCTGATTATACCACAGAGATTTACAAAAGGAAATGGCCTACTTCCACAGATTTTTTCGCCAAGCGTACACGTTTTCAATCGCCCGTCGGCTCCGGGCGCTTCTGCTGCTCGATCATCTGCAAAAACTGCGCCTCGTCAATGATGCGCACCCCCAGCTCGCGCGCCTTATCCAGCTTACTGCCCGCGCTTTCCCCGGCCAGAACGATGCTGGTCTTCTTGGATACGCTGCCGGTCGCCTTGCCGCCGTTTTTGCGGATCATCTCCTGCGCCTGCGCGCGGGAAAGCGTCGGCAGCGTACCGGTCAGCACAAACGTCATTCCTTCAAACAACGTGCCCGCGTCCTGCTGCGCGTGCATCTGCGGGCGAACGCCGGCTTCCAGCAGGCGGTTTACAAAGCGGCGGTTTTCCTCGTCCGCAAAGTATTCCGTAATGGAGGCGGCCACAATGCCGCCCACATCCTCGACGTCCACCAGCTCCTGCTCGCTCGCGCCCATCAGCGCTTCCAGCGTGCCGAAATGCGCCATCAGGTCATACGCCGTCTTTTTGCCGATGTTGGGAATACCGATCGCGAACAAAAAGGCGTCCAGTTCGCAGTCCTTGCTCTTTTCCAGCTCGGCAAAGAGCTTTTCCGCCTTCTTTTCACCAAAGCCCTTCAGCGCGACCAGCTTCTCCCGATCCAGATGGTACAGATCCGCCGCCGAACGCACGCCCAGCTCGTCGTAAAACAACCCGGCCGTTCGCGTGCTGAATGTTTCGATGTCCATGCCCTGCCGCGAGGCAAAATGCGCCATGCGGGCAATCGCCTGCGGGCGGCAGCTCGTCCGGTTGAGGCAGAACAGGTGAACGCCGTCCTCCCTCAGCTTGACCAGTTCGCCGCCGCATGCTGGGCAGACCGTCGGCGGCTGGATATCCGTTTCCGGCGCTTCGCCTTCGCCATCCCAAACGACGCCCATGATTTCCGGGATAACGTCGTTGGAACGGCGCACCCAGACCTCGCTCCCGATGCGCACGCGCTTGCGGCAGATGTCGTCGTAGTTGTTGAGCGTCGCGCGCTTCACCGTCACGCCGCAAATATCCACCGGGGACAGGTGCGCCAGCGGCGTGAGCTTGCCCGTGCGCCCGACCTCCCACGTGATTTTCAGCAGCTTGGTGACGGTTTCCTGCGCGGGGAACTTAAAGGCAATCGACCATCGCGGGAACTTGTCCGTCGTGCCCAGCACCTCGCGCGTGCGCATATCCGTAATCTTGATCGTCGCGCCGTCGATCAGGAAATCCAGCGTCTCCCGTTTTTGTTCGATTTCATGCACGGCCTCCAGCGCTTCCTCGATGGTCTGCGCCGGACGAACGAACGGGCTGATATTGAGGCCGTTTTCCTTCATAAACGCCAGCATATCCTGCTGAGTTTCAAAGCTCCTGCCCTCGATATAACCGATTTGATAAAAGAATGCGTCCAGATGGCGGCTCGCCGTCACCTGCGGATCGAGGTTGCGCAGCGCGCCCGCAGCCGCATTGCGCGCATTTTTGAGCGGCTCAGCGGCGGTTTCATTGTATTTTTTCAGTTCGGACAGGCGCATGATGCCCTCGCCCTGCACCTCCATCCTGCCGGTGAACGGGATGGCCAGCGGAATGGTGCAGATCGTCATCGCCTGCGGCAGAATCGCCTCGCCGACCTCACCGTTTCCGCGCGTCGCCGCCTGAACCAGCTTTCCTCCGTCGTATGTCAGGTTGACCGTCAGGCCGTCGAGCTTATATTCCACGCAATAGCTGTTTTTCGGCAGGCCGCCCGCATCGTTCGTCTGCTTTTCGCAGCGCTGCGCCCACGCAAGAATTTCTTCCTCGCTCTGCGCCTTGTCCATACTCCAGAGCCGCGCGATGTGACGGTGCTGCTCAAAGCCCTCCATCACCGCGCCGCCAACGCGCCGGGTCGGTGAATCCGCCATGCGCTCGCCGGTCTTTTCCTCCAACCCGCGCAGCTCGGCGTACATCGCATCCCATTCGTCGTCGGATATATCGGATTCATTCTGATCGTAATACCTGCGCGAGGCCTCGTTCAGCTTGTCGATCAACTCGCGCATGCGCTGCAAATCGTTTGTCTCGCTCACGTTTTGTTCACTCCTCCAGCCTGATCATCGGCGCAATCGCCAGCGCCAATTCCTTCACGCCCACACGAACGTCGTCAAATCGAATCATAATGCGGGCGTCCGAGCCGCTTCCGCTGACGCGCACAACCGCGCCGCGCCCAAATTTTTTGTGCAGCACATGGTCGCCGGGCGCGTAGATCGACGGCTTCTCCGTTTCATGCGCCTGTGAGGCCACCACCTTCGGCGGCTCGTTCATTCCGCGCTGCACGCCTTGAACCGTCACGCCGCCAACCGTCGCGCTTTTTGCGTTCCAGCCGGAGAAGCTCTGCGCCTGCCCCGTCGGCTTTGCGACGTTGTAGCTCGTTTTCGGTTTCCAGTTTGATTGCCCTGCCTGCGGCTGCATCGGCGCAAAACCGCTGCTCTTGCTCCACGCGGGCTGCTGCCAGCCGCCGCTTTGCCAGTTTCCTCCGGGCTTTTTGTTTCCCGAAAAGCCGCCGCTCCGGCCGCCCCTGTCGGAAACATCCTCGATCAGCCGCGCCGGAATATCGTCGATAAACCGGGAGCGATCATTGAATTGAATCTGGTTATACAGCATGCGCCGCGATGCGTGAGACAGGAACAGCCTCTCCCGCGCGCGCGTGATGCCGACGTAGCAGAGGCGGCGTTCTTCCTCCATGCGCGCCTCGTCGTCGCGGCTTCTGGCCGACGGAAACAGATTTTCCTCCATGCCGACCATGAACACATTCGGAAATTCAAGTCCCTTCGCGCTGTGCAGCGTCATCATCGTCACCGCGCCGCCGTCGTCGCCCATCTCATCCAGATCGGACACCAGAGACACGTTTTCCAAATAATCCGTCAGCGTCGGGTTGTCGGCTTTCTCTTCAAATTCCTTGACCGCGCCGACAAATTCGCGAATGTTCTCCACGCGGGAACGGTTTTCGTCGTTGTCTTCTTTGGTATACTGGCTTTCCAGCCCAACCGTGTCGATGACATACTGCACCAGTTCGGTCAGCTTCATCGTCTCCTGCATCATGGTCAGGCTCATCATCAGCTCGCTGAATTTCTCCACGCTCTTGCGCGCGCGGGCATTCAGGCTCTCCGGCATATCCATGCACGCGGTCAGCAGCGGCATTTCCTCCTGCGCGGCGTGGCGCGCCAGTTCGTTCACCGTCGTATCGCCGATGGCGCGCCTGGGCACGTTGATGATGCGCCGCACGGAAATATCGTCCGCCGGGTTGACCAGCACGCGCAGATAAGCCAGAATATCCTTGACCTCCTTGCGGTCATAGAATTTCAGCCCGCCGTACATCCGATAGCGAATGCCCGCCTGCACGAACGATTCTTCGATGACGCGGGACTGCGCATTGGTTCGATAGAGCACGGCAAAGCGGCCAAGCTCCTCGCCGCGCGATTTCAATTCGCGGATCTGCTGGCAAATCCAGGCCGCCTCCTCGCGCTCGTCGCCCGCCCGATACAGCCGGATCAACTCGCCGGGCCCCTGCTGCGTCCACAGCGCTTTGTCCTTGCGGTTGGCGTTGAGCGCGATGACCTGATTCGCCGCGTCCAGAATATTTGCCGTGGAGCGGTAATTCTGCTCCAGCTTGATGACCTTTGCATCCGGGAAATCCTTTTCAAAATCGAGAATGTTTCGGATATCCGCGCCGCGCCAGCCGTAGATGGATTGATCGTCGTCGCCGACAACGCAAAGGTTCCGGCTCTGCGCTGCCAGCAGGCGCACAAGCATATATTGCGCGTAGTTCGTATCCTGATACTCATCGACATGGATATACCGAATCTTGCGCTGATAGGCCTCCAGCACCGGCGGATGCTGCGCAAAAAGTTCAAGCGTTTTGACGATCAAATCGTCGAAATCCAGCGCGTTCGAGCTTTTCAGCTTTTCCTCATACGCCTGATAGACGTCGTAAACGAGCTGGCTTCGATAGTCCCTCTCGCTCTGCGAAAACCAATCCTGCGGGCCGAGCAGCTTGTTTTTCGCATCGGAAATCTTGCTCTTGATCTCTCTGGGCGGCAAAAACTTGTCGTCGATGTTCAGCTTTTTCAGAATTTCCTTCAGCGCGCTCATCTGATCGTCGTCGTCGTAGATCGTGAAGGAGCGCGTGTAGCCCAGTTTTTCGATGTCGCGGCGCAGAATTTTCGCGCAGCCGGAGTGGAACGTCGAAACCCAGATTTCCTCCGCCCCCGCGCCCGCCAGTTTTTCAATGCGCTCCCGCATCTCCTTCGCCGCCTTGTTGGTGAAGGTGATCGCCATAATCGCCCACGGCGGCACACCGTGCTCCAGCAAGTTCGCCACGCGATACGTCAGCGCGCGGGTCTTGCCCGATCCCGCGCCGGCAAGCACCAAAAGCGGCCCTTCAAGCGTTTCCGCCGCGAGCCGCTGTTCTCTGTTCAGGTCGTTTAAGTTCATGGATTTCCCTCGCTTATTTCATCGCCGAATTTCGTTTTGCCCAAAATGAGCTGATATCCGCCCGCGCCATAGGTCAGGCAGCGATTGACGCGGCTGATGGTCGCCGTGCTCGCGCCGGTGCGTTCGGCAATCTCCTGATAGGTGACCTTTTTCTGCAAAAGGCGCGCGACCGCCAGCCGCTGCGCGACCGCCTGCAATTCGTGAATCGTAAAAATATCTTCAAAGAAACGATAGGCTTCGTCCATATTATCCAGCGCAAGCATCGCGCGAGCCAAATCGGCAATCTGATCGTTGATGATGTGATCCTGCATGCTGCCGTCCTCCTCATAACGTCTGTCGATCAATTTCACTTCATTATAGCACAGATACCGCGCAAAAAAAAGCGGCGAACGCTCTGTTTCACCGCTTTTCTTCTTTATTTCACTAAAGCGGCCGCTTATTGCGGCTGCGCTGCCTCCGCGTGAAACGCATGCGCGGGGTGCGCCTGCGCCGGATCGGCGTTATGCGCGCCGTCCAGCAATTCCAAATGGCCGACGGAAACCTCATACGCCGTTTTTTCGATCACGCTGCCATCCGGCATCTGCTTCTGATACGCGCGCGATTGCAGCCGCCCCGTCAGGGTGATCTTATCGCCCACGTCCAGCTTGGCGGCAAAGCGCGCGCTCCGCCCCCACGTGATGCACGGAATATAGTCGCTCTTTCCGTATGCCCGGTTTACAGCCAGCATCATATCGGCAATCTCGCGCCCAAACGGCGTCGTTCGATACGCCGGAGCCTTGCAGAGCGTGCCGGTCAACTGGATTTGGTTGGGATTCTCGTGCTCGTCGTTTTCAACGATCTTCTGGGCGAACGCCGTAATCAGCAGCCGCCCCGCGCCTTCGATGATTTTGTTGTAGGAGCGCACCTGTCCGTCAATGGCCAGCGTATCGCCGTCGGAGAGCATCGCGCCGTCGAGCAGCCGCTCGGAAAGCGTGACCGGCAGCAGATCCTGCGCGCCGGACAGGCGCGGCACGCCCAGCGTCAGGTAATAAAATTTCTCGCCAAACGCTTCGTGCCCCACCACGGGCGTTCCCACAACCTTACCGCTCAAATGCAGTGTGTTAATGACGTTTTCCATTGTACGTCCTCCTTATTGCTCAATCTTTCTTGATTCATTGCCTGTTGACGCCGAAGGCGCCGGCGTGGCCGAATGCTGTGTGCCCGCATGATCGATCCACGTTTCGCCTTCGAGTAGGAGCTGCGAAATCGGAATGACCCTGTAACCCGCCCGCTGATAGTATTCAAGAATCTGCGGCAGCGCTTGCAGGATATACTTGGAATCGTTATGGAAGAGCACGATGTCGCCGGGATTCACGTTCTTCGTGCATCGCCTGACCATATCTTCGGCGCTGATGTTCTTCCAATCGAGCGAATCCACATTCCACTGGATACATTCATAGCCTTCTTCCCGGCTGATGCGTACCACTTCGTCGTTGTATTCACCATACGGCGGTCTGAAAAGCGTGGTCGGCTTGCCCGTGATGGACTGCACCAAATCGCTGCACCGTTTCAGCTCCTCGCGAATCTGCGAATCGGAGAGCTTCGACATATGCGGGTGCGTGGCGGAATGGTTGCCCACCTCATGCCCTCTGGCTTGCAGCTCCGCCACCAGCTCGGGGTATTTTTCCGCCCAGAAGCCGACCAGAAAGAAATTGGTCTTCACCCCGTATTGATCCAGAATGTTCAAAATCCCCTCTGTATTGGCGTTTCCCCATGCGGCGTCAAAGCTGATGGAGAGCACTTTTTCCTCTGTATCGACGTTATACACCGGCAGCTCGCGCGTCGTCGTCGCCGCCATCAGCCCCGGACCGTCGCTTCGCGTCACATAAGCGGCTGTCAAAGCCGCCAGCGCGAAGATCATGGCCCAATGCCTTACGGAAAGCGAACCGAAGCGCTTTTTGTTCATCCGCATCGCCTCCACTTATCACCTCGAAGGTTTATATGTGGCGCGCTTTGCATTTAGAACTTCACTCATTAGACGGAGCAGACCGCCTGTTTCTTCCCTAATTTTTCTCTCAAAAGAAAGATTTCACATTTCCGCCGCATTTGGTCGTTTCGAAACGATATGATCTATCCGATTCGGCGTGTTCACTCGCCGCCCTTCGCCACGCCGCGCGCCTATACAAAAGAGCTGCTTCTTCTGTTCAGAAAAAGCAGCCCGGAATCCTGTTTATACTAATTCGCAGTTAAAATGCTTAACAGAGCGCATCAGATTTTTTGTTCTGACGAAGCCAAGTGAAGTGAGGCGTACTGGAGGTACGTTGAACGGAACGAGGCAAAGTCAGAGCGAAAAAGATGGTGCGCGGATTAAGCCATTTTAACAAGAATTAGTATTACATAGCACCCTTATGCTTGAGCACGGCGCTGACCGTCTGACACAGAATTTTAAGATCCAGCCCGATGCTCCAATTACAGATATACTGCGTATCGAGCTTGACAATCTGCTCGAAATCCGTGATGTCGCTTCGGCCGCTGACCTGCCACATGCCCGTGATGCCCGGTTTCATCGCCATGCGGGCGCGGTGATGCAGCTCGTATTTATCCCATTCGTCCACCGTCGGCGGCCTCGTGCCGACAAGGCTCATATCGCCCTTGAGCACGTTGAAAAACTGCGGAAATTCGTCGAGGCTCGTGTTGCGGATAAACGCGCCGATGCCCGTTTTTTTCGTGCCGTCCGGCAGAATTTCGTTGCCGATGATGCGCGGATCGAAATCCAGCTTGAACATCAGGCCGTCCGAAACGCGGTTTTCCTTCATCAAATCCTTTTTGCGCTCGTCCGCGTCCAGATACATGCTGCGGATTTTATAGAATTTGAATCGCCGTCCGTTCTGCCCGATGCGCTCCTGCGAATAGATGATCGGCCCCGGCGAAGCCTTTTTGATCTGCGGGCCGACGATCAGGATGATGATTCCGGCCAGCACGCAGCCGATCAGGCCGCCGACGATATCCATCAGCCGCTTGACCAGCGCCTGAAACGGCGTGGCATAATTCACCGTGCTGGTCAGCACCGTGTAATCGCCGATGTGCTCGACGAGCTGCTTCTGGCTCACGCCGCTCTCCAGCGTCAGCTGCTCGTGCACGACGACGCCCATCTCCTGGCACTGCGCAACGAGCTTTTCCGCCGCCTTGATCGCGTCCGCCTCGATGAACACCTCGTCCACCCACTCGCGGCAGATGTACTCCGCCGCGCCGCTCAGATTCGCCGCCACCGGGATTCCGTTCAGTGTCTCCCCCTGCGCGTCGCGATCCGAGAGCACAAGCCCCGCCAAGTCAAGCGCATCGTTTGCGGTTGTCAGCAGCTTCTCGGCCACCTCCGCCGCGCGCGCTTCCGGCACGACGATCAGCACGGCGCGCTTTTTCTCGTGCTTCATCCGCTTTTGCAGCAGCTTCTTGTATATCTGCCGAAGCGTGTAACCCAAGACCATGTGCAGCGCCGACGTGCCGTAGAGAATGATTCGCGAATAAGCATCGCTGATCTTGAGCGCGACCAGCAGCACGGCCATAACGGCAAAGACAATCGCCGCATGCTTGACGCTCACAAGCGCTTCCCTGTACATCCCGCGCCTGAGCACGTCGTGCATCGTGTTGAACATCACGCAGACCGTGAAATCCAGCATCAACAGCATAATCAGCAGTTCTCGGTACAGCTCCGTCTGATAGCCGCCCCAAGCATGGCTGAACCGCAGGCTGAATGCGACAAAAAACGCAAGCGCAAGGCTGAGCATATCCAGCAAAATAAAGTCAAGATGCTTCAGCCAGCCCTTAATCCCCCGCTCGTACATACCCTTCCGTTCGCTTTCTGTTTTTTTCTTCCTCAGCCGACCGCCACAAAGCCGAGCACGGGCAGCCCGTTAAATTCGCAGATTTCCAGCTCGCGAAGCACCTGCGCGTTCTTCGTGACCCACGGCTGAATGAACAGCACCACGCCGTCTGTCTTATCCGCAACGGCCTGCGCGTCCACCGCGAAGCGGTCGCAGACCTTGTAGTCCCCCGCCTGCGCCGCCGTCTTCATCGTCTGCGCAATCTGCGCATTGGCCAAATCGCCGCTCAAAACGAGGCCGCTTACGCCTGTCGCGCTCAGCGCGGCGGACAGATACGCGCCGTCGTTGTACAGCGGCTTTTCGGCAAACAGCTTATCCAGACCGCGCAGGTTCTTTTTCACCGCGCCTTCGGGCTCGACGCGCGCCAGCAGATGCAGGCCGTATCGCTCCTCCAGCTCGTCCGTCTCCTTCACGCTGCCATCCAGCAGGAACATCAGCACATACCAGCCGCCCGCCAACACAAAGAACGCGAAACCGCCGAGCACCGCCCATTTGAGCATCTTGTTCTTCGGTTTCCAGTCATCCGTATAGACCTGCTCGTAATACGCCTTGTCGTCGTCGGTCAAATCCTTTTCGATCTTGCTGAGGGTTTCCAGATAAGCGGCCAACCGATCCGCGCCGTTTTGCCGCGCGGAAACCACTCCTCCGTTATAGCCCGTCCGGCCGGTTTGGGTCATCGCTTCATAGATCATCCCGTCCTCGGCAGTCTGCGCAATCTGCGCGCAAACCGCCTGAACCTGCGCGTCGAGCACCGCCAGAATCGCATCGCCGATCTCCTCGCTGGGCGCGGAAACCGAAATATAAATTCTGCCGTCGTTGCTGTTATCATCGCTCAGTTGGATGGCTTTCTTTTCCGTTTCCGTAAACCAGACGCTCATCAGCTCCGCGAGGCAGCGCTGGCTGCACGTCAGGCCGGTCTTTTCCCTCACCTGATCGTATACCTCCTGCTTCTGCAAAATCGAGCCGATTGCAAGGCTGATGCGGTTCAGATCGCTTTCCTGTGCGGCGACATAATAGTTCTTGTTCGCCATATAGGCCGCTTCCGGATCCATGTTCATATAGATGGATTCCGCCTGGCGCGTCATCTCGTCCTCATAGAACCGATGATAGCTCGCATATTGCTGAATCTGGTCGATGTTCAGGTCGTCGATGTCCATCTGCACCGGTTGTTTTCCCGTCTTTATTGCGCCGAACGCGCCGCCCAAAAGCAGCCCCGCCACGCCGGCCAGCAGCAGAATCTTCCATTTTTGGAGGATGTATCGCATCATTTGAACGAGATCAATCTCTTCCTCGTCGTTTCGCATCTTCTGTCTATACGTCGTCTGGTTCGTCATGCTTTCTCTCCCTGTTCTATTTCTGTTGTTTTTTATTGCATCCGCAGCGCCTGTTTCCGTGCGATATGTTCGCCGGTCAGCGCGTCGCGGTTTTCCCACTTTTCAGTATGTTTAATATAGCATCTGGACGCTTTCCCGTCAAGTCCGACAACGCAGAAAAGCGGCGCTTTCCGTCGAAAACGCCGCTTTTTGTGTCAGCAGATTCCCAAAATGCGCTCGGCGCGCGTAACCTCGTCCGCCGTCGGCGCGGGCACGCCGTCCAGCGGGTAGGCGATGCCCAGCTTCTTCCACTTGGAAAGGCCGAGCGTGTGATACGGCAGAATTTCCACGCGCTCCACCGTCCTTAGCGTCCCGATGAACGCGGCCATCTGCCTGAGGTCGTCCTCGCTGTCCGTCAGGCCGGGCACGAGCACATGGCGAATCCACATCGGCTTGCCCATGTCGCTCAGCTTTCGCGCCATCGCAAGGATGTTCGCGTTGCCCGTTCCGGTCACGCGCCGGTGCAGCTTCTCGTCCATCGCCTTGAGGTCGAGCATCACCAGATCGGTGACGTCCATCAGCCGCTCAAACGCCCGCTGATCCGCCGCATCCGCCCGATAGGGCTGCCCCGCCGTGTCCAGCGCGGTGTGCACGCCCTTTTGGTGCGCCAGCTCGAACAGCGCCGTCACAAATTCCATTTGGAGCATCGGCTCGCCGCCGCTGACGGTGATGCCGCCGCGCTTTCCGTCCTTGCCCCAGTATTTTTTGTAGCGAAGCGCCCGCTCAATCAGGGTTTCCGCGTCCGTCGTCTCGGCGGCGGGGTTGCTCATCTCCCACGAATCGGGGTTGTGGCAGAATTGGCAGCGCATCGCGCAGCCCTGCAAAAAGATCACATAGCGCACGCCGGGGCCGTCCACAAGGCCGAAGCTCTCGACGGAGTGCACCCGTCCGATCGGCTTACATGCGGTCATGGCAGGTGCGGGCGATGACGTCGAGCTGCTGCTCGCGGGTGAGGTCGATAAACTTGACGGCATAGCCGGATACGCGGATGGTGAAGTTGGCATATTCCTCCTTCTCCGGGTGCTCCATCGCGTCGATGAGCTTCTCGGTGCCAAACACGTTGACGTTCAGGTGATGCGCGCCCTGCATGAAGTAGCCGTCCATCACCTGCACGAGGTTCTTGGCGCGCTCCTCATCGCTGTGCCCCAGCGCGCCGGGGTTGATCGTCTGCGTATTGGAAATGCCATCCAGCGCCCAGTGATACGGCAGCTTGGCGGTGGAGTTGAGGGAGGCCAGCAGGCCGTTCTTCTCCGCGCCGTAGCTCGGGTTCGCGCCGGGGGAGAGCGGCTCGCCCGCCTTGCGGCCATCCGGCATGCTGCCGGTCGCCTTGCCGTAGACGACGTTGGAGGTGATGGTCAGGATGGATGTCGTCGGCTCGGAATCGCGGTAGGTGTGGCGCTTCTTGATCTTTTCAAGGAACTTGCCCAGCAGCCACACGGCGATGTCGTCGGCGCGGTCGTCGTCGTTGCCGTAGCGCGGGAAATCGCCCTCAGTCTTGAAATCGACAATCAGGCCGGTCTCATCGCGGATCGGGGTCACCTTGGCGTACTTGATGGCGCTCAGGCTGTCCACCACATGGGAGAAGCCCGCGATGCCCGTCGCGAAGGTGCGGCGCACGTCGGTATCAATCAGCGCCATTTCCGCCGCTTCATAATAATATTTGTCGTGCATATACTGAATCAGGTTCAGCGTATTCACGTACAGCCCCGCCAGCCAATCCATCATGCGGTCGTAGGCGGCGATCACCTCGTCGTAATCGAGCACCTCGCCGGCGACCGGGCGATACGCCGGGCCGACCTGCTCGCGGCTCTTCACATCCACGCCGCCGTTGAGCGCGTAGAGCAGGCACTTCGCCAGATTCGCGCGCGCGCCGAAGAACTGCATTTCCTTGCCGGTCTGCGTCGCGGAGACGCAGCAGCAGATGGAGTAATCGTCGCCCCAGACCGGCTTCATCACGTCGTCGTTCTCATACTGCACCGAGCTGGTCAGCACGGAGATCTTCGCGGCGTAATGCTTGAACGCATCCGGCAAATCCTCGGAATAGAGCACGGTCATGTTCGGTTCCGGGGACGGACCCATGTTTTCCAGCGTGTGCAGGAAACGATAGTCGTTCTTGGTGACCATCGAGCGGCCGTCCACGCCGATGCCGCCGACCTCCAGCGTCGCCCAGACCGGATCGCCGGAGAACAGCGCGTTGTAGCTCGGAACACGGGCGAACTTGACCATGCGGAACTTCATCACCATATGGTCGATCAGCTCCTGCGCCTGCGCCTCGGTGATGAGGCCGCGCGCCAGATCGCGCTCCATATAGATATCCAGGAACGTGGAGATGCGCCCCACGGACATCGCCGCGCCGTTCTGCGTCTTGATCGCGGCCAGATAGCCGAAATACAGCCACTGGCAGGCTTCCTTTGCGTTGGCCGCGGGCTTGCTGATGTCAAAGCCGTAGGCGGCGGCCATCGCCTTCATGCCCTTGAGCGCCTTGATCTGCTTGGCGATTTCCTCGCGCAGGCGGATGACGTCCTCGGTCATCGTGCCGTCGCCGCAGTTGGCCAGATCCCTCGTCTTTTCCTCGATCAGGAAATCAATGCCGTAGAGCGCGACGCGGCGGTAGTCGCCGACGATGCGGCCGCGGCCATAGGTATCCGGCAGGCCGGTGATGATCTTGTTGTGGCGCGCCTTCTTCATCTCCGGGGTATAGGCCATGAACACGCCCTCGTTGTGGGTCGGCGCGTACTCGGTGAAGATCCTGTGCAGCTCAGGGTCGGGCTCGTAGCCGTAGTTGCGGCAGGCTTCCTCCGCCATCTTGATGCCGCCGAACGGCATGAACGCGCGCTTGAGCGGCTTATCCGTCTGCAGGCCGACAATCTGCTCAAGCGCCTTGTCCGCCTCGCTGATGTAGCCCGCCCCGTAAGCCGTCAGGCCGGAGACGACGTGCGTCTCCATATCCAGCACGCCACCCTTCGCGCGCTCCTCCTTCTGCAGCTTCTGGAGGATGCCCCAGAGTTTATCCGTCGCCTCTGTCGGGTCGGCGAGGAAGCGCTCGTCCCCCGCGTAGGGCTTGTAGTTCTTCTGAATAAAGTCGCGAACGTTGATCTCTTCGCGCCAGATGCGGCCCTCAAAGCCTTCCCACTGCTCAAAATGAACCATGCAAACTCTCCTTTATGGGTGGTCGTTGATGCTGATGAAAACGTGGTTATTGTAGCATGGCCGAAATGTTCGCACAACTGACGAACTCGCCAAGGAAACGCCGCGCGCTTTGGCGTTGAACCGTTTTCCCGTTTCTTTGTACAGAATCCATCCGCTTAAATCGGATAAACCGCCGCATTTCCCGCGGCGGACGGCGGAAAGCTGTTCGATTCTTAACGGTTTTCTAACGCGGCTTCCCCGCTTTTTCGCCCTTGTCTAGTCTGTCCGTTTTTCCCGGACACATTCAGCCGTCTGCTCGCCCCGATGATACCATAAATCCCGCGCTTTTGAAAGCCCTTTATTCATATTTGTTAGAATGTGCAAACGTTAATCCGATGACAATGTCCGATATTGACAGAGTTTTCACGGTTTTTGAATGTACTAAAAAATGCAGGAATTGAATAGCTCGTTCAAATTCCTGCATTTTAAGGGGATTGATTCCGTTTTGTCCTTTATTTTACACCAGATTGTTCACAAAATGCTCGATGCGGTCAACGCCCTTGTCAATCTGCTCCATCGAGGTCGCGTAGGAGATGCGGCAGTAGCCCTCCGCGCAGAAGGCCGTGCCGGGGGTCAGCGCGACGTTCGCGTTTTCCAGCAGCATGTCGGCAAAATCCATCGAGCCGCCGATCTGCCGGTCGCCCAGATGCTTGCCGATCAGCGCGCTCATGTCCACCATCACGTAGAACGCGCCCTTGGGCATCACGCAGTTCAGCCCGTCGATGGCGTTGAGGCGCTGCACGATATGGCGGCGGCGCTCGTCGTAAGCCCTGTGCATGCGCTCAATCGCCTCGCGCCCCTTCGGGGAGCGCAGCGCCTCCTCGGCGGCGTACTGCGCAATCGAGTTGCTGCCGCTGGCGACCTGGCTTTGCAGGCTGCTCATGGCGCGGATCACCTCAATCGGCCCCGCGGTGTAGCCGATGCGCCAGCCCGTCATCGCGTAGGATTTGGAAACGCCGTTGATCACGATGGTCTGCCGGAAGATATCCTCGCCCAGCGACGCGATGGAGACGTGCTCCTCGCCGTCGTAAATCAGTTTTTCATAGATTTCGTCGGAGACGACGTAGAAGCCCTTCTCCACCGCCAGCTTCGCGATGCCCGCCAACTGCTCGCGGTTCCAGATGCAGCCGTTCGGGTTGTTCGGCGAGTTGAGAATCAGCGCCTTGGTGCGCTCGGTGACGTAGGGCGCGAGATCCTCCGCCTCGGTGACGAAGCCCTTCTTCGCGTCGCCCTGCACCAGCACCGGCACGCCGCCGACGATGCGCACGATTTCCGGATAGGAAACCCAGCACGGCGTCGGGATGATGACCTCGTCGCCAGGGTTCACAATCGCGGCCAGCGCGGCATAGATGGAGAATTTCGCGCCGTTGGAGACGATCACCTCCGAGGGCGAATACTCCAGTCCGTTGTCCAAGCGCAGCTTTTCGCAGATTGCGCGGCGCAGGCCGAGCGTGCCGGCCGCCGGCGTGTACTTGGTCAGCCCCATATCCAGCGCCTCGTGCGCGGCGGTGCGGATATACTGCGGGGTGACGAAATCCGGCTCGCCGACGCTGAAGGACACCACATCGCGCCCGCTCCGGCGCATTTCCTTCGCCTTTGCGTCGATCGCCAGCGTGGGAGACGGCGCAATCGACGCGCACATACGAGAAAGCTCCAAGGACAAGACAAACGCCCCCTTAAACCGGGTCGGCCGACTTCATTGCCGCCCGAAATGAATTTCAAGAACATTATACATCCATTTTACCCGTTTTGCAATCGCCATTTTGCCTTTATTTACCGTTGTTCTTCGTCCACTTTGCACATTTCAATTTCAATTCCTGCAAATTTGCCTTTGAGCGTCATTTTCCCCCGCTTTTTGCAGCTTATGCGCCGCGCCGTCTTTTTGTTAAAAACACTTGCCATAATCTTTTTTTTGATGTATCATTGTTTCGGTTGGTATCTTTTTGAAACATTTTTGGAGGTGTTATTTTGCATCGCATGTACAAATGGTTCCTCGCGGCTGCCGCCGTCTGCCTGATGGGCACGAGCGCTGTCGCCGCTGCGGAGGATTCCTACTACCTCGAGCTGCCCGCCAAGGGAATCACTTCTTCACGAAAGATCTCCGTCAATGTGCCGGATGAAAACCCGGTCGTCGACGGCATAAATCCGCTGACCGGCGAGAGCTGGTACGGCAACTATTATCCGATCCTCGTCAACATCGACGCGCACCCGGAAGCGCTGCCGCACTGGGGCGTCGCTTCCGCCGATATTTCCTATGAAATGCCGGTTCAGGCCGACGGTTCCACCCGCTCCGCCATGCTCTTCATGGGCACGATCCCGTCCTACGCGGGTCCTGTCCGTTCCGCGCGCGTGCCGATGGGCAGCCTGCGCGAGCTTTGGGATAGCGCGTGGGTGTTCTACGGCTGGCAGAACTGGGCGAAGGGCCCCAACCTCGTCGTTGACGTGGACGACTGGGCGCTCTCCGTCCATTCCGACGCGCGCCAGAAAGGCCGCTGGGTGTTCCCGTTCGTCGAGGGCTCCGAGCGCAATTACAGCGATCTGTTCCACCGCGAGAACGACGGCGAGCACGTCGCGCCGCACAACGTTCAGATCAACATGAACGCCGTCGCCTCCCTGTTCTCCAGCGAATCGACCAAGCACCCGTTCAAGTTCACCGAGACCGGCCTTGACCGCGGCGTGGACGTTTCCGCCATCACCATCAACTACAAGACCACGAACCCGGCCTACGTCTCTTCCTACGAATACAACGAGATGACCGGCCTGTACGAGCGCTATCGCAACGGCGCGCCGTACTACGACGCCCTCACCGGCGCGCAGACGGAATACGCCAACGTGATCGTGCTCCGCACCGAGGTTAGCTGGTTCAACAACGCCCCGCAGCGCCCGGTGATTCAGCTCGTCGGTCAGGGCGTGGCCGAAATCTTCCAGAATGGCAAGTACATCCGCGGCACGTGGGTGCGCACCCATGACGGCAAGACCGGCGACGACGCGAAGTCCCTCCCCGCCCGCATGATCTTCCTCGATGAGAACGGCGAGGAGCTTGAAATGAAGGTCGGCAAGACCTTCATCCAGATCGTCAACAACGATCAGGCCGTCATCGTGAACGCGGGCGAGCAGATCGAAGGCGCGACCGCGCAGGCCACTCCGGCCCCGACCGCGACCCCGAAGCCGACCCGTACCCCGAAGCCGACCCGCACCCCGAAGGCCAGCGCCAACGCGACGCCGGCGCCTGTCGAGGACGAGGGCAACGCGGACGAGGATGTTTCCTTCGGCGGCTAATCGAACAAACCCATCAGGAAGGCGAATCGACTGCGGTTCGCCTTCTTTTTTGCAGGAAAATGGAGCTCCAGTAAATGAGCAAATCCGAAATTTTGCACAAATTCCAATAACGGGCGCGCGATGCGCGCCCCTACAATGTTGCGGAAAAAGGAACTGCGCATTACGCCGCCGTGCCCGTAGGGGCGCGCATTGCGCGCCCGCGCTTTGTGCAACATTCGCTTTTGGCTCAATGATTGGAGCTACAAAAAATCCGCACCGGCGTGACGCTGATGCGGATTTTCATTTATGCGTGTGTGCGGAGAATCTCTCAATCCTCGACGGGATGATCGGCGCGATACTTCGTCAGCAGCTTCTCAATGCGGTTCCACGGGTTGAGCAGGTAGCTCAGGGACTGATCGTGGTTGAGCGTCGCGATGACGAACGCCATGTATTTGCTCATGTCCGCCTGGCTGAACCACGGGCGGTCGAGCACCTCCTGGGGGGTATAGGTCAGGTTCGTGGCGAACACGTGGTCAATCACGCCCTCGGCATACGCCTTGTCAAACGCCTCCAGCCCGCTGGTGAAGAACGCGAACGTCGCGCCCGCGAACACGCGCTTGGCCTTGCGCCGCTTGAGGTTATACGCCAGATCGAGGATGGAGTCGCCGGAAGCGATGATGTCGTCGGCCACAAACACATCCTTGCCCTCCACGCTGTCGCCCAGATACTCGTGCGCGACGATCGGGTTGCGGCCGTTGACCACGCGGGTGTAATCGCGGCGCTTGTAGAACATGCCCATGTCCACGCCCATCGCGGAGCTGTAATAGATGTTGCGGTTGAGCGCGCCCTCGTCCGGGGAGATGACCATCATGTGATGCTTATCGATGCGCAGATCATCGTAGGTGTGGCACATGGCCTTGAGCATCTGGTAGGTCGGCATGATGCTTTCAAAGCCGCTCAGCGGGATGGCGTTCTGCACGCGCGGATCGTGCGCGTCGAAGGTGATGATGTTGGAAACGCCCATCGCGACCAGCTCCTGGAGCATCACGGCGCAGTCCATGGACTCGCGGGAGGTGCGGCGATGCTGGCGGCCTTCGTAGAGCATCGGCATGATGACGTTGATGCGGTAAGCCTTGCCGCTGACCGCCGCGATGATGCGCTTGAGATCGGCGTAGTGCTCGTCCGGCGTCATCGGAATCTCGCGGCCATAGAGCTTGTAGGTACACTGATACGCGCCCACATCGCAGATGATGAACAGATCATAGCCGCGAACGGTATCCTTGATCATGCCCTTGCCCTCGCCGGTGCCGAAGCGCGGGCAATGCGCCTCCAGCAGGAAGCCGTTCTTATCCGAGCCGTAGAAGCTGTGGAGCTTCTGGTCGGAGGTCGCGTCCACCTGCCAGTTCATCAGATACTCGTTGACCCTGCGGCCCATTTCCTCGCAGCCGTTCATGGCGATGACGCCCAGCGGCGCGACAGGCCGCATCGGGAATTTCTGGGACGACTCGATGTTCTCGTTCATGCTTGAATACCCCTTCATAATGTCGATGAGATTCTCTCGTTTGACAGTATTGAACAGCCTGATTATAACACATTCCGCCCCGATTTTCCGCACCAATTTGTTATCTTTATAAAAATTCGTCCGCTTGTGACAAATTTCCATCCGCTTTACGGCAACGCTACACCAACTGAACACTTTTTTAACGCAGTTTTCACGCCGCGCCTTCCCCTTGACCCCCCGCTTTTTGCTTGCTATAATATAGCCAAATCAACTCAGGGAGGTCTTTGCGTGAAACGCATTGTTTTAACCGGCGGCGGCACGGCCGGCCATGTCTCGCCCAATCAGGCGCTCATCCCCCATCTGCTCGAGGAGGGCTGGGATATTCACTATATCGGCACGAAGAACGGCATCGAGCGCACGCTGATTGAGCCGATGCAGGGCGTGACCTATCACGCGGTCAGCTCCGGCAAGCTGCGCCGCTATTTCGATTGGAAAAACTTCACCGATCCCTTCCGCGTCATCGCGGGCGCGTTCCAGAGCATCGGCGTCATCGGCAGGCTGAGGCCGAATGTCGTGTTCTCCAAGGGCGGCTTTGTCAGCGTTCCGGTCGTCTTCGGCGCGGCCATCTGCGGCGTGCCGGTGGTGATGCACGAGAGCGATATCACGCCGGGGCTGGCCAACAAGCTGTGCAAGCCGTTCGCCAAATCCGTCTGCACGACGTTCCCGGAGTGCGCAAAGCTGCTCGCCCCGAAGGGCGTTCTGACGGGCACGCCGCTCCGCGCGCAGATTTTCTCCGGCGACCGCGCGCGCGGCCTCAAGCTGGCCGGCTTTGACGGCCAAAAGCCCGTTTTGATGATGATCGGCGGTTCGCTGGGCGCGCAGACGGTCAACGCAGTGCTCCGCGAGGCGCTTCCTGCGCTGACCGATCGGTTCGACGTGCTCCATGTCTGCGGCAAGGGCAATCTGGATGCGTCGCTTGAAAACACGCCGGGCTACAAGCAGTTTGAATACCTCTCCGACGAGCTGCCGGATGCGTTCGCCTGCGCGGATATCATGCTTTCCCGCGCGGGCAGCAATTCGCTCTCCGAGCTGATGGCGCTGTGCAAGCCCGCGCTGCTGATCCCCTACCACAGCGGGCGCGGCGATCAGGTGCTCAACGCCAATTCGCTCAAGGCGCGCGGTCTGGCGCACGTCATGCCGCAAAGCGAGCTGACCGCCGAATCCCTGCCGCCCGCCATCGACGCGCTTTGGGCGGATCGCGAGCTGCTGCGTCAGCGCCTCGCCGCCCTGCCGGACGCGGACGGCACGCAGCTCGTGCTCGACCAGATTCACAAATACATGAAGAAATAAGGGATCGCTATGGAAGACAAAAGGGCAGAATCGCTGTCCATGTCCGCCCGCGTCAGCGAGCTGGCGCAGGAGCAGGCCGCCGACATCGTCGAGGCATGGACGCCGACTCATCTGGCATAACGGCGGCTTCCATGATCCGAAGCAAAGTTTTTTTCCTTCGCTTCGGATTTTCTATAATTCCCAGCGGAATACTTTCAATTTTTCTCTTGACAAGCCGCCCGATATCCTGTATAATGGCCTTGTTGTTAGTGATAACTAACACCTCCCTGAACAAAATAGCGGATGAGGTTTGACGCGCCTCTCCGCCGCCTTGCAGGCTTGACGCCCCTGCCAGGTGTGCGCCCCGCTTGAGCGCAACCCAATCGAGCGAGGATCACTCCTCCCCCCTATTTTCTCCCTGTTTCTTAACAGAAAGACCCTGTCGGGCATTGGACGCAGCCCGGCAGGGTCTTTCGCATATTTACGGCTGAACCGTGATCTTCTGTCCGTCCGAATAGAGCGTCATCACGCCGTTTTCCTTCGCGGCGTAAACCGTCGCCCCGGCCTTTTGCAGCCGGATGCGCACGCTGTTGGCGGGGTTTTTTCCCGTGACAAACGCAACGCCCGGCTTGGCGGCCTCCACCCATTCGGTGCATGTCGCCGCTTCGCTGCCCCCGCGCGCGGCGATCAGCGCGTCGCACTTGACCGCCGCGCCAGAGGCGACGATCTCCTTCTCGCCGCTCGCGGTGATGCAGCCCGTCACCACGGCGCTCGTCTCCCCGTAGTCGATGCGCAGCGTCAGCCCGTCGTCGCGGCTGTCCGTGTGCTGCGTCCGCGCCGGGCCGATGAATGTCACGCGCGCCCGTCCGAGGGTAAAGGCCATGTTCTGCGTCGCGGAGACGATCTGCGTCCCCTGCTTCTCCGCCGCGTCGATCATCTGCGCGTAGGCCTTGCCCTTCGTCTGCGTCGGCGGCACAAAGAGATAATCCGGCCGCGTCAGCCCCAGCGCCATTTTCATCGCGCTGAGCTGTTCGTCCTCTGAGCCCATCGCGACCGCCGCGCTCAGGTGGTTCACGCCGCAAAGCAGTAGCTGGCCGCAGAGCGCCGCGCCCGTTCCGCTGCCCGCGCCGACGAGCATGGTGTATCCGTCCGCGCAGACAAAAACCGCCTCGCCGTCGCCCGCGCGCAGCGTCTTGATCGTCAGCCCGTTGGGGTTCACGCCGTATGCCCACTTGGGCAGCTTCTCCGTCAGCTTTGAAACATCCGGCAGCTCGATTTTGCTCAGATCAAAGTCGCCGAGCTTGATTTCCGGCAGATTGTCAAAGCGGAGCGTCGGCGCGCCCGTCTGCGGGTCGCTCTTCACAAAGCCCAGCACGTGCGCGCCGACAAACAGCAGCGCCGCCACGCCGAGCACGAGCAGCAGATTCGTCAGGCAGCCAACCAGACAGCCCTTTTTTCTCTTGCGCACATGAGACCGCCCTTCGCGCGCCATCAGGCCACCGCCTCCAGCGCGGAGACGAGCTTCTGGCAATCCTCCGCCGTCGTCGCCCAGCTTGTCACAAAGCGGACGGCCACGCGCCCGTCATCCAGCGTTTCCCAGCGCTCATAGGCGAAATCCAGCGCCAGCGCGGCGTTCTGCTCCTCCGTCAGCACGGCGAAAATCTGGTTGGTCGTCGTCCGCTGGAAGAAGGGAATCCCCGCGCGCTCCATGCCCGCGCGGATGATGTCGGCCATCTCGTTGGCGTGTCTGGCCCACGCGAAATAGTCGTCGTGCTCCAGCGCCGCCAAAAACATCACGCCGCCGAGCCGCCCCTTGGCGATCATCCCGCCGTTGTGCTTAATCATAAAGCGGAAATCCTTTTGCAGCGCCGGGTTGACGATCACCATCGCCTCGCCGAAGAGCAGGCCGTTCTTCGTGCCGCCGATGTAGAAGCAATCCGCCAGCGCCGCCAGATCCCGGAGCGTCACGTCACATTCCGCGCTGGTCAGCCCGCTCCCCAGCCGCGCGCCGTCCACAAAGAGGATCAGCCCGTGCGCGTCGCAGACCCTGCGCAGCGCCTTCAGCTCGTCCAGATGGTAGACGGTGCCGATTTCCGTCGGCTGGCTGATGTAGAGCAGCCTCGGCGCGACCATGTGCTCGTCCGTGTGCAGCGCGCAGACGGCCTCCACGCCCTCCGGCGTCACCTTGCCGTCCTTCGCCGCGCAGGGAAGCACCTTGTGCCCCGTCGCCTCCACCGCGCCGGTTTCGTGCACGTTGATATGCCCCGTCGGCGCGCAGATTGCCGCCTCGTAGGGGCGCAGGAACGCCGCAATCGCAATGCTGTTGGCCGATGTGCCGCCGACCATGATGTGCACCGCCGCCTCAGGCTGGCCGCATTTCTCGCGGATCACGTCCGCCGCGCGCAGGCTGTAATCATCCAGCCCGTAGCCGCAGGTGTGCTCCATGTTGGTTTCAAGAAGCCGCTGCATCACAATCGGGTGCGCGCCCTCGCCGTAGTCATTCATAAAAAACGTCTTCACGATTCTTCCTCCCGTTTGATGGCGCCGACGATCATCGTCTCGTCAACGGTGATCTCCGTCACGCCGCTCAGGTCAAGGCTGCCCGCGTCGATGTTGGCGAGCATCGGGGTCATTTTCGCCAGATGCAGCGCCAGCGCCCCGCCGACCGGCATCGTATAGGTGATCGTCCTCTGTTCCAGCACGTTCAGATGCGCGTGCGCGTAATCCGAAACGGGCGCGCCGTCGTAGGCCGCCAGACGGCCGCCCGCCGCCTCGCGAAGCTGACGCAGATAGCCCGGCCTCGGCGCAAGCTTGATGAGCACGCCGTCCTTTTTGAGGATGCGCCCGAACTGCGCGTAGTTCGCCGGCGTAAACACGTCGAGCACCGCGTCGCAGCAGCCGTCCGCCAATGGTATGTTGGCCAAATCGCCGACAAAATACGTCGAGCGCCTGTCGCCCTTCGCCGCCAGCAGAACGGCCTCCTTCGAGAGATCAAACCCGATCCGGATCATGTCCCGCTCCGGGCAGACGCTCCGCAGATAGTATCCCTCGCCGCATCCCGCGTCCGCCACGACGGGGCGCTCGGCGCGCACATATTTTTCCAGCGCCTCGCCGACGGCGGCGACAACCGGCGCAAAAACGCCCGCCTCAAACGCCTTCGCGCGGCTCTCGAACAGCTCCTTTTTATAAAAGGACGGCTTGGCGTTCGGCGCGAAATTGACGTGCCCCTGCTTGGCGACGTCGTAGCAATGGCGCTTGTCGCAGAGCAGGCTTTTGCCCTCCTGATGAAAACTGCCCGAACAGATCGGGCAGCGAAGAAGCGCGGCCGCTTCGTTTTGCATGGTTGTAACGCCTCACTCTTAGAAATAATCCGAGAAATACGGCTGCTCGATGGGGATGATATCCTCCAGAATGCGCACGGCGGTGTCGTTGGCCTGAAGCCGCTCGACGCGCTTGAGGTAGGTCGGCCGCTTGTAGCCGTAGAACATGGCCGTCAGCGTCTGAATGTCGCAGCGGACGGTTTCGCCGCGCGTGCCGCCGCGCTCCAGAATGGTGTTGCCCGCCGCGTCCCAGCGCAGGGAGAAATCGCCGCAGTTGCACTCCATGATCGGGTCGTCGATAATGAAATGCAGGTCGTCGTGGATGGAGATGATATCAAACGGATACTGCCGGATAAACTCCTCGAAATCGACGATGCGCGCCATGATATACGGCTCGATCTCCTCCTGAATTTCGCTGTCCTCCAGCAGAAACGCCATCGGTTCGTTGGTGTAGTTGTTGCCGACCACCTTTTCGATCATCGAAAAGTGCGCGGAGATATAGTTCCACAGGCCGTGGCGCGCCTCCTGATTGACGTACACCAGCTCCTTGATGCGGAACACGTCGTTGGCGATGTAGTAGACGAGGTAGCCGGTCGGCTTCTCGTTCGCATCGTAATACACGGCGACGAGCACATCGTCGGCCTCCCACCGCCAGTATTCCTCCCACTCCAGCTCGTTGCGCTTGAGCGCGCCGTGGCGCATCGCGGAGAATGCGTCGTGCACCCGGTGCACATCCTCGCTGTCGATGTCCACGCGCTCGACCATACCGCCGACCTTGCGGTGCTTGGGCAGCTGCGTATCCTTGATGGTGTAGGTCATCTTATCCGAAACGATTTCCCAGCCCTTTTTGCGGTAATACGGAATCAGGTACGGGAAGAGCATCGACACGCACTGGTGGTTTTCGCGCATGTTATCAAGCGCTTTTTTCATCAGGTGCGCCATCAGCCCGTGCCCCATGTATTCCGGATAGGTCGCCACGCCGGTCACGCCGCCCATGTTGTACATCGTGCCGAACAGATTGACCTGCATCGGGTAGACGCTGATCTGCGAAGCCAGCTTTTCCCCGTCAAACCAGCCGAACGACTCCGTCTTTTTGAGCACGGGTTTTTTGCTGCGCTCCATTTCCTTCTGGTTCCAGCCGAGCGAGGCCAGCTCGCTGTCCGTCACCTGAAACGCATAACGGAGCAGCGCGTTATACTGCGCGGTATCGTCCACCGTCAGCCTGCGCATCTGCAATCGGTCTTCCAGCTTTTCCTGCTTCATGGTATCCTTCCTGTTCGTCGCGTCGTTTCAAAGTCTGTCAAAATCGTATATAGTATAGCATGAAACCCGCCTTGATTTCAAGGCGGGTTCTTCTTGCTTATTCCTCGTCGTCGAGGTTCGGCAGATCGTCCATGCCGTCGTCCGTCGGCTTCTCGTCGTCGTCCGCCGCGCTCTGCACGACGGGCGCATCCTTGCCCATCAGCTCGGCGCGAACGAGCTTGTCGATCTCCGCGGCGATTTCCGCGTTTTCCTTGAGGAACTTGCGGGTGTTCTCGCGCCCCTGACCGATGCGCTGGTCGCCGTAGGAGAACCACGCGCCGGATTTGTGGATGATATCCAGCGCAACCGCGCTGTCCAGCAGGCTGCCTTCCTTGCTGATGCCCTCGCCGTAGAGAATGTCGAACTCCGCAGTTCGGAAAGGCGGCGCGACCTTGTTCTTGACGATCTTCGCCTTCGTGCGGTTGCCGACGACGGTTGTGCCGTCCTTGAGCTGCTCGCCGCGGCGGATGTCGATGCGCACGGACGCATAGAACTTGAGCGCGCGGCCGCCCGGCGTCGTCTCCGGATTGCCGTACATCACGCCGACCTTCTCGCGAAGCTGGTTGATGAAGATGCAGGTCGAGTTCGTCTTGTTGATGATGCCGGTCAGCTTGCGCAGCGCCTGGCTCATCAGGCGCGCCTGCAGGCCGACGAAGGAATCGCCCATCTCGCCGTCGATTTCGGCCTTCGGCACGAGCGCCGCCACCGAGTCGATGACCACGATGTCAATCGCGCCGGAGCGAACCAGCGCCTCGCAGATTTCCAGCGCCTGCTCGCCGGTGTCCGGCTGAGAGACGTACAGCTGATCGACGTCCACGCCCAGCTTGCGCGCATAGACGGGATCGAGCGCGTGCTCCGCGTCGATGAACGCGGCCACGCCGCCCATCTTCTGCGCCTCCGCGACGATGTGCAGCGCAACGGTCGTCTTGCCGGAGGATTCCGGGCCGTAGATCTCCACCACGCGGCCGCGCGGCACGCCGCCCACGCCCAGCGCCATATCCAAATCCAGACAGCCCGTCGGAATCACCTGAATATCGCGCACGGCGCGCTCGCCCATGCGGATGACCGCGCCCTTGCCGAATTGCTTTTCAATGCCGGCCAGCGCGATATCCAGCGCGCGCTTTTTTTCGGTGCCGTCGTCGTTCGCCGGAATCGCCGTGACCGTCTTTGCGGATTTTTTGCCCTTATCGCTTGCCATATTGCCCCTCCTGTTTTTACCCTCTTATCGCTGCGCGGCGCACCATGTCCAGCGCCTTGAGCGTCGCCAGCCTGCGCACCCGCGCGCGGTCGCCGCCAAGCTGCAACCGCTCGACCGTCACGCCGTGCCTGTCCGCGCAGGCGACATATACCAGCCCGACAGGCTTTTCCTTCGTCCCGCCGCCCGGCCCCGCGATGCCGGTCGTCGCCACGGCGATGTCCGCGCCGCTTTTTTCGCGCAGGCCGCTCGCCATTTCAAACGCCGTCTGCTCGCTGACCGCGCCGAACGCCGTCAGCGTCTCCGGCTTCACGCCGCAGTATTTCACCTTCGCCTCGTTGGCGTAGGTCACGTGCGCTTCATACAAACATTCGGAAATGCCGGGATAATCCACCAAACTCGCCGCGACCATGCCGCCCGTGCAGCTCTCCGCTGTCGAAACGGTCAGCCGCCGCGCCACCAGCGCGCGCCCTGCCGCCTCCTGCATGGAGCCTTCGCTCGTCTCGGTCACGTCGTAAACGCAGTCGCCCAGCACACCGCAGATCGCGTCCACCACGGGCTCGACCTGCCGCAGCGCCTCGGCCTCGTCCCTGCCGCGCGCCGTCACGCGGAGCTGACATTCGCCCAGCGCGCAATACGGCGCGACCGTCACGCCCTCGCCGTTTTCAATCCACTGCGCGCACGTCTGCGCCACCTGCGATTCGCCCATGCCGTAAATGCGGATGAACCGCGAGGCGATGCAGCCGCCGGTCCTTTTCGCCAACCTGCCGTAAACCTGCCGGCCGAACATATCCGCCATCTCGTGCGGCGGGCCGGGGAGCTGGACGACGATCTTGCCGTCCTTTTCGATCATGCAGCCGGGCGCGGTTCCGCATGCGTTGGGCAGAATCGTGCAGCCCTTGGCGAACATGGCCTGCTTGCGGTTGTTCATCGGGCAGACGCGCCCGATTTTTTTGAAATACCGGCCGATTGCGTCCCAGCTTTCGGGGTCAAATTCCATCGGAAGCCCCAGCAGCTCGGCGGCGATTTCCTTGCTCAGGTCGTCCTGCGTCGGCCCGAGGCCGCCCGTCGTGATGACCAAATCGCTTCTGGAAAGCGCCAGCGCCAGCGCCTCGCGCATCCGCTGCGGGTTGTCGCCCACCACCTGATGGTGATACACCGCGATGCCGAGGCTCTGCAATTCGCGCGAGAGCATCTGCGCGTCGCTGTCCGCAATCTGCCCCATCAGCAGCTCCGTGCCGATGGCCACAATCTCCGCGATCACTTCGCGCCTCCCAGAACCGCGCGGTTCTGCCAGACGTATTCGCCCATCGAGTAGAGCGTCATCACGGCGGCGGCCAGCGTCAGCAGCCCCGGCAGAATGCCCTCGCCCGTGATCGTCAGCACCATCGCCAGCAGCATTTGCAGCACAGTCTTGATCTTGCCGCTCATGCCCGCCGCGATGACGTGCCCCTGCTCCACGGCGCACAGCCGCAGGCCGGAGACGACGAATTCCCGCGCGATGAAGATGATGCAGGCCGTGACGTTCAGCCGTCCGATGGCCGTCAGCATGATGAACGCGGTATGCGTCAGCAGCTTGTCGGCAATCGGGTCCATGAACTTGCCGAAATTCGTAATCAGATTGCGCGAGCGCGCGATGCGCCCGTCGAGCATATCCGTCAGCGACGCGGCGACAAACACCAGCAGCGGCCAGACGCACATCGTCTTATCGTCGTTAAACGCCCAGAGCAGCAGCAGGTACAGCGGCACCATCGCCACGCGCAGCAGCGTCAGCTTGTTGGGCAGGTTCATCGCGCGAATCGCCCGCCCCGTCTGTTTCAGCGTTTCCACAAACTTTTTCATACGCGCTCACCCATCAGGTCATACGCCTTCGCAGCCGTGATCTTCACGTTCACAAACGAACCGATCTCGCACGGCTCCTCCGAGCCGAAGAAGATGCTGCCGTCCGTCTCCGGCGCTTCGTATTCGCTGCGGCCGACATAGCGGCTGCCGCGCTTTTTTTCCACCAGAACGCGGCAGGTCGTGCCCACGCGCGCCTTGTTCTGCGCCAGCGAAACGCCGTGCTGGAGCGTCATCAGCCGGTCATAGCGCTCCTGCTTCACCTCTTCGGGAATCTGGTCGGGCATTTCCGCCGCGCGCGTGCCGTCCTCCGGGCAGAACATGAACGCGCCCATGCGGTCGAACTTGATTTCCTTCACGAAATCCATCAGCTCGTCAAAATCTTCCTCCGTTTCGCCGGGGAAGCCGACCATCAGCGTCGTGCGCAGCATCATGCCGCGCTCCTTGAACATGCGGCAGACCTCGCGGATGTGCGCGCTGGTGTCCGTGCGGTTCATATCGGTCAGGATATGCTGGCTGATGTGCTGCATCGGCAGATCGAGGTAATCGCAGACGTTCGGCAGGCGCTTCATCGTATCCAGCAGGCGCTCGTCCACGCGCTCGGGATAGCAGTACAGCGCGCGCAGCCATTCCACGCCGGGAATCGCGGCGATCTCCTCGATCAGCTGCGGCAGTTGGCTCTCGCCGCCGTCGTCCGTGCCGTAGCGCGTCGTGTCCTGCGCGATGAGCGTAAATTCCTTGACGCCCTGCGCCGTCAGCGTCCTGACCTCGGCCAGAATATCCGCCTTCGGGCGGCTGCGGTAGCCGCCGCGGATCATCGGAATCGCGCAATACGAGCACCAGTTGTCGCATCCCTCGCCGATGCGGATGTAGGCGCTGTATTTCGGCGTGGTCAGCACGCGGCCAAATTCGTGGAACCTTCCGTCGTCGTCGGTGTAAACGGGGCGGCCGCCCTTGGCGGCCTCCTGAATGGCCTGATCGAGCTTTTGATAGTCGTTCACGCCCATAATCGCGTCCACCTCGGGCATCTCCTCGCGGATAGCCTCCGGGTAGCGCTGCGCAAAGCAGCCCGTCGCCACCAGCAGGCGGCAGCAGCCCGTCTGCTTGTAGCCCGCCATTTCAAACAGCGTGGAGATGGCTTCTTCCTTTGCGGACTGGATGAAGCCGCAGGTGTTGACGATGATGACCTCCGCCCGCGACGGGTCGGAAACGATCTGATAGCCGTGCTCCTTGAGCACCGCGAGCATCTGCTCGGAATCGACGCGATTTTTGCTGCATCCCAAAGAGATCAGCCCAACTGTTGTTGCCAAAATGATTGCTCCTTTAACTGCCGCTCGGGCAAACTGCGTTTATAGTCATACAGGATTATTTTATCATGCTCCGGCGGCAAATACAAGCCTCACCCGTCGGCTTTCTTCCCCCGGCGGATCAGATATTGCGCCAGCATCACGATCAGGCGATAGACGGTATACACCGCGAAAAACGCCAGCACGCCGTACAGCCCGGCCACCACGTCCCGAAAGTCCATTTCGCCCGTCCCCGTGATCTTCTGGCCGATTTCGATGGCGAGGCCGATCACCGTCATCACGGTGAACACGTAGATAAACGAAACGGCCGTGATGCTCCATTGGGCCAGCCGCTTGAACACGAAATGCACCATGAAAAACAGCAGCATGCCCAGCACCGCCATCAGGATGAAGTGCAGCTCCTTGTCGCCGAGCACCAGTTCAAAATCGTCGTTGAGATGCACGATGGATTCGTGCACCTGCGCAATAATCATCGTCCCCTCGTATAAAATGGATTCAAACAAAAATCGGTATCTCCTTTCTGTCGTCAATCAAAAAGGACGCGGGAAAGAAGCGTCTCTCCCCGCGTCCGAACGGTCTTTTGTAGAATCAGTATTCGATTTTCTTCTGGATGTAGGCCACCAGCTCGTCCACGTGCACGTGATCCTGCTCCATGGTGTCGCGGTCGCGCACGGTGACAACGCCGGTCTCCAGCGTGTCGAAATCGACGGTGATGCACATCGGCGTGCCGATCTCGTCCTGACGGCGATAGCGCTTGCCGATGGAGCCCGTCTCGTCGTAATCCACCATGAAATGCTTGCTCAGCATGTCATAGATTTCGCCGGCCTTCTCGCCGCACTTGTTCTTTTGCAGCGGCAGCACGGCGCACTTGTACGGCGCGAGCGCCGGATGGAAGTGCATGACAACGCGGGTGTCGCCGCCCTCCAGCGCCTGCTCCTCGTAGGCCTCGCAGAGGAAGGCCAGCGCCGCGCGATCCGCGCCGAGGGACGGCTCGATGACATACGGAATGATCTTCTCGCCCGTGGTCGGGTTGAGGTATTCCATGCTCTTGCCGGAGGTCGTCTGGTGCGCCTTCAGGTCGAAATCCGTGCGGTCAGCCACGCCCCAAAGCTCGCCCCAGCCGAACGGGAAGAGGTATTCAAAGTCCGTCGTCGCCTTGGAGTAATGCGCCAGCTCCTCCGGCTTGTGGTCGCGCAGGCGCAGGTGCTCGTCCTTGATGCCCAGGCCCTTGAGCCACTCGTGGCAGTAGGTGCGCCAGTAGCTGAACCACTCCAGATCCGTGCCCGGCATGCAGAAGAACTCCAGCTCCATCTGCTCGAACTCGCGGATGCGGAAGATGAAGTTGCCCGGCGTGATCTCGTTGCGGAAGCTCTTGCCGACCTGGCAGACGCCGAACGGCAGCTTGCGGCGGGTCGTGCGGGCGACGTTCGGGAAGTTGACAAAGATGCCCTGCGCGGTCTCCGGGCGCAGATAGATCTCGTTGCTCGCGTCCTCGGTCACGCCCTGATGGGTCTTGAACATCATGTTGAACTTGCGGATGCCGGTGAAATCGTGCTTGCCGCAGGTCGGGCAGGGAATCTGCTTCTCCTCGATGAAGCTCTCGAGCTGCTCGTTCGTCCAGCCGTCCGCCTCAATCTCCTGACCGTTGGCCTTCGCCCAATCCTCGATCAGCTTATCCGCGCGGAAGCGCGCCTTGCAGGCCTTGCAATCCATCAGCGGGTCGTTGAAGTTGCCGACGTGGCCGCTCGCCACCCAAACCTGACGGTTCATCAGAATCGCGCAGTCGATGCCGACGTTGTACTTGCTCTCCTGCACGAACTTCTTCCACCACGCGCGCTTGACGTTGTTCTTGAACTCAACGCCCAGCGGGCCGTAATCCCACGAGTTGGCCAGACCGCCGTAGATTTCGGAGCCGGGGAACACGAAGCCGCGGCCCTTGCACAGGGCGACGAGCTTATCCATCGTGTCGTTTTGCACCTTTGCCATGGAAAAACCCTTCTTTCTCTCGTCTTTCGGAGCCAAATAAAAAACCGCGAAGACGCCGCCCCGAATCCGCGCCGCCGCTTGGATTCAAGGGACGAAAGACATTCTTCCGCGGTTCCACCCTTGTTGACATGTGTAAAAAGCATGCCCACTTTTGATTGTTCGTTTTGTGCGCGCCGCTCCGGGCTGCCAACCCCTTCAACGCGATTCGCACCGTCATCATACTAAAAAAAGCGTGATTTGTCAAGCCTGATTATAGCTCGTCGTTCCGCCTCGGGTCGTGATGCGGCCTTCGCCCGCTGACGCGCATCATGTGCGAGAGCCGTTCGCCGTCCCACAGCTCCACGCCGGTCGATTCGGCCAGCTCCCGCGCGGAAGCCGTGAACATCGTCGGGCAGACGACCGCCGGAACGTCGCAGCCGTAGTATTCCGCACCCGCGTAGGCCTCCTGCACGGCGGCGTTGCCCACCGCCCCCGCGTAATTCTTGCACTGGATGGCGTAGGTTTTGCCGCCGCGCACAGCGAGGATGTCCACGCCCTGATCGCCGCACTCCACCGTCACCTCGACGTGCCGAAAGCCGTTGTCCCGGAGCACCTGCGCCATGTATTCCTCAAATTCAAAGCCCGTCAGCCGCAGGCAGCGCTGCGCGCGGTTGCGCCTGCCCGTCATCAGCCGCCAGAGCCTGCCCAGCGGCCACGCGAGCAGCCAAAGCAGGCGCTTGACCAGCCAGAGCAGCCCGCGCAGCAGCCCCGCTATCAGCCAGCCGATTCCGCGCAGAACCGCCACGACCGCCGTCGCAAAGCCTTCCAAAGCGTGATCCAGCAGCGTCATCAGGCCGTCGAGCAGCGCCGCGGCGGGGTTTCGCTTTTTATATTTCGTTTTTCTGCTTCTCGATTTTTTCGCCATGTGCGTTATGCGCTCTCAATACACGCGACCGCATGGCTGGAAATGCCCAGCCCCTCGCCCTCAAAGCCCAGCTTCTCGGTCGTCGTCGCCTTGATGTTCACGCGATCCGCGTCCACCTTGAGGTGGCGCGCCACGTTTTGGCGCATCTGCTCGATATAATCCTTGAGCTTCGGGCGCTGGCAGATGATCGTCACATCCACATTGCCGACGACATAGCCCTTCTCTTCCAGCAGCGCCACGACATGATCGAGCAGCCTGCCGGAATCCGCGCCCTTGTACGCCGGGTCGGTATCCGGAAAGTGGCGGCCGATGTCGCCCAGCGCCGCCGCGCCGAGCAGCGCGTCCATCAGCGCGTGCAGCGCCACGTCCGCGTCGCTGTGCCCCAAAAGCCCCAGCGTATAGGGAATCTCCACCCCGCAGAGAATCAGCTTGCGTTCCTCCGTCAGCCGATGCACGTCGTAACCATGACCGATCCGCACCATGGGCTTTTCCTCCTTCTGGCCTTCCCGCCTCAAAATCACCTGCCGCGCCAGCAGCATATCCTCCGGCGTGGTCAGCTTGATGTTTTCCACATCGCCTTCCGTCAGGCGAACCTCGACACCCATGCGCTCCGCCAGCGCCGCGTCGTCCGTCGCGCGTTCGCCGAGCGCATACGCCGCGTGCGCCCTGCGGATCAGCTCCGCCTCGAACGTCTGCGGCGTCTGAACGGCGCGCAGCGCGTCGCGCGGCGGGGTATCGACCACAACGCCGCCCTCGTTCACGCGCTTCACCGTGTCCTTGAGCGGCACCGCCGCCACGCCGCTGCCGTATTTTTTCGCGCTTTCCAGCGTCCGCGCGATGACCTCCGCCGTCACCAGCGGGCGCGCGCCGTCGTGAATCGCGACGTATTGGGCTTCGGGGTTCGTCGCCGCCAGCCCGCGGCATACGCTCTCCTGCCTGTCCGCGCCGCCGAGAACGACCTGCGCGTGCAGCCCCGCGTCAGCGAGAATCCGCTTCATTTCGCCAAGATCGCAGGCGCCCGTGACGACGACGATCCCGCCGTCAAACCAGCCCGTGCGCTCAAACGCGCGAACCGTCCGCGCGATGACCGGCTCGCCGCAGAGCGGCGCGAGCACCTTGTTGCGCTCCAGCCCCATGCGCGTGCCGCGTCCGGCCGCGACAATCACCGCCGCATTCATCACATTTCCTCCCCTTCGAGCATCTCGTACATGGCCGAAGCCTCGTTCTTGCGCACCGTCTCCGCGACGGAGAGCACGCGAAGCCGCGCCAGCTTTTCTCCGAAGCGGATTTCAATCACGTCGCCCTCCTTCACCTCCGCAGAGGGCTTGGCAACCTTGCCGTTGATGCTCACGCGGCCGCCCTCGCCGGCCTCCTTGGCCACCGTGCGCCGCTTGATGATCCTCGAAACCTTCAGGTATTTATCCAGTCTCATGGTGATAACCTCCTCGAATTGTGCGCCCTCGGCGCTTTACAGTTCATCCAAAACATCGGCATATCGCGCGTCAATCGCGTGCCGCATCCGCTCGAACGCGGGAATATACCGGTCAATCACGCGCTGCGCCAGCCGCCTGACTTCCTCGCCGTCGTAAATATGCGTGCTCGTGTTGCGATCCCGAAGCATGTCCAGCCAAACCGTCTCATCCATGAAATCATAAATCGTATACGCCGCTTTGATGATTTCCCTCGGAGAGCCCGTCGCCGCCTCGGCGCGCCCTTCATAGGCCAAAAGCTCCTTGAGCAGCTTCCAGCCCAGCTCGAATTGCAGGCAGAATTTATCCTTAATCCCGCCGATGACAAATTCATTGTCCAGTTCCTGCTCGTCGGCGTGTTTCAACACGTCCAGATTCGACACATAATTATCGTATTTCTTCATACAGCACCACGCCATCCTTCACAATTTCCGCGCGGAACGCCTCGGGCAGCGGCCGCTCCAGATCAACCACGTCAAAAAACAGCAGCGTCCGTGCCTTCTCGTTCACGTCGTCCGTAAAACCCGCCACATCGCCGCCCTGAACGGCCAAATCAATGTCGCTCTTGGGGCGGTTGTCTCCCCGCGCCCGCGACCCGAAGATCATCAGCTTTTGGATTTTTCGCTCCCTCGCAAACGCGCAAAGCTCCTGCACAAGCTCGGGTTTCAGTTGCATGTCACCCATGCCTCGCCGCCTCCTTCACGCTCCGCCCCGGCCGCGCCGCCAGCACGGGCAGCGCGCAGACAAACGGATAGATATACCGCCCGGCCATGACCGGTCCGAGCAGGAACGTGCCCCAGAGCAGCACCGGCAGCAGCGCCGTGCCGAACCGCCGCCACCGCCCCCAATACATCTCCCGCAGGGCGAAAAACAGCATCGTCCAGACGATCACGCCCATGTTGAACAGCCAGCCGACGACGGGAATCTGCATCGCGCCCTTCGCGCCGAAGCGCCACGAGAGCGACGCCAGCGCCCGCGGGAACAGGCTTCGGCTTTCCGGCGGATCAAAATCACACCAGCTTGCATCGTATGCGTCGGACATGCCCATCTGCACATAATACCCCGAAACGCGGTATTCGCGGTATGGGTAGAAGAACGGATAGGTCAGCGCCATGGTCGCGTCCAGATACGTCCCCGCGCACTTTTTCCCGACAGAAAGCCATACGCCGACGTATTTCTTCGCGTCCGCGCGGAATGTCTGCGTGTCGAATTCGAATTTCACCGGATCGGAAATCGTCGGGTCGTAGCATGCCCACGCCTCGCCGGGCATCAGCTCGTCGATGGCTTCCTTTTCCGCGTCGGTCAGCCGCTCCTCGTCATACAGCCGCGCGCGGGCAAGCTGCTGAATCGGCCATGAGAGCATTTCGCTCATGTCGCCGCTCTCCGCGCGGGTCGCGCGTTTGAGCGCCGCGTTTGCGCAAAGGCCGACGGCCAGCGCCAGCAGCACGGCCAGCGCCGCGCTTTTCTCCCCTTTGCGCAGGCCGATCGTCAGGAGCGCCAGCCACACCAGCGCGGCATACGCCATGTTGTTGCGCAGCATCACCGCCAGCGCGCCGCAGACCGCGATTTTCAGCGTCAGCCCGCGCGACGGCTTTTCCTGCATCTCGTTCAGAAGCGCCAGCGTCAGCGCAAAAAAGCCGCCGAACAGCACGTCCTTCGTCGCGTTCACCGTCATCACCATGTTCAGCGGATAGAGCGCGAAAAAGACCGCCGCGCGCTTCGCCGCCCGCGCGCCGGACTGCCGCGCAATCGAGCCGCAGGTCAGCGCAAAGCATCCCGCCAGCAGCGTCATTTGCAGCGCGGTATACAGCGCCGCGCCGAGGTTGATATCGCCCAGCGCGCGGCCAAGCTGTAACAGCCCGCCCAGCGCCAGCGTGTGCAGCAGCGGATGATGCGTCGAATACGCGCCCGTGACCACCTGCCGCAGTTGATACGGCACATCGTAGGCGAACGAACCGGGGAACGCGACGCAGAACATCGGCACATAGCAGGCCAGCATGAACGCGAACGCCCGCCCCGCGCGGAATGGTTTTTCCTGCCTCAGCGCGCGCGTATAGCCGCGCTCCAGCAGCACGGCGAGCAGCGCCGCAATCGGCCAGACGAGCAGCGCCGCGACCAGCAGCGCGCCCCCCGCCCAGATGACCCCGCCGTGCTCAGCCTGCCAGCCAAAGGCGGAAAAAAGCGCGTACATCGCGCCGCCAAGCAGGCAGACGGCCAGCTTTCGGCCATGCAGTTTCTTGAGCATACCGCGTCTCCTTTCCTCATTCTCCCTGTAAGTGTATCACAATGGCCGCAAAAGGGCAACTGCGGGCTTTCTGCGCGGCGCACCCCGCGCCCGTTCGCGCAATTTAGGGCGGAGATTTTCGCTGAATTTCGTTTTTCATCATATTTCTGCCACATTCCGGCGTTATAATGCTTCTCGTAAAGGTTGATTCCCATCCGCCTTTACGGGTCTTCGCTCTCTTTCTCCCCCCTCCACATCACGGCGAAGGCTCAAGTATCTTCCTTTTTTCTTCCCCTTCCTCATTTATTTCCCTTCCACAATGAAAAGCGCCGATCTCCGCTCTCCACGGAAATCGGCGCTTTTCGATTTTCTTTTTTCTTTTTCTTTTTTCTTTTTCTTTTTCTTTTCGAATCGCTCAATGCGCGCTTTGCTTTTCAAACGGGAACCTCAGCCCGTTCTGGCGGCGGATTTCATCCATGATCCGCATCACGGCGACGGTCTGTTCGCCCGTCATGCGCTCGCTCTGCCCTTTTCCCGCCTTGGCGCAGGCCTGCGCCTCGCGAATCTCATACTCAAACCCGTTGATTTCAAAGGGCTGCTCGATTTCCACCGGCGGCTGTCCGTCGATATGCAGCACGGCGCGCGTGGGATTTTTGAACGCCGGAATGTCGATATGCCCCTTCGTGCCATACACCGCGCCGAAGACCGGCATGTTCGCGCCGATCACCGTCGTCAGCTGCGCCACCGCTTTGCCCTTTCGCAGGGCAATCGCGTCGAGCGCATCCGTGCCGACGTCGTTCATCACCAGATGGCTGTGCACGTCGTCAAACGCATAGCCCAGCATCATGCAGGCAAAACCGATGGCGTATACGCCGATATCCAGCAGCGTCCCTCCGGCCAGCGCCGGGTCGAACTTGCGCGCCTCCCGCGCGGTGGTGTAGCCATACTGCGCCGTCACCGCGCGGATTTCGCCGATCCGCCCGCTTTGGAGGATGTCCTCGATCTGCCGGTACAGCGGAATGAACTTCGTCCAAAACGCCTCCATCACAAAGACGTTCTTTTTCTTCGCCAGCGCGAAAATTTCCTTCGCCTGCTCCGCGTCGGTGGTGAAGCTCTTTTCGCAGAGGACATGCTTGCCCGCGCCGATGAGCAGCTTCATATCCTCGTAGTGACGGCTGTGCGGCGTGGCGACGTAGACGATATCCACATTCGGGTCGTTTGCCAGCGCCTCATAGCTGTCGTGCGCCGTCGGGATGGCGAATGTCTCGGCAAACGCCTCGGCGCTCCCGGCACTGCGGGACGCGACCGCCTGCACCTGCACATCCGGCATCTGTTTTGCGGTCTGCGCAAAATTTTTGGCGATTGTCCCCGTGGAAAGAATTCCCCATTTCATCGTGCAAGCCTCCCTCGTGTTTTCTCAGTGAAACGGACTGCGGTTGCGGCGGATGCGCGCCTCGCCGATGCTCTCCTTCCACAGCGGCGGATAGAACAGCATCAGCATCGGGAAGATCTCAAGCCGCCCGAGCAGCATATCCATCGTCATCACCACTTTGGAAAAATCGCTGAACGCGGCAAAGTTGCTCGTCGGTCCCGCCACGCCCAAGCCGGGGCCGATGTTGTTGAACGTCGCCGCAACCGCGGAGAACGTCGTCACCAGGTCGAACCCATCCAGCGCCACCAGCAGCACCGAAATCGTGAACAGGCCGATCGCCGCGATGAAATAGACGCTGATCGCGCGCATCGTTTCCCCGTCCACGTCCTTATCCTCAAACTTGACCTTGCGCACCGCGCGCGGATGCAGAAACGCGCCCAGATACGCCAGCACGGATTTAAACCCGATCACGATTCGGGAGACCTTGAGGCCGCCGCCCGTGCTGCCCGCGCAGGCGCCCACGAACATCAGCACCACGAGAATCCCGTGCGAAAAGCCCGGCCAGAGGTTGAAATCCGTCGTGGCAAAGCCCGTCGTCGTGATGATGGAGGCCACCTGAAAGAACGACTGGCGCAGGTTGCCCTCCAGCGTCATGGCGACGTCGTAGGCGTTGGCGCAGATCATCAGCGCCGCCGCGACGACAATCCCCAGATACCAGTGCATCTCCTCACAGTGCAGCGCGTCCTTCGGCCGCCTCATATACAGCAGGAAATAGACGTTGAAGTTCACGCCGAAGGCAATCATAAATAGGGTGATCGCCCATTGCAGAAACGGCGAGAAGCCCGCAATCGAGTCGCCGTAAATGCCGAAGCCGCCCGTGCCCGCCGTGCCGAAGGAGGTGCAGAGCGCCTCGTAAAACGTCATGCCGCCCAGCAGCATCACCAGCACCTGCAAAACCGTCAGCGCGACGTAGAGCACATAGAGAATCCGCGCCGTGAACCGCACCTTCGGCACCAGCTTGCCGACCGACGGGCCGGGGCTTTCCGCCTTCATCAGCTGCATGTTGCTGCCGCCGACCAGCGGCAGAACCGCCAGCAGAAACACCAGAATCCCCATGCCGCCGATCCAGTGGGAGAAGCAGCGCCACATGTTGGTGCAGCGGCTCAGCTCCTCCACGTTGAGCACAACGCTTGCGCCGGTCGTCGTAAAGCCGGAGACCATTTCAAACATCGCGTCGATGAAGGAGGGAATCTCCCCCGTGAGCATGAACGGCACGCAGCCGAACGCGCTCATCACAATCCAGCCCAGCGCGGTGCAGACAAAGCCCTCCTTGGCGTAAAAGCTCGGGTTGTTCGGCTTTTTATACGTCATCAGCGCGCCGACGGCCGCGCAGACCGCCATCACCAGCGCGTAAGCGACGCCTTCCTCCTCGCGATAAACCACGGCGGTCGCCACGGGCAGAAGCATCAGCAGCGCCTCGATGTTGAGAATCCAGCCGAGAATAAAGCGTATGCTTTTTGTATTCATCTTCTCTTTCCTTCCGCCCCTCAGCGCAGAATGTCGCTGATATCACCGAAGCCGGAGTGGGTCGTCACGATGATGACGGTGTCGTCCGGCTCGATGGTATCCTGGCCGCGCGGGAAGATGATTTTGCCGCCGCGGTTGATGCAGGCGATCAGCAGGCTGTCCTTGAGCTTGAGGTTCATAATCGGCACACCGATGACCGGCGCATCCGCGCCGATGCGGAACTCAATCGCCTCCACCCGGTTGTCGAAGATGTGGTAAAGCGTCTCGACGTTGCTGCCGATGGAATTCTGTCGGGCGCGCACATAGGCGATGATCGCCTCGGACGTGATGTATTTGGGGTAGATGACGCTGCCCAGCTCCAGCCCGTCGATCACATCGTTGAACGTGATGCGGTTGATTTTGGTGATCGTCTTCAGCCCCGGCACGCGCTTGGCGAAGAGCGTCAGCAGGATGTTCTCCTCGTCCAGACCCGTCAGCGGCACAAACGCCTCCGCCGAGTCGATGCCCTCCTCCTTGAGCAGCTCCTCGTCGCCGCCGTCGCCGCAGATGACCAGCGCCTCGGGCAGGAGCGTGCTCAGCTCGTCGCAGCGCTCCTTGTTCGATTCGATGATCTTGACCTCCATCTTCTGCTCGATCAGCTGCTTGGCCAGATAATAGGAAGATTTGCCGCCGCCGATAATCATGCAGCTCTTCACCGAGTTCTGATACATCCCGATGCTTTCAAAGATGCGGTGCGCCTCGCGGGAGGAGGCGAGAATCGTGATGTCGTTGCCCTCATGCAGCATCGTCGAGCCGCCGGGGATGACGACATGCCCCTCGTTTTCCACCGCGCAGACCAGATAGCCGAAATGGAAGATGTCGTCGAGCTGCATCACGCGGCGGCCGTGCAGAATGCTCCCCTTGGGGATCTTGAAGCGCACCAGTTCCGCGTGTCCCTTCGCAAACGCGCTGACCGTCAGCGCCTGCGGGCGGGAGAGCAGGCGCGCAATTTCCCGCGCGGCCTCCAGCTCCGGGTTGATAATCATTGAAAGGCCGAGCTGCTGGCGCAGATACGACAGCTCCTCGCTGTAATCCGGGTTGCGCACACGCGCAATCGCCGCCAACTCGCCGCCCGCCTTTTTGGCAATCGTGCAGCAGAGCAGGTTCAGCTCGTCCGAGCCGGTGACGGCAATCACCAGATCGGCCTCCTCAAGCCCGGCTTCCATCAGCACGCTGAGGCTCGCGCCGTTGCCCTGAATCCCCATCACGTCGAACGCATCCGTCGTGTCGCGCACCACACGCTCGTTTGTATCCACAATGGTGACGTCGTGCCCTTCGCGCACAAGCTGCTCGGTCAGCGTATGGCCGACCTTGCCGCAGCCCACAATAATGATGCGCAGGCTCCGCACCTTCTTCTTCGCAGATTTGGTCTGCATGGCTTTCTTCCTCCACCGTCATCCCTCGTCTTCCGGCGAGATGGCACTATGTTTTCGAGTTTATTATATCGTCTGTATCCTGCGCTGTCAATGTGCGGCGCCTTTCTTCTCGGTTTCTTGGCTGTCGGTCAGCCGGAATGGCTTGACGCGCCCGCCGGTTCTGCTTATAATGAAGACAAAAAGCCCGTTTCGCGCAGGCGCGGACGCGCAGAATATAAATTTCGCTTCGGATAGGATTTTTCCGGAAAACGTCGAACTCAACAGGCGAAGGCGCGCGGGGCTGCTCCCCCGTCCGCGCCGCTCGCTTCAGCGACATGATTGGGAGGTTTTTTCCATGAAGAAAAACAACAATGATTTTCCGCTTCGCAGCGCGGCCAAGGAAATTAAAATGAGCTTCACGCTGACTGCCGTTGTCGATCTGGTGCTGGGCTGCATCATGCTCTTCGCGCCCGCCCATGTGACCCAGCTTTTGTGTATGCTCGTCGGCGCGGGCATCACGATTTACGGCCTGTTCAACGTCCTTTCCTTCATCTTTTCGCGCGGCACGGTCGCCTATTCCTTCGAGCTGCTCATCGGCATCTGTGCGACGGCGTTCGGCGTGTTCTCGCTGATCAATCCGGATTTCCTCTCGAAATTCCTGTTCATCGTCCTCGGCCTGCTGATTATGGTCAGCAGCATCTGCGGCGTCAAGCGCGCGTTCACCCTCAAGAATTACGGCTTTGAGCGCTGGTTTTTGATGCTGATTTCCGCCATCGTGACGCTCGTGCTGGCAATCACCATCGTCATCTATCCGGCGCTCTACGGCGATATGCTGATGATGGCCATCGGCATCGTGATGATCGTCGAGGCCGTCAGCGACCTGCTGGGCATCCATCGCCTCTCCAAATTCGTGAAGGATAACGTGACCATCACCTACGGCGAGTAATCCGTCCGCATGTTTTGCCGCTTTCAGCCGCATTCGCCTGAAAGCTGCCCAGCTTGTTGATATAAGCAAACTTGGCTTGAATAGCAAAATCAAGAAATTCAGCTATTCTTTCATTT